>LNFM01012996.1_pt1 | contig 10757 bp, 9 predicted proteins | sample 596031 | NCBI WGS metagenome assembly LNFM01 (sample SAMN04254537, study PRJNA301005) | activated carbon metagenome | isolation source: dual media filters at the Ann Arbor, Michigan drinking water treatment plant | place: USA: Ann Arbor | reverse complement strand
TCATCGAGTTCGAGAACGGCTTCAAGCTCTGGCACATGGGCGACACCGGCGTCTTCGGCGACATGAAGCTCATCGCCGAGATCTACAAGCCCGACCTGATCCTGATGCCCATCGGCGGTGGCCAGTTCGTGATGAACCCGCAGCATGCGGCCATGGTGACCAAGGACTTCATCAAGCCCAAGGCCGTGATCCCCATGCACTACCTCACCAACCCGGGCCTGCCCGGGACGCCGGCCGACTACATCAAGGCCATGGGTGAGACGGGCGTGAAGATCATGGCCATCAACCCGGGCGAGATGGTCGAGTTCTGAGCCCGGACGCGGGACGCCGGAAGGCGTCTTGCGCCTGGCCAAGCCCGGCCATGCGCCTACATCGCCTTGAACAGGTGCACGTAGGCGCGGCTCACCGGCAGCTCGTGGCCGTGGCCCTTGATGCGCAGGAAGAGCCGGCTGGTCTCGTCGCGCCGCGTGCCGGCGAGGAAGGTCAGGTTGACGATGGTGCTGCGGTGCACCTGCACGAACTGCGCGGGGTCGAGCTGCGCGGCCAGCTCGGCGATTGGTGTGCGGATGAGGTGTTCGGCCGCGGCCGTGTGCACGCAGGTGTACTTGTCGTCGGCGCGGAAGAACAGCACGTCTTCCACCGCCACCTGGTGCGTCAGGTCGCCGGCGCTGGCGCGCACCCAACGCAGGCGCGGCGGCGCCGCTGGCGTGGCCGCTGGGGCGCCCGCAGCCGGCAGCAGCCGCTGCAGCGCAGCCAGCAGGCGCTGGCCTTCGTCGCCCCCGGGCGCCGCGGCCAGGCCACGCTGCACACGTTCCACGGTGCGCTGCAGGCGCTCGGCGCTGACCGGCTTGAGCACGTAGTCCAGCGCCTCGCGCTCGAAGGCTTCGACGGCGTATTCGTCATAGGCCGTCACAAAGACCACCCGTGTGCGGCCCTCGATGCCCTGCGCCACCTCCAGGCCCGTGAGCCCCGGCATCTGGATGTCGAGAAAGGCGAGGTCGGGCTGCAGCGCCGCAATGCGCTCTGCGGCTTCGACGCCGTGGCGCGCCAGGTGCACGATCTGCAGCGCCGGCCAGAGTGTGGCCAGCTGCGCGGCCAGGGCGCGCGCGAGGTGGGGTTCGTCGTCGGCGATGAGGGCGGTGCTCATGGTGCGGGCTGTGCTTCGGTGTCTGTGGTCTCGGCGGGCAGTGTCAGCCGCGCCAGCGTGCCCGGGTGCGCTGCGCTCACCTCCAGCGTGGCGCGGCCGCCGTAGTGCACCTGCAGGCGCTGGCGGATGTTGGCCAGCGCCATGCCGGCGCCATGTCGCGAGCCTCGGGCACCCGGCCGCGGCGGGGCGTCCAGGCCGCGGCCGTCGTCGCGCACCTCGATCACCAGCTGCCCGTCGTGCAGCCTCGCGCTGATCTGCACCTGCCCGCCTTCGATGCTGGGCTCCAGCCCGTGCTGCACGGCGTTCTCCACCAGCGGCTGCAGCAGCAGCGGCGGCAGCGGCTCGCGGCGCGCGGCGTCGTCGGCGGTGATGGTGTAGCGCAGCCTGTCGTCCATGCGCGTGCCCAGCAGGCGCAGGTAGTGCTCGGCGAGGTCGAGTTCATGGCCCAGCGGGCTGCGGTCGTGGCGCAGGGTGGCCAGCGAGGCGCGCAGGTACTCGGTGAAGGCCTCCAGCATCTGCCGCGCCTTGGGCGTGTCGTGGTCCATCAGGCCCAGCACATTGGCCAGCGTGTTGAACAGGAAGTGCGGCTCGATCTGCCCCTGCAGCAGGCGCAGTTGCGCCTCGGTGGCGCGCTTCTCGGCCACGGCCTGCTGGGCCTTGGCATTGAAGTACATGAAGAACACGAAGCTGATGGCCAGCGCGAGCATCGCGCTGCCGACCACGCCGCCGGGGCTGTCGAAGCGCAGCCAGCCGCGCGCCTCGTCGCTGACGAACCACACACCCAGCGGCCAGCCCACGGCCAGGCCTGACAAGGGCACGCCCATGAAGAAGCCCATGCGCTGCCACGGCGTGAAGCGCCGGATGCGCGCGCGCCCCACCAGCGGGATGAGCAGCGAGAACAGCAGGTGGATCAGCACCGAGATGGTCAGCGAGACCGTGAAGTTGATGCGGTACCAGTGCAGCCACGAACGCCCGTTGAACCAGTCGTCGCCGCGCGCATGGAAGCCGAAGCCCAGCAGCGTGAAGCCCAGCGCGATGCCGCCGGCGAAGAGCAGCGTCCACACCCATTGCAGCCAGGTCGGGCCCACAGGGTCGGTGTCGCCGGAGATCCAGCCCTTCCACGACAGGCGCAGCAGTTCGGTGTTCAGCTTCATGCGTGGCAGTGTAGGCAGCGGCCTGCACGCCACCGGCGCGCCTGCGGCGGGTGGACAGCCGGGCCGACGAAGCGCCAGCCGGGCCGACAGTCGCCCGACCAGTGGCTCCCTACAATCCGCCGCTCTGTTTCACCCCCGGTGCACCTCCTCCATGCAGATCGATCCCACCATCTTCAAGGCCTACGACATCCGCGGCATCGTCGGCAAGAACGTCGACGAGACCTTCGCCGAACACCTGGGCCGCGCCTTCGGCAGCGAAGCCCTGGCCGCCGGCGACAAGGCCGTGGCCGTGGGCCGTGACGGGCGTGTCTCCGGTCCCAAGCTGGCCGCGGCGCTGATCCGTGGCCTGAAGAGCACCGGGATGGACGTCGTGGACATCGGCATGTGCACCACGCCCATGCTCTATTACGTGGCGGCCACGCGGGGCCAGGTGGGCTGCAACAGCGGCATCATGGTCACCGGCAGCCACAACCCCAAGGACTACAACGGCTTCAAGATGGTGATGGCCGGCCGCGCCATCTATGGCCAGGACATCCAGACGCTGCGCCAGCGCATCGAGACCGAGACCTACACCGCCAAGCGCGGCCGCAGCGCCAAGATGGACGTGCTGGCCGAGTACACGCGGCGCATCGTCGGTGACGTGAAGCTGGCGCGGCCGATGAAGATCGTGGTCGACAGCGGCAACGGCATCCCGGGTGCCAGCGCCCCCGGCATCCTGCGCGCCCTGGGCTGCGAGGTGATCGATCTGTACAGCGCCGTGGACGGCGACTTCCCCAACCACCACCCCGACCCCAGCAAGCCCGAGAACCTCGAGGTGCTGAAGACGGTGGTGCGCGCCACCGTCGCCGAGCTCGGCCTGGCCTTCGACGGCGACGGCGACCGCCTGGGCGTGGTCACGAAGGACGGCAACATCATCTATCCGGACCGTCAGGTGATGTTCTTCGCCCGCGACATCCTCAAGCGCAACAAGGGCGCGACCATCATCTTCGACGTCAAGTGCAGCCAGCGCCTGCCCGTGGCCATCCGCAAGGCCGGCGGCAAGCCGCTGATGTGGAAGACCGGGCACTCGCTGATCAAGGCCAAGCTGAAGGAAACCGGCTCGCCCTTCGGCGGCGAGATGAGCGGCCACCTCTTCTTCGGCGAGCGCTGGTATGGCTTCGACGACGCCATGTACACGGCGGCGCGGCTGCTGGAGATCCTCTCGCGCAGCAAGAACCCGAGCGCCGAGCTCAACGCGCTGCCCACCAGCTTCAGCACGCCGGAACTCAATGTGGCCTGCGCCGAAGGCGAGCACCACGCCGTGGTCGCCGAACTGCTGGCCCAGGCCGCCGACGGCCGGCTGAAGTTCGAAGGCGGCGAGGTCGGCACCATCGACGGCCTGCGCGTCGACTTTGCCGACGGCTTCGGCCTCATCCGCGCCAGCAACACCACGCCGGTGCTGGTGCTGCGCTTCGAGGGCCACACCGACGAGGCCTTGCACCGCATCGAGGCGCAGTTCATGGCCGTGCTGCGCAGCGTGAAGCCCGACGCGCAGGTTGCCGCTTCAGCGCACTGAGCGCCGGGCTCGCGCGGGCCAGGCCATGAGCGAGTCGCTGGCGCGCGCCGCCTATGCGCTGCTGCTGCGCGCGGGCACGCCGCTTTATTTTCTGCGGCTGTGGTGGCGGGGCCGGCACGAGCCCGCCTACCGCCAGCTCTGGCGCGAACGCCTGGGCCTGGCTGGCCCGACAGCGCCAGTGCCCGGCCGCCTCTGGCTGCACGCGGTGTCGCTGGGCGAGACGCTCGCGGCGGCGCCATTGATCGAGGCCCTGCGTGCACAGCAGCCCGCGCTGCGCCTGCTGCTGACCCACGGCACCGCCACCGGCCGCGATGCCGGCGCCAAGCTGCTGCAAGCCGGGGATGCCCAGGCCTGGCTGCCCTACGACACGCCGGGCGCCGTGCGCCGGTTCCTGCGTGCGCAGCGGCCGGCGCTGGGCGTGGTGATGGAAACCGAGATCTGGCCCAACCTGCTGCATGCGGCGCAGCAGGCGGGTGTGCCCATGGTGCTGGCGAATGCACGCTTGTCGGCGCGCAGCGCCGTCAAGGGCGAGCGCCTGGCGGTGCTGATGCACGCCGCGCTGGCGCGCTTCACGCGGGTGCTGGCCCAGACCCAGGCCGACGCCGAGCGCCTGCGTGCGGGCGGGGCGCAGGCGGTACAGGTCATGGGCAACCTGAAGTTCGACATCAGCCCCAGGGCCGAGCTGCTGGCGCGCGGTCGGGCGTGGCGCCTGGCGCTCGGCCGCCCTGTGGTGCTGGCGGCCGTGACACGCGAAGGCGAAGAGGCCCCCCTGTTGAAGGCCTGGGCGGGCGTGCTCGCGCCACGGCCTTTGCTGGTGATCGTGCCACGCCACCCGCAGCGTTTTGACGAAGTGGCCGCGATGGCCACGCAGGCGGGCTTCGGGCTGCGGCGACGCAGCGCCTGGGCCGACACACCGCCGGCTGACGCGGCGCTGGCCGATGTCTGGCTGGGCGACAGCCTGGGTGAGATGGCGCTGTACTACGCCTGTGCCGACGTGGCGCTGCTGGGCGGCAGCTTCGAGCCGCTGGGGGGCCAGAACCTCATCGAGGCGGCAGCCTGTGGCTGCCCCTTGCTGATGGGGGAGCACACCTTCAACTTTGCGCAGGCCGCCGCCGACGCGTTGGCCGCTGGCGCTGCCGAGCGCGCCGCCGATCTGCCTGGAGCCGTGGAGCGCGCGCTGGCTTTGGCGGCCGGCGGCGCGCAGCACGAACGCCAGGCGATGGTGGAGCGGGCGCTGGCCTTCGCGCAGGCCCATCGCGGTGCGGCGGTGCGCATGGCCGGGGCCGTGGCCGGCCTGCTGGCGGCTGGCGCGACCACGGGCGCGCCGCAGCGGCCGGGCTAGGCAGCCCGCTCAGGCCGCTCAGGCCGCGCCTGGCGCTGCGGCCTGCGGGGTGTCAGCGCGGTTGTTCGGGCAGTTCCACCGGCAGCTTCTCGGCCCAGGCGCGGTCGAGCTCGCTGCGGCGGTTGACTTCTGCGACATCGCGGCAGCGCGTCACGGTCTGGCGCAGGCCGGTTGGAATTTCACGGGTGCAGACGATGTTGGGCGTGCCGGCGCTGCCGGCGTCGGCCACCTGCCGGCCGGCGTAGGAAGGCGCCGGGATCAACGTGGGCGGGGTGTGCGAGCAGCCCGCGAGCAATGCCAGCGCGGCGGCGTACAAGGTCTTCATGAAGGCCCCTTTGTCGGCGGAACCGCAAGCATAGAACGGCTGCGCGCCGCCATCCAACCCCCTGCAGCTGCCCCGGCGCGGCCCGCGCAAGCGCCAGCCCGTGGCGGTGTTCAGCCGCGCAGCAGGTCCAGCGGCGCCAGCGCCGCGCTGCCGGGCAGCACGCTGCGGTCCAGCGCCGTACGGGCGATCTGCAGATGGTCGGCGAGCAGGCTGCGCATCACCGCGCGCAGGTCGGTGGTGATGCGCAGGTCGCGGCCCTCGAAGCGCTGGGCCTTGGCCAGGCCGGGCCAGTCGGCCAGCACGCGGCCGCCGCGCACCGCGCCGCCCAGCACGAAGGCGGCACCGCCGCTGCCGTGGTCGGTGCCCTGGGTGCCGTTGGGCGCCACCTCGCGGCCGAATTCGGTGGCCACCAGCACTGCCGTGCGGCCCCAGGCCGCGCCGGGCTGCAGGCCGTCGCGCAGCGCGGCCAGCACCGCGTCCAGCGTGCGCAGGTTGTTGGACAGCGCGCCGTTGGGCTGCGACTGGTTGATGTGCGAATCCCAGCCGCCCAGCTCCAGCACCGCCACCTGGGCGCCGCGCTGCAGGAACTCGGCCGCCTTGTGGGCCAGCTGCACCGCTGCGTTGCGGGCGCCGCCGCCACCGCCCGCACCCCCGCCCGCAGCACCGCTGCCGCCGGCCACCATGCCGGCGGCCATGCCGCTGTCCTGGCGCAGGCCGCGTGCGCGTGCCAGCGCCTGGGCCAGTTCGGCGTCGCCGCGGTACATCGCTTCCAGGCGCGCCACCAGGTCGGCCGACGGCTCGGGCAGCACGCTGGGCGCCCAGGTGTCCACCGCAGCCGGCCCGCGCAGCACCAGCGGCACGGCGGTTTCCAGCGCCACTGCGCGCAGGGCGGTGCCGGGCAGGGCGCGGCCCAGCCAGCCGGTGCCCAGCTCGTAGGGCCGGCTGCCGCCGCTTTCCAGCACCTGCTGGGCGTCGAAGTGGCTGCGTTCCTTGTAGGGCAGGCCGGCGGCGTGCACCACCACCAGCTCGCCCTGGCCGTACATCGCGTGCAGCTGCGGCAGCAAGGGGTTGAGCGCGAAGTGGCTGTCCAGCATCAAAGGGGCGCCGGCAAACTGCGCCAGCGCGCCGCGCGCGTCGGCAAAGGCGGGGTCGCCCACGGCGGGCACGGCGGTCAGGCCGTCCATGCCGCCGCGCAGGATGACGAAGACCAAGCGCGGCGGCTTGTCGGCGCCGGCGGCCGGCGCGGCCACGGCGAGGCGGGCCCAGGGCGCGGCGGCGCCGCTCGCGATGCCGGCCAGGGCGGCGCGCAAGACCCGGCGGCGGGGGCTGATCGATGCAGTCATGGTGTGGCCTTGGGTGTTCGGTTCAGCGGCGCTGGAATTCCGGCGCCAGCAGCAGCAGCGCCAGGGCTTGTGGGCCGTCGGCGGCCCGCTCGATCTGGCGTGCCGTGTCGGGCTGCAGCAGCGGCCCCAGGCTGGCCAGCGCGAGCCGGCGCGCATCGACCTGGCGGCCCATGCGGTCGGCCGCGCGTGTGGCCCATTCCACGCGCTTCCACACCGCGTCCGGCCCCAGCCATTCTTCGGCGCGGTCGGGCCAGCCTGCCGGCGAAGGGGCGGCCTGCACACGCTGGCCCAGCGTGCCGATGCCGCCGTCGGCATTGCGTTCAAAAGGCCGCTCACCCAGGCCGAGCAGGCGCACGCTGCTGATGACGAACTCCTCCGGCGTCTTCAGCTTGGCCGGCAGCGGTGCCCAGGCTTCGGGCGCTTCCACCAGGGCGCGCATCACCACGGCCAGGTCGCCGTCGCTGCGCCGCCAGGCGCTTTCCAGGCGCGCCACCAGGGCCGGCGCGGGCTCGTCGGCGACGAAGTGGCGCGCCAGCTTGCTGCAGACGAAGCGCGCCGTCGACGGGTGCTGCGCCAGGCGGCGCAGCACGGCGGGCAGGGCCTCGGGCCCTTCGGCGTGAACCTGGCCCAGCACGGTCTTGGGGCCAGGCTGGTGGAAGGCGGGCTCGAAGCGCGTCGCCGGGCCTGCGCCGGCAGGTCCGCCCTCGGCGAGTTCACGCACCGGCACACGCCAGCCCGTCAGCACCGCGGCGAAGGCTGTCACATCGGCCTGGGTGTAGCCGCCCCAGCCGCCGTAAGCGGCACCACCACCGCCGACGCCGGCGGCGGTGCTTCCGCTGTTTGCGCCCAGGGTGTGCAGTTCCAGCACCTCGCGCGCCAGGTTCTCGTTCAGGCCGGTGATGCGCGGGCCGGGCCGCGCCTCGGCGCCCGCGCGGCGCTGCTGCGCCAGCCGCTGGCGACGCACGATGGGCGAATCGGGCCCGGCCGAGAGCTCGTTGTCGAGGTAGCGCAGCATCGCCGGGTGGGTGACGGCGGCCTGCAGCAGGGTCTCAAAACGGCCGCTGATGTGCGGGCGTATGGCCTCGCGCTCGAAGGCGCCCACCAGGCCGCGGGTGCTGTTTTTCGCCAGTGAAACGGTGAAGTGGTTGGCCCAGAACAGCGCCAGCCTTTCGGCGAAGGGGCGCGAACTGCTGGCCGCCGTGGCCAGGCGGGCGCGCGTGTCGTCCTGCACCGCGCGGCGCAGCGGTTCGTAGGGCACGAAGTTGGCCGCGGCCACCGGCGCTGCGGCGCCTGGCGCCATGCCGCCTTCGGTCATCGCCGCCGGCTGCATGGGCGCAGCCATGTTGCCCTCGCCGACGCGGCGCTGGCGCTGCAGGAACTGGGCGTAGAGCCGCACACCCTCGGCGGCGCTGACCAGCGCGCTGCCGCGCTGCGTGTCGGCCGGGCCCAGCTGGGCCAGCAGCCAGGCGCCGGGGTCGCTGCCGACGGTGTTGAGATCGGCCTCGCCGAGGCCGAAGCGGTGGGCGGCCGTGGCGGCCTGGGTGGCGACGTTGAGGCTGGGCGTCATGGTGTGGGCTCCATGACGCCCAGTGTGGCGCAGTGCGGCGTTGCCTGCGTTAACGGCAGGTAAGCCTCAGGTAGGCGCCGCGTAAAGAACGGTGGGCCGCGCCGGCTTACTTGGCCAGCAGCCGGTTCACCGCGTCCACGTCTGCCGGCGCCAGCTGGCCGGCGGCCTGGCGCAGGCGCAGGCTGCCCACCAGCACGTCGTAGCGCGCCTTGGCCAGGTCACGCTGGGTCTGGAAGAGCTGCGTCTGCGCGTTGAGCACGTCCAGGTTCACGCGCACGCCGACCTTGTAGCCCAGCTGCGTGGCTTCCAGCGCCAGCTTGGACGAACTCTCGGCCGCTTCCAGCGCCTTCACCTGCGACAGCCCCGACTGCACGCCGAAGTAGGCGGCACGTGTGCCCTGCACCACACCACGGCGCGCGGCTTCGAGGTCGTTGCGCGACTTCTCTTCCAGCGTCAGTGTTTCCTTGATGCGGTTCTGCACGCTGCCGCCGGTGTACAGCGGCCAGTTCATCTGCACACCCACGCTGGCGGTGGCGGTGTTGCCGGTGCTGCGGTTCAGGCTGGGGCCGCTGCCACGGGCATCGGAGGTGCCCAGCGACGCCACGGCGTCCACCGTGGGCAGCTCGCCGGCGCGCGCCTTGCTGGTTTCCAGCTGCGCCACTTCGAGGCCGATGCGCGCGCGGCGCACGGCGGGGTGGCCCTGGTCGGCCAGCGTCACCCATTCTTCGGGATTGGCCGGCACCGGCCCGGGCAGCACCACGGGCGCCAGCAGCGGCTTGGGCGCCACGCCCGAGCGCCCGACCAGCGTGTCCAGCGCCAGGCGCTTGATGCGCAGGTCGTTTTCGGCGGCCAGTTCCTGGGCCGTGGCCAGGTCGAAGCGCGCCTGGGCTTCCCGCGTGTCGGTGATGGTGGCGGTACCGACCTCGAAGTTGCGCTTGGCCGAGGCCAGCACTTCGGTGATGCCGGTGCGGTTGGCGCGGGTGCTGGTCAGCGTGTCCTGCGCGCCCAGCACGTCGAAGTAGGCCTGGGCGACGCGGACGATGAGGTCCTGCTCGGCGGTCTCCAGATCGGCCTGCGCGCTGAGCAGCGACTTGCGCGCCTGCTCGACGGTGACGCCGTTGGCGCGGTTGAAGAGCGGGTAGCGCCCATCGAAGCGGCCCGCCAGCGTGTTGGTGCCCAGGCGCCCGACGTTGGGCGGGTCGGTCTGCGTGGCGGTGGCACTGGCCACGGCGGCCAGCGAGGGCCGCAGCAGGGCTTCGCTCTGCGCGGCGCGGTATTCCACCGACGCGGCATTGGCCTTGGCCGCCAGGTAGGTGGCGTCGAAGAGGCGCGCGGCGTCGTAGAGCTCCTGCAGGCTCTGCGCCGACGCCGCCAGCGGCAGGCACATCAGGGTGGCCGCAAGCGGCATGACGGCGAAAAACCGGCTGGAGACATGGAGACGCATGCGGAGTTCCTCAGACGCAAAAAGTGGCGCGGTTATAGGTGTGAAGGGGGGCCGGCGCAGCCCGCGTGCGACGACCTGCGCGTGCAGGGCGCCCTGTGGCCGGAAAGCGGCGACGGACGGCGGCGCGCTGGCGTGGGGCATCGGTGCTGCAGAACTTCAGAAATGAAAGCGCGTGGGCTCGGCAAAGCCTTCGAGCCTGGGCGCCACGGTGTCGAAGAGATCGGTCTCGGTGTAGGCCGCTTCGCCGGCGCGCGTGAACAGGCGCGCCCGCATGATGGGCTCTTCACCCACCACCGCCACCAGGCGGCCGCCCGGCTTCAGCTGCTGCAGCAGGGCGTGCGGCACCTCGGCCACGGAACCCGAGAGCACGATGGCATCGAAGGGCGCCTCGCCGGGCAGGCCCAGGGCCCCGGCCTTGGCGCTCACGTCCACGACCTTGGCATTGACGATGCCGTTGCGCGCCAGGCTGGCGCGTGCGCTGGCGGCCAGCGCCGGACGGCATTCCAGGCTGATGACCTGCATCGCGCGGTGCGCCAGCAGGGCCGCCATGAAGCCGCTGCCGGTGCCGACTTCCAGCACACGTTCGTGGCGCTGCACCTGCAGTTCCTGCAGCAGGCGGGCTTCGACCTTGGGCTCCAGCATGGCCTGGCCGTCACCGAGCGGCACCTGGGTGTCGACGAAGGCCAGGGCCTTCAGCGTGGGCGGCACGAAGTCTTCGCGGCGCACCGTGGCCAGCAGCGACAGCACGGCCTGGTCCAGCACCTCCCAGGGGCGGATCTGCTGCTCGATCATGTTGAAGCGGGCGAGTTCGATGTTCATGTCTAGGCCTTGCGGGATTCTTCGGGGCAGCCGGGAATTTTAGGTGGTGGCGGGTGTGTTC
>LNFM01027036.1_pt1 | contig 10758 bp, 9 predicted proteins | sample 596031 | NCBI WGS metagenome assembly LNFM01 (sample SAMN04254537, study PRJNA301005) | activated carbon metagenome | isolation source: dual media filters at the Ann Arbor, Michigan drinking water treatment plant | place: USA: Ann Arbor | reverse complement strand
ACGGCGGCAGCCAGAACCTGCTGCACTACACCATGCGCCGCTTCGGCATCGAGACCACCTTCGTGAAGCCGGGCGACATCGACGGCTGGCGCGCAGCCGTGCGGCCCAACACCAAGCTCTTCTTCGGCGAGACCGTGGGCAACCCCGGCCTGGACGTGCTGGACATCCCCACCGTGTCGCAGATCGCGCACGAGGCCGGTGTGCCCTTGCTCGTGGACTCGACACTTACAACGCCTTACCTCATCAAGCCCTTCGAGCTGGGCGCCGATCTGGTCTACCACTCGGCCACCAAGTTTCTCAGCGGCCACGGCACCGTGATCGGGGGTGTGGTGGTGGACGCGGGCAGCTTCGACTGGGAAAAGTCGGGTCGCTTCCCCGAGCTCACCGAGGCCTATGCGGGCTTCCACAACATGGTGTTCAGCGAAGAGAGCACCGTGGGCGCCTTCCTGCTGCGCGCGCGCCGCGAAGGCCTGCGCGACTTCGGCGCCTGCCTCTCGCCGCACAGCGCGTGGCTGATCCTGCAGGGCATCGAAACCCTCTCGCTGCGCATGGACCGCCACATGGGCAACACCGAAAAGGTGGTGCAGTTCCTGGCCAGCCATCCGCTGGTGAGCCGCGTGGGCCACCCGCTGCTGGAGAGCCACCCCAGCCACGCCCTCGCCGAGAGGTTGCTGCGCTTCGGCGCCAGGGGCGCGGGCTCGGTGTTCAGCTTCGACATCCGGGGCAGCCGCGAACAAGGCAAGGCCTTCATCGAAGCGCTCAAGATCTTCAGCCACCTGGCCAACGTGGGCGACTGCCGCTCGCTGGTGATCCACCCGGCGAGCACCACGCACTTCCGCATGAGCGACGAAGCGCTGGCGGCGGGCGGCATCGGCCCGGGCACGATCCGCCTGTCGATCGGACTGGAGGATGCCGACGACCTGATCGACGACTTGAAGCGCGCGCTCAAGGCGGCCGAGAAAGCCGGGGTCTGACCATGTACCTGCAAGTCAACAACGCCCGCACGTACTGCTACACCGGCGGCAAGCCCTTCGATGCCGCGAAACCCACTGTGGTCTTCATCCACGGCGTGCTCAACGACCACAGCGTCTGGATCCTGCAGAGCCGTTACCTCGCCCACCACGGCTGGAATGTGCTCGCGGTGGATTTGCCAGGCCACTGCAAAAGCGAAGGCGAAGCGCCTGCGTCGGTCGAAGAAGCGGCCGATTTTGTGGCTGCGTTGCTGGACGCAGCCGGCGTGCAGAAAGCCGCGCTGGTCGGCCACAGCTGGGGTTCGTTGATCGCTCTGGAAGCGGCTGCGCGTTTGAAGGACCGCGTGAGCCACCTGGTGCTGGTGGGCGTGGCGTACCCCATGAAAGTCTCGCCTGCGCTGATCGAAGCCTCGCTCAACGAGCCCGAGAAAGCGCTCAAGATGGTCAACGTTTTTTCACGCAGCACACTGGCTGCGCCGCCCTCCGCGCTCGGCCCGGGCACCTGGGTCTATGGCGCGGGCATGGCGCTGGGCCGGCGCGTGCTGCGCAGCAACGCAGCGGTCAATGTGTTCCACCGCGGCTTTGTGGCCTGCGACAGTTACACCGGCGGTGAAGCGGCCATCGCTCAGATCACCTGCCCGGTGCTCTTCCTGCTGGGCGCACAAGACCAGATGGCGCATCCGAAGGCCGCACAGGGTTTGATCGCCACGGCCAGAGTCGCTGGCCAACGCGTGTCGGTGGTCAACGTGCCTGTGGGTCACCATCAGATGACGGAAGCGCCCGAGGAAACACTGTCTGCCCTGCACGATTTCCTGCGCGCCACGCCATGAGCTTTGTGCTGCGCCCGGAGCACATCACGCCCCCGCTCTCGCCCGGGCGAGCCCGTGAGATTGCGGAGAAGTTCGACCTGCGCGCGCTGACACCCGACTTTCTGGCCAACCCCTACCCGGTGTACGCCGCGCTGCGCGAACACGAACCCGTGCGCCGCATGCCCGACGGCTCGGTGTTCCTCACGCGATGTGCCGACCTGATGGCGGTGTACCGCGACGCGCAGGCCTTCAGCTCGGACAAGCAGGTCGAATTCGCCCCCAAGTACGGCAAGGGCTCGGCCCTGTTCGAGCACCACACCACCAGTCTGGTGTTCAACGACCCGCCACTGCACACGCGCGTGCGCCGACTCATCATGGGTGCCCTCACGCGCCGGGCCATTGCCGACATGGAGCCCGGCCTGATCGCGCTGGTCGACAGCCTGCTGGACAATCTGGCCGAGCGCGGCGGTGGCGACCTTGTCGAAGATTTCGCCTCGGCCATTCCGGTGGAAATCATCGGCAACCTGCTCGATGTGCCGCACACAGACCGCAGCCCGTTGCGCGACTGGTCGCTTGCCATCCTGGGTGCGCTGGAGCCCACCATCACACCGGCACAACAGGCGCTGGGCAACCAGGCCGTGACCGACATGCTGGTCTACCTGCGAACGCTGGTGGTGCAGCGCCGCCAGCGGCCCGGTGACCCGGAACGCGACGTGTTGACACGGTTGATCCAGGGCGAGGCCGGGGGCGAAAAGTTGAGCGAAGTTGAACTGCTGCAGAACTGCATCTTTCTGCTCAACGCTGGCCACGAGACCACCACCAACTTGATCGGCAACGGCCTCATCGCGCTGCAGGAGCACCCGCAGGCGCGCCATTTTCTGCACACCGCGTTGAAGCAAACAGAGCGTGATGCAGCAGCGCAAGAGGCGATGCTCACTTGCGCGGTCGACGAGTTCCTGCGCTTTGAATCGTCGAACCAGCTCGGCAACCGCCGCGCGGTGAAAGACACGCAGGTGGGCGGTGTGGATCTGCCCGCCGGAACACTGGTGACGCTGTGCATCGGCGCGGCCAACCGAGACCCCGCGCAGTTCCCCGACCCCGAGGCGCTCAACCTCGCGCGTGAGAACAACAAACATCTGGCCTTCGGCTTCGGCATCCACCAGTGCGCAGGCCTGAGCCTGGCGCGGCTGGAAGGACGCATCGCCATCGGTCGATTCCTGCAGCGCTTCCCCGATTTCAAATTGACCGAAGCGCCGGTGCGCGGTGGCCGGGCAAGGTTTCGCGGTTTCCTGCGCGCACCGTTCTCGGTGAGCTGAGCGCGCGTCAGCCCGAGGCGACCGAAGGGCCTTCCGCCATTTCCTGCGCTGCCGTCGGCAAAGGCGTGGACGCCAAGGCTTGCGCCAGCGTGAGCCCGGCCCAGTGGCTTTCCGACCAGAACCGCGTGGTGTTGGGTTGGCGCGCCAGCAGCAGGCGCTCCACCATCGGCGCCATCGGCGTGCCGGCCGGATCGACCAGCAACACATAACGTTCGCCGTCTTCGTCCAGCCGGCCCAGCCAGTCCAGCGCGACCAGCGCGGCCACGGGTTCTTCCAGCTGCAGGGCGTCAACCCGCAGCACCTGGGCCAGGGCCTCCAGGCTCAAGCCCTTCGGTGCTGTGTCGCGCGCGGTGTGCAGTTGCTCCAGCACCTCCAGCGCGAGCTGGAAACTCCAGCCTGGCGTGTCGCCGCGCCGCGCGATGCCCGAGAGCAGGCTGGGCAAATAGGCCGCCACCACCGCGCCCAGCAGCACGATGACCCAGGCCACGTAAAACCACACCAGCAAGATCGGCACCGTGGCGAACGTGCCGTAGACCACCGAGTAGGTGGGCACCTGCGCCAGGTACCAGGCCAGCAGCTTCTTGGCCAGCTCCAGGCCGGTGGCCACAAAAATGCCGCCGATGAGCGCGTGGCTCCAGCGCACCCGCGTGTTGGGCACGTAGCGGTACAGCGCGGCAATGCCGCCGGTGAGCAGCGCGAACTGCACGGCGTCCAGCAGAAAGCGCACACCGCCGGGCAAACCCGAGACCACCCCGCGGGACGCGGTGACGGCGTAGGTGGTCACGGTCAGGCTGACGGCCAACAAGAGCGGGCCAAGGGTGAGCACCGCCCAGTACACCAGCACCCGCTGGGTGAACGAGCGGGGCTGGCGCACGCGCCAGATGTCGTTGAGCTTGCGGTCGATGGTGAGGATCAGCGCGAGCGCCGTGACCAGCAGCACGAGCGCGCCGGCCCAGCCGATCTGCCCGGCCTTGCCGGCAAACTGGTTGAGGTAGCTGAACACCTGCTTGGCGATGTCGGGCGGCACCAGGCTTTGCACCAGCCAGCGCTGCAGCGTGACCTGCAGCCGGTCAAACATGGGGAACGCGCTGAAAATGGCCAGCGCCACGGTGAACAACGGCACCAGCGAGATAGTGGTGGTGAATGTCAGGCTGCTGGCGGTGATGCCCAGGCGGTCTTCGCGAAAGCGTTCGCGCAGGGTGATGGCGGTGTTGGCCCAGGGAAAGTTCAAGGCGTCGCGCCAGAGTGCGCGAGCGAGGGTTTCCAGGGCACGCAGGCGCTCTTTGAAGGTCATGCCGGTATCATGCCACCTGCTCTTTCTCCCCCGCCATGCCCGACATCACACCCCCCCAAACCGCCGACGACCTCCTTCTCGCACAGGGAGATTCGGCACGCGCCGTCAACGCCACCCGCTGGCTGGCCGTGGGCAGCCTGCTGGGCCTGATCGTGCTGGGCTTCCTGTGGGAAATGTGGCTGGCCCCGCTGCGAGAAGGGGGCTCGTGGCTCGTGCTCAAGGTGCTGCCGCTGACCATTCCGCTGGCGGGTCTGCTGAAGAACCGCATGTACACCTACCGCTGGGTCAGCCTGATCGTGTGGCTGTACTTCACGGAAGGCGTGGTGCGCGCCACCAGCGACACCGGCCCCTCGGTCTGGCTGGCGGTGATCCAGACGCTGCTGTGTGTGGCCTTGTTCGTGGCCTGCGCCCTGCATGTGCGCATACGTCTGCGAGCCGCTGGCAAAGAGGCGGTGGCGGCGGACGTGGCCAGCAACACAGCTGCCGCGCAGGGCACGGCACCCGCCGCCCCCGCCCAGCCATGAATACGCAACACGCCGGGCTGCTGGCGCAACTGCGCCAGACCGTGGGGGACGCTCATGTGCTCACGCACGACGACCCGGCCACCGACCTCTCGGCCTGGGAACAAGACTGGCGCAAACGCGCCCACGGCCGCGCACTCGCTGTGGTGCGCCCGGGCAACACCGTCGAGGTGGCGGCTGTGGTGCGCGCCTGTGTCACGGCGGGCGTATCGCTCGTGCCCCAAGGTGGCAACACCGGCCTGGTGGTCGGCTCGGTGCCCGACGCCTCGGGCACGCAGGTGGTGCTGAGCCTCATGCGGCTGAACGCCGTGCGCGCTATCGATCCGGCCAACCTCACCATGACGGTGGAGGCCGGCTGCATCCCCGGCTTTCTGTTTCCCCTGAGCCTGGCGGCCGAAGGCAGCTGCAGCATCGGCGGCAACCTCGCCACCAACGCCGGCGGCACGCAGGTGGTTCGCTACGGCAACGCACGCGACCTTTGCCTGGGCCTGGAGGTGGTGACCGCGCAAGGCGAGGTGTGGCAAGGTCTGAGTGGTCTGCGCAAGGACAACACCGGCTACGACCTGCGCGACCTGTTCATTGGCAGCGAGGGCACGCTGGGTGTCATCACCGCAGCCACGCTCAAGCTGTACCCGCAGCCCGCCGCGCAGCTCACCGCCTGGGCCGCGTTGCCCACGCTGGACGCCGCCGTGGCCCTGCTGGGTCTCGCGCACCAGCACCTGGGCGCGGGCCTCACCGGCTTCGAAGTCATGGGCCAGTTTGCGCTGAGCCTGGTCGACAAACACATGCCGCAGTTGCGGGTGCCGCTGTGGCAAGACACACCCTACTGTGTCTTGCTGGAAAACAGCGACAGCGAATCCGAAGCCCACGCGCGAGCCCAGTTCGAGCGTCTGCTGGAAACCGCCTTCGAACAAGGCCTGGTGACCGACGCGGTGGTGGCCGAGAGCCTGGCGCAGGCCCATGCGCTTTGGCACATCCGCGAGAGCATTCCGCTGGCGCAGGCCGAAGAAGGCCTGAACATCAAGCACGACATCAGCATCCCGGTCTCGCACATCCCGGCCTTCTGCGCCGAGACCGACGCCTTGCTGCAGCGCGAGATCCCGGGCGTGCGGCTGGTCAACTTTGGCCACCTGGGTGATGGCAACCTGCACTACAACGTGCAGGCGCCCGAAGGCGGCGATGCGAGGGCCTTTCTGGCCACAGAAGAGGGACGCGGTGGCGCGCTACCATGGTTCGATCAGCGCCGAGCACGGCGTGGGCAGCCTCAAGGCCGACCACCTGCCCCACTACAAGGACCCGGTTGCCCTGGGTCTCATGCGGGCCGTCAAGCAGGCGCTGGACCCGCACAACCTCCTGAACCCTGGCCGCGTCCTCACACCATGAACCCCCGTCATTTGCTCCGCCTCTTGCTGGCGCTGGCGCTCACGGCCACGGGGCAGGCACACGCGGTGGACGCAGCACAGCGCCAAACCTGGCGCGAACAGGCGCAGGGCTTCGAGCACGGTGAAGGCGTCAAGCGCGACACCGAAGCCGCCATCCGACTGTATTGCCAGGCCGCGCTGGCGGGCGATGCTGTTTCTGCCTACAACCTCGGCTGGATCTACGCCAATGCCCGCGGTGTGGAGCGCAACGACGGATACGCCGCCCACTGGTTTGCGCGCGCCACGCTGCTGGGCGACACACATGCCGAGGGCATGTTCAACCGCCTCGCCACACCGGCAGACAAGCCCGAGTGTGTGCAGCAAGCCGAACGCACCGAGCTTCAAAAAGCCAAGGAGGCCCAGCAGGCGGCCGACGTCGGGGCGCTCGCCACGCGTTACCAGGGCCTGGTGAACACGCCGGAAGAGCGACGCATCATGAAGATCGTCTACAAGCTCGCGCCACAGTTCGGCATCCAGCCGGGTCTGGCGTTTGCGGTGATCCGCGCGGAGTCCAACTTCAATGTGAACGCCCTGTCCAACAAGAACGCGCAGGGCCTGATGCAGCTCATTCCCGAAACGGCCGAGCGCTTCCGGGTGCGCAAGCCGTTCGACGCCGAGCAGAACATCCGCGGCGGACTGTCCTACCTGCAATGGCTGCTGGCCTATTTCAGGGGCGACGTGCCTCTGGTGCTGGCCGCCTACAACGCCGGCGAGGGCACGGTCGACCGTTTCCGCGGCGTACCGCCCTACCCCGAGACACAGGGCTACATCAAACGCATCTCCCAGGTCTACGGACTGCAATACCACCCGTTCGACGCCCGCATCACCTCCCCTTCGCGGGCCCTGCCCCAGCGCCTTCCATGACCCGACCCATCCGTTCCCAGTACGAAGACTTCATGCGCCACGTGTTCACCACGGGCGTGCAAAAAACAGACCGCACCGGCACCGGCACCACCAGCGTGTTTGGCCACCAGATGCGCTTTGACCTGAACGAAGGATTCCCGCTGGTGACCACCAAGAAGGTGTTCACCAAGGCCATCATCGTGGAGCTGCTGTGGTTCCTGCGTGGCGACAGCAACGTGAAATGGCTGCAGGAACGCGGCTGCAGCATCTGGGACGAATGGGCGCGCGACAACGGCGACCTGGGTCCGGTGTACGGCGTGCAGTGGCGCAGCTGGCCCACGCCCGACGGTGGTCACATCGACCAGATCGCCGAGGTGGTGAAGCAGCTCAAGACCAACCCGGATTCGCGCCGCATCATCGTGAGCGCCTGGAACGTGGCCGACCTGAACAAGATGGCGCTCATGCCCTGCCATGCCTTCTTCCAGTTCTATGTGGCGCCGCCCATCCAGCCGGGTGGTCGCGGCAAGCTCAGCTGCCAACTCTACCAACGCAGCGCCGACATCTTCCTCGGCGTGCCCTTCAACATCGCCAGCTACGCGCTGCTCACCCACATGCTGGCGCAGCAGTGCGACCTGGACGTGGGCGACTTCATCTGGACCGGTGGCGACTGCCACATCTACAGCAACCACCACGAGCAGGTGGAGCTGCAGCTCTCGCGCCAGCCCATGGCCTACCCCACCTTGCACATCAAACGCCGCCCGGCCAGCATCTTCGACTACGAGCTCGACGACTTCGAGGTGCAAGGCTATGAACACCACGCGGCCATCAAGGCACCGGTCGCGGTGTGATCACGCTCATGTGGGGCGTGAACTGGCCCATGATGAAGCTCTCGCTGCAGGAGCTCTCGCCCCTGTACTTCCGCGCCAGCACCATGCTGCTGGGCGGCATCTGGCTGTTTGTATACGTGGCCCGGCGAGGTGAGCGCATGTGGCCGACCCGCGCCGAGTGGACAACCATCGCTTGGCTGGGAGTTCCCAATGTGCTGGGATGGCACACGCTGTCCATCTTCGGCGTGAAAGAGCTGGCCTCCGGCCGCGCCGCCATCCTGGGTTTCACCATGCCGATCTTCACGGTGCTGATCGGTGCGGCGTTTTTTGGCGAACGCATCACGCCGCGTGTGCGCGTGGCCGTTGTGTGCGCCGGCATCGCCATCGGCTTGCTGCTGTGGCACGAACTGCAAAGCCTGAGCGGACGTCCGGTGGGCATTGCCTGGATGCTGGGTGCAGCCTTCTGCTGGGGCCTGGGCACCCTCATGTTTCGCCGCGCGCACTTCACACTCTCGCCCATGGTGGTCACGGTGTGGATGCTGCTGCTGGGCAGCGCGGTGGTGTGGGCGCTCGCGCTGGCACTGGAGCCGCTGCCCAGCCCCTCGGGATTCTCCACCCCCATGTGGATCAGCCTCCTGTATGGCGTGTTCGTCAACTACGGCATCGCGCAGCTGATCTGGTTCGGCATGGCGCGCGACCTGCCGCCCGCCACCAGCGCCATGAGCATCATGGCGATCCCGCTGGTGGGCACGCTGAGCGCCACCCTCATCGTGGGCGAGGTGCCACATTGGCAGGACTGGGTGGCCATCGGCTTCGTGATGATGGCGATCGCCAGTGTGCTGCTGCCTCCGCGCACAAGACCTTCCAACCCGGGGCCGGCGGCACAATAGCGGCATGCCCGCACCCACCCCTCGCGCGCGCCGCCAACGGCGTGATCGGCAAGGACAACGCCCTGCCCTGGCATCTGCCGGAAGACATGGCGCACTTCAAACGCACCACGCTGGGTTGCCCCGTGATCATGGGCCGCAAGACCTGGGATTCGCTGCCGCCGAAGTTCCGGCCGCTGCCGGGCCGGCTCAACATCGTGGTCACACGCGACGCGCAATGGCAGGCCGCCGGTGCCGCACGGGCCGGCTCGCTGGAAGAAGCCGTGGCGTTGTGCCCACCCGGTGTTGAGGCGTGGGTGATCGGTGGTGCGCAGGTCTACGCCGCAGCGCTGCACCTGGCTGACTCGGCCGTCGTCACCGAGATCGCGCAAGACTTCGAAGGCGATGCCTTCGCACCCGTGTTCGGCCCCAACTGGCGCGAAACCGCACGCGAAGCCCACACCGCAGCCAATGGCCTGCCGTTCGCTTTCGTCACCTACACACAGAAAAGTTGAAGCCATGCAGATCGCCACCTGGAACATCAACTCGCTCACCGTGCGCCTGCCCCAGGTGCTGGACTGGCTGGCCGCGAACCCGGTGGACGCGCTCGGCTTGCAAGAGCTCAAGTTGGTGGACGAGAAGTTCCCCTTCGACGCGTTGAAGGAGATCGGCTACCACGCCGCCGCCTTTGGCCAGAAGACCTACAACGGCGTGGCCATTCTGAGCCGCACGCCGCTGCGCGATGTGGTGCGAAACATTCCCGGCCACAGCGACGAACAGGCCCGCGTGATCGCCGCCACGCTGGACACACCCGAAGGCCCGCTGCGCCTGGTGAACTGCTACTTCGTCAACGGGCAGGAGCCGGGGAGTGAGAAGTTCGCCTACAAGCTGCAATGGCTGGACGCCCTGCACCGCTGGATCGCCGAAGAAATGCAGGCACACCCGCGGCTGGTGCTGGTGGGCGACTTCAACGTGGCGCCCGAAGACCGCGATTCCTTCGACCCGGTGGGCCTGAAGGACACCATCCACCACACGGTGGAAGAACGCGCGCATTTCCAGTCGCTGCTGTCGCTGGGCCTCACCGACGCCTACCGCCTGTTCGAACAGCCCGAGAAGAGTTACTCGTGGTGGGACTACCGCATGTTGGGTTTCCAGAAAAACCGCGGCCTGCGCATCGACCACATTCTCGTGAGCGAAGCGTTGCGCGACAGCGTGAAAGCCTGCACCATCGACCGCGCTCCCCGCAAGAACCAACAGCCCAGCGACCATGCGCCAGTGATCGTCACTCTAAATTGAGTTCCTGAATTTTTCGGGTGATCGTGTTGCGGCCAATGCCCAACTTGTGTGCGGCCTCGATGCGCCGACCCCTTGTATTGACCAGCGCGGTCTGAATCAGCTTGGTCTCGAACCGGCGGGTGAGTACGTCCCACACGTCGGTGCGGCCCTCTTCCAGCAGCGCCAGCGCTTCGGCCTGCAAACCACTCTCCCAGCCCGACACAGGCGGCACCGGCACCGGCTCGAGCGCAGGCGCAAAGTCGGGCGCCGCATAAGCAGGTGACACGGTCTGCAGGGCCTCCGACAACGCCGCAGGTGCCGCCGGCGGCACGAAAGGGGTCAATGCTGCGGGCTCAGGCATGGCAGCCAATGCCGCCACCGACGTGCCCGCCATGGCCAGCACTTCGGGCGGCAGGTCTTTCAACTCGATCACCTGGGCCGGTGCCATCACGGTGAGCCAGTGACACACGTTTTCCAGCTGGCGTACGTTGCCGGGAAAATCAAACGTGCCGAGCAACCGGATGGCCGGCTCTGAAATGCGCTTGGGCTCCACGCCCAGCTGCTTGGCGCTTTGCTGCAAGAAGAATCGCGTGAGCATGGGCACGTCTTCGCGGC
>LNFM01019694.1_pt1 | contig 10758 bp, 10 predicted proteins | sample 596031 | NCBI WGS metagenome assembly LNFM01 (sample SAMN04254537, study PRJNA301005) | activated carbon metagenome | isolation source: dual media filters at the Ann Arbor, Michigan drinking water treatment plant | place: USA: Ann Arbor | reverse complement strand
GCCTACAAGCTCATCGTCAACCTCATGGGCGCCGTGCAGATCGCCGGTGTCGCCGAGGGGCTCGCCATGGCCGAGCGGGCGGGGCTGGACCCGGCACTGGTGATGCGGACGATCGCCACGGGCCAGGCGGCGAGCCCGCAGGTGGTGCGCAACGGCCGCCGGATGGCGGACGACGACCACGACGCGGTGGCCTTCTCCGCCGCGCTGCGCCGGAAGGACACCGACTACGGCGTCCGGCTCGCCGAGGCGCTGGGCGTGCCGGCACGCCTGGGGCGGGTGGCGCTCGACGGGCTGGACCGCCTGGTCGCCGCCGGACTGGGCGACCGGAACGAGAGCCGCATCATCGACGTGGCCCGGGATCCGGAGCGAACGGGCGGCGACCCGCGGTGAGGTGCGGCTCCGCAAACCGGAGCCGCACCTCGCGGGGCATCACTGCACCAGGATCGGCCCACCACCGTCCGGGACCACCGGACCGCCGGGCACCCGGACCACGGGGGGCCGGGCGGGGTGGGAAGTGACGACCGGCGGGGTGGTGCCGGGGGCGACGACGACCGGGGCCCTCGAGGGACCCCCGGTCACCGGGGACGGGGTCGGGGCCGGCGGGGTGGGCACCGCCGTGACGGTGATCCACCGGCTCACCTGGGAGTCCAGCACGTTCGTGTAGAAGTCCCAGCCCTTCGTGCTGCACCGTCCGCCGACGAGCCAATCGAACCATCCGCCGCCGTGCTGGTTGGCGCTCGCGACGCCGATCTGGGTGAGCGAGCCGTCGGGCTGCTCCACGAGGATCGGGCCGCCGCTGTCACCGGGGCACGCGCCCGTCTTCGCCCGCCACATCCCCCGGGGCCCCGTGTCCCAGACGCTGCCCCGCGCGTGCTTGAGTACCTTCGAGGTGGCGGTGCTGCCGGGGGTCCGTCCCCACCCAACGGCGTGAACCGCGCCGGCCTTGCACGGCAGGTACGCGGCGGGGCTGCGCATCGCCATGGCCGTCGCCCGCTGCTGGACGCAGCGTCGCAGGCCGTCCGTGAGCCGCTTCGATCCGGCGAGCGGCACGACGGGAAGGGTGGACGGGGTGGACAGGTGCAGCAGGGCCGCGTCGTTGCGGTCGCCGGTGCCGCCGCCCCATCGGGGATGGATGATGACCCGGTCGACGCCGCGCACCTCGGCCGGGTCGGTCGCGGTGTCCAGGTTGGTGTCGCCGATGACGACCTCGGCCGAGGTCCGGTCGTCCACGCAGTGCGCCGCGGTCAGCACCCAGCTCGACTCGATGAGGGTGCCCGTGCAGAAGAAGCGTGTGAATCCCGCATCGCGCAGGCCGGCGACGAAGGGGTACGCCCCGGCCGGCGCGGCGCCGCCGCCCGCCAGGTTGCTGTGCCCGGGCGCCGGGGCCGCGGAGGCGCCTCCGGCGAGGACAGCCGCGGCGGCGAGGGCCGCGAGCCCGCCGGTGAATGCGGCGGTGCGGCGGATGGCGGGACGGTTCGTCGTGCGGGTCATTGCGGGCCTCCGTTCGTGCGGTGATCGGTGTGATCACGGTACGAACGGGACGGCGGCGGCTCCGTCCCCGGGGCGACGCCGCATGTGTCACGGCCTCGACATGAGGCCACCGGGCCGGGCGTCCGCCGAAGGCACAGACCCGGACTAGCCGTATGGGGAGCGGAACGCCGCGATCCGCGATCTAACGTGGCTGCGCCGACCGAGTCGGCGAAATCCGGGAACCCGGCACCGCACCGCGCGGGGGCCGAGGTGCACTGACCACGGAACGGTTGTCCTTGAACCGTCATGGCGGAGTCTCCGCCATGGCATTCCATGAGGAGGACATGTTCCTTGTCTCCACGACAGCTCAGACGAGCACCGCTCGCGGTGGCCGCCGCGTGCATCAGCGTCCTGGCGCTCGCCGGGCCGGGAGCGGCCGCCACCGATAGCGACGACATCGTCGTTTCCGCGACGGTGGCCGCCCAGGTCGAGATCAACGCAGGGTCCGACATCAACTTCGGATCGCTGGCGCTCGGCGCATCGGCGACGGAGCTGGCTCACCCGGTCCGGGTGATCGCCAACGACCAGTACGACCTGTCGGTCTCACGCACGGGCGCGCTTCCGGTGTCAATGCGCGTGTCCGGCACCGGCAACCCGGATGCCCCGAACACCGCAGTGATCGCACCGTTCACGGCTTTCACGGCGTTGGGCGCGGACGCCCAGTTCGCGGAGCGGAGCTCCGACATCACCCCGGCGCCACCCGTGGGGGATGTTTGGGGCGTCGACTTCGAGACGACGATCCCCGCATGGTTCCAGGCGGGGACGATCGCGTCGACGGTCACGTTCACCGCGGTCACGGTGCACTAGCGCGGTCATGGACGATTCCGGCCGTTCCACAATGGCTCCCGGGTTCCGGGTGCTCGCGGCACGGCTCCGGGCGGGGGCGGCGACCATCGCCGCCCTCGGCGCCCTGGGCCTGGTCGCCTCGCCCGCAGGCGCGGTGTCCGCGTCCGTGACCCCGACGAACCTGATCCTGACCGCCGGGGACGCGGGTGCCCTCACCCTCCGCAACCCCGGAACGGAGACCGCGACGTACGACCTCCGGATGGGGAACTACGCCATCCGCGCCGACGGCAGCGTGCGGGTCGATCCGCCTCGCACCCCGTCGCGTTCGGCGCGCGACTGGCTCACGGTGACCCCGTCGGTCGTCCGCCTGGAGCCCGGGCGTTCGATCGTGCTGCGCGTCGCTTCGCGCCGGGTGAGGACCGCTGCCCCGGGCGACCACCATGCGCTGGTCCTGATCACCAGCCGGACCGCTCGGCGTCCCGACGGCCAGGTGGGGGTGCGCGCCCGGATCGGCATCGGCGTGATCGTGCGGGTTCCCGGCGGGTTCCGGCGGAAGCTCGCGGTCGGCAGGCCGTTCGCCGTCCGCTCCGGGAACGCCCGCGCCGTGCGCGTGAAGATCGCGAACTTCGGCAACGTCAACGAGCGGTTCCTCGGCGGGCAGGTCCGGCTGGAGCTGCTGCGCGGAGGGCGCGTGGTGGGCCGATCGGTGGCCGGCCAGCAGAGCGTGCTGCCGGGCACCAGCGGCACCTTCTCGATGCCCTACCGCGGGCGGCTGCGCGGGGCCCTCACCGCCCGGGTGACGGTGCGGCCGTCCGCGCCGCGGGTAGCCGGGCCGGGGATCACCTCAACTCCGGCGACGATCGTCCGGAGGAGCGATGTCCGCTTCTGACCACCGAGCGCGCCGCGGCGTGAAGCGCCTGTTGCTGAGCGGGCTGGTGGGCGCGGTGGCCGTCCTAGCCGCCCCCGGCGGCGCGACGGGCGCCCTGCCGGCGTGCGGGGGCGCCGCGACGAAGGACTGGGTCGGCCCGGCCGCGGGGGGCTCCTGGCAGACGGGAGCGAACTGGGATGGCGGAACCGTCCCGGGCGCGGGCGATGAGGTCTGCGTTGCCGGAACCGGCACGGTGACCCACCTCGGCGCGAGCACGACGATCGCAAGCCTGCAGACCACCGGGATGGGGCTCACCCTCGGCTCGGGGACGCTCGCGATCACGGCGGGGCCCGATCCGTCGACCATCCGGGGGCCGCTCCTCATCTCGGCCGGCACCCTCACCCTTGACGGCGGCGGCAACCTCGACGGCCTCACCCAGTCGGGTGGTGCGTTGAGCGGGGTGGGTGAGGTGACCCTGGACGGCCCCGGGCCGTTCACCTGGAACGCCGGTGACTGGACCGGCACCGCCCAAGTGGTCGTTCCCACCGGCCGGGCCCTGACGATCACCTCCAACTCGGTCAAGAACCTCAACCGACCGCTGGTCAACCACGGCACCACCACCATCACCAGCGCCCTGCCCATGAGCTCGGCAGGAAGCATCACCAACGGCACCACCGGCAACCCGGGCACCCTCAACCTGTCCAACGACAACAGCATCGGTGGCCCCGGCAGCACCATCACCAACAGCCCCGCCAGCACCATCACCAAGACCACCGGCGCCGGCACCACCACCCTCAACAGTGCCCTCACCAACAACGGCACACTGGACATCCAGACCGGCACACTCAGCCTCACCGGGACGTTGACGAACTTCTCGGGAACAACGCTGGCCGGCGGCACGTACCGGGTGGCCGGGGTGCTGCGGTTCCCCTCCGCGAACGTCGTGACCGACGCCGCGCAGATCGTGCTCGACGCCCCCGGGGCGGCCGTCCAGGACCTCTCCGGCCTCAACGGCCTGCGGAACCTCGCGACGGTCACCACCGCCGGGAGCCTCACCGTGCGCAATGGCGCGACGGCGACCTCCACCGCACCGCTCGCAAACGCGGGTGCCGTGACGGTCGGCTCCGGAAGCAGCCTCACCACCGGCGGGTCGGTCGCGAACTCCGGGACCCTCGAGGGATCCGGTCTGCTGGTCGCCGGCGCCTCGGGCACGCTCACGAACACCGGCACCGTGCGCCCCGGGACGGGTGCGGGAGGCATCGGCACGCTCGCCGTGACCGGCGGCTACCAGCAGACCGGGGCCGGGACGCTCGAGGTCGACATCGCGGGCGAAACGCCGGGTGTGACGCAGGACCGGCTCACCGTCAGCGGCGCGGCGACCCTCGCGGGGACCCTGGCCATCGTCACCGCGCCCGCGTACACCCCGGCTGTCCCCACGACGCACACCATCGTGGCGGCGGGAACCCTGACCGGCACGTTCGCACCGGTCACCGGCCGCGTCGGAACCCTCGGCGGCCGGTACACCGTCCAGTACACCCCCACCAGCGTGGTGCTCCAGTTCGCGCCGCCCACGATCACCGTGGATGTCCCGTCCACACTGGATCTGGGCGTCCTGCCCGTCGGTGGCACCGCCACGGGGTCGATCACCGCGACGGTCGAGAACACCTACCGGGCCGGCTACGGACTCTCCGTGTCGCGAACCGCGTTCCCCACCGGCATCCCGCTCACCATGGAGCTGCTCACGGCCCCGCCCGGCGCAGAGATCTTCGGTGTCACGGCCGGCGCGGGGTTCGCGATCCCCGTGAACCCCGCGCCCGACCAGTCGATCGGCCGGCGCCTCGGGGGACCGTCGCCGGACGAGTCCGGCCTCACTCCGGAGGGCGTGGGCGATGCCTGGCAGGTCACGGTCAACGGCGGGCCCGTCGGCTGGACGCAGGCGGGAACCCACACGACCGTCGTGACGTTCACCGCCGTCACGCTCTGAGCCGAAACGACCACGGCCCCGCCGCCCGGGGTGGGCGACGGGGCCGTGGGTCACACGGTCGGGCGGGGTGGCGCTAGCTGCGCGCGCCAACCTTCTGCTGGATCTCCGCGGCGATGGAGTTCGGGACCTCCTGGTACTTCTCGAACTGCATCGTGAAGGTCGCGCGACCCTGGGTCGCGGACCGGACGGAGGTGGCGTAGCCGAACATCTCCGACAGCGGGACGCTGGCGCTCACGACCTCCAGGCCACCCTGACGGGGCTCGGTGCCGGCGATGCGGCCGCGGCGGCGGTTGAGGTCGCCCACCACGGTGCCCACGAACTCCTTCGGCGCCACGACCTCGACGGCCATCATCGGCTCGAGCAGGGTCGGGCTCGCCCGGCGCGCGGCCTCCTTGAAGGCCATCGAACCGGCGATCTTGAAGGCCATCTCCGAGGAGTCGACCTCGTGGTACGACCCGTCCACCAGGCGCACCTTGATGTCCACCATCGGGTACCCGGCCACCACGCCGCCCTCGAGCGCCTCGCGGATGCCCTGGTCCACCGCCGGAACGTATTCCTTGGGGATGGAGCCACCCACGACCTTGCTCTCGAAGCTGTAGCCCGCGCCCTGCTCGTTGGGCTCCAGGTCGATGTAGACGTGGCCGAACTGGCCGCGGCCACCGGTCTGGCGCACGAACTTGCCCTCGACCTTGTTGACGGCCTTGCGGATCGTCTCGCGGTACGCCACCTGCGGCGCACCCACGTTGGCGTCCACGCTGAACTCGCGCATGAGCCGGTCGACGATGATCTCGAGGTGGAGCTCACCCATGCCGGAGATGACGGTCTGGCCGGTCTCCTCATCGGTGCGCACGCGGAAGGTCGGGTCCTCGTCGGACAGCCGGCCCAGCGCGACCGTGAGCTTCTCCTGGTCCTGCTTGGTCTTCGGCTCGATCGCGAGGCCGATGACCGGCTCCGGGAACGTCATCTGCTCCAGCACGATGGGCGCCGCCGGGTCGCAGAGCGTGTCGCCGGTGGTCGTGGACTTGAGGCCCACGGCCGCGACGATGTCGCCGGCCCCGACCGAGTCCACGTCCTCGCGGTGGTTGGCGTGCATCATCAGCAGCCGCCCAATCCGCTCCTTGCGGTCCTTGGTGGCGTTGATGATGCCCGCGCCGCTCTGGGTGACGCCGGAGTAGACGCGCAGGTAGGTGAGGCGGCCCACGTACGGGTCGCTCATGACCTTGAAGGCGAGCGCCGCGAAGGGCTCGTCCTCGCTCGACTGGCGCACCAGCGGCTCGTCCTCGCTGCCCGGCACCGTGCCCTCGGCGGGCGGCACCTGCAGCGGGGAGGGCAGGAAGTCGACGATCGCGTCCAGCAGCGGCTGCACGCCCTTGTTCTTGAACGAGGACCCGCAGAGCACCGGGGTGATCGCGTTCGCCAGCACACCCTTCCGGACGGCCTCGTGCAGGCGCTCGGAGCTGATCTCCGCGCCCTCGAGGTAGGCCTCGGCGAGTTCGTCGTCGGAGTCGGCGAGGGCCTCGATGAGACGCTCACGGCCGGCGTCGGCCGCGTCCTTGAGCTCGGCCGGGATGTCGGTGACATCGGCCTCGGTCCCGAGGTCGTCCTTGTAGATCGTCGCCTTCATCGTGATGAGGTCGATGATCCCGGCGAACTCGCTCTCGGCGCCGATGGGGAGCTGGATCGGCACGGCGTTCGCGCCGAGCCGGTCGATCATGGTCTGGACGGCCTTGCCGAAGTCGGCGCCGATCCGGTCCATCTTGTTGACGTAGGCGATGCGCGGCACGCCGTAGCGGTCGGCCTGGCGCCACACCGTCTCGCTCTGCGGCTCGACGCCGGCGACGGAGTCGAAGAGGGCCACCGAGCCGTCGAGGACGCGCAGCGAGCGCTCCACCTCGACGGTGAAGTCGACGTGGCCGGGCGTGTCGATGATGTTGATGCGGTGGTCCCGCCAGAAGCAGGTCGTCGCGGCCGAGGTGATGGTGATGCCGCGCTCCTGCTCCTGCGCCATCCAGTCCATCGTGGCCCCGCCCTCGTGCACCTCACCCATCCGGTGCGGTCGTGGTGGTCTTCCCGGCATCGATGTGGGCCATGATGCCGATGTTGCGCACCCGGTCGAGGGGGACCTTCTTCACGGTCGTCGACACGCTCAATCACCTGCCCTCTCTGATGCGAACGCGCGCGAGATGGCCGCGCGCGTGTCGTGGAACCTCAGAATCCCGCGTTGCGGGCCCCGTCCCCCCGGGGCCCGACTGCTACCAGCGGTAGTGCGCGAACGCCCGGTTGGCCTGTGCCATGCGGTACAGGTCGTCCTTGCGCTTGAAGGCGCCGCCCTGCGAGCCGAGCGCGTCGAGCAGCTCGTTCGCGAGGCGCTCGCTCATCTGCTTCTCACGGCGCTGCCGCGAGAAACCGACGATCCAGCGCACTGCGAGGGTCCGGCCGCGACGGGCCTGGACCTCGATCGGCACCTGGTAGGTGGCGCCACCGACCCGCCGCGACTTCACCTCGATGAGCGGGGTGACGTTGCGGATGGCCTCCTCGGTGACCTGCACCGGGTCACGGCCCGTGCGGTCCCGGATGCGCTCCAGGGCGTCATAGACCACGCGTTCCGCGACGGACTTCTTGCCGTCACGGAGGATCTTGTTGATGAGCTGGGTGACCAGCGTGCTGTTGAAGACCGGATCCGGGTCAACGGTCCGGCGGGCGATTGCTGCGCGACGTGGCATATATGGCTACTTCGGGGTCTTGGCGCCGTACTTGGAGCGCCCCTGGCGACGGCCGGACACGCCGGCGGCGTCCAGAGCCGCCCGGATCACCTTGTACCGCACACCCGGCAGGTCCTTCACACGACCACCGCGGACCAGCACCACCGAGTGCTCCTGCAGGTTGTGCCCCTCACCGGGGATGTAGCACGTGATCTCCATCTGATTGGTCAGACGGACACGGCACACCTTGCGAAGCGCGGAGTTCGGCTTCTTCGGAGTGGTGGTGTACACCCGGGTGCAGACGCCGCGCTTCTGCGGTGCGCCCTTGAGGGCCGGCGTCGAAGTCTTGGTGGTCTGGGGCGTCCGACCCTTGCGGACGAGCTGGTTGATCGTCGGCACGATCGCCTTTTGTCGCGGTTGAAAGCAGTGCGTAACCGGCCGCTCGCCGAGCGGCCCGGGGACGTTAGCACACGCCCGGCTCACCGGGATCCCCGGCGGCGGACGGTGCAGCGACGGCGAACCCTACCGTGCCGGAGTGGGTGACGTGAGGTCCAACCGCAGTCGCGACCGGTACCCGACGGCTCCCTCGAGCGTGGTGTCACTCTCCAGGCGCACCGGCACCCCCAGGCGGGGCGCCCACCACAGGCGTTCCAGGCGGGGCCCCCCGTGCGCGCCGCGCGTGCGCGTGCGCGTCTCGATGAGGAAGACGGGCTCCGGGACGCCCGCCACCGGGAGCGTCTCCCGGCGCACCACGCGCGCCGTCCCGGTGGTGCGCAGCTTCCAGGCCGAGTACGCGACGGTCCAGGTCTGGCCCACCACCGGCCGCACCGGGATCACCGGGACGGCGGGCGTGAGGGGGCGGCGGTCGTCCCGGCCCATCCGAAGGAAGGTCACGTCCACGCGGCGCCAGACCGCGCGGATCCAGCGGGTGCCCACGGCGTAGCGCACCGCCTCGGTGTGCTCGGCGCTCACGCGCAGCTCCGCCTGGAACCCCTCCGGGGTGGCGGTGACGACGTACCGCGCCTCCGGGGGGATCTCGCGGTCGATGGACACGGGCCCGATGTGGGCGCGCTCGGTGCCGGAGGCGGCGTAGGAGTAGACCCCGGGGAGGGGGGCTCCGCCGGTGGCGACGGCGGGCGTGCCGGTGCCGCGGAACTCGTGCACGGCGTTCTCGACGGACACCTCGGTGGAGCTGCCGGCCTCCTGCCAGGCCCACGCCCCGGCGGCCACGAGGGCGATCGCCGCGAGCGCGGCGGAGATGGTCGGAACCGGTCGGTGCAGCCGTTGCTCCACGTCGGGGAAGGTAGCCCCCGAGGAATGGGTTTCACCGCATACGCAGCGGGATTGCTACCGTCGTCCACGTGACCTCGGCCGCACTCGCTGAACTCCTGCCGCTCACGGACCCGCCGGACGCGCCGGTCCGGGAGGTGCTGACGCCCCGTCCGCGGCGGCGGCCGGCGGCACGCGCGCAGCGTCACCCGTCGTGGCTGTGGGCCATCCTGCTCGCCGCGGTGCTGCTGGCCATCCCGCTCGGAGCCGCCAGCAACGACCCGTCCACCGCGGTCGCGGCCGCCGGTGCCGGCGTGATCGACGACGGCCCCTTCGACGCCGAGTGGCCGATGCAGGTCGAGGTGCGGGTGGCCAACTCCGAGCGCTCGGGCCCCCTGGTGGATCTGAGCGACGGCTCCCTGGCCCTGGGCGGCCCGAACGGCGGCCGCCTGGCGAGCGGCGTGCGCCTGCCGGTGAGCGGTCCGGGCTACTACACCTACAACCCGGCCACCCAGACCTCCCCGCAGTCGCCGGAGCGCCGCTGGGGCACCGCGATGCTGGTGTCGCAGGTGATGAGCCTCGGGCGCTGGTGGGCCCAGGAGCACCCCGGCCTCCCGCCGCTGGGCATCGGCGACCTGTCCCGTGAGCGGGGCGGGCCGTTCACCGGCCCGGTCGTGGGGCACAGCTCCCACCAGAACGGCCTGGACGTGGACATCCGACTCCCGCGCCGTGACCGCGTGATGGGCCCGGCGACCCCGGCCAACTACGACCGCGAGCTCACCCAGCGGGTGGTCGACCGGCTCGTGGCGCAGGGCGCCTCGCTGGTCCTGATCGGCCCGAACCTGGACCTCACCGGCCCGTCGGGCGTCGTGGTGCGGTGGCCCGCGCATGACGACCACCTGCACGTGCGGTTCCCCGACCCGGACGGCACCGGCAACTGATCGCCGCGGGCGCGGGAATGCGCGGGGCCCTCGCTACGCTCCCGCGCATGGCACGCAACGTGAACGACGGGGACGTCTCCCCGCACCTCGACGAGCAGGGCATCGAGCGGTTCGAGGTCGCCCAGGCGGCCGATGGCGCACAGGAGGCGCTGGTGGCCGCCGTGCGGGATGTCATCTCCGGCGCCGGCACCGGCGACGTCGCCGCCGTGGCGCGGTGGCTGCAGGCCGTGGCCGGCGGCATCTCCCCCGATGACGCCGCGGCGCTGGGCACCGGCCTGGCCGCCCAGGACGTGCCGGTGTACGGCACGCCGCCCATCCACCAGGACGACCTGCTGGTGGACGACTGGCGCAGCGGCGTCTACCCGTACCGGAACCTCATGGCCCGCAAGAGCTACGAGAAGCAGAAGTACCGGCTCCAGGTGGAGCTGCTGAAGCTCCAGGCGTGGGCGAAGGAGAGCGGCCAGAAGATCGTCGTGCTGTTCGAGGGCCGCGACGCCGCCGGCAAGGGCGGCACCATCAAGCGGTTCATGGAGCACCTCAACCCGCGCGGCTCGCGGGTGGTGGCGCTGGAGAAGCCCACCGATGCCGAGCGCGGTCAGTGGTACTTCCAGCGCTACGTGCAGCATCTGCCCACCGCCGGCGAGATCGTCCTGTTCGACCGCTCCTGGTACAACCGCT
>LNFM01012994.1_pt1 | contig 10758 bp, 7 predicted proteins | sample 596031 | NCBI WGS metagenome assembly LNFM01 (sample SAMN04254537, study PRJNA301005) | activated carbon metagenome | isolation source: dual media filters at the Ann Arbor, Michigan drinking water treatment plant | place: USA: Ann Arbor | reverse complement strand
TCGCTCCACACCGCCGTGATCGGCTGGCCGGTGAGCGCGCCGTAGCCGGTCGGCGGATGCTCGTGCGACGGGTGGTAGGACACGGTCACATGACGCTGCCCGCTCGCGTGATCGATGTCGAAGTCTTCCGTCCGCCAGGTCGTGGTCGTGGCGGTCTGCTTGATCTCGCCGTTGGGGAGCCGCCTCTCCTCGATCGTCGTACTCGATTTGTCGTGCCAGCGGTGACCCGACACGGTGCCGGTGATCCAGGCGAGGCGGCGGCGTCCCAAGCCGGCGCGAATCGACGGCGGAGTGCCCTCCACGACCGCGAACCGAAGACACTCGCGTACGGCGCCGAAGAGCAGCAGCCCGATCATCAGGGCGCCGAACGTGATCGCCCCCTGCTTCTCCTCGGGGGACTGCCGATCCCAACGGGACTCGGACACGCCCGACAGCTCGCGGAGCCCCTGTCGGATCGCCGCCGCTCCTGCGGCCGATCGGGCCCCGCGCTCTTGCAGCGTGCCCTGCAGCCGGGCCTGCGTGGCGGGTGAGAAGTACCGCTGCATCAACTCGTCGTGCAGTTCCTGACTGCGCTGGTGGGCCTCGATCGACGAGACCCACCGTGCGCGGGGAGAGTCGAGGCTGGTCGGTCCAGCCGGAAACGTCGCCATGCCTTCGGCGCGCAGCCTGGTGATGGCGGCGAGGTAGCCGTCCCTGAGGGGCTTCTCGGCGGCATTCGGGAAGGGGCCCGTCGAGTAGCGTGTGCCCGCCATGTCCTTGATGACGTCGAACAGCCGCGACAGGGCCGCGATCCGGCGCGCTCGGCTGTCCATCGCGTCACGTCCCGAGATGTCGGCGATGACCCGGTCCGCCGACGGCATCTCCTGCAGGTACGCCTCAGGTTGCGCGTGCAGGGCCGTCGGCACGGCACAGGCGAGCAGGAGGACGAGCGCACACGACGTGGCGCAGGCAGAACGGCGGATGAGCGTGATGGCGAGGCTCCGGCCTGAATGACAGTGGAGCGCCATTCTATCGTTCAGTCGAGCTGGCGGCGCGTGTACAGTCCAACTATGCGCGCCATCGGATACCGCACCCCTGGGGACATCGACGCTCCCGAGTCGCTCCTCGACATCGATCTGCCGCGCCCGGAGCCGGGCCCGCACGACCTGCTCGTCGAGGTGCGCGCCGTGTCGGTCAATCCCGTCGATACGAAGGTGCGTCGACGAGCGGCTGCCGAGGGCGATGGATGGAAGGTCCTCGGCTGGGATGCCGCCGGCATCGTCGTGGAGGTCGGCACCGAGGTGTCGCGCTTCGCGGTGGGCGACGAGGTGTTCTACGCCGGCTCGCTCGACCGCCAGGGCACCAACGCCGAGTACCACGCCGTGGACGCGCGCATCGTCGGGCGCAAGCCGGCGTCGATCGACATGGCGCAGGCGGCCGCGCTGCCCCTGACCGCCATCACGGCCTGGGAGGCGCTGTTCGATCGTCTCGACGTTCGCAAGGCCGTGCCTGGCGCCGCGCCCGCCGTGCTCATCATCGGTGGTGCAGGCGGCGTCGGGTCGATCGCGGTGCAGCTGGTGCGGCAGCTCACGGACCTGACGGTGATCGCTACCGCGTCACGCGAGGAGACGACGGCGTGGGTGCGCGACCTCGGCGTGCATCACGTGGTCGACCATGCCCGCCCCATTGCCGCACAGGTCGAGGCGCTGGGCCTCGGCGCCCCTGCCTTCGTCTTCTCGACCACGGCCACCGACCGCCACCTCGCGGACATCGCGGCGCTGATTGCCCCGCAGGGTCGCTGGGCGCTGATCGACGACCCTGGCGTGGTGGACATCGCGCCCTTCAAGCGCAAGAGCGTGTCGACGCACTGGGAGTTCATGTTCACGCGCCCCGTCTTCCGCACCGCGGACATCGAGGCGCAGGGCGTGTTGCTCGACGAGGTGTCGCGCCTGATCGATGCAGGCGTGTTGAAGACGACGCTGGGGGAGCACTTCGGAGTCATCAACGCCGCCAACCTCCGGCGAGCGCATGCGTTGATCGAGAGCGGCACGGCACGCGGGAAGGTCGTACTCGAGGGTTTCTAGTCGCCACCAGACGCCGTACCATGCCGGCATGTCCAGAGCCGCGCTGCTGGTTGCCGTCGTCCTGCTCGTCGCGCCCCTGCAGGGAGGAGCCCGGCAGATCGAGCCGTCGTCCGCGGTGGTTCCGGGCCTCGAGCGTCCCGTGCAGGTGCGGATCGACGAGTTCGGTGTGCCGCACATCTACGCCGAGCGCCAGTACGACGCGTTCGTCGCCCAGGGCTACATGGCCGCACGTGACCGGCTGTGGCAGATCGACCTGTGGCGCAAGCGCGGGCTCGGCGAGATGGCGAAGGACTTCGGTCCTGCGTATGTCGAGAGCGATCGCATGGCGCGTGCCGTGCTCTTCCGCGGCACCCTGTACCGCGAGTGGCTGGCCTACAGCTCCGACGCCAAGCGCATCGCCGAGGCGTTCGTCGCCGGCATCAACGCCTACGTCGATCTCGTCGGGCAGGAGCCCGATCGGCTTCCCGAGGAGTTCCGCGTGCTCGGCTATCGGCCGTCCCGCTGGCAGGCCTCCGACATCGTCCGCATCCGCCACCACGGCCTGACGCTGAACCTCACCGGCGAGATCGATCGCACGGAGATCTACTGCAAGGACGGGCTCGAGGCGCCACGGGTCGACTGGCTGCGCCGCGCGCTGGTGCCTGACATCACGCCGACGCTGGCCACCGGTCTCGCCCCGTGTGACCTGCCCTTCGAGGCGCTTCGTCAGGCCTATGCGCACGCCACCGCACGCCCGGTGTTCCGCGCCGAGACCACGGCGGTCAGGAGCGATGCGCCCATCGACCTCGTGCTGGCGCGTGCCACGCCGGACGATCTGGCCGCGCAGGGCAGCAACAACTGGGCGGTCGCGCCGGCCCGGACCGCCACCGGCCGTCCGATCCTCGCGAGCGATCCCCACCGTGCGCACTCGGCGCCGAGCCTCCGCTACATCAGCCATCTCGTGGCGCCGGGTCTCGACGTGATCGGCGCCGGCGAGCCGTTCCTCCCGGGCATCTCCGTCGGCCACAACGACGCCATCGCGTTCGGCCTGACCCGGTTCTACATGGACCAGGAGGACATCTATGTCTACGAGACCAACCCCGCGCACCCGGACGAGTATCGGTACCAGGGGCGCTGGGAGCCGATGGAGACGGTGACCGAGCAGATCGAGGTGCGTGGCGAGGCCCCGCGTACGGTGACGATCGCGTTCACGCGACATGGGCCGGTGCTGACCACCGACCCGGGCCGTCAGCGAGCCTTCGCGCTGCGGGCGGCGTGGCTGGACGAGGGCATGGCGCCGTACTTCGGATCGGTCGAGTACATGCGCGCGCGCACCTGGGATCAGTTTGCGGCGGCGATGAACCGATGGGGTGCACCCGGGGAGAACCAGGTGTACGCCGACACCAGCGGCAACATCGGCTGGATTCCCGCCGGGCTCACCGTGATTCGTCCCAACTGGGATGGCCTGACGCCGGTGCCTGGCGATGGCCGCTACGAGTGGGCGGGCTATCGCGACATGGACGAACTGCCACGCGCCTTCAACCCCTCGTCCGGCTACGTGATGACGGCCAACGAGAACAACATCCCGCCGGATCATCCGGCCGCGGGCAAGGGCATCGGCTACGAGTGGAGCGACGACTCGCGCGCGCGTCGTCTGCACCACCTGCTGGGCGGTGGCGCGCCACACCGTCTGGAGGACTCTCGCAGCTACCAGCTCGACATCACGTCACTGCCGGCGCAGCGGCTGGTGCGACTGCTGACGGGCGTCTCCGACGCGCGCCCGGCAGTACGCGGCGCGCTCGATCTGCTGCGGGCGTGGGATGGACGCATGCAGGCCGACAGTGCCGCCGCGGCGGTGTTCGAGGTGTGGTTCGCCACGCACCTGCGTCGCGCCGTGGTGCAGGCCGTGCTGCCGACAGACGCCGCCGTCCGGGTCGGCACCGGTGATCCCGCGCGCATCCTGCAGGTGCTGGAGGGGCACGCGGGGTGGTTGACGCCGGCGGCGCGGACCCGCGTGCTCGTGGAGTCGCTCGCCCACGCGGTCGCCGAGGTGGAGACGCGGCTCGGCCCCGATCGCGCGACCTGGCAGTGGGGACGCCTGCACCAGGCGGTCTTCGAGCACCCGTTGGCGGCGCGCGTCGATGCGGAGGCGCGTCGACGCTTCACGGTGGCCGCGGGCCCGATCGGGGGATCGACCGCGACGCCGATGGCGACCGGCTACCGGACCACCGACTACCACCTGACGTCCGGCGCGTCGTTCCGCATGGTGGCCGACGTCGGTCGGTGGGACGCCTCGGTGGCCATCAACACTCCCGGGCAGTCGGGCGATCCGGCCAGTCCGCACTATCGCGACCTGGCCCCACTCTGGGCGCAGGGACGCTACTTCCCGCTGGCGTACTCGAAGGCGGCGGTGGACGCGGCCACGCGCACGCGCCTCGAGCTTCGCCCGCGCTGACGTGGCCGCCGTTCCGTTGGGAGGGCCGGCTCGCCGAGCCGGCCGGTCTCAGCGCGTGACGGGCTCGGTGGAGAAGCGCACGCGCGTGAACAGCTCCGGGATGTGCGAGTCCCACACGCCGTGGGGACTCCAGGCCCACCCGCCGGGGTCCTTCGACGGTGGCGCCTCCTTGTACTGATTGAATCGCGAGAAGTCCATCCGCCACTCGTCGCCGTCTCGCGGCGGCAGCGCGCGCCCGTCAGGCATGGCGAGGGGCTCGAGCGACCGCCACGGCAGGCGCAGTTCGACCGTCCAGCCACGATCGCGATCCGTGTTGTCGTTGATCGTGCCATCCACGTGCACGGCCGTCTCGAGGCCGGGCATGTCCCAGTTCCAGTAGCCGATGCGGGGCCCGCGCGGGTGCGACGTGAAGCCGACGCCGGGGAACGGTTTCACCCCCGGACGCGATCGATCGAACTCGGCCCGACGCGCGTACCCGCTCGACTCGAACGCCCGCTCCCAGATGAAGAAGACCTCGTAGATGGTGCCGAGCGCGTTGATCTCGAACTCGTAGTAGGCGTCGCGGCCCGCGATGAAGAGCTCGACGTCGTTGTTGGTGTAGATCAGCGAGTCGCGCTCGGTCAGCGTCGCCTCGACGAACGGCTCCTCGATCCAGTAGCCGACGTAGAGGAACGTGTCGTCCCACAGCACGGCCGCGCGCGTGTCGTGCACGCCCGGGCGCCCGCCGATGAGGTCGGCGAACCGCGGCGATCGCTCGGCGGCCAGCCAGTCGGGTTCATCGAGCCGGCCATCGATGACGAGGGGGGCGGTGGCCCGCCGCGCCGTGTACTGGGCGATGCGGTCCTCGGGCCACGGGAACGGCCACGGCTGCGCGGTCGATGCCATGGTTCCGCATGCTATCAGCGCCGCGCCCATCACCAGACGCCCGATGGCGCTCGTGGTCGTCACCGGGCCGTCGCCCCGGCCACCACGCGCGAGGTGTAGGCCACGCCGTCGGGGGTGCCGCCAACCGTCAGGTGGCCCACCACCGATCGGGTCGAGGGATCGAGAATCGCCACACGCGTCTCGGCACTGAGCGACTGGAACACGTACCGGCCGTCCGGCGTGATGGTCACGCCCTGCGGCCCGCCAGGCAGGGCCAGCCTGCCGATCTCGCGGCGCGCGGCGCGGTCGATGAAGCGCACCTCGTGCAGCGTCGGATCCGGCACGATCACCTGGCGACCATCGGGCGTGAACAGCATGCGGTAGGGCCACTTCAGGCCCTGCGTGGCGGTCGTCACGGTGCCCGTGGCCGGATCGAGCACGCTCACCTGACCCGTCTGGTTGCTGCCAATCCAGACCTCCTTGCCGTCCGGCGTCACGTTGATCGCCTCGGGCACCGCCGGCACCGGATAGCTGCGCACGGCGCGATGGGCGGTGAGGTCGAGCGCCGTCACTGTGTGGTCGCGCATGTTGCCCGTGTAGCCGCGCGCGCCATCGGCCGTCACGCCGATCATGTGCGACCCGTTGGCCTCGGTGGGGATGGCGTGCCTGACGATGCCGTCCACGACATCGACGATGACCACGGTGCGCGTCTGTTCGCAGGTGACGGCGACCAGTCGGTCACCTGGCAGGAAGACGATGCCGTGCGGGGCGCGGTGCTCGCCGAGGTCGACGGTGCGCGCCACGCGCAGCGCGGGCACGTCGATCACCGTCAGGGTCCGTCGCGGCCCGCCGAAGTCGGTGACGACGGCCAGGGCGCCGTCCGACGACAGCACGATCTCGTGCGGGTTGGTGCCCGTGGGCAGCGTGGCCAGGGTGCGGCCGGACCCCACGTCCACGATCGTCGCAGTGGAGGGCGTCTTGTTGGTGACGACCAGCGTGCCGGTGAGCCCGGCCACCTGTGCGTGCGCGGCCAGGGGCAGGACCGTCAGGGCCAACACGAGGGCCAGCGCCCGGGCGGCGCAGCGGCAGACAACGCGACCTGTCGAAGTGGGCATGCCGTCAGTGTACCGGCGGGACGTGTGCCTCAGGGCTCCGCGCGACCCGTCCGCCCGCTTACGGCCTGCGTCGGTGCTTTCCGTCTGCGTAAGCGCTGTCCCCGGCGATCGGAGGTTGACGCACGCGGGTGTGACCTGCGGCGCGGCACGCACTTTGCGACGGACCACCGCATCGTGCCCTTGCTCAGGCCTGCCGCGTTCGTCGTCGGCGCCGGACTTGCCCTGCTCGGCGCCAGCCAGGCGTCGGCCTCGCCAGCCATGATCCGCCTGGGCTACTCGAGCTGTCAGGTCTGTCACCTGTCGCCTCAGGGGCGCGGGCTGCTGACCGACTACGGTCGGGGCATCGACGATGCGCAGAGTGCCAGGAAGGGGGTCTATCAGACCGATGCGCAACGCGTGCGTCGTCTGTACCAGGACCTTCGTGTGCTGGCGCAGGCCACGCGCAGTGACGAGGGCGCGTCGACGGACACGTCGGGTGCGGCCCGCCTCTGGTATCGCAACGCGACGGCGCTGACCGGCACCGTGCGGTTCAGCGGCATGGTCAGCGCCGACCTGCCGGCGCGTGACAGGCAGATCACGCCCGTGCAACCCCTGCCGTCGCCGCCGCAGGTGTTCGTGCGGCAGGCCCTGGTGGAGTACCTGCCGCGCGCCGGCGTGCTCCTCGCCATCGGCCGCGACACGCTGCCGAGCGGCGTCGAGATCGCCGATCAGGCGACGTACATGCGGGGGCGCAACGCCCAGGGCCTCACGGACGTGCCGACGCAGGCCAAGCTGTTCCTGTCGTCACGTCGCGGCCAGATTGCGCCCTATGTGTTCGGCCCGAGCGGCCATGAAGCCGGCGGCTTCCGGAGCAGTGGCGCCGGCCTCGTCGGGGAGACGTACCTGCTGGGCGACCGACTGGCCACGGGGATCTCGGCTCGTGTCGCGCGCAACGGTACCTACGACGAGCGCCTGCTCGGCGTGTTCGCCAGACTCGGTCTCGGCGCGTGGGGCGTGTTGGCCGAGCACGACCTGACGGCGCGGCGGCCGCGTGCCGACGGGCGGGCGTTCGATCAACACACCAGCTATGCCCAGGTCTTCTACTACCCGGTCGACTGGCTCGTGATGTCGATGACCGCCGAGCGACTCTCGGTCGCGGCGCCGTTGTCCGAGCGACGGGTGGCATGGCGCCCTGAAGTGAGCGCGCGGCTGAGTCCCCACCTGACGCTCGCCGCGTCCGTCCGCCGCGAAGATGCGGCCGGGCGACCGATCACCAGGGTCCTCGTGCAGCTGTATCTGAAAACCGTCAACTGAGGTCGAGCCATGTCAGGTCTGAACGTCGGTACGTGGAGGGGGGCCCTGGCGCTGGCGCTCGCGCTGGCAGGCGTGGCGCCGGCGGACGGCCAGACGTTCGAGGTGACGTCTGGACGCGTGGTGGTGGTGTGCCCGCTCACGGTCGGGGGGCGATTCGAGGTGACGACCACGGCCGTGGCAGGGCAGATCACGCTCGATCCGCGCGTGCGGGAGATCGAGGGCGTGCTCGGCGTGGACCTGCGCACGCTCGATGCCGGCATCGGCCTGCGGACCTCGCATCTCAAGGAGACCTATCTCGAGGTCCAGCGTGGTCCGCTGTACGAGCGCGCCACCTTGTCCGGGATCGTGCTCGACACACCGGTGGCGGGGATGCCCAACGGCCCGGTCGGGTTCCAGGGACAGTTCACGCTCCATGGGCAGACGCGCGCCGTGGCCGGCAATGTCGATCTCTCGCGCAAGGACGGGCGCTACGACGTCCGCGTGCGCTTTCCGCTGCGCATCGACGCCTTCCAGATTGCCCGGCCGGCCTATCTCGGTGTCGGCGTCAGCAACGACATCCACGTGACGGTCCGCGCCACCCTCGTGACCGTGGCGCCCTCGCGGTAGGGGACGGACGCGCTCGTCAGCGCCGCGCGGCTATCGGAAGGACGCGGCCGCGCATCCACGCCACGAACGCCAGCAGTCCCAGCAGCACGGCGGTCGTCACCGCCGAGCTGTGCTCGCCCCGCTGCACGTGCAGGACCGTGGCCCCGACCATGATCGGGAGCAGTCCGATGGCCGCGGCAGGCACGAGCCAGGGCTGGATGCGTGTCATGCCTGGCACGACCAGCCCAATCCCGGCGGCCACCTCGGCCACGCCAAGGAAGTACCGGAGGGGTTTCGCGATCGAGGCATCCATCAGCGCGGCCAGCTCCGCCGAGGGAAACAGGAACATCAGCCCGTGGGCCAGAAACGCCGCGGCCAGCAGGGCCTGCAGTATCCACACCAACGCGTTCATCGAGAGTCTCCAGCGGTTGGACCGGCGGCCTGCCCCGAACTCATCGCACCGGGCGCGCGCCCAGATCAGAGTCAGGCCACCGGGCCCTCCGCGGAGGCGCCCGCCCCTGCAGCGTATGTCCTAGGGCAGCTTCGTGGCGAGCGCGTTGCTGCCCGCCGCCCAGGTGACCCCATTGGCGTCGCTGTACATCGCGCGTTCCACGACCAGCTGGGCCGGGGTCGCCCCGAGGCTCTCGACGACCACGCCGAATCGCTTGCCGACGCTCTCCGGGAACTCGGCCCGCATGTCGACGTTGAAGCGGCTGGTCGCGGCGACCGGGAAGGTACGGGTCGCGCTGGTCCCGTCCTCGAATCGGACGGTCACCCGCACCGAGCCCTCGAACGCGGATGTGTTGGACAGCAGCACGTATGTCGCCACGTTCGCGGTGCCGCCCACTTCTCCCTCAGCCGACGCCCACCGGGCGCCCGTGGTCGTCGCACCCGGGCTCGAGTGGGCCTCGTGCCACGTCGCCGACGTCCCCGGCCACCACATCGCGCGCTCCACGATCAGCGGCACGCCATTGGTGGAGGTGACGATGGTGGAGACGGCGGTGTCGGCCAGGCGCGGGTCCTCGAGATCGACCCAGATGTTGCTGCGGCTCTGTGCGGCCACGACGTAGCTGCGCGACACCACCGTGCCATCGGGCAGCAGGTAGCGCACGTCGACGGCGGCATCGGCGGTGCCGGGGTTGGCCAGCAGCACGAAGAGGTCGAAGTACGCGCCCGTCGCGCCCTCGGCGAGGAACCACGAGGTGGCGGGCGCCGTGACCCCGGCACTGTTGTGGCCGGCCCCGAAGGTGGTGCCGAACACGCTGCGGTACATCGACCGCTCGGCGATGATCGGGCTGCCCGTGACGACACGGATCGTCGCGCCGACCTCCGCCTGGGCCAGGCGGGCATCCTCCTGATCCACCCAGATCGTGAAGCGACTGCCCGGGAGCACCGTGTAGGTCTTCACCAGCGGCGCCGATGGGGCCGGCAGCAGATACGTGACCTCGACCTCGGACGTGGTGGCCCCCGGGTTCTGCAGCAGATAGAACAGATCGAAGTCGCCCATCGTCGCCCCTTCGGCGAAGAACCAGGTGGTGGCTGGCGTGGCGACCGAGGCTTCCGCGTGCGAGCCGTAGGCGCTGCCGTCCCACTGCATCGTGCGGTCGGCGACGACGAGCGCGTCGGCGTCGATGCGCGTGGAGAACTCGGCCTGCGCCAGGCCGGCAATGGTGGCTGGCCGCACGGTCGCGCGCGCCCCGGCAGCGAGCGTGAGCGACGACCGGATCACGGTGGCGTCGGCGCGCTGGAAGGTCAGCAGCACCTCGGCCGGCGTACCGCCCGGGTTGAGCAGCGCGAGACGGGTGTCGAAGAACGGACCGGTCGCGCCCTCGGCGAAGTACTGGGTGAAGACGGCACTGCCGTCGAGCAGTGTCACCACCGTGCTGGTGGTGGCGCCCAGGGTCGCCCCGCCGGTCGGATTGGACAGCGTCACGGTGAACGTCTCGGTCGACGCGTTGCCGCTGCCGGCGCCGACCGGCACGGTGATCGTGGCGCTGGTCTGCCCCGCCGGGAAGTTCACGGTGCCCGTCGACGTGGTGAAGTCACTTCCGGCCGTCGCGGTGCCTGCCGACGTGCTGTAGCTCGCGCTCACGGCGGCCGTGGTGTCGCCGCCGCGGGTGACCGTCAGGACGGCGGTGCCGGCGCCGCGCAGGACGCGCCGCGTGGCCTGCGCAAAGGTGATGGTGGCCGGGACGACCGGCGCGGCGTCCGTGGTGGCCTGCATCGTGAAGCCGGCGCTCGGCACGTCGAACTCGATCTGCAGCGGGAAGGCCAGCGGGTCTTCGGTCTCCCGTGCCGGGGCGATGCCCGAGACGTTGAAGTTCTGCACGCCGACGCCCCGCACCAGCAGCGCACCGAGCTGGGCGGCGTACTGGCTGAAGCGCACCGGTTCTCCGGGGCCGAA
>LNFM01012993.1_pt1 | contig 10759 bp, 8 predicted proteins | sample 596031 | NCBI WGS metagenome assembly LNFM01 (sample SAMN04254537, study PRJNA301005) | activated carbon metagenome | isolation source: dual media filters at the Ann Arbor, Michigan drinking water treatment plant | place: USA: Ann Arbor | reverse complement strand
CCGATTTCTGCGTCGCATGGACAGCCATGGATGCGCGCAAGGCCGGCTTCGAGGTCTATGTCATTGAGGACGCCACCCGCGCGATCGACCTGAATGGCTCGCTCGCCGCTGCCTGGCAGCAGATGGGTGCGCGTGGCGTCAAACGCATCCAGTCAGCCGACCTGGCCTGAGGCCTTGCCACCACCCGGTTTGCACGTGTATCCATGAGTTCGCAGCTCGTCGCCCTCCATGTCAACGGCGTGGTGCGGGAGCTGCCTGTCTCGAGGCAGGCCAGCCTGCTCACCGTGCTGCGCAACGACCTGTGTCTGAACAGCCCCAAGTACGGCTGCGGCCTCGGTGAGTGTGGTGCCTGCACCGTGCTGGTCGATGGTGTGGCCGCACGGTCCTGCGTGATTCCCGCGGCCCAGGCGGGCGGGCGCGCCATCACCACACTCGAAGGGCTGGGTTCAGGCGGGCGGCTGCACCCGGTGCAGCAGGCCTTCATCGACGAGCAGGCGGCCCAATGCGGCTACTGCCTGAGCGGCATGATGCTGATGACGGCGGCGCTGCTGGCGCGCAACCCCGACCCGAGCGATGAAGAGATACGCCGCGAATTGTCCGGCAACCTGTGCCGCTGCGGTACGCACCTGGAAATCCTCAGGGCGGTGCGGCGCGCGGCCGAATTGATGCGCAGTGCAAACCAGGCCTCCGCATGACACGCCGCGCTGATACGCCACTGACGCGCGCAGGTTTCCATGCGGCAGCCGGCGTGCTGCTGGTCACGCGTGAGCCACCCCCGGCGCCGCCGCCTGCCCCCGGCCAGCCGGCGCTGGTCACCGCCAATCCACAGGAAGGCGTCGAAATCCTGCTTGCGGTGTGGGACGACGGCAGTGTCACGGCGCTGAACGGCCATGTGGACCTGGGCACCGGCATACGCACGGCGCTGGGGCAGATCGTGGCCGAAGAACTCGACGTGGCGCTGGACCGCGTGCATGTGGTGCTGGGCCACACCGCCAGCGTGCCCAACCAGGGCGCCACGATTGCCAGCACCTCGATCCAGATTCATTCAGCGCCGCTGCGCGCCGCAGCGGCGCAGGCCCGCGCCTGGTTGCTGGCACGCACGGCTGGGCAACTGGGGACCGACCCTGCAGCATTGAGCGTGCGTGAGGGCTTGGTCAGCGATGCCGCAGGCCGGTCGCGGGCCTACGGCGCGCTGCTCGAAGGCCAGCATGTGGAATTGACACTGGCACCGGACACCACGCTCAAGGCGCCCGAAGACTATCGGCTGGTCGGCACCTCCCCGCCACGCGTCGACATCCCGGCCAAGGCCACCGGCGCACTGACTTTTGTGCACGACATGCGGGTGCCGGGCATGTTGCACGGCCGCGTCGTGCGCCCGCCGTATGCGGGCGCGGACCACGGCGACTTCATTGGCAACACCCTGCAGTCGGTGGACGAGTCCTCGATTGCACACATCCCCGGCCTACGCGCGGTGGTGGTGATACGCGATTTTGTCGGCATCGTCGCCGAACGCGAGGAGTTTGCCGAGCAGGCGCTGCGCGAGCTCAAGGTGACGTGGAAGGACTGGCCGGGCCTGCAGAAGCTCGATGACCTGGAGCAGGCGATCCGCGACAACCCGTCGACGCAGCGCCGGCTGGTCGATGAAGGTGATGTGGACGCAGCAATTGCCGGCGCGGCGCAGGCCATGGCGCGCAACTATGTCTGGCCTTACCAGATGCACGGCGCCATCGGCCCGTCCTGCGCGCTCGCAGATTGGCAGGGTGAATCTTTGACCGTCTGGGCCGGCACGCAGAACCCGCATGTGCTGCGCGCCGATTTGTCGCGCCTGATGGGCCTGGCCGATGTGGCCATCGACGTGGTGCGCATGGAGGCGGCCGGTTGTTACGGCCGCAACTGCGCCGACGACGTCGCCGCCGATGCGGCCCTGCTGTCGCGTGCGGTCGGTGCGCCGGTGCGGGTGCAACTCACACGCGAGCAGGAACACGCCTGGGAGCCCAAGGGCGCGGCGCAGCTGATGCAGGTGCGCGGTGGCCTCAATGCCGACGGCTCGGTCGCCGCCTACGATTTCCAGACCTCCTATCCTTCGAACGGCTCGCCGACGCTGGCCTTGCTGCTGACGCGCACCATTGAACCGGTGGCCCAGGCCTACGAGATGGGCGACCGCAGCGCGCGGCCGCCCTATGACTACGCGCACCTGCGTGTCAGCGTCAACGACATGGCGCCCATGTTGCGCGCGTCCTGGCTGCGCGGCGTGTCGGCCCTGCCCAACGCCTTTGCGCACGAGTCCTATATCGACGAGCTGGCGACTGCGGCCGGTGTCGATCCGGTCGAATTCCGCCTGCGCTACCTCAGCGAGCCGCGTGCCGCCGAACTGGTGCGTGCCACCGCCGAACGCGCGGGCTGGACCGCCCACACCCAGCCGCAGCAAACGCCAGGCACGCAAGGTGCGTCAGACATCGTGCTGGGCCAGGGCGTGGCTTATGCGCGTTATGTGCACAGCAAGTGGCCGGGTTTCGGCGCGGCCTGGGCGGCCTGGGTCGCCGATGTGGAAGTCAACCGCAAGACCGGCGAGGTCCATGTGCGCCGCGTGGTGGTCGGCCATGACGCCGGCACGCTGATCAACCCGGCCGGTGTGCAGCACCAGATCCATGGCAATGTGGTGCAGACCACCAGCCGCGCGCTGACCGAGCAGGTGACGCTGAACCCGGTCAACAACACCGTGGCCAGCCTCGAATGGGGCAGCTACCCCATCCTGAATTTCCGCGATGTGCCGGTGATCGAGGTGGTGACCATGGCGCGTCCCGGCGAGCCGCCGCTGGGTGCCGGCGAGTCGGCCTCGGTGCCGGGCACGGCGGCGATTGCGAACGCGATTTTTGACGCGACCGGCGTGCGTTTCCGCCAGCCGCCGTTCACGCCCGAGGTGATACGCGCGGCGCTGAACCCGGCGCCCGACAGCGAACCGGCGCGTCTGCAAGCTACCCCCGAACCCGCCGGCAGCCAACTGCCCGAAAGGGCAATCTGGCCGTCCCAGCGCAAGGCCTGGGTGCGCGGTGGCGCCGTGCTCGCCAGTGTGTTCGGCCTCGCGGCGGCGCTGCTCGGCTGGCGCCCGGCGATTGCGCCAGTGGCCGCCAGCAGCGCGGGCATTTACACCGCCGCAACCATAGAACGCGGCCGCCAGCTCGCCGCCGCGGGCGACTGCGTGGTCTGCCACACCGCACCGGGCGGTGCGCCCAATGCCGGCGGCCTGGCCATGGAAACGCCCTTTGGCCAGGTAGTGACCACCAACATCACACCTGACGCGGAGACCGGCATCGGCCGCTGGTCCTTCAGCGCTTTCCAGCGCGCCATGCGCGAAGGCATCTCGCGTGACGGCCACCATCTCTACCCGGCGTTTCCCTACACCGCGTTTGCCAAAACCAGCGACGAGGACCTGACTGCGCTGTATGCCTACCTGATGGCGCAGCCGGCGGTGCGTGCCGAAGCGCCCGCCACGCAACTGGCCTTTCCGTTCAGCGTGCGGCCGTTGATGGCCGGCTGGAACGCGCTGTTCCATGATCCCGCGCCGTTCCAGCCCGACCCGACGCAGACCGTCGAGTGGAACCGGGGCGCCTACCTGGTCAAGGGCCTGGGCCACTGCGGCGCCTGCCACACGCCGCGCAATGCCTTGGGCGCCGAACGCGGCGGCAAAGCCTTTTTGAGCGGCGCGATGGTCGACGGCTGGGAGGCGCCGGCCCTGACCGCGCTGTCGCGTGCGCCGGTGCCCTGGAACTCTGAGCAGCTTTACAGCTATTTGCGCACCGGCCATTCGCCTCAACACGGCACTGCCGGCGGGCCGATGGCGCCGGTGGTCAGGGAGCTGGCCGCGTTGCCCGATGCCGACATCCGTGCCATGGCCAGCTATCTGGCCAGCTACAACCAGCCACTCAGCGAGGCCGACAGTGCGGCGCGTGCCAGCCAGGCCGTGCTGGCGGCACAGCAAACCACGCTGGCCCTGCCGGGCGCCGGCCAGCGCCTGTTCAGCGGCGCCTGCGCCTCGTGCCACCACGACGGAGACGGCCCGACCCTGCTGGGCGCCAATGTGCCGCTGGCGCTCAACAGCAAGCTGCACAGCGCGCGGCCGGACAACCTCGTGCGCGTGATCCTGGACGGCATCCGGGAGCCGGCCTCATCCGCCATCGGTTTCATGCCGGCCTTCCGCCACAGCCTCAGTGATGCGCAAATCGCGGAGCTGGCGGCTTACATGCGCGGCCGTTATGCACCGGGACGCGCAGCCTGGGACGATCTGCCGGCGGCGGTCTCGAGGCTGCGCGCAGACGCTATCAAATAAATAGCTGTACGCCCATGCCGGTCATGGGCTGGAGGCCTTTTTGGCTTGAAAATTGTGGCAGCGGTCAGGCCGCGGCTGCAGCACCCAGCCACTGTGCCAGCACCTCGTCCGTGTGTTCACCGAGCAGGGGCGGCGGGCGCTGATAGGCCACCGGCGAGCCGGACAGCCGGATCGGATTGGCCACCAGCGGCACGCTGCCGGCCAGCGCATGCGGAAGCTTGATCTGCAGGCCGCGCGCAATCACTTGCGGGTCGGCAAACACCTCGTCGATGCGGTTGATCGGGCCACAGGGCACGCCAGCGGTTTCCAGCGCGTTGATCCAGTCGGCAGAGGTTCGCATCACCGTCGCCTGGCGCAGCAGCGGCACCAGCACCGCGCGGTTCGCCACGCGCTGCGCATTGCTGGCAAAACGTTCGTCGGTCGACCATTCAGGCCGGCCGGCCACGACGCAGAATTTGGCGAACTGGCTGTCGTTGCCGACCGCCAGGATGATGTCGCCGTCGGCGGTCGGAAGCGACTGGTAGGGCACGATGTTCGGGTGCGCATTGCCCATGCGGCGCGGCACGAGGCCACCGGCCAGGTAGTTGGACGCCTGGTTCGCCAGGCAGGCGATCTGCACGTCCAGCAGCGCCAGGTCGATGTGTTGCCCCAGGCCGGACTTTGCACGTTCGGCCAGCGCCGCCTGCACCGCAATCGTCGCGTACAGCCCGGTCATGATGTCGGTCAGCGCGACACCGACTTTTTGCGGCCCGGCGCCCGGTTCACCGTCGGGCTGGCCGGTCACACTCATGAGGCCGCCCATGCCCTGGATCAGAAAGTCATAACCCGCACGCGCCGCATAAGGCCCGGTCTGGCCGAAACCGGTGATGGAGCAGTACACCAGCCGCGGGTTGGCTGCTTTCAGGCTGGCGTAGTCCAGGCCGTAACGCTGGAGACCGCCGACCTTGAAATTTTCCAGCAGCACATCGGCCTGCTGCGACAGCGCGCGCACCTGGGCCTGACCTTCGGGCGTGGCGATGTCGATGGCGACCGAACGTTTGTTGCGGTTGGCGCAGAGGAAGTAACTGGCTTCGCTGGTGTCGCGGCCGGCGGCGTCCTTGAGATAAGGCGGTCCCCAGGCGCGGGTGTCGTCGCCGGCGCCGGGTTTTTCGACCTTGACCACATCGGCGCCCAGGTCCGCCAGCAGCTGGCCGGCCCAGGGGCCGGCGAGCACGCGCGACAGGTCCAGCACCCGCACACCGGTCAGCGGCGGCGGGCGCACGTCGACAGCGCTCATGACTTCAGGAAAACGCCGAGATGCCGGTGATGCCACGGCCCAGGATCAGCGCGTGGACGTCGTGCGTGCCTTCGTAGGTGTTGACGACTTCCAGGTTGACCAGGTGCCGCGCCACGCCGAATTCGTCGCTGATGCCGTTGCCGCCCAGCATGTCACGCGCCATGCGGGCAATGTCAAGCGCCTTGCCGCAGGAGTTGCGTTTCATGATCGAGGTGATCTCGACCGCGGCCGTGCCTTCGTCCTTCATGCGGCCCAGGCGCAAACAGCCCTGCAGGCCCAGCGCGATTTCGGTCTGCATGTCGGCGAGTTTTTTCTGGATCAGCTGGTTCGCGGCCAGCGGCCGGCCGAACTGCTTGCGATCCATGGTGTACTGGCGCGCCTTGTCGAAGCAGTCCTCGGCAGCGCCCAGCGCGCCCCAGGCGATGCCGTAACGCGCAGAATTCAAACAGGTGAAGGGCCCCTTGAGGCCGCGTACTTCGGGAAACGCGTTTTCCTCGGGGCAGAACACCTCGTCCATGACGATCTCGCCGGTGACCGAGGCGCGCAAGCCGACCTTGCTGTGGATGGCCGGTGTGCTCAGGCCCTTGCTGCCCTTGTCGAGCACAAAGCCGCGGATCGCGCCTTCGTCGTCCTTGGCCCAGACCACAAACACGTCGGCGATCGGGCTGTTGGTGATCCACATCTTGTTCCCGGTCAGCGAATAACCGCCCGCCACCTTGCACGCGCGTGTCAGCATGCCGGCCGGGTCCGAGCCGTGGTTGGGTTCGGTCAGGCCGAAGCAGCCAATCCATTCGCCGCTGGCGAGTTTGGGCAGGTATTTCTGTTTGGTCGCTTCGTTGCCGAACTCGTTGATGGGCACCATGACCAGCGAGGACTGCACGCTCATCATGGAGCGGTAGCCGGAATCGATACGTTCGACCTCGCGCGCGACCAGGCCGTAACAGACATAGTTCAGGCCGGCGCCGCCGTAGGTTTCTGGAATGGTGGCGCCCAGCAGGCCCAGCGCACCCATCTCGCGAAAAATCGCCACATCGGTTTTTTCATGGCGGAAGGCCTCGAGCACACGCGGCGCGAGCTTGTCCTGGCAGTAGGCGCGGGCCGATTCACGCACCATGCGTTCGTCGTCGCTCAGTTGCTGGTCCAGCAACAGCGGGTCGGCCCAGTGGAAGCTGGCTTTTTTGGTGGAAGTGCTCATGAGGTCTCCAAAAGTGGGAAAAAGGCTCTGTGTGCGAAAATCGCAACTCAGGCGGGCGGAAATTTTGCGGTGTCCCTGAGCATACGTTGCACGGGCCATCCGCGCAAACCATGATTTGTCACAGATCTGTGCTTAAACAGAACTCCGAAACCTGAAATCAGGAGAGGCCATGCGTCGCAACATTCCTTCCACCACGGCATTGGCGCTGTTTGAGTCCGCCGCGCGCCACCAGAGTTTCACCCAGGCCGCCGAGGAGCACTCGGTCACGCAAAGCGCGGTCTGCCGCCAGATCGCCGGTCTTGAAGACTTCCTCAGCGTTAAGCTGTTCCGGCGCACCAAGCGCGGCGTGTTGCTGACCGAGGCCGGCGCCAGTTATGCGCGCAATGTGCGCACCCGGCTCGACGATGTGGAGCGCGACACCCTGGACATGATGGCGCGCGGCGGTACCGGCGGCGCGCTGGAGCTCGGTGTGGTGCCGACCTTTGCCGCGCGCTGGCTGGTGCCGCGGCTGGCGCGTTTCCACAAGCTGCACCCCGACATCACCGTGCACCTGTCCTCGCGCACACGGCCCTTCCTGTTTGCCGACACCGCGCTGGATGCGGCGATTTGCGCGGTGGAGGCCGGCTGGCCCGGCACCGAGTCCTGTTTCCTGATGGACGAAAGCATCGTCGCCGTGGGCAGCCCGGCGCTGGTCAAGACCCGGCGTACGCTGAAGGCGAGCGATCTCGACGGCCTGCCGCTGCTGCAGATGAGCACCCGGCCCTATGCCTGGCGGCTGTGGTTTGCCTCGCTGGGGCTGGCGGTGGAGGGCGACCTGGCCGGCGCACGCATGGAGCTGTTTTCCATCACCACCGAAGCGGCCATCCACGGCCAGGGGCTGGCCCTGATTCCGCGTTTCCTGATCGAGGACGATTTGAAACAGGGCCGGCTGGTGGAGCTGGTCAGGCATGAATTTGTCAGCGACCGGCGTTATTACTTCATCTACCCCGAGCAGAAGTCCGACAACAGCGTGCTGGCCTTGTTCCGCGCCTGGCTGGAGGAAGAGGCGCTGCTGTACCGGGGGGGCGCCCCTGCCGCCTGAGCGCCAGGGCTAGCGGGGCGCGGCCATGCGGCCCTGCTCACGCCGGTTCTGGGCCTGCTCGCGTAGCGCGCGCTGGCCCAGGGGCTCGCTCTCCTGGCGCATGCGCTGGTCGTCCTGGCGCGTCTGTTCGCGCTGCTGGCGCCATTGTTCGCGCTGCATCTGCTGCTGGTCACGCCAGACGCGCTCCTGGTCGCTGAGGCCGGGCGGCGCGGGCGTCCAGGTGCCGTTGCGCTGGGCCTGCTCGCGCAAGGCGCGCTGGCCGATCGATTCCTGGCTCTGCCGCAACTGCGCATCCTGCTCGCGCGTCAACTCCAGCTGGCGGCGCTGCTGTTCGCGTTGCAACTGCCAGTATTCCCACTGCGCCCGATCCTGGGCGTCCCTGTCGATGGGCTGGCCGTTGCCGCTCCAGATCTCGGTGCGCGTGGTGACCGTCGGCAACTGCGCGTGGGCGGGCAGCAACGCGCCTGCGCACAGGCTGGCAAGCAGCAGGGCGGCAAAAGTCTGGCGATCGAGGTTCAGGGCAGGCTGCATGGCTTGTCTCCATCTCGCGGCTTGGCGCGTGTCGTCCCACTGTACGCAAAATAAAAAACACTGGCCGCGGGTCGATTTTCCGGGTCCGCCGGCTGGTGCCGGGGTTGATGCATCAAATCGGCCATTGGCCCATGTCCGGCATGGGGTTACAGCTATTAAAATGAGAGCAAAAAAGCCGGGCCGCCGATATGAGAGGATTGTCCCCATGCAAGATTTCTGGCCTTCCAGTGGTTTTAGCCGGCTCCAGCGCAACTCGCGAGGCTGGCTGCTGCCCACCGACGACTACCTGCGCCTGTTCCTGGCGCGCCCCGAACTCGCCTTGCTGCCCGAGTCCTGCGCGGCCGAACAGGCCCTGCATGCGGCGCTGCAGGAACAGCCTGCGCGGCCGGTCAGCGAGACCGAATTGCAGGCGCTGCAGGACGGGGACGCGCGCGAGAGTTACGGCCTGTTCCTGCGCTTTCGCGACGGCTTGCTGGATGCCGGCACGCTGGAAGCGTATTACCTGGGCCTGTTCCGGGCCGGCAGCATCAGCATCCCGCCGCTGTTCATTGACCTGCTGGCCCAGGCCATCATCCGCAACATCCTCGATGACGTGACCGATGCCTATGAAGTGCGCGCTGCCGAGATGTTGTTTCGCCCGCAGCGTATCTCCACCGACGATGGCCAGGTGCTGGCCGGTGACCGCGAACGGCTCGACATGCTCAACGAGCATGGCGGCATCGGCGACTTCGGGCGTTTCCTGGCGGAAGCCGGGGCGCCGCTGCGCAGCATCGAGATGCAGGTACTGGCCGACAACAATGCCTCCGACTACTGGCAGGACGGCGAGCGCCACAGCTTCCTGCTCGACCTCAGGCACGAGGTCAGCAATGATTTGAGCCACGGCCTGGTGCTGACCATGACCCGCGCACGCTCCGGCCTGAAGGCGCTGGCGCGTGTGCTCGAAAAATGGGTGCAGCATTTCCTCGGCGTGGCCGTCACCATCAAACCGCTGCAGAAGGTCGACGACGAGGCCTGGCGCTGGCATGTGGGGCTGGACATCGATGCGAGCGCGCTGCTCAACGACTTGTACGAAGGCCGCGAGGTGGAGGCCGAACGCATGGCGCGCCTCATCAGTCTGTTCCGGCTGGACTTTGCCGATGCGCAGGAGATGCGTGCCGACGTGGCCGGCAAACCGGTTTACCTCGGCCTGATGATGAATGCCGACCGCGTGCTGCGGATCAAGCCGCAGAACCTGCTGGTCAATCTGCCGCTGCGCGCGGCCGTATGAGCGCCATGACTACCGTCATCCTGCCTGCCGGTGAAGCCGTACCCGCGCTGGGCATGGGCACCTGGCGCATGGGCGAGGCCCCGGCACAACGCGCGCAGGAGATTGCCAGCCTGCAGCTCGGCCTGGACCTCGGCTGCCGCCTGATCGACACCGCGGAGATGTACGGCGAAGGCCTGGCCGAAGAACTGGTCGGGCAGGCGCTGCAGGGCCGGCGCGACCAGGCTTTTGTGGTCAGCAAGGTTTATCCGCACAACGCCTCGGCGTCCGGCGTGGCCGCAGCCTGCGAACGCAGCCTGCGCCGGCTCAGGACCGATCACATCGACCTCTACCTGCTGCACTGGCGCGGTTCGGTGCCGCTGGCGCAAACCCTGGCCGGGCTGGCGGCGTTGCAGCAGGCCGGCAAGATACGCCATTACGGCGTCAGCAACCTCGATCTGGCCGACATGCAGGAATTGTGGGCGCTGCCCGGCGGTGAGGGCGTGCAGACCAACCAGCTGCTGTACAACCTCACGCGCCGCGGCATCGAATGGGACCTGTTGCCCTGGATGCGCGAGCGACGACTGCCGGTCATGGCCTATTCGCCGATCGAGCAGGCGCGCCTGCTGCGCCACCGCGGGCTCGCGGCTTTTGCGCAGCGCCATGGCATGACGGCCGCGCAGGCGGCGCTGGCCTGGCTGCTGGCGCAGGGTGATGTGATCGCCATTCCCAAGACCGGCGATGCGCAGCGGCTGCGCGAGAATGTGGCCGCGGCAGCGTTCGAACTGGACGCCGCGCAACTGGCGGAACTCGATACGCTGTTTCCCCCGCCAGATGGGCCGTCGGCGCTGGAAATGATCTGAATTTCCCGTTGCCCGGCCGGGCCGAACCGGGCTTTGGCCCGGCGGCCGTCTTGGTGGCTTAAAATACCGGGTTCTGCCATTTTTCCAACCCGGAGCCCTCCATGCCCAAAAAAATCCGCGTCGAAGCCGACATTTGCGCCCCCAAACCTGTTCCTGCACCCGGCATGACCCGCACCGCCGGCCGTGGCCAGAAGGTCAGCCTGGAGCGTGGCACCTGGACCCGCAGCAAAAAGAACCCCGGCA
>LNFM01012992.1_pt1 | contig 10759 bp, 10 predicted proteins | sample 596031 | NCBI WGS metagenome assembly LNFM01 (sample SAMN04254537, study PRJNA301005) | activated carbon metagenome | isolation source: dual media filters at the Ann Arbor, Michigan drinking water treatment plant | place: USA: Ann Arbor | reverse complement strand
CGTTCGAAGCGACTGGACCGTTGTCGACCACATTGCCGTCGGCAAAGGTGCTCGCCGGGCCCCAGCTCGGGTAGTTGGTGACGACCGCCCGGACGTTGGTCGTGCTGAAGCTGACGTCGACCGACCCGCCCAAGGAGAGGATCTGGCCCGCACTGGCCGACGACCACGTGTTCCAGTAGACCGTCTCTGCGGAAGCTGCCGTGCAGATCAAGGCCAGACCCAGAACCATGCCCGCTGCGTACCGTTTCATCGCTCGATCTCGCTCAATCCGGATGGGCTCATCCCCGACGACCGAGTATCGCGCCGATGTGTGACGATTTGGTGCGAAGTGTTTCACGTAACGTTCCCAACCCTGGGTCAGCGCCGCCGTATTGACCCAGGGTTGGGGGGGGCTCAATTCGACGATGGCACGCCGAGGTCGTTTCCGCAGGGGGGGGCGGAGATCGGATTGTACGCGTCCCAGTTGGATCCAATATTAGTGAGATCGGATCCGCGGTGACACAACTTGCGATTTTCGTTCGGGGTGGCGTGCTAGTCTCGGCGATGTCGGCGGCGGCACGTTCGGTTCGTGCCCTGGGGCGCGTTGGCGTGACTTCTGCACGCAGATGCGTCCGATCGGATGCAGGAAAGTACAACTTCACAGGACTCTGCATGACTATTCTGGTAACCGGGGGGGCGGGGTTCATCGGCGCGTACTTCGTTCTGGAGTGGGCAAAGGGCTGCGCCGAACCCGTGGTGAATCTCGACAAACTGACGTACGCTGGCAACCCGGCGAACCTGGCATCACTGGCTGGCAGTTCGGCCCATCGGCTGGTTCCCGGAGACATCGGCGACAGAAAGTTGGTCTCCCAGCTTCTGTCGCAGCACCGTCCCCGTGCCGTAATCAATTTTGCAGCGGAAAGCCACGTCGATCGTTCAATTCACGGACCGGAAGACTTTATTCAGACCAACGTTCTCGGCACGTTTCATTTGCTCGAGGAAGTGCGCGGATATTGGAGCAGTCTGAGCGAACCCGAGAAGAAAGACTTCCGGTTCCTGCATGTTTCGACTGACGAAGTCTACGGGTCACTCGGTCCGAGCGATCCTGCCTTTTGCGAGACGACACCGTACGCCCCCAACAGCCCCTATTCGGCCTCGAAGGCGGCCTCTGATCATCTCGTCCGTGCCTACCACCATACTTATGGCCTGCCGACGCTCACGACCAATTGCTCCAACAACTATGGTCCGTTTCAGTTTCCCGAGAAGCTCATCCCGCTGATGATACTCAACGCCTTATCCGGGAGGTCTCTGCCCGTTTATGGGGATGGGCTCAATGTTCGGGACTGGCTCTTCGTCGGTGATCATTGCTCGGCCATTCGCATGGTGCTCGACAAAGGCCGCTTGGGCGAGACGTACAATATCGGCGGCAATAGCGAGCAGCGAAACATCGACGTCGTGCATACGCTGTGTTCACTGCTCGACGACCTTGTCCCTTCGTCGTCGTATCGGCCGCACGAAAAGCTCGTCACGTATGTGAAGGACCGCCCGGGACACGACCGGCGCTACGCCATCGACGCGAACAAGATTCGGGAGGAACTCGGCTGGCAGCCGACTGAGACGTTTGCTTCCGGGCTGCGCAAGACGGTCGCATGGTATCTGGAGAACCGCGCCTGGTGCGACGACATCGCGAGCGGCAGTTATCGTCACTGGATGGCGAGAAACTACGGCAATCGGGGGGCAGCATGAGGGGCATCATCCTTGCGGGTGGCTCGGGAACGCGCCTGTATCCGGCCACGCAGGTCGTATCGAAGCAGCTGCTTCCGGTCTATGACAAACCGATGATCTATTATCCGCTCAGCACACTGATGCTGGCGGGCATTCGGGAGGTCCTGGTCATTTCCACGCCATCGGATATGCCGCGATTCGAGCAGCTTCTTGGGGACGGCGCGCGTTGGGGGATGTCGTTCTCCTACGCCGTGCAGCCCTCGCCGGATGGCCTCGCACAGGCGTTTATCATCGGCGCAGACTTTGTGGCGGGGCAACGGAGCGCGCTGGTTCTCGGCGATAACATCTTCTACGGGCATGATCTGGTCGCATCGCTTCGTGATGCCGCTGAGCAGCCTCGTGGGGCAACCGTCTTCGCGTATCCGGTCACCGATCCGGAGCGCTACGGCGTCGTGGAGTTCGATGCGAAGGGGCGAGCGATCAGCCTCGAGGAAAAACCGTCCGAACCGAAGTCTCGCTATGCTGTCACGGGTCTTTATTTCTATGACGAACGCGTGGTCGAGGTCGCGAAGACGATGAAGCCCTCGGCGCGCGGCGAGTTGGAAATTACCGATGTGAATCGCCAGTACCTCGAGTGGGGTGAGCTCGACGTCAAAGTCATGGGGCGCGGTCATGCATGGCTTGACACCGGCACGCACGATTCGCTCGTCGACGCTGCCAATTTCGTACAGACGCTCGAGCGACGGCAAGGGCTCAAGATGGCCTGCCCCGAGGAGGTCGCGTATCGCATGGGGTATATCGATGCCGCACAGCTCGAGAAGCTGGCGAATCCTTTATTGAAGAATGGCTACGGGCAGTACTTGATGAACGTCCTGCGCGAGCGCGTATTCTGATTGTTGTCGCGACGATGGAGGTTGAACGTTGAAAACTACCGAGACATCGTTGCCTGGTGTATTCGTGATCGAGCCCGCAGTTTTCGGCGATCAGCGCGGGTTCTTTCTGGAAAGCTACAATCGTCGCAAGTTTGCCGAGATGACGGGTTTTGACGGCGACTTCGTACAGGACAATCACTCCAAGTCATCGAAGAGCGTATTGCGCGGGTTGCATTATCAGGTGCAGCAGGCTCAGGGGAAGCTCGTTCGCGTGGTTCGCGGAGAAGTGTTCGACGTTGTGGTTGACGTTCGAAGGGCTTCGCCGAACTTCGGTCGGTGGAGTGGTGTGACGCTTTCCGAAGACAACAAGCGCATGGTGTGGATCCCCCCCGGCTTCGCACACGGATTTTTCGTCACCTCCGAAACCTGCGAATTCCTCTACAAGACCACCGACTACTGGGCGCCTCAGCACGAGCGCAGCATCCGCTGGGACGATCCGGCATTGAAGATCGAATGGCCGCTCGACGGCTCGCCGATACTTTCCGACAAGGATCGAAACGCGCCTTTGCTTGCAGATGCCGAGGTGTATCCGTGAGAAGAATCCTCCTCACCGGCGCCGAGGGGCAGGTCGGGTGGGAGCTGCGCCGCACGCTTGCGCCGCTGGGGGAGGTCATCGCGTTCAATCACTCGACGCTCGATCTGGCGGATCTGGATCGATTGCGCACGTCGGTCCGGGAGATCAAGCCGGATCTCATCGTCAATCCGGCTGCCTACACGGCAGTGGATCGGGCAGAAGCCGAAGAAGCTCTCGCGTTTCGAATCAACGCCGAAGCGCCACGCGTGATGGCCGAAGAAGCACAGCGGCTCGGCGCCTGGTTCATGCACTACTCGACGGACTACGTGTTCGACGGTCGCAAGCCCGGCGCATATGTCGAGGACGACGAGCCCAATCCCCTGAATGCCTACGGGCGAACCAAACTCGCGGGGGAACGAGCGATTGCGGCGGTCAGCGGGCGGCATGTCGTGTTCCGAACGAGCTGGGTCTATGCCGATCGCGGTCGGAATTTTCTGCTGACGATGCTGCGGCTCGGTCAGGAACGCGACGAACTGAAGGTCGTCGCCGATCAGCACGGTGCCCCGACCTGGGCGCGCATGATTGCCGAGGCCTCGTCCGCCGCCGCGGTACAACTGCTCTCAACGGCAAGTTCGGGGACAGAACGCGATGTCCTCGCCGGCACCTACCACGTCACATGCGCCGGTAATGCCAGCTGGCACGACTTTGCCTGCGCCATCTTCGAGCGACGTCCCGGCGCACAAGCCCCGCGCGTCGTGCCCATCGAGACGGCGCAATATCCCACCCCCGCGGTTCGTCCGCTGAACTCCGTGCTGAGCAATACCCGCCTGCAGGATCGCTTCGGTCTCGCGCTCCCGGACTGGCGCGCTGCGCTCTCGCTCTGCCTCGCTTAACCCCCGACCCAGGGTTGCAACCCTGGGTTGGAGCCAGGCTTGCAACCCAGGGTTGGGATCGCGTGATTCGAACGAGCGGACTATGGCCGATGGTAGAGTGCACTGCGCAATTCGGCGCGTTAGGTTCGCGTCATGGCCTCTAAACTGCGAATCCATCCACCGGGTGTGCCGCTGCATTTCGTGCAGCGAGGGCACAATCGCGAACCGACCTTCCTCGATGCGGAGGACTGTCGCTGCTATCTGTCATGGCTGCACGAGGGATTGATCCGTTGGGAAGTCGAACTGCACGCCTATGTGCTGATGACGAACCATGTCCATCTGCTCCTTACGCCGCGCCGGGCCGATGGCATTGCGTGCTTGATGATGTCGCTGGGTAGGCGCTATGTCCGGTATTTCAACCGCAAGTACGCACGTACCGGAACCCTTTGGGAGGGGCGTTACAGGTCTTCGACGATCGACAGCGATGCATACTTGCTGGCGTGCTACCGATACATCGAGTTGAACCCCGTGCGGGCCGGTCTGGTCCTTCGTCCGCAAGATTACGAATGGAGCAGCTACCAATCGAACGGTTTCGGGCACCCGAACCCCCTACTGACGCCGAGAGCTGAGTTTCTCGCAATTGGTGCCACAGCGTCGGAGCGGCTATTCGCCTATCGAAGTCTCGTCGCCGACGCGTTGCAGGAGCAGACACTCGCCGAGATCCGCCTGGCTACACGCCTGAGTCGTCCCCTTCAAACTCCAACCCAGGGTTGCAACCCTGGGTTGGACGCAGGGTTGTAACCCAGGGTTGGCTAAAGTGGGGTGGCAGGGTCGAAGGTGGGGAGGGCACACGATTCGCTTAAAGTGCGGAATTTCCGTGCCGTACTTGATGCGTTGCGCTACCCTTGCGGCCAGCGCTTGATTGGCAACACACTGATTTGAAAAGAGACACCGAATGAAGAAAATCGCCTTGGTCGCCGGCGCCCGGCCCAACTTCATGAAGATTGCCCCCATCATGCGGGCGCTCGAGCCCTACGCCGGCACGATCGAGGGGCTGCTCGTCCATACGGGCCAGCACTACGATCCGGAGATGAGCGACGTCTTCTTTTCCGACCTCGGCATCCGCAAGCCTGACCAGTACCTCAACTGCGGCGGGGGCTCGCACGCGCAACAGACGGCGCGCATCATGACCGCATTCGAAGAGGTCGCCGTCGAGATGAAGCCGGACTGGGTCGTCGTCGTCGGGGACGTCAACTCCACCGTGGCGTGCTCATTGGTTGCGAAGAAGCTGCACATGCAGGTCGCCCACGTCGAGGCAGGGCTGCGCAGCGGGGATCGCGAGATGCCCGAAGAGATCAACCGCCTCGTCACCGACTCGATCTCCGACCTTTTTTTCGTGACCGAACCGGCCGGCGAAGCGAACCTGCTCAGGGAAGGGCAATCGCGCGAGAAGGTCCACTACGTCGGCCACGTCATGATCGACAATCTGCTCTATCAGGCCGCGCGTCTTGCCGAAGGCTGGGGCAAGGCACTGCCTTCCGCACCGGTCAAATCCCGTTTCGCGAAGTATGGCGTCGTCACGCTGCATCGGCCCTCCAACGTCGACGATCCGGCCGTCCTGCGCGAGCTCATGGCCACGCTCACGGAGATCTCGACCCGACTGCCCTTGATCTTCCCCGTGCATCCGCGTACGCGCCAGCGCATCGACAGTCTCGGCATCGCGATCCCGGCGACGATCGAACTCCTGCCACCGCTCGGCTACATGGATTTCCTCAATCTGTGGAAGGATGCCGTCATCGTCATCACCGACAGCGGCGGACTGCAGGAAGAGACCACCGGCCTCGGCGTCCCCTGCGTCACGTTGCGCGGGAATACCGAACGTCCGGTGACGGTGGACGAAGGAACGAATATCCTCGTCGGACGAGACTTCGCCCGGCTGCGCGCTGTCGTTGCCGATACGCTGGCCGGGAGGTCGAAGCAGGGGCAGCGCCCCCGGATGTGGGATGGCAAGGCCGCCGAGCGCATCTGCGAGATCCTCGCCAAGGTCTGATCGATGCTCTGGCGGCGATCGAGTCCCTGCTGAGGACGAATCGAACCTCGCGTTCCCCGCTGCGACGTTGCCGCCAGCTCACCAACCGGCGTCGCGCGCTCCCTGGCGCAACGACTGCCTGCACCATTTCGAGTTTCAAAGCAATCCGCCAATAGTCATAGTTGGACCGCTGCCGCATCCGACTCTCGGTCTAGCGCAAACGCGTGCAGCGCGCGCTGCCGAAGCGCTACCATTGCGGCTCGCCGGCATGGCGCATCACAGGCTTTTCGGATCGGGTCATCATGGCGCGCAACATCACCGTTCTTGGCGCGGGTATCGTCGGCATGTGCTGCGCCGCATACCTGCAGCGCGAAGGGCATCGGGTCACGGTCGTCGATCGTCAGGCACCCGGGATGGGCACGTCCTTCGGCAACGCGGGGATGCTCAGCCCGGCGTCCTGCGTGCCGATGGCCGTCCCCGGCGTCGTTTCGAAACTTCCCGGCTGGCTCATGGATCCGCTCGGGCCCGTCGCCGTGCGCTTCATGCACATGCCGACGATGCTGCCGTGGTTCCTCCACTTCCTGAAGGCTTCGCGCATGTCGAATGTCGAGGCCAACGCCGACGCCCTGCGCCGCCTGCTCTCGCAAACGTTCGATGCCTACGCGCCGCTCGTGCAGTCCGCGAAGATTCCGGAGATCGTCCAGCGCCCCGGTTACCTCGTCGTTTACGAATCCGAGGAGGAATTCCAGGGCGACGCCCTCGCATGGCGGATACGGCGCGAGCGCGGCGTGGAATTCGACGTCCTCGATGGCGCCGGGCTGCGCAAGCTGGAGCCCGCACTCTCGGAGATCTATCGGCGCGGCGTCTACCTTCTCGATCAGGGCTACGTGACCCAGCCGCTGCGCCTCACGCAGTCGATCGCCGAGCAGTTTCAGCGCGACGGCGGGCGCATCGAGACCCGTACCGTCTGGAACATCGAAGTCGCGCCCGACGGCCCCAAGGCCCTCTTCACCGACGCTGGCGCGATGCCCGTCGAAGATCTGATCATCGCGGCCGGCGTGCATTCGGCCAAGTTCGCCTCCGATCTCGGCGAGCGCGTGCTGCTGGAGGCCGAACGCGGCTATCACGTCGAATTTCCATCCTCGGGCATCGAACTCACGCGTCCGATCAACGCCGCGAAGGGCAAGTTCTTCGTGACGCCCATGGAGAGCGGCCTGCGCGTCGCCGGCACGACGGAGTTCGCCGGGCTCGATCGGCCCGCCAATCCGCGCCGGGTCGAGGTGCTGCTCGAACATGCCAAGCGCATGTTTCCCGATCTGCGTACCGATACGCGCACCGATTGGATGGGGCAGCGCCCTTCGACGCCGGACTATCTGCCGGTCATCGGCCCCTCGACTCGCTATCGAAACGTGTTCTATGCCTTCGGGCATGGCCATCTGGGCGTCGTCGCGGGTGCGCCGACCGGACGCCTCATTGCCGATCTCGTCGCGGGCCGCACGCCGTCTATCGACCTGCGACCGTATCGTGTGGACCGCTTCTGATCGTCGTCGCGGCCGATGAGGCGCCGAACGCTCGGGCGGATCGCAGCGATGCCTCGTATCGTTGATTCGACCTAGCGCCTCTGTCGTACTGTGCTTCGAGATTGCCCTTTCTAGAATGACTCGGACTGCACCCGGAGCGGTGCGTGAATCCGAAGCACGAAGGAAGGAGACGGCGATGCTCAAGCACATTTTGTTCTATCCCTGGCGGCTTGTGCCCGTGGCGGCGCAGATGCGACAGCGCATGACCCCTGCCGAATCCGCCCTCTGGCAGGAACTCAAAGGGCGCAAGCTGCTTGGCGTGAAGTTCGAGCGCAAGCGGCCGATCGACCGCTATGTCGTGGATTTCTACTGCGTGCGGTTCGGGCTCGCGATCGACGTCGATCCGATCTCGACGGACGAGCGGTTCAGCGTCCACCACGAACGGGAGCGGGACGTGCGTCTGCGATTGGGCGGCGTGACGGTGCTGCGGTTCAGCGACGACGAGGTGGTGCACAACCTCGACGGCGTGCTCTCGAGAATTCGCCAGACCGTCCGATATTTGCCGTTGAGGTAGCCGCAAGGCGTGGAGAGGCTGCGGTCGCGGACGGGGCGGCCGCAGCCGATCCCCTCATTGCGCTCGATGCCATCCGATCTGACCGGATCACATCCGACCCGGCCGCGACCGGGCGATCGGCTAAGATCGCGGGCGTTCATCGTGCGCAGGGGAGACGAGTGGTCATGAAGGTGCTCGTGGTCGGCGGGGCGGGCTACATCGGCTCGCATATGGTGCAGATGCTGCTCGATCGTGGGCACGAACCTGTCGTCTTCGACAATCTGTCCACAGGCTATCGGGATGCCGTGCCCACGGGGCGGCTGGTCGAGGGCGATCTTGCGGATCCCGCGGCCCTGGAAGGGCTCTTCGCGGCCCAGAGATTCGATGGCGTCATGCACTTCGCGTCGCTCATCCAGGTCGGCGAATCGGTGCGCGAGCCGGCCAAGTATTACCGGAACAACGTCGCCAATACCCTGAATCTCCTCGACGCAATGCATCGGCACGGCGTCGCACACTTCATTTTTTCGTCGACGGCGGCGATCTTCGGCGAGCCGGACTACGTTCCGATCGACGAGGCGCACCCCCGTCGGCCGATCAACCCCTACGGATTCAGCAAGTTCGCGATCGAGCAGGTGCTGGCGGACTACGATCGGGCCTATGGCCTGCGTTCGACCTGCCTGCGGTATTTCAACGCGGCCGGGGCCGATCCCGAGGCGCGGCTCGGGGAGCGTCACGAACCCGAGACGCATCTCATCCCTCTGGTGCTGCAGGCCGCTTCGGGACGTCGTTCGCACATCGACGTCTTCGGTCAGGACTACGACACCCCCGACGGCACCTGCATCCGCGACTACATCCATATCGTCGACCTGTGCGAGGCTCACCTGTTGGCGCTCGACCGCTTGCGTGCAGGGGCACCGAGCGGCGCCTACAACCTCGGCAACGGGAACGGATTCTCTGTGAAGGAAGTCATAGATGCGTCCGAACGGGTCGCAGGCACGTCGATTGCTCGTAAGTACGCAGGGCGCCGCGCGGGCGATCCCGCACGACTCGTCGCCGATGCCCGTCGCGCCCGAAGCGAACTGGGGTGGCAGCCCCGCTTTGCCGATCTGGACACTATCGTGCGTCACGCCTGGGCCTGGGAGTGCAAGACGGCCAGACGTTGATCGACCGGTAATGCAACAGAATCGATTCGAAGCGAGCATTTGTCACGGAAATGTCGTCGCGATGGGAGTAAGCTGGCCTAGTCGCTGACGCACGCCCAGCAGCAGCTGGAATCCGTATGGTCGTTGCATACGAATATCGAAGGAAAGACAAATGAAAGCGATGATACTCGCCGCAGGCAAGGGCACCCGGGTTCAACCCCTCACCTACGAATTGCCCAAGCCGATGATTCCCATTCTCGGCAAGCCCGTCCTGGCCTACCTCATCGAGCATCTCGCCCGCTACGGCGTGCGCGAGATCATGATCAACACCAGCTATCTCCACGAGAAAATCGAAGGCTACTTCGGCGACGGTCACAACTACGGCGTCGAGATCGGCTACTCGTTCGAGGGGCGCATGGTCAACGGCAAGGTGGTGCCTCATCCCATCGGCTCGGCGGGCGGTCTTCGCAAGATCCAGGACTTCGGCAACTTCTTCGACGAGACCACGCTCGTGCTGTGCGGCGATGCCCTCATCGATCTCGACATCAATCTTGCATTGAACGAACATCGTCGCCGTGGCGCGATGGTCAGCGTGATCACCAAGGAGGTCGGCTGGGACGACGTCTCGAACTACGGCGTGGTCGTGGCCGACGAGAGCGGTCGCATTCAGCAGTTCCAGGAGAAGCCTCAGCGCTCCCAGGCCAAATCGAACTGGGCAAGTACCGGCATCTACATCTTCGAACCGCAGGTGATCGATCTCATCCCGCCCGGCGAAGTGTTCGATATCGGCGGTGATCTCTTCCCGATGCTCGTCACGCGCGGCATGCCGTTCTACGCGCAGAAGCGCAGCTTCAACTGGATCGACATCGGCAAGATCTCCGATTACTGGGCCGTGCTGCAGCAGGTGATGAAGGGCACGGTCGCAGGCATGGAGATTCCCGGCAAGCAGGTGCGTGAAGAGGTCTGGGTAGGCCTCAACACCCGCATCGACTGGGACGACGTCAAGATTCAGGGGCCGGTCTATATCGGTTCCGGCTGCCGCATCGAACCGGGGAGCGAAATCATCGGTCCGGCGTGGATCGGTCAGGGCTCCGTGCTGGAGAAGGGTTCCCGCGTCGTGCGCAGCATGCTGTTCGAATACACCCACATCCCTGCCGGGGCGACGTTCGACGAAGTCATCGTGTGCAACGAGTACTGCGTCGATCGCCACGGCCACCAAACCCACATCGCCGACCGTCATCCCCAGCTCGTCTGGAGCGACGCGCGCGCTGCCGCCTGCTGAGCCGCACTTTTTCCCTTTTCAATGAAAACGCCCCCTTCGCGGGGCGTTTTCATTGACGCTCGCTGCCTCGCCGATCATCGACCCCGCCCGACCCAACCGACCCCGCCCCGACCCTGAGTCGACCTCGGGTGGACTCAGGGTCCGATTTGTCACTATGTGGCATCGAGAGCGACGGGCGGTTTGCTATGACCTTGGTCTGATTGACGCCTAG
>LNFM01012991.1_pt1 | contig 10760 bp, 11 predicted proteins | sample 596031 | NCBI WGS metagenome assembly LNFM01 (sample SAMN04254537, study PRJNA301005) | activated carbon metagenome | isolation source: dual media filters at the Ann Arbor, Michigan drinking water treatment plant | place: USA: Ann Arbor | reverse complement strand
CGGCAGGCTGCCGTCGCGTTCCCGAATCGTCTCGTAGGCGATGGCGGTTACTCGCGCGTCAAGCAGCGCCTGGGTCAACTCCGGCAGCGGGGCCAGATGCAGATAGGTAAACAACGTCAAGCCCGGCCGCAGGAAGCGGTACTCGGACGGCTGCGGCTCCTTCACCTTGACGAGGATCTCGGCCTGTTCCCACACGCTGGTCGCATCCGGAGCGATCACGGCGCCAGCCTCGGTGTACTCCCGGTCCGGCAGGGAACTGCCTTTGCCCGCGCCAGTTTCCACCAGCACCGAGTGGCCCGCCTCGCGCAAAGCCGTGACTCCAGAAGGGACCAAGCCGACCCGCGATTCGTGGTCCTTTATCTCTTTTGCAACGCCAATGAGCATACCCCTAGCTTAGGGGTTGGGAACCGCGCTAGCTACTGAGTTCGTATCCCGCTTCGGTCCCAGACCGAGAGCAATTAAGCTCAAGGACGTGATCTTGCCGTTCGGCGGCAAGTTCTGATCCTTCTGAAATCGCTTGAGCGCTTCGGCGCAGTCGGGGGTCCAATCGCTGGACGGTTCCCGCTGCAGATAGCCCCGGGTAGCCAGAGCCCGCTCGATCTCCATGTACCGGTCGTCGGTCGGCCGCGGCTGACCGTAGGTCCGGCGCTGTACCGCGACGGGTTGCGGCGACCGCCCGCGGCCCCGGGCCCGCGAGGTGGCATACTTGCGCTTGTAGCGGGAGTTAGCCGCGGAGTACCTCTGCTTTGCCGTCTGCTTGGCCGTTTGCTTGGACGAACTCGCGGCCGGTCGCTTCGCAGGCACCGCTTTCTTTTTCGGAGGAGCGGCGCCTGCGGTTAACCCAAAGGTGACGAGAGCCACCAGTAGCAGTAACCAGTTCTTCATGAACCCACTATCCTAACAGAGACTAGTTGCCCTCCGGCAACGTCCCCGCCGCGAAGAAGGCAACATAGCCCGGGGCACCTTGCTGGCGGCCCGGCGACGGCCGCATCACCCGGAACGCCACGGCGTCGCCCGGCTTCAACGTGCCCTGGAGCTTCCGCAGATCCTCCGGCGTCGCTACCGGCTGCCGGTTGACGCTGATGATCACGTCGCGTTCCTGCAGGCCGATCTCGGCGGCGAACGAGCCCTCTTCCACCTTGGTAACGTAGATGCCGCGCTGGTCGCCTTCTCCCAGCTTCAGCGCTTCCTTCTCCGCTTCCGACATCGGCCGGATCATGATGCCGAACTTGGCAGGCGTCCCTTCCACCTTCTCCGGCATCGGGGTTTCGTTCCGGCGGCGGGCGAAGCGGGGGTCGTCCTTAAAGACTTCCTCGCGGTCAAGAACCGTCACCATCAGGTCGAGCTTCTTCCCGGCGCGGTCGACGGTTACTTTCAGCTTGCTGTCGATCGGCATCTCGCTCACCTTGGAGACCAGCTCCTCGCCGTCCTTGATCGGTTTGCCGTCGATGGCGACCAGAATGTCTTCGGCCTTGATGCCGGCCTTTTCCGCCGGTCCACCGGCAGTCACGGCGGACACCAGCACACCGTTGGTGTACCCGGCGGCCTTCAGAACTTCGGGCTTCTCGTTCCGGTTCCAGGTCACGCCGATCGATCCGCGCTTCACGCGACCGTATTGAATGATGCTGTTGTAGGACCGCACCATCTGGTTCGAAGGCAGCGCAAAGCCGATGCCCTGGTAGCCGCCGCTCTGCGTCGCGATCGCCGTATTCACGCCGATCACCTCGCCGTTGATGTTCAGCAGCGGGCCACCGGAGTTACCCGGGTTGATCGCCGCGTCGGTCTGAATAAAGTGCTGGAACTGTTCCGCGCTCGGCAGGTCACGCCCCGTGGCGCTGACGATGCCGGCCGTCACGGTCGCCGCCAAGCCGAACGGCGAACCGATCGCCACGGCCCAGTCGCCCACCTGGACGCCGTCCGAGTTGGCCACCTTGATGTACTGCAGCGGCTTCTTCACGTCGATCTTAATTACCGCGATGTCGCTTTCGAAATCGGTGCCAATCACCTTGGCCTTGTACTCGGTCGTGTCGCCCGAGAACTTCACCTTAATGTTGTCAGCCTTTTCAATCACGTGCAGGTTGGTGATGATGTAGCCGTTCTTATCCACCACAAAGCCGGAGCCGGTGGCTTCGCGCGGCGTCGGCCGCTGCGGCGTGGCGTCCGCGCCGCCGGGTCCGCGGAAGAAGCGGCGGAACAGGTCCATCCCGTCCTCTTCGCCCTCTTCAGTATCGGGCGCCGGAGCGCCGCGGCGACGGGCCTGGGAGGGCTTCGGAACATAGTCCGTCGTAATGTTCACTACGGCCGGTTCAACGGCCTTGGCAATCTTCGTGAACTCGTTCGGCAGCGATGTGGTGGCCGGAATCACAATCGGCGTCGCGTCTGGCGCCACGGCCTGACCCTTGGCCGCGGTCGCGGTCGAGCTCACCAAGGTACCGATGAGAATACAGACAGAGAGGCTAAAAATAGCCAGACTGGAAGAAAGCAGCTTCTGCTGCCGGATGTTCGCGAATAGTTTCATACGGAAACCTGCCTTGAATTAACTTTACTCAGTTTACTTCTCTATGGATGTACCGTCTTGCGGTTCGGTTTCAATTCGACGAGCAGCACCCCGGCCAGGATCAGCGCCGCGCCAGCCGCGGCTCGCCCCGTGAGCACCTCCCCGTTCCACCACCAGGCGACCAGCCAGGCGAAAACGGGTTCGAGCATGAAAATCAGGGCTGCCCGCGTGGGGCTAATATACTGCTGGGCCCAGGTCTGGGCGAGAAACGCAAACGCCGTGGCCAACAGACCGCCGCCGACGATGGCCAGCACGACGGCCGGCTGCCAACGGATCATGGGAATCTCCGCCAGCGGCAACAGCAGCCAGGCTACCAGCGCCGCGCTGGCCACCTGCAAAAACGCCAGATTGCCAGACGCCTCTCGCGTCGTCAGATGGCCCAACAGAACAATGTGCACCGCAAACGCCATCGCCGCCGCAATCGTCAGCGCGTCGCCCCGGCCAATCGTCAAACTCTCCCCTTGCAGTGATAGCAGTGACATCCCAATGGTGGCCGCCAGCACTCCAAAAATCTCCGCTGTACGCGCCTTGTTTCGATAGACGAGCCAGCTCAAAAAAGGTACCAGCACAATGTAGCCGCCCGTCAGAAAGGCGCTCTTCGACGGAGTCGTCGTCTGCAGGCCAATGGTCTGCAACACGTAACCGGCCATCAGGATGACGCCCAAGCCGACCGCCGGCCAGGAAACGCGGATGCTCCGGCGGTACAGCAGGCCCAGCACGGCCGCCGCAAGCGTGAAGCGCAGGGCGAGATAAAGGACGCTCGAAACATCGTCCAGCGCCGCCTTGGCGACGACGAACATGCCGCCCCAAATGAGCGAGGTGGAAGCGAGGACAAGGTCCGCGAAGCGCTTCATTCCGACAGTAGCAGGGCCAGGGTGAGCAGAATGCGCTTCAACCCGGAGTCGCGACCCTCCGGCCGGAACCACTCGCCGGGCGTATGCGCGCCGCCCCCGGTGCCGCCCGCCCCGATCGAAACTGCGGGAATCCCCATGCTCAGCGGAATATTCGCATCTGTCGAAGAACAGTCGATCCGGGAACGGATGCCGAGCCATTCGTCCACCGCCGCGATGTAGCGAAGCAGCGGCGCGTCGGAGGCAAGACCGCCGCCTGGCCGGGCTCCGGTCTCGCGCAGCTTCGCCGTTACGCGCGCCATGGTGGCCTGCGCGTTCTCCATCTCGGCTGCCTTCGCCACGCAAGTGCTCAGCAGGTCGCCGAGCAGCTCCAGCTGCGCGGGCGACTCCGAGCGAATGTCGAGCTTGGCCCGGGCCGAGTTCGGTATCGAGTTGACGCTCACCCCGCCGTCGATGACGCCGAAGTTGAACGAAGACCGCACGTCGGGTACCGGCTCCGGCTGGTTTTCGGCAAACAGCGTAATGACGCGGCTGAGCGCATGCACCGGGTTGCCGACGCCGTAGTCGCTCCAACTGTGGCCGCCCGGGCCGGCGAAGGTGATTTCGAACCGGCGGCTGGCGAGCGCCTGGCAGGTGACGTGGTCGGTCGACGGGCCATCGAGCACCAGGTAGGAACGGATCTTGCTCGCGAGCGGCGACTGCCGGCACAGGTACCGCATCCCGCTCAAGTTGCCCTCGCCCTCTTCCCCGACGTTGGCGATGAAAACCGGGGCGGCGGTGACCCCCGCCAACTCCGGAATCAGCTTCAGGACGCGGACCACCGCAAGGAGTCCGGCCAGCCCCGCGCCGTTGTCCGATACGCCCGGACCCTGAAAGGAGCCATCCGGCTGCGTGTAGACCTCCTCCGGCGTGCGGGGGGCGAGAACCGTATCGAGATGGGCCGTCACCGCGACATACGGACCCGTGGGATTCGGCGACAAGAACGCAACGACATTCCCCGCCGGGTCAATGGTGGCCTCGCAGCCAAGGGCGCGGAACTGCTGCTGCATCCATTCGGCGCGCTTCTGTTCAAAGAAGGTGGGCGATGGGATCCGGCACAGGGCCAAGTGCTTTTCGTTCACCCACTGCTTGTCTTTACTCAACAGCAGGAGCGCTTCCTTAATGCCGCGCGCGGCAACCAGCGCCGACACGCTGGGTACGCCGGGGGCTAACGAAGGAGGCATAAATCCGAGTGTAACAGGCAGCCCCGCCTATCCCGGTTTGCGCAGCCAAAGATAGCAATGATTCCCGAGAATGTACGCCCGCGGCGAGCGTCGCAGCAGTACGTCCAGGTACCGCAACGGAAAAAGCAGCCAGCCCAGCAGCCCGTGGACGACGGCGCGCAGCGGCCGCCACGGGCACCAGAGCTTCGCGTATTCGAGCACAAAGACGAGCAGCGTCGCCGTAGGGCCGGTGCGCCACCCTTCGGTCACTACCTCCAGCCCTCCGGCCATTAAGCGCAGCCCCTGCGGAGTGAACCGGCGGTAGTCATGCGGATAAGCGTGGAACGGATGGCAGAACGGGACGACGAGATGAGCGTATCCGCCTGGCTGCAGCACCCGTTCAATCTCCCGGACAATCCGCTCCGGGTGCGGCGTGTGTTCGAGCACGGCGTCGCACTCCACGCGGGTGAAAACCGCGTCGGGGAAGGGAAGCTGTTCCGCGTTGCAGGCCACATCGACCCCGGGCATCACCGCCAGATCGACGTTGACATAGCCGGGCGCATACGTTCCGGCGGAGCCGATATAGAGGTTCCAGCGCCCCAGGGGCGCGTCCACGGCGAGTTCGCGCGGGTCGTGGAGCAACGGGGCGGGCGGCGTCAGCCAACGGCGCCAACGATTTCTGCGGCGGCGATAGACTTCCTCCATCGTTGCGGTTGCGTTGGCGATATAATCAAGGCGAAGAGGTGCGGAAGTGAACACAACGGTTAAGTTTGGTTTAGTGATCGCGGTGGTGGTAGGCACTCTCGGATGGGTTGCCGCCAGCGGCGTCAACGAGGACACGGCCTCCTACTATAAGACCATCAGCGAGATCGAGAAGATGGACGCTAACGCCAAGACGAAGCGTCTGCGCGTCGGTGGCGACATCGAGAAAGGCTCCATCAAACGGGATGGCAAGCAGGTTTCCTTCGTGCTGGTGGAAGAAAAGCGCAAAATGAATGTGCGCTATGACGGCAACGAGCCGCTGCCCGATACGTTCCGCGATGGCGCGCAGGCGCTCGTCGACGGACGGATCGAGCCCGACGGAACTTTCCATGCCGCCAAGATCTCGGCCAAGTGCGCTTCGAAGTATGAAGCCAAGCCCGGTGGCAACTACAAGAAAGAGAACTCCATCAACGAACGGGCTTCGTAATCTAGTCGAATAGAGGTTCTACCCATGGAAAATATCGGCGCCTTGGCGATTCTGCTCGCCTTCTGCCTGACGATCTTTTCGATCGTCGCCTCGCTCGTCGGAGCTTGGAAGAAGAAACCGTTTCTGATCGTGAGCGCTGAGCGCGCCGTGATCTGTGTGTGGAGCTTGGTGACGCTGGCGTCCGGTTTGTTGATCTATGCGTTGATGACCGGCGATTACCGCCTCGCCTATGTGGCCGCGCACTCGAACAAGGCCATGCCGATGATCTACAAGTTCTCGGCGTGGTGGGGCGGCCAGGAAGGCTCCTTGCTGATGTGGAACTTCATCCTGGCAACCTACGCCCTCGTCGTCGTGCTGCAGAACCGGCGGAAACACCGGGCGATCATGCCGTACGTGACGACGACGATGATGGTGACGCAGGCGTTCTTCCTGATGCTCATCGCCTTCCTTGTCCCGCCCTTCCAGGTGCTCTCCACCGGCGGCAAGGCGATCGTGGACGTCGGCGACGGCCAAGGGTTGAACCCGCTGCTGCAGTACTGGACGATGGTCATCCATCCGCCCACGCTTTACCTCGGCTACGTCGGCTACATCGTACCGTTCGCCTTCGCGCTGGGCTCGTTGATCACACGGCAGCCCGGCGATTCCTGGATCTTCACCACCCGCCGCTGGGCCATCGTCACTTGGCTCTTCCAAAGCACCGGCATTCTGCTCGGCGCCGGCTGGGCCTATTCGGTCCTCGGCTGGGGCGGCTACTGGGGCTGGGATCCGGTGGAAAACGCGAGCTTCCTGCCGTGGTTGACCTCGACGGCCTTCCTCCACTCGGTCACCATGCAGGAGAAGAAAGGCATGATGAAGGTGTGGAATCTGGTGCTCGTCGCCTCCACGTTCTTCCTCTGCATCTTCGGCACGTTCCTCACCCGCTCTGGCATCGTGAGCTCCGTTCACGCCTTCGCGCAGTCGCCGATTGGCCCGTACTTCGTGGCCTTCCTCACGGTGACCATCGCCATCACGATTCTGCTGATCCTCAGCCGGCTGGACTACCTGAAGAGCGAAGCGCCGCTTGAAAGCGTCGTGAGCCGGGAATCTAGCTTCCTCTTCAACAATCTCATCCTTCTGGCCAGCTGCTTTGCCATCCTCTGGGGCACCTTGTTCCCGGTGATCAGCGAAGCCATTGCCGGCGAAAAGATCAGCGTCGACGCGCCGTGGTTCAACCGCGTCAACGTGCCAATCGGCCTGGCGCTGCTCTTCCTGACCGGTGTCGGCCCGCTGCTCGCCTGGCGCCGCAGCACGCCGGATAATCTGAAGCGAAATTTTATGTGGCCGACCATTGGCATGGTCGCGACCATCGCCATCCTCGTTGGTTTCGGCATCTCCCATTTCTACGCGCTCCTTTCATTTGGCCTCTGCACCTTCGTCACGTGGACCATTGTCAGCGAGTTCTTCAAGGGCACCATGGCCATCCGGCAGAAGGACGGCCTGTCGTTCGTGCCAGCCGTCGTCGAACTCACCCATCGCAATACGCGCCGCTACGGCGGATATATCGTTCACATGGGCATCGTCATGATGTTCATCGGCTTCACCGGGGCGGCGTTCAATCAGGACACCACCGTGGAAGTGAAGGTGGGCGACAAGTTCTCCCTGGGCCGCTACGAACTGAAGGTGACCGACATTAAAATGGGCCAGAATGAAAACTTTATCTGGCAGAACGCCGTGGTTGAGGCAACCGTCAACGGCAAGCCCTACGCCACCCTCGAACCGGAACGCCGGATCTACGAAAAGAGCCAGCAGCCGGTTTCCATGGTCAAGATCAAGCGGCAGTTGAACGAGGACCTCTACATCAATTTCGCCGGCATGGGCAGCGAATCGCAGTTGCCCACCATTCAGGCGTACGTCTTCCCGCTCGTGACGTGGATCTGGGCCGGCTATTGGGTTCTGCTCTTCGGCTCCCTGATCTGCCTGGTCCCCGCCAAGGTCAAAATGCAGTACGCCCGCACGGAAGTCGTAGGAGTATCGACCAAGAATGTTCCGGCTACGAAATAGTGTTCTCGCCGTTCTCCTGGCCGGCTACTGCCTGGCGCAGAGCTCCTCGCAATACGTGACCCCCGAAATCCGCCGGGTAGGCGACAAGCTCGCCTGCCTGTGCGGCGCCTGCAAAAACACGGTTGCCACCTGCCAGATGCTCGAATGCCACTACTCGCTGCCCGCCCGTCAGCGCATCGCCAAAATGCAGAAGGAAGGGTCGGCCGACACCGTCATCATCGACGAGTTCGTCAAACGCGAAGGCAAGAAGGCGCTGGCCGAACCGCCCAACGAAGGGTTCGGTATCATGGCCTTGGCCACTCCCGTGCTCGCCATCGGCGCGGGCCTCGGGCTGATCGCCTGGTTCCTGCGGCGCTACCGCAAGCCGAACGCCGTTCCCGTGATGACTGACGAAGAGGTCCGGCAGTATCAGGACCAGATTGACAAGGAATTCTCAAAGCTCGACTGATGACTATCGCGATCGCGGCGCTCCTGGTTTTGGGCGTCCTCATCTATACCCTGATCGTGCGCCCGGGAAGCCTGCCCGAGCCGGAGCCGGTCTCCCCGTTTCGCCACGTCGATGAGGCCAAAGCCCGCATCTACGAGAATCTCCGCGATCTCCAGTTCGAACTCCGCCTCGGCAAACTCTCCGACGAGGACTACGCCCGCACCAAACTCGACCTCCAGAAAGAACTCGCCAAGGTCCTCGCCGACGCTGACAAGCTCAAGGCGGAACTCGGCGTGCAGACCAACGTCAAGGCCGCGAAGCCGAAGGTTGCCGCCGAGTACACCTGCCCCCATTGCGGCAAGAAGTTCAAGGAATCGATGAAATTCTGCGGCTCCTGCGGGAAGCCCATGGAGGCCGACGCATGAGATTGCTCTATAGCATTTTGCTGGCCCTCCCGCTCCTCGCTGTCGACGGCCAAGTCCTCAACCAAACCACCGGCAAGCCCCAACCCGGCGCCACCGTCACCCTCTTCAAGCTCGGCGGCCAGGCCGGGCCCGAAGTGGTCGAAAGCGTCAAATCCGGCGCCGATGGCAAGTTCGCTATCGATAAGCCGCTCGCCCCCGGCCCGTCGATGATCCAGACCGCCTTCGACGGCGTCACCTACAACATGATGCTGCCGCCCGGCCGCCCCACGAGCGGCCTGCAGGTCGAAGTCTTCAACACCAGCCCCAAGCCCGGCGCCGCCCGCGCGGCCAACCACATGCTGCTGCTCGAACCGCAGAACGGCAAGCTCTCCGTCCGCGAGTCGTATTTCTTTCTGAACGACGGCAAGACGACCTGGAACGACGAAAAGAACGGTACGCTCCGCTTCCAACTCCCGTCGAAACCGGAAGGCCAGATCGAGATCAACTGCACCGCACCCCAAGGCGTACCCATCCGCCGCGCCGCCACCGAAGCCGGCCCCGCCAACACCTGGAAGCTCGATTTCCCCATTAAACCGGGCGAAACGCGCATCGACCTCGCCTACACTCTTTCCGACGCCACCAGCTACAAAACCCGTCTCCTGACCAAAGCCGAGCAGAGCATGATCGCCGCGCCCAACGGCGTCACGGTCACTGGCGCGGGCCTCGTCGACAAAGGCAAAGAGCCTCGTACCCAAGCGAGCATTTTCGAACTCTCGACCACCGATCTCGACCTGAAGCTCGAAGGTCAAGGCGAACTCTCGAGCGGCCGCGGCGGCGGTGGCGGCGAAGAGTCCGAATCCCGCGGCCCCAGCATTTCCCAGGTGAACCCGCGGATCCACGACCGCCTGTACTGGGTACTCGGCCTGACGTTCGCGATCCTGGGCATTGGGTTCGTTCTGCTCTACCGGACCCAGGAGCCCAAGCGTTAAATGTCCGTTCCGGTCCTCGCCGTTGAACACGTTTACAAATACTTTGGTGATTACCCGGCCCTGCGGGATGTCTCCTTCTCGCTGCACGGCGGCGAATGTCTCGCGCTGCTCGGCCGCAACGGCGCTGGCAAAACGACCATGCTGAAGATCCTCGCCGGCCTCTCCGGCGCGGCCCAGGGCGAAGTCAAGCTATTCGGTGACTCCCCGCGCCAAGCCTCCGCCCGCCGCCGCATCGGTCTGCTCGGCCACGGCATCGGCGTCTACGACGAACTCACCGCCATCGAAAACCTGAACATCTTCGCGCAGCTTTACGGTGTCTCGAAGACCGTCGCCCGCGAGTGGCTCGAACGCACCCAACTCGCCCACGTCGCCGATTCGCCCGTGCGCGAATTCTCTCGCGGCATGCGCCAGCGCCTCGCCGTGGCCCGCGCCTTCCTGCACAACCCCGCCCTCCTCATCCTCGACGAACCGTTCACCGCGCTCGACGACCGTGCCATCGCCCTCCTCCAGGGCCTCCTCGCCGACGCCAAAGCCGCCGGCCGGACGATCATCATGTCCACCCATCAACTCCGCGAAGCCATGGAACTCGCCACGCACGTCGCCCTCATCGAACGCGGCAAGCTCGTCCACTTCGGCCCCCGCACCCCCGAAATGTTGATGGACCCCGGCTACGTCTACCGGACCTTCGGAGCCGTCTAGATGATCTTCCTCCAAGTCGCCGCCAAGGACCTCCGCAGCGAACTCCGCACCAAGGAGTCTCTCAACGCCTCGCTCTCCTTCGCCGTTGTCATCCTGCTCCTCTTTAGCTTCGCCTTCGACCCTTCTGGCGAAGCGGTCGCCGAATTCTCTGGCGGCCTGCTCTGGCTCGTCTTCGCCTTCGCCGGGGCGCTCATCCTCAATCGCAGCTTCGCCCGCGAACTCCCCAACGATTGCCTCGAAGTCCTCATCGCCAGCCCCGTCTCCGGCGCCCAACTCTTCCTCGGCAAGTCGGTGGCCAGCTTCGTGCTGCTGCTGGCCATCGAACTCATCTGCCTGCCCATCTTCGGCATTTTTTACAACATCACCTGGACGCCCAAATTCTGGCCACTGCTCGGCGTCTTC
>LNFM01012987.1_pt1 | contig 10761 bp, 7 predicted proteins | sample 596031 | NCBI WGS metagenome assembly LNFM01 (sample SAMN04254537, study PRJNA301005) | activated carbon metagenome | isolation source: dual media filters at the Ann Arbor, Michigan drinking water treatment plant | place: USA: Ann Arbor | reverse complement strand
AGAGCATCGTGCCCAGCAGGCGCGTACCGACGAGCGCCCCCGCGACGCCGACCGCCATCCCCATCGCCGTCACCTGCGCCCCGTGGCGGAACACGAGCGCGATGATCTGCCCCGCCGTCGCGCCGACCGCCGCGCGCAGGCCAAGCTCCCGGCGCCGTTCCGCGACGAGCCCCGACATCATCCCGTAGATCCCCGCCGCCGTCAACACGAGCGCCGCCAGCGCGAAGAGCTCGAACAACCAGAGGATGAACCTCCGCTCGGCTCCTGTGCCTTGGAGGAGTGAGTCCATGCTTGCCACCCGGATCACCGGCTGCTCGGCATCCACCGAGCGGATCGCACCGCGAACGGCGGGCACGAGCACCTCCGGCGCGGCCGATCCGCGCACGACGAGCGACATCACGCTCTCGTCGAAGCGCCACTGCGCGGCGGTGGTGTAGACCGCATCGGGGACCTCGCCGGCCAGCGAGAGCTGCTTCACGTCGCCGGCCACGCCCACCACCGTGTACGCCGGCCCGTCGGTCGGGCCGATCCGGAGGCGCTGCCCGATCGGATCGCGACCGTCCAGATAGCGACGCGCGAACGACTCGCTGACGACCACGGCCCATGGCGCGTCCACCCGATCGGCCGCCGCGAGGGCGCGTCCGGCGCGGATGGGGACGCGCATGACCTCGAGATAGCCGGGACTCACCGCGTAGCGGAAGATCTCACGCTCCTCCGTGGGAGCGGCCGCAGGCGGCACCTCGAGATGCACACCATACGCGTCCCGATCACCGCTCATCGGCAGCTGGCTCGTGAGCGCGACCTCCGTCACGCCGGGTGCCCGGCGCACTGCCTCGAGCACCTCGTCGAAGTGCCGGCGAAGGGCCCCAGGCTCTGCGAAGCGCCGCTCGGACGCGGGGAGTTGCATCGTCAGCACTCCGCGCGCGTCGAAACCCGGCGGGACGGAGAAGAGTCTCTGCATGGACCGGAGCAGCAGGCCGGACCCGACCAGCAGCACAAGGGCGAGCGCAACCTGCGCGGCGACCAGCCCGCTGCGCAGGCGGCGCCTCGGTCCACCGGTGAGTCGCGCCGAACCGAGATCGATCGCGAGCCGATCCTGGCCGGAGGCCTGCAAGGCGGGCACGAGACCCACGAAGAGCCCGGCCAGCATCGTCGACGCCACGGCGAACAGCAGGACCGGCCGATCGACGGCGATCGCCTGCACGCGCGGGAGACCGGCCGGACTCGCCGCGACGATCGCACGCACCCCCGCGATCGCGGCGAGGAGACCGAACACGCCGCCGAGGGCCGAGAGCAGGACGCTCTCGGTCACGACCTGCCGCACGAGCCGTGCACGCGACGCGCCGAGTGCCGCGCGCAGGGCGAACTCCCCGCGACGACGCGCGCTGCGCACGAGGAGGAGGTTGGTCACGTTCACGCAGGCCAGCAGGAGCACCACGCCCACCGCGACGAGGATCGCGATGAGCGCGGGCCGCACGTCGCGCGTGAGCTCCTCGTGCAGCGACGGGGCCGACCACCGCACGGCCGTTCCGTACGTCGGCGGCCGCTGTTCGCTGATCACGCGTGCACCGATCGCGTTGAGCTCGGCCTCGGCGGCGGCGGGGTCCGCACCGGCGCGCAGCCGGCCGAGCATCGAGAGATGGTGCCCCCACGCACGCCCCTCCGAGAGATCGTACCTGAGCGTGGTCCACACCTCCACGTCGGGCGCGATGACGTGCTCGAAGTCCGCGGGCATCACGCCGATCACCGTCGCCGTGGCGTCGTCCAGCGTCACGGCGCGACCCACGATCGCGCGATCGGCGGCGAACCGCTCTCGCCAGAGGCGATCGCTGATGATCACCACCGCGGCGCTCCCCGGGCGATCATCCTCGTCGGTGAACGCGCGACCCACGGCCGGCACCACGCCCAGCACGCGGAAGTAGTCCGCGGTCGCGCGCTGGCCGGTGAGGCGCTCGGGCCGGTCGCCGCCCGTGAGCGTCGGGGTCCAGCCCGCGTGCACCGCGAGGGCTTCGAACGAGCCCACGGCGTCCGACAGCGCGCGATGCATCCCGAACGTCGCGGGACTCCGACTGCCGTCGGGCATGTTCTCGATCACGGCCCGCACGCGCACCGCGTCCGGGTACGGAAGCGTATCGAAGAGCACCGGCCGCACGGCACTGAAGATCGCCGTCGCCGCCCCGATCCCGACGGCGATGGTGAACACCGACACGAGGCTGAAGGTCAGGTCGCCGCGCAGTCCGCGCGCGGCATACCGGATGTCGGCGGCGAAGGACGCCACCGCGCGCTCCCAGCCGTAGCTGCGCGCGGTCTCACGAAGCTGCGTCTCGCCGCCGAGCTCGAGTCGGGCCGCCCGCTCGGCTTCCGGGCGCGAGAGCCCGCGCGCGAGCCCCTCGTGGACGAGCGCCTCACGGAAGTGCGCGACCTCATCGGCCGTGTCGCGATCGCGCGCCGCGCGATCCCTCAGGTCGGCGACTCCGTGTCGCAGCTGACGCCAAAGGGACATCAGCCCTCCGCGCTGAGCAACCGGGCGACGGCGGCGGCGCGCTGCTGCCAGCCCGCCGTCTCGACCTGCAACTGACGCCGCCCCTTCCGCGTGAGGGCGTAGTACCGCGCCCGGCGACCGTTCTCGGTCACTCGCCACTCGGCGTCCACCGACCCCTCGCGCTCGAGCCGCTGCAGCGCGGTGAGCAGCGATCCCGGATTCACCTTGAAGACGTTCTGCGAGATCTGCTCGATCCGTCGCGCGATGCCGAAGCCATGGAGCGGCTGCAGGCTCAGCGTCTTGAGGATCATCAGGTCCAGCGTGCCCTGGATGACATCAGTGCCCTGCGGCGGCATCCTCTCCCTCCCGATGGTCGGAGTGAAGGTGCGGGCTCTCCTCTTGATTGTCAAGATGTATCGGTTCGCGCACCGGCGGCGAGCAGCCGCGAGGATCCCCGGCTCAATCCGCCCGCAGCGCCTCCGCGGGGTCCACCCGCATGGCGCGCCACGCCGGCAGAACCGTCGCCAGCGCCGCCGCAGCCAACAACACACCGAGCGCCAGCGCGAACGTGACCGGATCGAACGGGCTCAATCCATACAACTGACTCCGCAGGACCATCGCGACCCCCGCCGACGCCGCGAGTCCGAGCAGGACGCCCCACCCCACCGCGCGCCCCGTCGCGCCCAGCACCATCCGCAGGATCCGCCCGCTCGTCGCGCCGAGCGCGATCCGCACGCCGATCTCGCGCTGCCGTTGGCGCACCCAGAACGCGAACACACCGAAGATGCCGATGGACGCGAGCAGCAACGCGAGAAGTCCGAGCGCACCCGCCATCGCCGCGGCGCCCGCGGAGCCCGACGCGCTGTTCGCGATGTACCACGCGTACGGCCGCGCCGAGACGCCGAGCGCGGGGTCGCTCGCCCGGAGCGCCGCCACCACGCGCTGCACCTCGGCCTCGCTCGCGCGCGTGAGGAGCCGCGGTGCACTCGCGTGCTGCACGGGGCGATAGATCACGGGAACGACCTCACGCATGTTGCCCGCGTCGCGCGCGTCGCGGATCACGCCGACGATCGTCCGCGGCTGGCTGTCCACCATCACCGACGCGCCGAGCGCGGTGGCGACGCCGCCAAGCCGTTCGGCCAGCAGCGCGTTGACGACGATCTCGTTCGCGCCGACCGGTCCCTCGGCGAACGGACGCCCCGCGAAGACGGTGTGCCCGAGCGTCTCGAAATAGTTCGACGAGACGCCGGCCGTGAGGGTCCGGCGCGGTTCGGCGGCTCCGGCGCCCAGCAGCGCGAGCCCGGCCTGGAACGGTGCGAAGTCGGTGTACGCCGCGACCACGCCCAGCTGGCCGAGCAGTTCGGGCAACTCGCGCGCGAGCCGCGTGCTGCGCTGTGCCTCGTCCTCGTAGGCGGGCGTGGCGATCAGGATCTCGGTCACGCCGTTGGGAGAATAGCCGAGCTCGCGACCGCGATCGGTCCCGGCACTCCGCAGGAAGAGCCCCGCCGCCACGAGCAGCACCAGACAGAAGGTGACCTGGGCCGAGAGGAAGACGGAGCGCAGCGGGACGCGATGCCGCTGCGCGACGAGCGGGTGGGTGGCATGGAGCGCCGGCGCCAGTCCGAAGAGCACACAGCTCACGACCGCGAGCCCGAGCGTCACGGCGAGCACGCGCCAGTCCGGGGTGAACTGGAGATTGACCCCCATCCCCACCGTGAACACGGACATGATCCAGACGGGGAACCAGCGCGCGATGGCGAGCGCCGGCAGCGACGCCACGAGCGCGAGCACGAGACTCTCGGTCATGAGCTGCCGCACGATCCGGCCGCGCGACGCACCGATCGCCAGCCGGATCTGCAGCTCACGCGCGCGCGCCGCCGAGCGCGCCAAGAGCAGGTTCGCCACGTTCGCGCAGGCGAGCAGCAGCACCACCGCCACGCCGCCGAAGATGAGCATGAACACGGGCGCGACCTCGCCGCTGACGTCGGGCCCCGCCGATCCCATCACCGTGAACGGATTCACCTGCACCGTGCGCACGAGCGTGTCGATCCCCGGTCGCATGGCCTGCGCAAGGAGTGCGGTCAGCTCGCGCGCGGCGTCCTCGCGCGTGACTCCGTCCGCGAGGCGCCCCACCGCGTGCACGCAGCAGCGGTCGCTCTGCGCGAGCGCGGTCGTCACGATCCCGTCGCCAGGGCGCACGAGCGGCCACGCCGCCATCGGGATCCAGCCATCGACATGATTGAGGTCGGTCCCGCTGAAGCCTTGCGATGCGACGCCGATCACGGTGAAGGGCACGCCGCGCACGCGCACGACGCTGCCGAGCACGGCCGTGCTCGAATCGAGCATCCGCGTCCACCAGTGATGCGCGAGCACGATCACCGCCTGCGGCGCTCCCAGTCGGTCCTCCTCGGGCGCGAAGGCCCGGCCGAGCGCCATCGGGACGCCGAGCGTCTCGAAGTAGCTCGCGCTCACCGGTGACGCGGTGATCGCACCGGTCCCGTCGGGCCGGGTCCGTTCATAGGTGAAGACGCCGTCGAGCGTGCTGGCCCGGGTGCGGAAGAGCTCGAGCTGGTCGAGCGAGAAACCCGAACCCCGCCGGTTCCCGGGTGTCGTCACCGACGTGGCGAAGATCGCGACGACCCGCTCGGGCTCCTCCACGTCCCAACCGCGGAGCGCGAGCGCGCTGTAGCCCGAGAAGGCCGCGGCGCCGAAGCCGAGTCCACCGGCGAGACCGAGCACGGCGACGCCGGTGAAGAGCGGCTCGCGCACCATCGCGCGGAGCGCGTAGGCGACATCCTGCCGGAGGTCCTCGATGATGCCCGCGATCCAGACGCGATGCGATTCCTCGCGCATCATCGTCGCGTTCCCCAAGGCACGATGCGCGGCGGCGCGCGCCTCGTCGGGCGTGAGACCCTCGGCCTCCAGGGCGGCGGCGTGGAGCGCGGCATGCTGCCCGATCTCCTCCCGCAGCTCGGCCTGATGCCTTCGCCAGCGCAGCAGGACCATCATCCGCCGCCAGAGCCGCCCGAACGTCTCACCCATGCGCCAGCACCTGGCGGATGGCGATCACCATCCGCTCGAAGCCCTCGCGCTCGGCGACGAGCTGCCGGCGTCCGGATGCCGTGAGCGTGTAGTAGCGCGCCCGCCGGTTGTTCTCCGAGATCCCCCACTCCGGCTTCACGTGCCCCTCGAGGAGGAGCCGCTGCAGCGCCGGATAGAGCGAGCTCTCCCCCACCCGCAGCACCTCGCTCGAGGTCCGACTCAGGTACTCGGCGATGCCGTAGCCATGCTTGCGACCCTGGGCGAGGGCCTTGAGCACGAGGAGGTCGAGCGTCCCGGGCAGGAGGGCATCCCGGGGAGAGACGGACGGCGCCATCGGATCACTCCCATCGATAGTCGATGGAAGCTTGTGGGGAGGCCATGTCACTGTCAACTCCCATCGGTTGTCGATGGGAGCGTGCGCCCGGTCGGTTCCCGGCGCGTCGTCAGCCCACGAACGCGGGCGCCTGCACCGTCACGCGCGTGGTCCCGACGCGTCCGGCGACGCGCGCCGCCACCAGCACCTGCCCGCTCCGCAGCGCGACGAGCTCTCCCTCCGGCGAGATCGCCGCGATGGCCGGATCACTGACCTCCCACTTCACGTCCATCCCGACGAGCGGATGCCCCTTGGTGTTGGCCGGCGCGGCCGCGAACCGCAGCCGTCCGCCGACCGTGACGCGCTGTGAGGCACCGGAGACGTTCACCGCCGTGACCATCGCCCTCGTCACGCGGAAGCTGACCGACGCCGCGGCGCCGCCGGCCCGCGCCGTGATCTCGACCTGGCCCTCGGCGCGCGCGGTCACGGTGCCGCAGCAGTCCACGTGCGCGATGCCGGGGTCGCTGGTGCTCCAGTCGGCGAGCCGCGGATGCGGGAGCTGGGCGCGGCTCTCACCCGAGCTGATGGCGAGTGCCAGGCGATCCCCGACCTCGAGCGTCGTCGGCTTCGGGGCGAGCGCGAAGGCGCGCAGGCCCGCGCGCGTCACGACGATCGACACGCTGCACATCGCATCGCCGGCGTGTGCCGAGATCGTCGCGCTCCCGGTGCCGACCGCCGAGACGCGGCCGTCGCGTGAGACGAGCGCGACGGCGGGATCACTCGACATCCAGGTCAGCTCGGGGGCGACCAGCGACGCTCCCGTCGCGTCGCAGGCCACCGGGGAGAGGGTCGCAACGTCGTCGATGGTCATGACGCCGGCGGCGAGCGGCAGGCGCAACGCGGCGACCGACGCTGACGAAGTCACCGACGCGGGCCCCGACGCGGACACCGACGCGGACACCGACGCGGATAGCGACGCGGATAGCGACGCGGATAGCGACGCGGCCGCCGACGCGCTCCCTGGCGTGACGACCCTGGTCTGCGCGCTCGACGGCCGCGGCGTACCACAATTGTCCTTCGCGTACGCGACGAGTTCGCTCCGCACCGGGTCATCCGGCGCGAGCGTCAGCGGAGGCAGCGCCGCGATCGCCTCCGCGACGCTCGCGAAGCGCTCGTCGGCCTCGCGTGCCATCATCCGCGCGATCGCCTCGGACATCGCCGCGGGTACGTCGCGTCGCTGCACCGCGAGCGGCGGCGGCGGGTCGTTCATCATCTTCCAGACGACCTGCAGCAGCGACTCGCCGCGGAAGGGGGGCGCGCCGGAGAGCAGTTCGTAGGCGACCACGCCGAGCGAGTACTGGTCGGCGGCACCCGTGAGCGCCGATCCGGCGCACTGCTCGCTGCTCATGTACTCGGGCGTGCCCACCGTCTGCCCCACCTGCGTCGTCCCCGGCTGGGCCGCGACGCGCGCGATCCCGAAGTCGGCGACGAGCACGTCGCCATGCTCGTCCAGCAGGAGGTTCGCCGGCTTGATGTCGCGATGGATGACGCCCTTGCGATGCGCCGCCTCGAGCGCTGCGCCCACCTGCGTGAGGATCGCGCGCACCATCGGCACCGCGAGCGGCCCGCGCTCCGCGAGGACCGCGTCGAGCGATCGTCCGGCGACGTAGCGCATCACGAAGAACAGGAGGTCGCCGCTGCGCCGGACCGCATGGATGGGCACGATGTGCGGGTGCGACAAGGCCGCGGCCACGCGCGCCTCCTGCAGGAAGCGTTCGGCCATCCCGTCCACGGCGACGAGGTGCGGCGCCATCACCTTGATGGCCACGCGCCGGTCGAGCGCCCGGTCGTGGGCCAGGTACACGGCGGCCATGCCACCGCGTCCCAGCTCGTGGAGCAGTTCGTAGTCCCCGGCGATCGCCTCGGCGAGGCGCGCACGCATCCCATCCGGATCGGTCAAGCGCAGCCCTCCCCATGCTCAGTCTCGGCGGACGACGGCCGGGGCTTTAGCGGGGGTTGAGCCGGGGTTGAGCCGGGGCTTGAGCCGGGGTTGAGCCGGAGTTGAGCCGGGACCTGATCCGCGGAGTGAGCCGATCCGCCGCGGGTGGTGACCACGAGCCCCCGCCCCGCCATCTTTCGCCCATGACCGCACCGCCCCCTCCGTTCGAACAGCTCGGTGGATTCGATGGCGTCCGCGCGCTCGTCGACCGCTTCTACGACCTCATGGATGCGTCGCCCGAGGCGGCCGACATCCGCCGCCTGCACGCCCCCTCGCTCAAGCGCAGCCGCGAGAAGCTCTACGAGTACCTCACCGGCTGGACCGGTGGCCCCCCGCTCTATGAGTCGAAGTACGGCCACCCGCGCCTCCGCGCGCGGCACCTGCCGTTCGCGATCGGCGCCCGGGAGCGGGACCAGTGGCTCTGGTGCATGGACCGGGCGCTCGACGAGCATCCCATGCCCGACGCGGTGCGAACGATGCTCCGTCCGCGCCTGCACCAGCTCGCGGATTTCATGCGGAACCAGGACGAGGCGCCGGCGGCGCGCGCGCTCCCGGTCACCGACGGCTGACACGACTCGCCGGCACTCGCCCATATTCCGTCCATGACCGTCGTCAAGGAACTGCTCGACCTGCTCGAGCTCGAACCGATCGAGCACAACATCTATCGCGGCCAGAACCGCGATCTCGCGACCGGCCGCGTCTTCGGCGGCCAGGTCTTCGCGCAGGCGCTCGTCGCCGCGCAGCGCACCGTGCCCGATGGCCGGCACGCGCACTCGGTGCACGGCTACTTCCTGCGCGAGGGCGACCTCAAGACGCCGATCGTCTACTTCGTCGACCGGCCGCGCGACGGCCGCAGCTTCACCAGCCGGCGCGTCACCGCGATCCAGCATGGCGAGGCGATCTTCCATCTCTCGGCGTCGTTCCACATCGACGAGCCGGGGCTGGATCACCAGACCACCATGCCGACGGTCCCGCCGCCGGAGTCGGTGCCGTCGGAGCTGGCGCTCATCCGCGCGCGCGCCGACACGATCCCCGAGCCGTTCCGCTCGATCGTGACGCAGGAACGGCCGCTCGACATCCGGGTCATCACGCCCGCCGATCCGTTCGCCCGCCTCGAGCGCCACGATCCCGAGGAGGCCAAGCGGCGCGTCTGGTTCCGCCTCACCGAGCGGATCCCCGACGCCGCGATGCTGCACCAGGCCGTGCTCGCGTACGCCTCGGACTACGGGTTCCTCCCCACCGCCCTGCTCCCGCACGGCATCGGGTATCGCGACCCGCGGCTCTTCATCGCATCCCTCGATCACACCGTCTGGTTCCACCGCCCCTTCCGCGCCGACGAGTGGCTGCTCTACGTGAGCGACAGCCCCTCGGCGTTCGGCGCGCGCGGATTCGTGCGCGGCGCCGTCTACACGCAGGCGGGCGTGATGGTCGCGTCGGTGGCGCAGGAAGGGCTCATCCGCCTGCGCGAGCCGCGCGACGGGTGAGCATGCGTCGCGGGGCGCGCATCGCAGGCGCGGTCTTCGTGCTCACCTGGGTCCCGCTCTCCGTCTGGCGCGGCCTCCAGTTCGGACGCACCTTCCGCTTCGGCCCCGAAGGCGCACGGTCGTCCGGCCCGCTCGTCGAAGGCATCATCCAGGTCGCCGCCGTGATGCTCGCGCCGGCCGCCTTCGCCGCGCTGGTGGCGTTCGTCCTCTGGGCCTGGCGCGAGGAGCACCGCTCGTCCTGAGCCGCGGTCCCGCGTCCGTCTCCATGCCCCGGAGTCCGTGATGCGCGCACGTCCCGCTCGCCCGCTCGCTCGGTTCGCGGCCGTTGCCTTCGCCGCGATGTCGCTCGCCGCGCCGCCTGCCGCGTCGCTCGCGGCGCAACCCGCCGCGCCGCGCGACTCGGGTTTCGATGCGGCGAAGTACGTGCACACCAGCGCCGACATCCGCATGCGCGACGGCGTCACGCTGCACGTGGAGGTCTTCCGGCCGAGCGAGCCGCACACGCCGCTGCCGTTCCTGTTCCAGCGCACGCCGTACGGCGTCGCCGGCACGGGCGCGAGGCTCACGGGCTCGTACAAGGAACTCGCGGAGGAAGGCTACATCTTCGTCTTCCAGGACATCCGCGGTCGCTACCGGAGCGGCGGCACCTTCGTCATGCAGCGTCCCCCGAAGCCGGTCGACGCACCCCGCGACGCGATCGACGAGATCACCGACACCAACGACTCCATCGATTGGATGCTCGCGAACATCCCCGGCAACAACGGGCGCGTCGGGATGCTCGGCGTGTCGTACGACGGCTGGACCGCGGCGATGGGCATGCTCGGCGGCCACCGCGCCCTGCGCGCGGTGAGTCCCCAGGCCTCGCCCGCCGACATGTGGATCGGCGACGACTTCCATCACAACGGCGCTTTCCGGCTCAGCTACGGCTTCGAGTATGCCTGGATGACCGAGGCGACGCGCGAGAACTCGCAGTTCGCCTTCGACCGGTACGACACCTACGACTGGTACCTCGAACTCGGTCCGCTCGCGAACATCCAGCAGCGCGTGCTCAAGGAGCGCACCCTTCCCACCTGGACCGATTTCACCCAGCACCCGGACTACGACGCCTTCTGGCAGCGGCAGGCGATGCGCGGGAACCTCACGCGCGTGACCGTGCCGACGCTCAACGTGGCCGGGTGGTGGGATCAGGAGGACTTCTACGGACCGCTGCTCATCTACGACGAACTCGAGAAGCGCGATCGCGACGCGCGGAACTTCCTCGTCGTCGGGCCGTGGCGGCATGGCGGCTGGAGCGGCGGTCCGGGCCAGTCGCTCGGCCGCATCGACTTCGGTTCGCCGACCGGCGCCTACTATCGGGCGAGGATCCAGGCTCCCTTCTTCGCGCACTACCTCAAGGATCGCGGGACGCCGCAGCGCGCCGAGGCGATCGTCTTCGAGTCGG
>LNFM01012986.1_pt1 | contig 10761 bp, 5 predicted proteins | sample 596031 | NCBI WGS metagenome assembly LNFM01 (sample SAMN04254537, study PRJNA301005) | activated carbon metagenome | isolation source: dual media filters at the Ann Arbor, Michigan drinking water treatment plant | place: USA: Ann Arbor | reverse complement strand
AAGGCGGGCGGGTGGAAAATTCGGGCGGCTCATCGGCCCGTATTGTCGCCGCAGCCCCTGCAGTGACGCCAAACAGCCCCGTCATAATCGGTGGATGACGAATTCAATCGACGACCTGCATGTCTACCTGCGCTCCATCGCCGAGGGCGAACGCACGTCGCTGTCGGTCCTGGCAGGCCTGGTGCATCCGGGTGCGACGGTACTGGATCTCGGCTGCGGCAGCGGTGCACTGGGGCAGTTCCTCAAGGAAACCCGGCAGTGCACGGCCGATGGCGTCACGCTGAGCCAGGCAGAAGCCCGGATCGCGTCACCGCACTATCGCCAGGTGGAAGTGGCAGATCTTGAAACGGCAGATCTGCCTGCAATGTTTCCAGAGCGCCGGTATGACTTCATCGTGTGCGCAGACGTGCTGGAGCATTTGAAGCACCCGGAACAGGTGCTGAAGGCTTGCCGCAATCTGCTCGAACCAGATGGCAAAGTTCTGATCTCCGTACCCAACGCGGGCTACAGCGGGCTGGTGGCCGAATTGCTGGAGGGGGAGTTCCGCTATCGCGAAGAGGGCCTGCTCGACCGCACGCATCTGCGTTTTTTCACACGCCGGTCTCTCGTTCGCTTCATGTCGGATCAGCGTTGGCAAATCAACAGCCTTGACACCATCACCCGCGAGTTGCCCGAGTCTGAATTCAAGGTCGCATTCGACAGCTTGCCCGCAGGGGTTGCCCGATATCTTCTGGGCGCAAACGATGCGCTCACATACCAGTTCATCTGCGTTGCAAGCCCTGCAGAGCAAGCCGTCAACCATGCGTTTGAGCCCGTATCTGCCGCCACCGATGAACCGCAGGCCCGGTTTACGGCGCAGCTGTACCTGGGGCGTGCCGCAGGGTATGAGGAAGCGAGCAAGCTCACGGCCACAGGCATCATCGGCCACGAACGCCAAACCCTTGTTTTCCGACTTCCTGCCCGCGAGGAGCCGCTCACACGCCTGCGGCTGGACCCTGCAGACCGTCCCGGGTTTCTCCATCTCTACGGCCTGAACCTGCGCGACGGCACTGGGCATTCCATCTGGCACTGGACGGCAGATCACGCCAGCCGGTCGCTGATGGCCGGTGCGCCACACAGCCAGATCGTGTGGAACGCCCCCCTGCCCCCGGCAGCAGGCGCCACGCTGCTGTTGCTGGCGGGCACCGACCCCTGGTTCACGCTGCCCATTCCTGAAGACGTGCTGCAGCAACTGGCTGCCACCGAAGCGTTTCTTGACGTCGAGCTGGGTTGGCCGATGTCGGCGGATTATCTTGCCCTGGCCGGTACAGTGCGCCCTCTCGGCGACCGCATCGACCAACTCGAGCGCGACGCGCGCGAGACCCAGTCGCTGCTGGAAGACCAGCTACAGCATGCCCGCGCCAGTCTTTCTTCCACCACCGCACGCAACAGCCTGCTGGAAGAGAACAACACCGCGCTGGCCCGCCAACGCGCCATGTGGCAGCAGGAAGCCACCCGCGTCCAGAAAGACTATGCCGAGCTTGCGGCGCACCTCAAGACCATAGAAAACTCCACCGTGTTCCGTGCTACCCGCCCTCTCGTCCACGCCAAGATGCGGCTGGACCGCCTGCTCGGTCGCGGCCCCGCCGTCACGGCAGCGACAGCCGCCCTGCCTGTGCCAATGGCCGCGCCACAACATCCGGTGGACGTGATCGTCCCCGTTTACCGGGGCCTGGCAGACACGCGCCTGTGCATCGACTCGGCCCTGGCGAGCACCTGCCAGACACCGTGGCGGCTCATCGTCATCAACGACGCCAGCCCGGAGCCCGAAGTGACCGTCTGGCTGCGCGAGCGCGCGCAGCAGGACAGTCGCATCACCCTGCTGGAAAACGCTGAAAACCTCGGTTTCGTGGGTACCGTGAACCGCGGCATGGCCCTGAGCAACAGCAACGACGTATTGCTGTTGAACAGCGATACCGAAGTGGCCAACGACTGGCTCGACCGCATCCGCCGTGCGGCCTACAGCGACCAGAAGGTGGCATCCGTCACGCCGTTCTCCAACAACGCCACCATCTGCAGCTACCCCCGGTTTTGCAAGGACAACGAACTGCCCGAGGGATACGACACGGCCCGCCTGGACGCCCTGTGCGCCAGCACCAACCCCGGCGCGGTGGTGGATGTGCCCACGGGCGTGGGCTTTTGCATGTACATCCGTCGCGACAGCCTTGCGGCAGTAGGCCTGTTCGACACCGAAAACTTTGGCAAGGGCTACGGCGAAGAAAACGATTTCTGCCAGCGGGCTGCAGCCGCCGGGTGGCGCAACCTGCATCTGCTCGACACCTTCGTGCTCCACACCGGGGGCGTGAGCTTTGGCGAAAGCAAAAGCCCGCGCGAACGTGCGGCCATGGAGACGCTGCGCCGCCTGCACCCACGCTACGAACGTGACGTCATGGCATTCGTGCAGGCGGACCCTGCGCAGCCCTACCGGCTGGCCCTGGACATTGCGCGGTTGCAGCAAGCTCACCTGCCTGTCGTGCTGGCCGTGCTCCACGACCGCGCGGGCGGTACCCTGCGGCATGTGCGCGAGCTGGCCGAACACTTGCGCTCCCAAGCCCGATTCCTGGTGCTCACACCAGCCCCCGACCAATCGGTGAGCCTGCGCATGGCGGGCGAGCATGACGCCTTTGAACTCCGGTTTTCGATGGCCACGCAATACGAAGCACTGGTAGAGGCCTTGCGGCACCTGGGCGTGGCGCACATCCACTACCACCACCTGCTGGGCCATGACGAACGCATTCTGGACCTGCCCTCGCAGCTGGGTGTGGACTACGACTTCACCGCCCACGACTTCTACAGCTACTGCACCCACATCTCGCTGACCGGGCGTGACAACCGTTACCAGGCAGACCGTGCACCCGGTGAATGCCACTGCTGCGCGCCGGACGATCCGGCGCCGTATGGCGGCTCGGTCCGGCAGTGGCGCCATCGCAACCGCCATTTCCTGACAGGCGCGCGCCAGGTGTTCGCGCCCAGCCACGACACTGCCGCCCGCATTGCGGGCCTGGCGCCCGGCGCGCGGCTTCGCGTCGTCCCCCACACCGATCTGGTCGACGCATCGGGTGACGCTGCGGTGCAAGGCCCGCCTGCCCTGCCCGAACCTCAAGCCCGCACGCTGGCAAATGCCAGCGCGCCCTTGAAGGTGGTGGTGCTGGGCGCCCTCAGCGCCATCAAGGGGGCGGATCTGCTGGAAGCAGTGGCCGCAGAGGCTGCACGACGCAATGCCCCGGTGGAGTTCCATCTGCTGGGCTACGGGTACCGGCATCTGCTGACACAGCCACGCGCACGCCTGACTGTGCACGGCGCTTACGACGAAGCCGATCTGCCACGCCTGCTGGAATGGCTGCAGCCAGACATTGCCTGGTTTCCAGCACTCTGGCCCGAGACCTACAGCTACACGCTCAGCGCCTGCCTGCAGGCCGGGCTCCCTGTGTTGGCACCTGATCTGGGCGCGTTCCCCGAGCGGCTGGCGGGCCGTGCACGGAGCTGGGTGGCGCCATGGGATCAGACTGCGGGGCAGTGGCTGGACAGTCTTTTGACCCTGCGTGCCAACGAGTTCCTGCCCCTTCACAACGAGTCGGTGACGCAAGGGCTTTCAGTGCAGGGGGCATCGGGTGGCATGCCGCGCAAAGTGGTTTCCATCACCCGGGACGATTCCGAGCCGTGGCACTACCGGTCCGGATATTTGCCGAGGGTTACCGCGCGCAACGCCGAACTCTTGTCGCAGGAGTTCATCCGTACACATCAGCCCGCATTCAGTCAGCCGGATGGCGCCAAGTCTGTTGTACTCAACGGCCTTGTTCGGCTCCGCTCGATGCCAGTGCTTCGCTCATTGGCCAAAGCCATACCTCCGCACCTGCAAAGGCAAGTGAAGAACTGGTTGCGCTCGTAGCAAGCGGGCGGGTGGGGCGATGTTATGCCCGCTACCCACCACCGGCTTTTGCGGCCTGCAGCGCCGCACAGCAGCGCATGAGAGGGGTATTGGGGCAGTTTTTGGACCAAAATGAGCTCGAGTCCAATGACTTATTGCCCCTATTGCTATATTTTTAGTAGCATTTTGCCTGGGGCGCTTACCCGGCACTGCATCACGGCCGTTGCAGTAGAAGGAATATCTCGTTGTTCAGCAGTAGCTCGTCCGCGTAGCGCCCCTTCAATGCGGCAGGGATGGGCAAATCCACCTGACGGCGCTCCTGGCGAACCACGGTGAAGCCAGCCGCCACGGCAAGGGCTACCAGCTCGTCGGCCGTGAGCCGGTTCAGTGCCTGGTATTCCTTGAACACAAAACGCTTGTATCCCTCCACGCCGAAGTCGGCAAAGCCGAAGTCCACCTCGGCGGCGTCGATGGGGCCCTCGTGATCTCGGACAATGTTCCAGAGTTCGTCCTCACTCACCAGCAGATGGTGCCAGGGCACGTCGTCGTAGCGTTTGAGGTGCGAACCGAAGGGCGAGAAAAACAGCGGCTCGATCTGGATGAAAAAGTAGCCACCCGGGCGCAGGCAATCGCGCAGGTCGGCCAGGATGGGGGCCAACTGGTCCCGCTGTACATGCTCAAAGGTGGACCAGCTCATGATGCCGTCCACCGGTTTGCGCCGCCCTGCCAGCGGGGTACCGGGCTGGATGGTTTCAAACGTGAGTGCAGCCGGAATGCGGGACATGCCCAGTTGCTCGCGTGCAATGCGCGGCAGCTTTGCATACTCCTGCCGGATGTCCACGCCGTGGATGGACGTGGCCCCGTAGCGCAGCACCAGCGACAAGTCGGTAATGCCGTCGCCGCAGCCAAAGTTCAGGAGCCGGGCGGTGCGCACGTCCAGCACGTCGCCCACCCAGTGGTTCACCACGTCTGCAGCATAGTCAAAATGCGCACGGAACCACTCGTCCGAGATGTGGCGTGCGTCCCACGGGGCAAGCCCGCGAAAGCGTTCCTGCAAAGCTGTCCACCAGTGAGCGCTCATGGGTGTGTGGTTGTGTTGGGTAAAGGATGCCCCCGCAGGGGATGGGTAGATGGGCGTCGATTCAACCGCTAGCGGCACGGGGAGCCGTTGCACCGGCCGCCATGCGGCCATGGCAGCAAGGGCAGCAAGCGCATTAAGGCTTTCGCAGGACGTACGCGTCCTGGTGGTTCCAGAAATGCGTGTCCGCCTGGTGCGCAAGGTGCTCTGCACCCACCACTTCTGCGATGCGGGCCAGGACGAATTCGGGGGCGGTGAACGTGGTTCCGTACTCATGCACATCAATGGCATGAGATTCGCTGGAAGGCGCGAAAAAGAAACCCTCTGCATCGAGCGTGACATTGTCAAAGCGCGCCGCCTTGTGCCCGTGCGTGCTGAACACCAGGAGCCCGCCGGGCGCCACTGCCCCATACAGCGCCTTCAGCCAGCGGCCCCAGGTAGATCGCGGCAGATGGCTGAACAGTGACAGCACAAATACCAGGTCGTACTGGCGTGGCCACTGCAGGCTCTCGGGCGCGCTGGCCGACAGAAAGCCTTGCACACCAAATGTCTGGCGTGAGAACTCCACCGCGCTCGGCACCACGTCAGACACCACCACGCGCTCGGGCCCGAGGGCTTTGACCAGGTGCCTCGTAAACCGGCCATGGCCACTGGCAAACTCCAGCACGCTGGCGGTGTGCAGCAGGGGCCGGTTCACTGCTTCTAGCAGCAGCATCAGTTCTGACAAGGTGCGCCAGCCGTCTGCCAGATAGTCACGCAAGGGGTTGCGGCTGGAGTGGTGGCCGCGAAAGAAACCAAAGATATCGTCCTGGTCCGAAATGCTGCAGTTCAGCCCCATGACGTTTTGGAAGGAACCCACCAGGTCGTGCTGTTCGATGATCGCATGGTCGGCCAGCAACACGTCGCGCTCGTCGCGGGCGCGTACCAGTACCTGCGCGGCCGCGGTGCGGTTACCGGCGGCCAGCAGGTCGCGACCTTCCTGCAGCAGTTGCTGGCCCAGCGTGGGCAATGTATCTGTCTTGACGTTCATGGTGACTCGGTGATCCAGAAGGCAGGATTATCCGTTCTTGGGCGGCACCATCGCCACAGCGGGACCGGGGCGCGGGCGTTGTGCACGGCTTCGGCAAGTTCAGCCCGAACCGGTTACGGTATTACTGGCTTCGACAAGCTCAGTCCGAACGGGGGGCACGGTGCCCCGATCGGCTCGGCCTGAATGGGGAATGTGGTCGGGGGCGCTCAACCCCAGTGGTGTGGCAACCGAACCAGGCCAGGGAGCGGTTTGGGGAAAATGAAACGGAAGTGCATGAACTGGAACCACTCGTCGTACACCGCCAGACCCGTTTCATCGAACAGGAAGGCGCTGATGACATAGTCGCCGCTGTGCAGGGGCAGGTCGGGAAACGTCAGCACCGAGCGCCAGGTTCCATCGCCCTGTTGCACGGGGTGCGCGCCATCCTCATGGGTGGCCAGTGACGTGATACCCACACCTTTCGACTGTTCGATCATGAACCCGATGTGCGGGCGCTCCGCGCCACGGCCCCGGGCGGTGATGGTGACCACGAGGTCCTGCCCTTGCAACACGGGTGGCTGGGAGCCCTCTGGCTCCGCCAGATTGGCAACGTCCACTGAGAGGATGCAGGCCGCACCACCATCGTGACTGGCGGCGGCGGATGTCGTAGCGCTGGCACCTCGTGGTGCCGTGGCGGCATCGGCGCCAGCAGCCGTCTCGGCAACTGCTGTGGCCGTGGGGTTTTCGGGGGCATCCGCATGAAAGGCGTGCTGGGCAGCCGCTTCGCGATCGCGGGTGTGCACGTCGTAGGCGGCAAGCACCGCTTCGGTGTCGCCAAACTGCTCTACACGCCCGCCCTTGAGCCACAGGGCGCGGTCGCACAGGTGCCGCACGTGGTAAGGGCTGTGCGAGCAAAACAGGATAGTGCAGCCGTTGTTGCGAAACGCCGTGATGCGCTCCACGCATTTTTTCTGAAAGTTCTGGTCGCCTACGGCCAGGGCTTCGTCGATGATGAGTACGTCAGGCTGCACGGCGGTAACGAGCGCAAAGGCCAGGCGGACCGTCATGCCCGATGAGTAGGTCTTCACCGGCCTGTCGAGTGCCTCGCCCAGTTCGCAAAACGCGATGATTTCTGGCTCCAGGCGCGCCATCTCGTCGCGGTGAATGCCGATCAGGCTGCCCGCAAAGTACAGGTTGTCGCGCCCGCTGAAGTCGGGGTGGAAGCCAGCCCCCAGCTCCAGAATGGCGGTGACGCGACCTACCCGGTCTATGCGGCCATGGCTGGGCTGCAGGGTGCCCGCCAGCAGCTTCAACAGGGTGCTTTTGCCCGCGCCGTTGTCGCCAATGACGCCAATGCATTCGCCGCGCGTCAGTTCAAACGATACATCGTTCAAAGCCCAGTGGCTGCGGTGCGTGGCCTTGCCCGTGACCAGCGCCTTGAGGCGCGCGCGAGGCGTGGGGTACAGCTTGTATTCCTTGCCGACCGCCTGCACGCGGAGTACGGGAGCAGGGGCTGCCGGTGCAATGCCCACAGCGGGCAAGGGTGCAGGGTGCGTCATAGCCAATCCACCAGCTGGTCACGGCTGCGGGATACCGCCACGTTGAGCAGCACCGCTGCCAGCACGATCCAAGCGACGGTGGCCCACCACACTCCGGCAGAGGGCCAGGCGCCCTGGAGCAGTACTTGCTGGTAGCCCTGTACCAGCCCGGTCATGGGGTTGAGCCACAGCACCCAGCGCCAGCGCTCGGGGAACAGGGTGATGGGGAACAGGATGGGCGACAGGTAAATGCCGACCGACAGCAGGAAGCCTACCAGTTGCACGGTGTCGCGCAAGGCTGCTGCCAGTATGGCGAGCAGATAGCCCAGCAGCAGGCACAGCAGCAACTGCAGTGCGAGCAGCGGCACCATGCTCAGCACCGCTGGAGAAAAGCCATGCAATGGCGCATAGGCCACTGCCACCAGTGCAAGCAGGGGGCCGTAGATGAGTGCGCTGGCCAGCACGGCCCGTGCGGTGAACAGTACGGGCGGCAGCGGGTTTTTCTGCAAGAGCCCGCCCGCATCCAACAAGCTGCCCATGCCGCGCGAGACAGCATCGCAGAACGCCATCCAAGGCAACGCCCCGACGATGAGGTAGGTGCCGACCGCATGCGTGGGCGCGCCTTCGCCCAGCCGCATGGCAAACACGATGTCAAACACCAGGTAAAAGGCAGCCACGGTGAGCAGGGGCTGCAGGTAAGGCCACACCACCCCGGCAGCGGTGCCGGTGTGGCGGGCTGCCAGCTCACGTCGCGTGAGCACCCACACCAGTGCACGTGCGCGCCAGAGGGCGATGCATTCACTCCACAAAGCAGTCATCGGCACACAAACCTTGTGGTGCACGCGCCAAGACATACCGCAGGCCCAACGCGTTTGCGGCAGGCAAGCGGGTTCCGTCGATCAAAAATGCAGTCCGGCACAGCGGCGCGAGAACCGTTGAAGAAAGCCACTTCCCACCACGCCACCCCTGCAAACTGCCTGTTCGGGCGGCGTTGGCATGGGCATGGCGTGCGCGGGTGAAGGTGGTTTATTGCTTGGGTGCTACCGCACGCTGGGCAGCAGGTACTGCGGACTCGTAGGTCTTTGCAAAGGCTTCCATTGCCTTCGCGTCTGGCTTGCCATTGGCCTGCAGGCGCTGCGCCTCTGCCACACGTGCATCCTGGGTAATGGTGGCACGCACTTCCTTGGCAAGCTCGTCCTTCACCTCTTCAAACGGACGAATGCCAGCAGGCTTGCGGTCGAGCAACTGAATGATGTGGAAGCCAAACTGGGACTCCACCACGCCACTGAGGTCATTCTTGTTCTTGAGTTCAAAGGCGGCCTGCTCGAACTGCGGGACCATGCGTCCTTTGGCAAAGAACCCCACATCGCCACCCTTGGCTGCGCTGCCCTTGTCGGCAGATTTCTCTTCTGCCAGCTTGGCGAAGTCTGCCCCGCCCTTCAGGGCCTTGAGGATTTTTTCAGCTTCGGCTTTCGATTCGGGAGTAGTTCCGGCGATCAGGATGTGACGGGCCTGCACCTGCTCTTCTGCCTTGAACCGCTCTGGCGTGGCACGGTACAGCGTGCGGGCCTTGGCTTCTACCGCGGCTTCGGTGGGCGTGCTCTTCTGGTCGATACGCTCCAAAAGCGCGTCAGACAACACCTTGTCGATGGCAACCTTGAGGTGCGCTGCGATCAGAGGGTCTTTGTCCAGCCCGATGGCTTGTGCCTCTGCAGCCAGTGCGCGGCGGGCATAAAGATTACTGGCAATCTGACTGACCGTAGGAACGCGCGAAAGCACTAATGGACGCATCTCAGGCGGCATGCGCAGGGCATCAGCCTGCAGATCCAGGGTGGTGATCACGATCTTGTCGCCCTGCACCAGAGGTACTGCGGCTTCGTTGGCAAAGGCGGGGCTCGCCACAGATCCGAACACCACAGTGGCGACGGCAAAGGCACGGAATGGGCTCGCAGCCCGGGTCAGGTCAGCAAATAAATTCATAGTCACCATGCAACAAAGAGATCAGCAATGAAAAAAGGCGGGGGTTGCCCCCCGCCTTTTTGGATCGCGTTACCGCGAAAAAGTGCCCACGAATTAACGCGTGAAGCGGTGTGGCCAAGTGATACCGTAGGTACCCGACTTGCCAGCCGATGCCGATGGGTTTTCCAGCTTGATGAACGAAGCGCCCAGAATTGGCAGACCCTTCGTACCGTTGTCGGTACCCAGGATAGCCCAACCGTTTTCGTAGGAACCGGTCGTCACGGTGCGGCGAGCAACGCTAGCACCCAGAACCGATGTACCGGTGTCACGGAAAGCCAGCACGCTGACTTCACCGCAGAACTGCACATTGGCAGCAGTACCTGGCGAGAACACTGGAACCGTGCCACCCGTGGTTTCTTCGCGGTCAAAGAAACGCTGGCTATCGGCGATCACGCAGATGTTGCCGTTCGCATCCACGGAAGTGTTACCCGTGGTGATTGGCGCCAGAGCCTGAGCTGGGTAGAACATGTCGTCCGCGTGACCAACGGCGCCAAAATCGGAGAACAGACGGTAGTTCGCAGCGGCTGTTGCCAGTGCTTGCGTTGCGCCAGCAGCGTAGTTCGCAGCTACGTTGTAGCGACGGGTAGGCATTGAGAACACCCAGTCGGTTTTTGCCGAGATGGATGCATCGTTAGCGTACTGGTTAGTGATCGAAGTCACGCGCAGCGCAGTGGCCAAAGCCTGTGCTTGCGTCAGCGGAGCAGTCGCGCTAACCGCAGCGACGTATGGAGTCGACATGTCGGGCAGGTCGAAGTTCAACAGAGCCAATGCTGGCGACGTAGCTGGCGCAGCATTTGCATTTGTAAACACGTTCGCCGTACGGAACAGCGGGTCAGCTGTCAGTTCGTTTGCAACACCTGCGGCCGCGCTATCCAACTGAGGGAAATGCACGAAGTTACCGCGTCCATTTGCGCCACCAGCACCCACCGTTGCGCGGATAGCAGTTGCAGCACCAGAGAAGGTTGTCGTCTGCGGCACGTTGATGATGTACCAGTCACCCATCAGACCCGAAGTAGGAGTCTGCAGGCCGCGAGCAACAGCGGCTCCTTCGGTCAAGGTGGTCGTAGCAACGGTATCAACCAGCGTACGAGCAGCAGAACCAGCCACCGAGCAAGGAGCCACACCGCCTACGTGCTTGGTAGCAGTAAACAGAGGCGAACGCAGCGTACCAGTAGCAGTTGCGGCGCCAGCAGCATCCCACGTTGCTACG
>LNFM01012985.1_pt1 | contig 10761 bp, 10 predicted proteins | sample 596031 | NCBI WGS metagenome assembly LNFM01 (sample SAMN04254537, study PRJNA301005) | activated carbon metagenome | isolation source: dual media filters at the Ann Arbor, Michigan drinking water treatment plant | place: USA: Ann Arbor | reverse complement strand
GCTTCCCCGTCGTCGCCGACGGAGGGGCGCATTTCCTCCGCCGCATCTTCGTCACAACCCAAGGCGGCTTGAACCAGCGCAGGATCCGCAGCTTCGTCCTGCGCCAGGGCAGGACCACGCCCTCGCAGCAGCGCGCGCTCGACGAACTGTTTCCCCGCTTCGGCATCGCGTATTCGGCGGCGCCGCTCGATGCGCGCGCGGTGTTCGGCCGTGCCGCGCCGCTGGTGCTGGAGATCGGCTCGGGCATGGGCGAGACCACCGCGGCCATCGCACAGGCGCATCCGGAGACCGACTTCATCGCGGTCGAGGTGCACGGACCCGGCGTCGGCAGCCTGCTGAAGAAGATCGGGGAACTGGAGCTGAAGAACCTGCGGGTGATCCGGCACGACGCGGTCGAGGTCCTCGAAGCGATGATTCCCGACGGCGCGCTGGCGGGGATCCACCTGTTCTTCCCCGATCCCTGGCCCAAGAAGCGCCACCACAAGCGCCGCCTGGTGCAGCCGGAGCTGGCCGCGCTCCTCGCGCGCAAGCTCGCCGCCGGCGGCGTCCTGCACGCCGCCACGGACTGGGTGGAATACGCCGAGCACATGGAAAGCGTGCTCGGGGCCGAGCCGCTGCTGGAGCGCCTGCCCGCGGGCGCCTCGCGCCCCATGACCAAGTTCGAACGCCGCGGCCTGAAGCTGGGCCACGAGGTGCGCGACCTGCACTACCGGCGCATCTGAATCAGGGCAGGAACAGCTGCTGCAGTTCGTTGAGGAAGCGCTGCCCGCGCAGCGTCGGCGTCACGCGCCGCAGGTCGCGCTGGATGAGCCCCTTGTCCTCGGCCGCCTTCAATCCCGGCTCCAGCGCGGAGGACGGCAATCCGGTTCGCGCCGGGAACAGGTCCACGGCAAAGCCCTCCACCAGCCGCGCCGCATTGAGCATGAACTCGAACGGCAGTTCCCGCGGCTCTATGGTGTTTTGCTCCACCGCGCCGCCCGCGTTCATGTGCTCGCGCGGCGGCTTGGCGCGCGCGTGGCGCGCGACGCGGTCGGCGAAGCTCAACTTGCCGTGCGCGCCCGCGCCCAGGCCGAGGTAGTCGCCATATTCCCAGTAGTTCAGGTTGTGCCGGCAGCGCCGCCCGGGGCGCGCGAAGGCCGAGGTCTCGTAGTGCTCGTAGCCGCCTCCGCCAAGCAGGTCCTCGATCGCCTGCTGCATGTCGGCGCCGGCGTCGTGGTCCGGCAGCACCGGCGGCTGCGACCAGAACAAGGTGTTCGGCTCGATGGTGAGCTGGTAGGCCGACAGGTGCGTCGCCTCCCAACGCATGGCCTCGCGCATTTCCGATTGCGCCATGGCCAGGGTCTGTCCCGGCAGTCCGTACATCAGGTCGAGGTTGACGCTGTCGAAGGCCGCCTGCGCCATCCCGATGGCGCGCCGCGCCTCGTCCGCCGAATGGATGCGGCCCAGCTTCGCGAGCATCGCGTCGTCGAAGCTCTGGATGCCCAGCGACAGCCGGTTCACGCCCGCCTCGCGGTAGCCGCGGAAGCGCCCCGCCTCGGCGGTGCCCGGGTTCGCCTCCAGCGTCACCTCCGCGCCGGGTTCCACCGGGATGCGCGCCCGCACCGCCGACAGCAGCCGGTCGATGGACTCCGGCGCGAACAGGCTCGGCGTGCCGCCGCCGATGAACACGCTCATGATGCGCCGGCCCCACACCGAGGGCAGCAGCGCCTCCAGGTCCGCGACCAGCGCGTCCACGTACTCGCGCTCGGGGAGCTCGCCCTTGCGCTCGTGCGAATTGAAGTCGCAGTACGGGCACTTGCGCACGCACCAGGGCAGGTGGACGTACAACGCGAGCGGCGGCAGCGCGGCGAACTTCACCTCCCACGGACGCGACAGCGCGACCGCCTTCATGTTTCCGCGCGGATCCGCTCGATCAGCCGCGCCAGCGCCTGGCCGCGGTGGCTGATGCGGTTCTTCTCCTCCGGGGGCAGCTCGGCGGCGGTACGGGCCTCCGGATGTAACCGATCGGTTACATTGAACAGGGGATCGTAGCCAAAGCCGTTCTCCCCGCGCGGCTCGGTGCCGATGGTCCCGGCCCAGCGCCCCTCGGCCAGCATCGGCTCCGGGTCGCCGGCGCGGCGCGTGAGCACCATGACGCAGGTGTAGTGCGCGCGCCGGTCGGTTTTCGACGCGAGGCTCGCCAGCAGCTTGGCGTTGTTGCGCGCGTCGCGCAGCTCGCGCCCGCCCTCGCGTCCGGCGAAGTACGCCGAGTGCACGCCGGGCAGCCCGCCCAGCGCCGCGACGCACAGGCCGGAATCGTCCGCCAGCGCCGGCAGGCCGGTGGCGCGGCTGGCATGGCGCGCCTTGGCGAGCGCGTTCTCGAGGAACGTCTCGTGCGGTTCCTCCGCCTCGGAGATGCCCAGCTCGGCCTGCGACACGACGTGGATGCCCAGCGGCTCCAGCAGCGCGCGGATCTCGCGCGCCTTGCCCGGGTTGCCCGAGGCGAGCACCAGGGACTTCAGGGCCATGGCCTAGCCCAGGCCGAGGGCGCGGCGCTGCTGCGCGACCAGCTCGGCGATGCCGCGGCCGGCGAGATCCAGCAGCGCATCCAGTTCGGCGCGCGCGAAGGGCTCGCCCTCGGCGGTGCCCTGCACCTCGACGAAGCGCCCGGCGCCGGTCATGACCACGTTCATGTCGGTGTCGCAGGCGACGTCCTCTGCGTAGTCCAGGTCCAGCACCGCCGCGCCCTGGTAGACGCCCACGGAAACGGCGGCGACGAAGTCCCTCGCCGGCAGGGTCGCGATCAGGCCCTTGCCCTGCATCCAGCTGAAGGCGTCGTGCAGGGCGACGAAGGCGCCGGTGATGGCCGCGGTGCGCGTGCCGCCGTCGGCCTGAAGCACGTCGCAGTCGATGTGCACCGTGCGTTCGCCCAGCGCGGGCATGTCCACCACCGAGCGCAAGGCCCGCCCGATCAGGCGCTGGATTTCCTGCGTGCGGCCGGACTGCTTGCCGCGCGCCGCCTCGCGGTCGCCCCGGGTGTGCGTGGCGCGCGGCAGCATGCCGTACTCGGCGGTCACCCAGCCGCGGCCCTTGTCGCGCAGGAACGGCGGCACGCGGTTCTCGACGCTGGCGGTGCACAGCACGCGCGTCTCGCCGAACTCCACCAGCACCGAGCCCTCGGCGTGGCGGGTGAAGCCGCGCGTGAGGCGCACCTCGCGCAACTGGCCTGGTTTCCTGCCGCTGGGTCGCATCGGTGCTACTCCTTTTTCCCGGCCTCGGGACGGCCGAGCGCGGCCTTGATCTGGGCGATCTGGCTTTCGATCTCGGCGTCCGTGACGCGCAGGAAGTCGGTGGCCGAAGCGGTGAAATCGGGTCCCGCGGGCAAGTCCCCCGCCTGCGGCACCGTCGGCGGGTCCTCGAAGGTCGCCGGGCGCTCGTCCAGCCAGTGCATCGCCAGCACCGACACGTTGTCGCAGGTCCTGCCGGCGCGCGCCTCGGCCATCTCGATCAGCCCCGGCAACGCCTCCGCGGGGGGTTTGCCGATCAGCCCCATCAGGATCTGGCGCTGGGTGAGCGGCCCCCAGAACCCGTCCGAGCACAGCAGCAGCAGGTCGCCCTTCTCCAGCGTGGCGCTCGCCACCGGTTCCATGCGGGGAATGATCGGGCCGCCCAGGCAGCGCAGGAGCTTGTTGCGGTCCGGGTGCACCGCCACCGCCTCCTCGCGGATGCGGCCGGCGTCCACCAGCTGCTGCACGATGGTGTGGTCCCGGGTGCGCGTCACCAGGCGCCCCTCCCGGATCAGGTACAGGCGCGAATCGCCGACGAAGGACCACCAGGCGCGGCTGCCCTGCACCACGCAGGCGACGATGGTGGTGCGCGGCGAGTCCGGCAGCCCCATCTTCTGCCCCTGATGCACGATCAAGGCGTGCGCGCGGCCGATGGCGCGGTAGAGGAATGTCTCCGGCTCGTCGATGCGCGGCCTCGCCTCGGAGCGGAACGCCGCGCCGAGGTAGTCGACCGCGATCTGCGCCGCGACCTCGCCGTGCAGGTGCCCGCCCATGCCGTCTGCGAGCACCAGCACCATCGCCTCGCCGTTCGACCACTGGCCGAGCCGGTCCTGCTGGTAGGTGCGGGCGCCGATCCGGCTCGCCTGGAAGAGGGTGTGCTTCATCGTCGCGCGAGCCTGAATATAGCGCTCTTCAACTGATCCAGCACCGGCGCCTCGCCGCGGATCCCCGGCGCCTTCTCGCCCGAGAGCGCCTTCTGCAGCGCGAGCACGCTCTGCGGGCGCTCCAGGTGGTCCAGGCGCAGGCACCAGTCGATGGTGTCGAGCAGTTCCGCGGAATAGCGCCCGGCCCAGCCCTTGCGCGCCGGGATGATGCGGTCCTTCTCCAGGCGCTCGGCCGCGGTCGGGGGCGGAGCGCCCGAGAGGCAGGCGTACATGCTCGCGCCCACCGAGTAGATGTCGCTCCAGGGCCCGAGGTTCTCGCGCGCGCCGTGGTGCTCGGGCGAGGCGAAGCCCGGGGTGAACATCGGCGGCAGCTTCGCGCCCTCGGCGAGCAGCGTCTGGCGCGCGGCGCCAAAGTCGATCAGGAGCGGCGCGCCGTCGTTGCGGATGTAGATGTTGCCCGGCTTGATGTCCAGGTGCAGCAGCCGCCCGGTGTGCACTTCGCGCAGGCCGTTGAGCAGTTCGATGAAGGTGGTGCGGATCCACTCCTCCTTCAGCGCCCCGCTGCGCTTCTTGATGTGCTCCTGCAGGCTGCGGCCGCGCTCGTAGCGCATCACCATGTAGACCGTGCCGTTGGCGCGGAAGAAGTTGAGCACCCGCACCACGTTCGGGTGCGCGAGGCCCGCCAGCGCCCTGCCCTCCTCGAAGAAGCATTTCAGCCCGTAGCGGAACGTGGGCAGCTTGTCCTCCGGCACCACCGGCGCGGGGTTGGAGTCGGTGCGCAGCGCGAGGCTCGCCGGCAGGTATTCCTTCAACGCCACCGGCGCCTCGTTCTCGTCGTGCGCGAGGTAGACGAACGAGAATCCGCCCGAGGCGAGCACTCTCAGGATGCGGTAGTTTTCGAGCTGGAAGCCTTCCGGCAACGGCTGGTTGGCTTGCGAGGACATCTGCCCGTATCATAACCGCAGCCCATGACCATCATTGCGGGCATTCCTCACACCGCGACCCGGATTTCCCCGCTCCAGCCATGATCCGCAGCATGACCGGTTACGCCGCCGCCAGCGCGCAGACGCCGCGCGGGACGCTCGCGCTCGAGATGCGGACGGTCAATTCGCGCTTCCTCGACCTGCAGTTCCGCGTCGCCGAGGAGCTGCGCGCGAGCGAGCCGCTGCTGCGCGAGCTGATCACGGCGCGCATCGCGCGCGGCAAGGTGGACTGCCGCCTCGCGCTGGGGGGCGGCGGCGCGGCGGCGCCGCGCCCGCTCAACGCCCAGGCGCTCGCCGAACTGAAGCGCCTCGCCGAAGAGGCGGGACGCGCGTTTCCGGAGGCCGCGCCGCTGCGCCTCTCGGATGTGCTGCGCTGGCCCGGCGTGCTCGCCGACGCGCCGGTGGACGAGGATGCGATCCGCGCCGCGGTCGAGGGCCTGGCGCGGCGCGCGCTGGACGAACTTTGCGCGGCGCGCGAACGCGAGGGCGCCAAGCTGGCGGCCATCATCCTGGAGCGCGTGGCGCGGATGCGATTGCGCGTCGCCGAGGCCGTGCCGCTGGTGCCCGAGGCGATCGCGGCCTGGAAGGCGCGGGTCGCCGAGCGGCTGCGCGAGGCGCAGGTGGCGGTGGACGAGGAGCGGATCCGCGCCGAACTGGCGGTGCAGGCGGCGCGCAGCGACGTGGACGAAGAACTGACGCGCCTCACCGCACACCTGTCGGAAGTCGAGAGGGTACTGGCAAAAGGCGGTGCGGCGGGAAAGCGGCTCGATTTCCTCGCCCAGGAACTGAACCGCGAGGCGAACACCCTCGCCTCGAAGGCCCAGGGCCTTGCGCTCGCCGACTGCGCGCTGGAATTGAAGCTGCTCATCGAGCAGGTGCGCGAGCAGGTGCAGAATATCGAGTGAGAACGCCATGAAGGGACTCCTGTTCATCATCGCCGCGCCCTCGGGAGCGGGGAAAAGCTCGCTCATCGAGGCGCTGCTGAAGGACGATCCGAAGCTGACCCTGTCGGTTTCCTACACCACGCGCTCGCCGCGCCCGGGCGAGGTGGACGGCCGCGAGTACCGTTTCGTGGACGAAAAGACCTTCCTCGCCATGCTCGGGCGCGGCGAGTTCCTGGAATCGGCCGAAGTGCACGGCAACCGCTACGGCACCTCGCAGGCGGTGATCCGGGAGATCCTCGAGGCCGGCCGCGACCTCGTGCTGGAGATCGACTGGCAGGGCGCGCAGCAGGTGCGGCGCCTGGTCCCGGGCACCATCGGCATCTTCATCCACCCGCCGTCGGTAGAGGAACTGGAGCGGCGCATGCGCCACCGCGGCAAGGATCCGGAGGCCGCCATCCAGCGCCGCCTGGCCAACGCGCGGGAGGAAATAGAGCATGCCTGCGAGTTCGAATACGCTATAATTAACAAAGACTTCGATGTGGCGCTGGAAGACCTTCGCGCCATCATCCGCGCCGAGCGGCTTCGCCAGGCGAGAACCCGTAACTGAAATGGATACCGGCCATGGCCCGCATCACCGTTGAAGACTGCCTGAAGAGAATCCCGAACCGCTTCCAGCTGACCCTGGCCGCCACCTACCGCGCGCGCCAGCTGAGCCAGGGCGCCACGGCGCTGGTCGAGCACGACAAGGACAAGCACACCGTGATCGCGCTGCGCGAGATCGCCGGCGGCAAGATCGGCGTCGAGGTCCTCAAGCGCAACGCCAGTTCGACGCCGCTGCCCACGCTCTAGGGAATGCCCTGGCGCGGGGGGCGCCAGCTAAACTACCTTCCCCCATGTCCGCCGTCCCCGCCCCCGTCCTGGATGCAGCCCGCTTCGGCTACCTGAAGCCGGGGGACGTGGCGCGCCTCACCGAGGCCTACCGGTTTTCGGATGCCGCCCACGCCGGCCAGACCCGGCAGTCGGGCGAACCCTACATCTCGCACCCGCTGGCGGTGGCCGAGATCCTGGCCGGCTGGCACCTGGACGGCCAGGCGCTGCAGGCGGCCCTGCTGCACGACGTGATGGAGGACACCTCGGTCACCAAGGACGAGATCTCCGACACCTTCGGCAAGCCGGTGGCCGAGCTGGTGGACGGCCTCTCGAAGCTGGACAAGATCGAGTTCCAGTCGGCCGAGGACGCGCAGGCGGAGAACTTCCGCAAGATGCTGCTGGCCATGGCGCGGGACGTGCGCGTCATCCTGATCAAGCTCGCGGATCGCCTCCACAACATGCGCACGCTCGACGCGGTGCCGCCGGCCAAGCGCCGGCGCGTGGCGCGCGAGACCATGGAGATCTACGCCCCGATCGCGAACCGCCTGGGGCTGAACGAACTGTTCCACGAGCTGCAGGAACTCGCCTTCTCGCACATGTTCCCGCTGCGCTACCGGGTGCTCGCCAAGGCCACGCGCAACGCGCGCGGCAACCGGCGCGAGCTGGTCGGCAAGATCGAGGCCGCGGTGAAGGCGAAGCTGGCCGAGGCCAGGGTCGAGGCCGCGGTGTCCGGGCGCGAGAAGCACATCTACTCCATCTACCGCAAGATGATCGAGAAGCACCTGTCGTTCTCCGAGGTGCACGACATCTACGGCCTGCGCGTGGTGGTGAAGGACGTCCCCACCTGCTACCTGGCGATCGGCGCCCTGCACGGCCTGTACAAGCCGGTGCCGGGCAAGTTCAAGGACTACATCGCGATCCCGAAGGCCAACGGCTACCAGTCCATCCACACCGCGCTCATCGGTCCCTTCGGCGTGCCGGTGGAGGTGCAGGTCCGGACCGAGTCCATGCACCGGCTGGCCGAGGCCGGGGTCGCCTCGCACTGGATGTACAAGGACGACGCGGCGTCGCTCAACGAGCTGCAGAAGAAGACCCACCAGTGGCTGCAGTCGCTGCTGGAGATCCAGAGCCAGTCGGGCGACTCGCAGGAGTTCCTCGAGCACGTCAAGGTGGACCTGTTCCCGGACGAGGTCTACGTCTTCACCCCCAAGGGCCGCATCCTGTCCCTGCCGCGAGGCGCCACCGCGGTGGACTTCGCCTACGCGGTGCACACCGACATCGGCAACCGCTGCGTCGCGGCCAAGGTGAACGGCGAGCTGGTGCCGCTGAGAACGGAGTTAAGGAACGGCGAACGCGTGGAAGTTATTACCACCGGCTACGCCAAGCCCAATCCGGCCTGGCTGCAGTACGTGCGCACCGCCAAGGCGCGCTCCAACATCCGCCACTTCCTGAAGACCATGCAGTACGAGGAGTCCGCGGCGCTGGGCGAGCGGCTGCTGGAGCAGGCGCTCAAGGGCTATGGCGTGGCGCTGGCCGAGATCGACGAGGCGAGCTGGGAGCGGGTGATCCGCGAAACCGTGGGCGTCACCAGGGCCGAACTCATGGCCGACATCGGCCTGGGCAAGCAGCTGCCCGCGGTCGTGGCACGCCGCCTGATGCTGCGCGCCGAGGGCGAGGCCAGGCCCCACGCCAGGGGCGCGAGCGTGGTGATCCGCGGCACCGAGGGCATGGCGGTGCAGCTCGCCAGCTGCTGCCGCCCGATCCCGGGCGACGCCATCGTGGGCTCGATCAAGAAGGGCCAGGGCCTGGTGGTGCACACCGCCGAGTGCCGCCACGTCGCGCGCTCGCGGCGCGCCGAGCCCGAGGCCTGGATCGACGTCGAGTGGGACCGGCAGCCGACGCGCCTGTTCCAGACCGCGATCAAGGTGATGGTGGCCAACCAGCGCGGCGTGCTCGCCAAGGTGGCCTCGGCGATCGCCGAGGCCGGCTCCAACATCGACTCCATCAGCATGGAGGAGGACCGCTCGGTGTACACCACGATGCTGTTCGTGGTGGAAGTGGCCAACCGCGCGCACCTGGCGCGCGTCATGCGCTCCATCCGCCGCCTGTCGGAGGCGACGAAGCTGCTGCGGGTGCGGGAGTAGCCTCCGCTACCAGCCGCTGAGCACCGCCTTTCCGATCATTCCCTTGGATTCCACCTTCGCGTGCGCCGCGCGCAGGTTGGCGGCGTTGATGGGCGTGAGCTTCTGGGTCAGGGTGCACTTCACCTCGCCCGCGTCGATCCAGCCGGCCACGCGCGCGAGCAGGCGGTGCTGCTCGATCATGTCCGCGGTCTGGTAGGTGGAGCGGGAGAACATGCCCTCCCAGGCGAAGCGCAGCGACTTCCTCTGGATCGCCATGATGTCCGCCGGCTTTTCATTGCGCACGATGGAGCAGATCGTGCCCAGCGGGCGGACGATGTCGATGAATTGCGTCCAGTAGAGGTCGATGTCCGAGCAGACCAGCGCGCAGTCCACCTCCGGCACGCCGATGGCCTTCAGGCCGTCTTTCAGGGGTTGGTGGTGGTTGATGACCTGCGCCGCGCCAAGGTCGCGGCACCACTGGATGCTTTCCGGCCGCGACGCGGTGGCGATGACCTCCAGCCCCAGCTTGCGGCCGATCTGGATCGCCATCGAGCCCACGCCGCCGGCGCCGGCGATCACCAGCAGCCGCCGGCCCTTGTCCCTGCCGTCCGGGTCAACCCCCATGTGCGTCACGATGCTTTCATAGGCGGTGATGGTCGTGAGCGGCATGGCCGCGGCCTGCGCGAAATCCAGCTTCGCGGGCTTCTTCGCCACGATGCGCTCGTCCACCAGCTGCAGCTGGGCGTTGCTGCCCGGGCGCTGGTTCGAGCCCGCGTAGTACACCGCATCGCCCGGCTTGAAGAGCGTCACCTGCTCGCCCACCGCCTGGACCACGCCGGCGGCGTCCCAGCCCAGGATCCTGGGGCCGGGCTTCGCGCCCGCTGCGCCGGGGTGGTTCAGCATCCGCGTCTTGGTGTCCACCGGGTTCACGGAGATGGCCTCGACGCGCACCAGGATGTCGCGGCCTTTCGGCGCGGCGGGGTCGGGAACCTCCGCGTCCGCGAGCGAGCGCGGATCGGAGACAGGAAGGGGTTCGTTCGCTAGGATGGCTTTCATGGCATCGAGTTCTACCACAGGGGCGCTGGATCGCGATGCGCTCGTTCGACTGGACGCCGCCGACCCGCTCGCGGCAAAGCGCGATGCGTTCGCGCTGCCCGAGGGCGTGATCTACCTGGACGGCAACTCGCTTGGGGCGCTTCCCAAGCGGGTGGTCGCGCGCATGCGCCGGGCGGTGGAGGAGGAATGGGGCAACGGCCTGATCCGCTCCTGGAACGACGCCGGCTGGTATCCGGCACCGCAGCGTGCCGGCGCGGCGATCGCGCGGCTGGTCGGGGCGAAACCGGACGAAGTGATCGTGTGCGACTCCACCTCGGTGAACCTCTTCAAGGCGCTGGTCGCGGCGCTGCGCCTGCGACCAGGACGGAAGGTCGTCGTTTCAGAGCAAGGAAATTTTCCCACGGATATCTACGTCAACGAAGGCGTCGCGGAGCTGATGGGCGTTGAACTGCGCTGCGTCGAGCCCGAAACTGTCGAATCCGCGATCCGCGCCGCGGCACGCGACCTTGCGCTGGTCCAACTCACCCACGTCAACTACCGCACAGGCCTCGTCTACGACATGGCGCGCATCACCGCCCTCGCCCACGAGCAGGGCGCACTCGCCATCTGGGACCTGAGCCACAGCACCGGCACGCTGCCGGTGGAACTGAACGCCTGCGGCGTGGATTTCGCGGTGGGTTGCGGCTACAAGTACC
>LNFM01028684.1_pt1 | contig 10762 bp, 10 predicted proteins | sample 596031 | NCBI WGS metagenome assembly LNFM01 (sample SAMN04254537, study PRJNA301005) | activated carbon metagenome | isolation source: dual media filters at the Ann Arbor, Michigan drinking water treatment plant | place: USA: Ann Arbor | reverse complement strand
GGCCCGTCACCGCGTTCTCGGCCAGGATCTTCTTCTTCTCGAAGGTGGTCTTCATGAAGGCCTTGGGGTCGCGGATGTTGCCCACGCCCTTGGTACCGCGCACGGCAATGGCCTTGAGGTTCTTGCTGCCCATCACGGTGCCCACGCCCGAGCGGCCAGCCGCGCGGTGCAGGTCGTTCACCACGGCGGCGTACAGCACGCCGTTTTCACCGGCCTTGCCGATGCTCGACACGCGCACCAGCGGGTCCTGCAGGCTCGACTTGAGGGCTTCTTCGGTTTTCCACACGCTCTGGCCCCAGAGGTGGCTTGCGTCGCGCAGTTCAACATCGTCGTCGTTGATGTAGAGGTAGACCGGTTTGGGGCTCTTGCCCTCGAAGATGATCATGTCCCAGCCGGCCATCTTGAGCTCGGCACCCCAGTAGCCGCCCGAGTTCGAGCAGGCGATGGCGCCGGTCAGCGGGCTCTTGGTGATGACGGTGTAACGACCCCCGGTGGAGGCCATCGTGCCGGTCAACGGACCGGTGGCCCAGATGATCTTGTTCTCAGGCGCCAGCGGATCGACCTTGGGGTCGACCTCGCTCACCAGGTACTTGCTGCCCAGGCCGCGAGAGCCGATGTAGGCACGTGCCCACTCGGTGTTGAGCGGTTCGGATTTCACGGTGCCCGCGGTCAGGTTGACGCGGAGGATTTTTCCAGCCCATGACATGTTGATGCTCCTTCAGTTGATCAGTTGGGGTCGCGCAAGGCGTCAGGCTGCAGAGGGTTGGTTGCCCAGCTTGTCGGCCCACTGCTTCATCTTGTCCATGCCGGTCCAGTTGGCATCGATGAACGTGATCGCTGCGGTCGGGCAGGCTTCGGCGCAGGCCGGCTCGCCACCGCACAGGTCGCACTTCTGGACCTTGCCGGTTTCCTGGACGTAGTTGATGGTGCCGAAGGGGCAGGCGATGGTGCAGACCTTGCAACCCACGCAGGTGGTCTCGTTCACCACCTTGGCGCCGGTCATCTTGTCCACCGTGATGGCTTCCACCGGGCAGGCGTGCAGGCACCAGGCTTCGTCGCACTGCGTGCAGGTGTAGGGCACCTTCTTGCCGGTGTGGTGGAAGTCAAAAACCTTGATGCGCGACTTCGACGTGGCGTAGGTGCCGTAGTTCTCGAACGAACACGCCATTTCGCACTGCAGGCAGCCAGTGCATTTGTCGGGGTTGATGTGTAGGACTTTTTGCATACGTGTCTCCGGGTGTGGGTAGAGGCCTGACCGTTGGTGCTTTATGCAGACCTCTTCATACGATTGTTTGGTGGTGACCGCGATTCATATTCAGGGTTTACCCGAAACTGAACGGCGGTCCTTCAAAAAGTCTCAGTTTGAGACAGCGTTTTTCAACACCGCAGTGCGCCATGTCCGAGCACTTTTCTGGGGTACCAGGGCAAAAGCGACCGCTTGTTTCGGGGCACAGGAAACGAAGGGGCCCCATGAACTGAAATGCATAAGACAACGTATGCAACCAATATCCTAGGTAATTGAGACCATCCAAACGCTCGATCGGCCTTCCATTGAATGGCGTCAAGTCTCAAATTGAGAATGATTGAAAACGGTCAATTGAATTGAGGGTTATCACTCAATTCGACGCTCAAACGAGCGTGCTTCACTCGCGCTTTCCCACAACACCAGGAGACAGACATGCAGGTTCAACTGAAGGTCAACGGGAAAGCCGTGACCGTCGACGCAGCGCCCCACACGCTGCTGGTTCAAACCCTCCGCGAACACCTCAAACTCACCGGCACCCACGTGGGTTGCGACACCGCACAGTGCGGCGCATGCACGGTGTTGATGGACGGGCGCGCGGTGAAGTCTTGCAACATGCTGCTGGCCCAGGCTGCCGGCAGCGAGGTCACCACCATCGAAGGCCTGGCCGCTGCCGACGGCACCATGCACCCGATGCAAGCCGCCTTCAAGGACTGCCACGGCCTGCAATGCGGCTTCTGCACACCCGGCATGGTGTTGAGCGCGGTGAGCCTGTGTCACAGCCACCCCAACGCCAGCGCAACAGAAATCCGCGAAAACCTCGAAGGCAACCTGTGCCGCTGCACCGGTTACCAGAACATCGTCAAGGCCGTGCAGCAGGGTGCTGTGGCCATGAAGGCATAAGGAGCGAGACATGGGTGCCATCGACTTCGCCAAGCTCCCCCACATCGGGGAATCCCTCCTGCGCAAGGAGGACTACCGTTTCCTCACCGGCGCCGGCCAGTACACCGACGACATCGTGCTGGCCAACATGCGCCAGGCGGTGTTCGTGCGCTCGCCGCACGCGCACGCACGCATCATCAGCATCGACAAGTCGGCAGCTCTTGCCGCGCCCGGTGTGGTCGGCGTCTTCGACGGTGAAGACGTGGCGGCCGACAAGATCGGTGGCCTGCCATGCGGCTGGCTCATCACGGACACCCAAGGCCAGCCCATGAAGGAGCCGCCCCACCCGATCCTGGCGCACGGCAAAGTGCGCTACGTGGGCGACCACGTGGTCATGGTCGTGGCCGAGACGCTGGAGCAGGCCAAGAACGCCGCCGAGCTCGTGGTGGTGGACTACGAAGCCCTGCCAGCCGTGGTGGATGTGCGCGACGCGATGAAGCCCACCGCCACCGCGCTGCACGACGCTGCACCCGGCAACCACTGCTACAAGTGGTCCATCGGCGACCAAAGTCAGGTGGACGCTGCGTTTGCCAACGCCGCGCACGTCACCAAGATTGACCTGGTCAACAACCGCCTGGTGCCCAACCCGATGGAGCCGCGCACCGCGCCGGTGACGACTACACGCTCTACGTGTCGAACCAGAACCCGCACGTGGAGCGCCTGCTGCTCACCGCCTTTGTGATGGGCCTGCCCGAACACAAGGTGCGCGTGATCGCACCCGACGTGGGCGGTGGCTTCGGCGCCAAGATTTACCTGTATGCCGAAGACGTGTGCCTGACCTGGGCGGCCAAAAAGCTCAACTGCGCGATCAAGTGGAACTGCGACCGATCGGAAGCGTTTCTGTGCGACGCGCATGGCCGCGACCATGTGACCCACGCCGAGATGGCGCTCGACAAGGACGGCCATTTCCTGGCCTTCAAGGTGCACACCGACGCCAACCTCGGCGCCTACCTCTCGACCTTCTCCACCGCCGTGCCGACCATCCTGTACGCCACGCTGCTCGCAGGACAGTACAAGACGCCGCAGGTGTTTGTGGAGGTGGATGCGTGGTTCACCAACACCGTCCCGGTGGACGCCTACCGCGGAGCCGGTCGGCCCGAGGCCACTTACCTGCTGGAGCGCATCGTCAGCCGCGCGGCCTGGGAGACCGGCCTCTCGCAGGACGAGATCCGGCGGCGCAACTTCATCACCGAGTTCCCGTACCAGACGCCGGTGGCCCTGCAATACGACACGGGCGATTTCCCGCAGTGCCTGCAAAAGGCGAACGAGCTGCACGACATGGCCGGACTGCCCGCGCGAAAGGCCGCGTCCGCCGCCAGGGGGCTGGTGCGCGGTGTGGGCTACAGCAGCTACATCGAGGCCTGTGGACTGGCGCCCAGCAACATCGCCGGTGCGCTGGGAGCGCGCGCCGGTCTGTTCGAGTGCGGCGAAGTGCGCGTGCACCCCACCGGCAGCGTGACGGTGTTCACCGGCTCGCACAGCCACGGCCAGGGCCACGAGACCACGTTTGCGCAGGTGGTGGCGTCGCGCCTCGGGCTGGACCCGTCGCAGGTCGACATCGTGCACGGCGACACTGGCCGCGTGCCCTTCGGCATGGGCACCTACGGCTCGCGCTCCATCTCGGTGGGCGGTGCGGCCATCATGCGGGCGCTCGACAAGATCGAAGCCAAGGCCAAGAAGATCGCCGCCCACCTGATGGAGACGGGCGACGCCGACGTGGACTTCGCCAACGGCGAATTCACCGTGAAGGGCACCGACAAGAAGGTCACCTTCGGCCAGGTCGCGCTCACCGCCTACGTGCCGCACAACTACCCGCTGGACAAGCTGGAGCCGGGCCTGAACGAGACCGCGTTCTACGACCCGACCAACTTCACCTTCCCGGCTGGCACGCACATCTGCGAAGTCGAGATCGACCCCAACACAGGCGTGGTGCGGGTCGACCGCTTCACCGCGGTGGACGACTTCGGCACCATCATCAACCCGATGATCGTGGAGGGTCAGGTGCATGGCGGACTGGTGCAAGGCATTGGCCAGGCGCTCATGGAGCACTGCGTGTACGACCGCGAGACGGGCCAGCTCGTCACCGGTTCGTTCATGGACTACACCATGCCGCGCGCCGACGACTTCCCCGACTTCGTCCTGGGCCATGTGTGCACGCCTTGCACCACCAACCCGCTTGGCACCAAGGGCTGCGGCGAAGCCGGCGCCATCGGTTCACCACCGGCCGTGATCAACGCGGTGCTCGACGCCTTGGCGCCGCTGGGCGTAAAAGACCTCGACATGCCGGCCAGCCCCAACCGCGTGTGGACTGCGATCCAGGCCGCGAAATAAGGAGAACAACATGTACGCATTCACCCTTGAACAGCCCACCACCCTGGCCGACGCGAAACGCCTGACCGCAGACGGCGCACAAGCCCTGGCCGGTGGCCAGACCATGCTCGCCTCGATGAAGCAGCGGCTCATGCAGCCCGAACGCCTGGTGGACCTGGGCAACGTGACCGAGTTGCGCGGCATCAAGGTCGATGGCCAGCGCGTCGTCATTGGCGCCATGACCCGCCACCAGGAAGTGGCCAACCACGCCGAGGTGCTCAAGCACATTCCCGGGCTGGCCGCACTGGCCGACGGTATCGGCGACCGCCAGGTGCGTGCCATGGGCACCATGGGGGGCTCGGTGGCCAACAACGACCCCGCCGCCTGCTACCCCAGCGCGGTGCTGGGCCTGGGCGCCACGGTGCACACCGACCGCCGCACCATCGCTGCCGACGACTTCTTCCAGGGCCTCTACACCACAGCCCTCGAAGCCGGTGAGCTGATCACCGCGATCAGCTTCCCCGTGCCCACGAAGTCGGCGTACGCCAAGTTCCGCCAGCCTGCTTCGCGCTTTGCGCTGGTGGGCGTGTTCGTGGCACAGACGGCGGGTGGCGTGCGCGTGGCCATTACCGGCACCGGCAACGGCGTCTTCCGCCACGCGGGGCTGGAGGCAGCGCTCAACAAGAGCTTCACACCCGATGCGGTGAACGCCGTGGTGATCGACGCCAGCGAGATCAACGGGGACCTGCACGCGAGCCAGGCCTACCGCGCGCACCTCATCAAGGTGCAGACGCAGGTGGCGGTGGCACTGGCCAACGCGTGAGCAAGTCACCCGCCACCCCGGCTGTGGACTCCATCGACAGCCTGACCCACGCCCTGCAAGGCGTGGGTTACCACGCACCACGGCGGCTGGCCACCGCCGTGTTCCTCGCCATGAAACTGCAGCGACCGCTGCTGCTCGAAGGCGAGCCCGGCGTGGGCAAGACCGAACTGGCCAAGGCCCTGGCCAAGGTGCTCGGCCGGCCGCTCTTGCGCCTGCAGTGTTACGACGGCATGGAGCAACGTGAAGCGCTCTACGAGTGGAACCACACCGCGCAGTTGCTGCACATGCGCGCCGCCCAGAGCACGGCCACACCCGACGAGATCGAGCGCGAGGTCTACCAGGCGCGCTATTTGATCCGTCGCCCGCTGCTGCAGGCGCTGCAGACGCCGGCCCCCGGCGCGGTGCTGCTGATCGACGAGGTCGATCGGGCCGACGAACCCTTCGAAGCTTTTCTGCTGGAGTACCTGGGCGAATACCAGGTGAGCATTCCCGAGCTCGGCACCATCTCGGCGGTGGCCGCGCCCCTGACCATCCTCACCAGCAACCGCACACGCGACCTCAATGACGCCGTGAAGCGCCGCTGCCTTTACCAGTGGCTGGACTACCCCGAGCGCGAGCGCGAACTCGCCATCGTGCGAAGCCAGGTGCCTGAAGCGAGCAATCAGCTCACCGAACAGGTGTCGCGCTTCGTCTCGCGCCTGCGCAGCCAGCCGTTTTCCAACGCCTTCCAGCGCGGCCCCGGCATCGCCGAGAGCGTGGAATGGGCCAAGGCCCTGGTGGCCCTGGACACCCTCACGCTGGACCCCGAGGTGATTCAGGACACGGCTGGAATTCTGTTCAAGCAGCGTGAAGATGTGGCGGCGCTGCTTCCCCTGTTGGACCAACTGCTGGCACCCGAACCCGTCTGAGGCCTTCGTCATGATCCTCGGCGACGCGCGCAGCGGCAAGCTGCCGGACCACATCACCGCTTTTGGAAGAGCACTGCGCCGGGCCGGCGTGCCGGTGGACAGCAGCCGCATGGCGCTGGCCATCACCGCCACACACGCTGTGGGTGTGGAGCGCAAAGACGACCTTCGCGCCGCGCTTGAGGCCGTGCTGGTGAGCCGCCAGCAAGACCTGGGTGTGTTCGGCGAGATGTTCGAGGCCTTCTTTCGCAACCCCGAACTGGCGCAGCAACTGCTCTCGCAGATGCTGCCCAAAGCCGCCAAGGCTCACCCGGTGCGGCGCAAGGCGCGCGTGCAGGAGGCGCTGAGCGTGGCCGGCCTGAAGGCACGCACGCCCAACCAAGGCGAGACCGATCTCAAGTTCGACGCGGCCATGAGCGCGAGCGACCAGCAGCGCCTGCGCCAAGCCGATTTTGCCGGCCTGTCGGCCAGCGAATTCCGCCTGATCGAGCAGTTGGTGCGCGACATCCCGCTGCCCTTGCCGCCCGTGCGTTCACGGCGCGAGCGCGCCGGCACACGCGGCCACCGACCCAACTGGCCACGCGCCCTGCAGCAGGCCCGCAGGTTTGACGGCGAGCTGCTGCACGTGCCCATGAAAACGCGCCGCCTGCAGCCGTTGCCGTTGCTGATCCTGGTCGACATCTCGGGCTCGATGGAGCGCTACGCCCGCCTCCTGCTGGCCTTTTTGCACCAGGCCACGCGCGGCACACCGCGCGCAGCCTTCGCGTTTGGCACACATCTCACCGACCTGCGCACCGCCTTCCGCCACAGCGACACCGACCAGATGCTGACGATGGCCAACGACGCCATCGACGATTTCGCGGGAGGTACGCGCCTGGGTGAATCCCTGGCCGAGTTGCGCACCCAACACCGCCGCGTGCTCGTGGGCCGGCGCACCGTGGTGCTGCTCATCACCGACGGCCTGGACACCGGCGAAGCCGAGGCGCTGGACACCGAACTGCAATGGCTCAAGCGCCACAGCCGCCAGCTGCTCTGGCTCAACCCGCTGCTGCGCTTTGACGGCTACCAGCCCCTGGCCAGCGGTGCCGCCGTGCTGCACCGGCACGCGCACGGCGCGTTGGCCGTGCACAACCTCAGCCGCCTGGAAGACCTGGCGCGCTCCATGGCCGCGCTGATGCAGCGGACCTGATCCTCTTTTCCTCACACACCGGAGATTCCAACGTGGACATGCAAGGCACCCGGCAACTCGCCGTCACCCAACAACAGGCCTGGGAAGCGCTCAACGACCCGGAGATCCTCAAGACCTGTATCCCGGGCTGCGAGAAGTTCGAGCTCACCGGTGAGAACACCTACGCGGTGGGCACGGCCATCAAGATCGGTCCGGTGGCCGCGCGCTTCAACGGTCGCGTCGTGCTGTCCGAGATCGTGCCGCCTGCCTCCTACAAGCTCGGCTTCGATGCGCAGGGCGGCGTGGCCGGCTTCGGCAAGGGCGAATCGGCCGTGCTGCTGCGAACTCAGCTACACCGTGCACTCCACCGTGGGCGGCAAGATCGCGCAGCTCGGCCAGCGCCTGATCGACGGCGCGGCCAAGTCGCTCGCAGAAGACTTCTTCCGCCGCTTTGACGAAGAACTGCAACGTCGGTACCCGGCCGCCACCGGCGAGGTGGTGGCCCTGCCCGAGCCCACCGCCAAGGCCGGTCTGCCGGCCTGGGTGTGGGGTACCATCGCCGTCCTCGTCGCAGCAGCGGTGTACCTGGCCACGCGGCGCTGAAGGAACCCACACACATGGAAAACCTCGACGTCACCGTCCTGCGCACGCTGCACGGTTGGCGCGCCCAGGGGCAGCGTGCCCTGCTCGCCACCGTGGTGCGAACCTGGGGCTCGTCCCCGCGCCCGGTGGGCTCCATCATGGCGCTGTGCGAGAGCGGTGCGGTGGTCGGCTCGGTCTCGGGCGGCTGCATCGAAGACGACCTGATTTACCGCTACAGCCGCGCCCACCAGACCGAGGCCAGCACGAACGTGGCAGGCATCACGCACGAGATTCCCGACAGCACGCCGCAGCGCGTGACCTACGGCGTGAGCGCGGACGAGGCCCACCGCTTCGGCCTGCCCTGCGGCGGCACGCTGGAGCTGGTGCTCGAATTCAACCCCGACCCTGCATCGCTGCTCGCGCTGGTGCAGACCCTGGCCGATGGCCAGATGGTGCAGCGCCGCACCGACATCGGCAGCGGCCGCGTGGAGTTGCGCGCGGTCACCGCGCCCTCGCCCTTGATCGACGACGGCGAGGTGCTCGCCAACACCTTCGGACCCGAATACCGCATGCTGCTCATCGGCGCTGGCCAGCTCACCGAGTACCTCGCCACCATGGCGCTCTTCAGTGGTTTTGCGGTCACCGTGTGCGACCCGCGCGAGGAGTACCGTGCTTCGTGGTCGGTGCCCGGTGTGGCGCTGGCGACCGGCATGCCTGACGACGTGGTGCACGACTTCAAGGTGGATCGCCGAAGCTGTGTGATCGCGCTCACGCACGACCCCAAGCTCGACGATCTCGCCCTGCTCGAAGCGCTGGACACTGAAGCTTTCTACGTGGGCGCCATCGGCTCGCGCCGCAACAACGAAGCGCGCCACGCCCGTTTGATCGAACACTTCGAACAGACGGCGGAGAGCCTCGCTCGCCTGCGCGGGCCGATCGGCATCTACATCGGCAGCAAGACCCCGCCCGAGATCGCGGTGAGCATCATGGCCGAGGTGCTGGCGGTGAAAAACGGCGTGCCGCTGCCGCGCGACATGGGTGTGGCCAATGCCAAGAACGCACTCTCCGATGGCACCGCCGAGCCGTCCGGTCTGACCTGCTTCTCACCCGCCTCCACCCGGTGAATACACCCACCGCATCACAGCCGTTGCGCACCGGTGTGCTCATCCTCGCTGCGGGCGCAGGCCGTCGCATGGGCGGGCGCGCCAAGTGTCTGCTGCAGGTGCAAGGCCAGAGCCTGCTGGAGAGGCTGGTGTGCGCGGTGCGCGGACTGGGGCTGCACACGCCGGTGCTGGTGCTCGGCCACCACGCCGCCGAGATCCAGGCGCACCTGGCGCACTGGCCTGAGCACCTCACACCGCGTCAGGTGGTCAACCCGGCACCCGAAGACGACCCGGCTTCCTCGCTGCACACCGGCCTGCGCGCACTCGATGCCGATGTGCAGGCCGTGATGGTGCTGCTGGCCGACCAGCCGCTGATCAATGCGGCCGACATCGGTGCCGTGCTCGGCGCGTTCCAGCGTCGCCCTGCTGGCAGCAAGGTGCTGGTGCCCACCGTCGATGGCGTGCCCGGCCACCCTGTCATGTTTGACGCCGCGGTGCGCGCCGACCTGCTGGCGGCCCCGGGTACCAGCCTGCGCGAATGGCGGGCTGCCCACCCGCAAGCCGCGTGGTCCTGGGCAGGCGACAACGCGCATCACACGCGCGACCTCGACACGCCCGCTGATGTGGACGCCCTGGCACGCGACACAGGCTGGGTCTGCCGCTGGCCCGAGCCTGCAGCGGGGGTTAACACCGATCCCGCAAGCGCTTGACCACCGCACTGCGGCGTTCAAACACTGCTTTAATTCCAGTGTGAATTCCCACCCGCAGTCACCGCCGTCCCACCCGCAACGCCTGGCCCTGATCGAGCAGGCGCGCAAATCGGTGCTGGACACGCGCGACCCGAACGCGCCCGCGGCGCTGTCGCCCTGGATCGACCGCTCGTGGCGGCGCTGCCTGGGCATGGGCTTCAACCCACACCAGCCCATCGCCTTTGACGCGGTGACCCAGAGCGCGGTGCGCAACGCCATTGACGCCAACCAGCCGCTGTTGCGGGCCGCAGCGCCGGTGATCCAGTCGCTCACACGGGCCATGGCCAACACGCGCTATTTCGCGATCCTCACCGACGCCAGTGGCCTGGTGATCGACGTCAACGGCCCGGTGGACCGCCACAACCCACAAGCCGCCAGCATCGCGCGAGTGGGTGTGGACCTGTCCGAACGCGCGGTGGGGACCAGTGCCATCGGCGCCACGCTGGCCGAACTGCAGCCGGTGTGGCTGCACCGGGGTGAACACTTCTTCGACGCCACCAGCGTTTACAGCTGCGCGGGTGCGCCCATCTGGGGACCTGATGGTCAATGCGTCGGCATGCTCGACCTCACCGGCGTGAATGTGGTGGAGCAACCCGCGCTCAAACACCTCGTCACGCAGTCCGCGCGCAGCATCGAAAACGCGCTGGCGCTGGCGCGGCCTCACCGCCTGCTGCTCAGTCTCAACTGGCCTGGCCAGTCTCTCGGCGGTGACAGCGACGGACTAGTGTGCGTCGACGCCGATGGCCACATCACCGGCTTGAACCGTCCCGCCGCCGACATGCTGGGTATCGCGCCGCTGGGCCGTGCGGGTCACTGCACCGATGTGTTTGCCGTGCCGGTGGAAAGCCTGTTCGACGCCGCCCGCGCACAGCGCAGCGCGACGGAAGTGCCGTTGTGGTCGGGGCTGCGCATCCACCTGCACGCGCAGCTCAACGCC
>LNFM01027672.1_pt1 | contig 10763 bp, 25 predicted proteins | sample 596031 | NCBI WGS metagenome assembly LNFM01 (sample SAMN04254537, study PRJNA301005) | activated carbon metagenome | isolation source: dual media filters at the Ann Arbor, Michigan drinking water treatment plant | place: USA: Ann Arbor | reverse complement strand
GATATCGCCAAGGGTGCCTTGGGCGCAATCTTTGCCAAGGCGCTGGCCAAGGTCAGCCCATCGGCGAAACCGACGGCGACCAACTTTGTCGCGCTTTCCGAGAAAGTCGCGGCTTTCTTCAAGGCGAATGAAAAGCGTCCGACATGGGACGATAAGGCGGTCATGGGCTGGATTGAAAAGCAAGCCAGCGCCGCTATCCCGCGCGACATCATGGCGGAAGCGCGGGAAGAGTTGGCGCGCCGTGAAGCTGCGGCCGCCGATATGCCGAGCGACATCGACGAGATGCTCGGCGATCTCTGACACCGGATCGGGGGGCGCAATCCCCCCGGACCCATCAACTAGCGCGCCCCCGCCTTGCATCAGCTTGGCGGGGTTTTTTCATGCTCGCGCTCATGGCGCGAGGTGGCAAGCCATATGGCGCTAGGACCCCGCCAAACGCCCGCCACACGCGCGCAATGGGCCGGGGGTTTTTTGTTTGGGCTATCGCCCTCGGTCGATCTCTTCAAGCAAAGCTTGGCGCAAAAGCATGTGAAGGTAGCGGGACCGATTGCGCGCCCATTCAAGCTCCTTAGCCTTGACGTATTGGCGGAGGTTGCCTTTCAATTCTGCAAGGTCATCCTCGGACCATTCAACATGGGGTTTATCCAGCTTATGTTTGACGCAAAAACGTTTAGCTAAAAACGCAACGCGCTGGGCGAGTGTGTCGAATAGGTTTGCGCCTAGAATGGAGTTGCAATTCGCGCAACATTCAATCAACTCAACTCCATCGTATCGCCGTTGATTTAGTCCAGTTGTCGTGTGGGGAATAACATGGTCGCGTGAGTTTGCTACATCACCGCAATACCAACATTCCAGCGCCCTAGATCGACAAGCTCGGACGCGGCAACTATCGCTGCAGTATGTCGCGCTCTTGCGCTCGGCAGTGAATTGCTTGCCGCATTGCTTGCAGTTAGTGACATGGCTCATGTTCGTGGCTCCCGTTAATTCCATCATGTTACGCAATCAAGCTCGCCCGGTCAAGACAAAGCGTTACACGCATTCTTTTACACGGCCCACGGGCCGCACGGGCCAATCCCGCCCCATCCCGCCCCATGCCTATCCCCCCGCGTCCCGCCCCGCGCCAAGGCCGCGAGCCCCAAACCCAAACCTGCGCCACGGTCCTGCGCCATGGTCCTTACCAAATCGGCTGAGCAGCGGGTCCTGACAAGGGTCCCTGCACAGTCCAATGAAACCGCTTTGGGAGCGAAATGTCATGGCACCCCTATTCCGTATGGCTGGTTTCCAGATTACAGGAGCCATACGTGACTCGCCGATTTTCTTTTCTTTCCCAGAGAGATTTTTTTTTTTTTTTTTCACTCTCTGAAAGAAAAAAGGCGACGAACGAACGAGCGGACGATATGGCTCCTGTAATCTGGAAAGGACCCATACCGAAAGGGGGTATCGCTTGAATTGACCAATGTGCAGGACATGCAGGACTGTGCAGCGCCCATACCCAGGGTGCCTTACTCAGCCGAGATACTCAGCGCCTGCGCGTAGCGCCACCGTCCAGTCATGCGAGGACATAGGTATGGTCGCGCCGTGCGACATGGAGGACTTCGGACGTATGGCCTTAGACCTGGGCAACACCATTGACATTGGCGACGCCATGTGCTATGGTTCGGGTGTGGGTCGAGGTATGCCCCATGCTAGCGCAATCTCGCGCGGATAGATCAAATGGAGTCCATGCTATGAAAGAATTGACACACGCTCTCCAGCTTCATGCGGCCTTCGACGCCGAAGCGCGGCATCACATCGTGGCGGCCTGACATGAAACGCCAAGGTTTGTGGATGCTGCCAACCGAAACGCAGCAGCTCATTCAAAAAATGACGAATGAGCAATACAAAGAACTTCGCGGGAGGTTCAAAGGTCTGTTGCGAACCGAGGCCCTTGCGCCCGGAACACACGCTGCAATCAAGGGTGAGGTTGAGAACATACTCGCACAAGAATGACGAAACAGGCGTTCGCGCCTGTCCTCCCGATTGACGTGCGGGGGCTGATGAGTCTGTCAACCTATGGAGTCCAAAAAAATGAACAATCTCGAAGATTTCCGCAACGCCTGCCGAGCCCTCTTGGCGAACAAGGACAAACCCGCGCTGAATTACGCTGTGGGGTATGCCCGCGAGGGGCTGGGAATGACAGACCCCGAGGCCGTTCGCGTTCAGTGCCTCTACATCCTGAACAACATGTCGGGCTGGCGCGGGGACATCGCGACGGAGTGCCGGATCACCTTCAAACGCCTCAGCTCCCAGAAGGCTTGGACGGGAGTTGCGGCATGAAACCGGCTTTCTACTCCCATCGCGTCGCGCATGTGCAGCTTGAGGGCCATGCGAACGGCCTGCGCTATGAGGTCCCGACGATCCATGCGCCCACCAGCTACTACGCCAGCGTCACGCGGCCGGGCATGAACACCGAGGCGAGGATCAACCGGGCGGTCGCGCTGCACGAGATGTTCGACGCCGAAGCGCGGCACTCGTTCGGTTAATCGTCATGAAGTTTCAAGCGACGATCAAAACCAAGCTGGGGTTCTACGACCAGACCGGGGACATTACGGTAAAGTCGGGGAACCTAGCTGGCGTAACAGCCGACCTGATAAACGAGCTGGACTACATGCCCGTGGAACAGGATGGAGTTGCGCTTGCGGACTGGACCGAAATCACGATTGTGATCAAGCGGGAATAACTGGATCGGGGCGGCGAGAGTCGCCCCACCACACTCCGGCAGTTACATCAAGGTGTGCCTGCCCGAGCGTGGCCTGATTACGCTTTTCCCATCCACAGTGGAAGGTGGACGAACCTTCGGTGTCCACGCTCGACCCGCCCTTCGGGGCATAACATGGAGTCCAAGAAATGACCAAACAGGAAATCTTTGACAAGGCTTACCTCGGCGTCCTGCGTCAGGGTGGGTTGGCGACCGCGCCCTCGGGCGGCTGTTTCTATTCCCTCGACGGAAAGTTCTGCGCCGCCGGACAGCTGATGACTCCGGAGCAGCGCGATCAACTGGTCGGCCTCGGCCTCAACTCCGCCCCCTTCGACCGGGCCAATCGGGCGTTGCACCTGCTGCCAACCGAGCTCGTCCCGTTCGTGGAGCAGCTTCAGGTCGCGCATGACACCGTGTTGACGCTCGACTCCTTCGCGAAGAAGATGAAGATCATCGCCCTCGAGAACGACCTCACCGTCCCGGAGTTCACCAAATGAAAACCCTCGGCGACATCGCGATCACCCTCGTCATGGTGATCTTCTGCCTCGCAGTTCTTCTCACGGCGACCGCAGATTGGGACAACATGCCTATGCACGTGGAGGGGTTTGAATGACCTTTGCCTCCATCCCGGTTGGTCGGGTGTTCCAGCGTGGCGCTTCGCTCTGGCGCAAGCGTTCATCCCGCACAGCCGAGATTGTATTCGGCGTCGGTCGTGGCCTGTGGTTTTATTGGGGCCAGAACGAAACGACTGACGGCCTAGTCCACGAGTGAGTTAGAAGGGGGCGAGACGTGCGCTCGCCCTTGATCTACCTCAACCAATGGAGTCCAGAATGACCAGATTTATAGACGTAACGCCCTCGTGCGGTGATCGAGAACACCGAGCAACCCATCCACCGCGAGGCGATGTGGAGTGAGATCAAACGCATGGCGAAGCTGGCCGACCTCTACGTCGCCTCGCAGCGCAACCCCGTTGTGTCCACGGAGTCGAACGAATGACCGAGGAGCTCAAGATCGGCGGCAGCACTTTCGTCAACGCCGTGCTGCAGGAGCTCCGTGCAAAATGACCGAGACCTTTATCACCGCCCTTCGCGAGGCCCATGCGGTCACAACCTCGCACCAGATGGGCGACAAAACCTGCGCGGACATCTGCCGCAGAACGCGCCTACCCTTTCCGGTCGTGCGGGAGTGGAGTCACCTGCTTCAAATCCCTCTCGACCTGCAAGGACAAGCCGCCGTCCACCGAGAGTTTCAACCCGGTTACGGCTTCATCCAATCGTCCACTGAAAAGGAGTAAATCATGGACAGCAGCAAGATCGTCTTTCTGATCAACGATCAGGTTCGCTTGATCAAAGTCAGCTACGAGAACGTCTCCGCCGGTGTGACAAACTCGCAGGAATACCTCAAGCAGAACCTCGCGGCCGAAGCCCAGAACGGCTACCTCTTCAAGACGATGATCGAGGACCTCGCGGTCGGCGATTTCGTCGTGGTTGAGACGGCCACCCGCCACGGCATGACTGTCTGCAAGGTGGAGGAGATCGACCTCGATGTCGATTTCGACGACGGCAAGCCCCTGAAATGGGCTATCCAGCGCGTCGATGCCGAGGCCTTCAAGGCGACTCTCGCCGCCGAGCAGGAGGCCATCGCTGCCGCCAAGCGCGCCGAACTGAAGCGCAAGCGGAACGAACTCCGTCAGGGCATCTTCGCCGAACACGCTGAGATGCTCGAGGGCCTGACCCTCAAGACGGCCTCCCTTCCCGCAGAATAACGCGGGGGGCCGGGCATACGATTGGGAGGGGCGTTCGCGGCCCTCTCCTGCAGGACATGACCTAGTGACCTTGACCCCATAGGAGTGTCCCCCGGCAGCTCACATTCGCTCGCTGCCGGGGAACTTTAAGGAAAGAGAAAAAAGAGCGGGGATGGCCAGAGGAAATCGTGGGGTTGCGGTCGTAGTGCAGCCTCTGGCCCATCCCGCCCGCTCAGTTGCCCTTGACGTAGCCGATCGGCTATCTCCAGTGCAACCAAGGAGTCCGAAATGAAAGCGACCTATCTCGAGGAGTTCACGCCCTCGCACGAGCAGTTCGAGTTGACCCGCGAGGCCGAGTGGCGCCATGCGCGTTTCACTGACTCGCCAGCGCAACACTGGCGTTTCATTCCGATGAATAAGGAATCGGAGTTCTTCTGCAAGTTCCCTCACGGCGAGCCGTCGGCTGCCCCCGTTAAGGTGGCAGAATGCTGGCGCGAGCTCATCACCATCCCGGAGATGCTTGGGGCCGAAACTATCTCCGCCCTCCACGTCCGTTACGACGGCAAGAGTTGGGTCTACGCCAAAAGCATTTTCTTCCTCATTCGGCAGGAGAACCTCCCCGATGAACTGCCGTAAGTGCGGAGCCCGCCACATCACTCGCCGCTCCGCAGGCATCTTCGTATGTCAGCATTGCGGCGTTCAGCCCAATCTCCAGACCCACGATCGCTTCGGAAACGTCCTGCGTGATCCGGCGTCCGTCCTCAAGGAGTTCACCCATGAAACGCTACCTGACTGAGAAGGCCCTTATGGCGATCGTTCGCAGCTACGATTACTGCATCCAGCAGGAGCGCCTCGCCACGAGTTCCTTCGGAATGGAATACTGGAAAGGCAAGAAAGCTGGCATCATCGAGGCCCTCTGCCACATGGCCGAGCTGCAGTGGCCGACCGCCGAGGACATGCTCGACAAGCGCCGGAAAGCAATGCTGCGAGAGCTCGCCGACAAAGGAGATGCGAAATGAGTTTCAAACCCTACACCGGGGACTTCTACGTCCTCGAGGGCATCCTCTCGGATATGTCCAGCATCCCCATCGCCGTCGGCACCGATCGGAAGGAGATGGCCATTTTCGCTATCTCCATCGGCGAGAAGTACCGCGACTTCTTCGTCGCCTTCGGAGTGGTGTTCGTCCAGAGCACGCTCGAGACGATCGACGCGGAACTCTCCAAGCAGACTCACGCCGCACCGACCACGAGGAACTGACCATGGCCCGCTATTCCAAATCCGTCCTATCCTACACCGATGTCCATCAGGCTTTCGAGGCCGCAGGACGTGAAGGCGAACTCACCCTCGAGTTTGAAACCACCGCCCAAGCCGTGACCTGGGGCGGTCGGGCCAACGCCTATCGAGTGCTGCTCCGCAATCAGAACGCCGCCGCTGGACGCGAGTTCGCCTGCGAGTTCGATCACCTCGTCGTGAGCCGCAAGAACGGCGAGAGCAAGATCGTCCTGCGCCCCCGAGGCTATGGCTTCAAAGCCTTCGGCAAGGACGGCACTCTGATCGAGTTCACGCAGAAGACCCTCGACGGCCCCGTCCCCACTCCCTACGAGAAGTCCGTGGCTGAGGCAGAAGTCGATGCCTTCCTCGACGACTACGAGAAGGAAACCAAGAAATGAAGAAGTACGACCTCGGCGCGATCGACCTGCGCCAGTACGAAAGCCTGACCGACGACGAACGCGAGGCATGGCTGCATCCGCAAGAACGCAGCTATCACTCCTTCCATGTCGAACGGATGGGCCGAGATACATGGCGCTGGCGTGACTCGCGCACAGCCAACTTCTACATCGGCACCCTCAACGAGCTCCAAGCCTCGCTTGTCGGGATGCAGCTCCGCAAACTCGACCCCGACTACCAACAGCACATCACCGCTGTCCGCCTCCTTTCCCAGGATGAAATCGACGACATGTTCGCGGACCTCTGATGGAGCCCCTAATCGTCTGGCTGCTCAACGCCGCACTTGCGTTGGCAGTTGCCCTCGCCGTCATGTGCATCCCGCTTGGACTTATCTACATCATCTTCGGCTAGGAAGGCTGACCAAATGACCAAATGGACTGACGAACAACGCACGATCTTTGATCGAGTCAAGAACACGAAAGATAACCTGATCGTCGAGGCGCTCGCAGGAGCGGCCAAGACGACCACGCTGGTCGAGCTCGCGAAGCACCTTGAGGGCAACACCCTCTGCCTCGCCTTCAACAAGAAAATCGCGGACGAGATGCAGGCGAAGATGCCGCCGACCGTGCGCTGCTCCACCCTCAACGCCCTCGGCCATCGGGTCTGGGGGGATAAGATCGGCAAGCGCCTGCAGGTCAGCTCCGGCAAGCTTCATCACCTCCTGATCGAGGGGATCGAGGCCGCGCCGAAGTTCGACCAGTCCGATCTCTACGACAACCTCGCAGACATCAGCCGCATCGCCCAGGCCTCGAAGAACCATGGTCACGTCCCAGACAAAGTGGCGAAAGCCCTCGGCGACAAGTGCCGCCCGCTCCTGACCGACGACGAGTTCTATGAAATGCTGCCTGAGGAGCCCACCGCGGAACAGATCGACGTGATCCAGTTCGCGCTCACGCACTCGTTCCACAAGGCTCTGCAGGGCAGCGTAGACTTCGCCGACCAGTTGCTCATGCCGACCGTGATGCAATGCTCCTTCCCCATCTACTCCAACGTCCTCGGGGACGAGGTGCAGGACTGGTCCGAGCTCAATCACGTCATGGTTGCCAAGGCAGCGAAGAAGCGGATCATCGGGGTCGGCGACAGCCTGCAGGCGATCTACGCTTTCCGTGGCGCTCACACCGAGGGGATGCCGCTCCTCCGCAAGCGGTTCAACATGGACACCCTTTACCTCTCCACGACCTTCCGCTGCCCGACCGCCATCTGCGATCACGTGCGCCATCACGCCTCGCGCATCCAGCCATGGGAGGGCAACCCGAACAATCCGGGAGAGATCAGGTTCTTGAACACCTGGGATATGTCGGACGTGCCAGACGGCGCGGCTATCCTCTGCCGGAACAACGCCCCTCTGTTCCGCCTTGCCCTTCGGATGCTCAAGGCAGGTCGTCGCCCTGATCTATGGGGCCGGGACGTGGCTGGCTTCCTCGTCAAGACCCTCGAGAAGCTCGGCGCTCCCAACATGAAACGCGAGGACGCAATCATCGCCCTTCGGGCCTACCAGCGGGAGAAGGAGGCCAAGCTTCGCAAGGACTCGGCCAAGCAATCCCTCGCCGAACGCTGCGAGTGCCTTCTCGTCTTCATCGAGGATGCGGAAAGCCTCGGCGGCGCAATCGCTCTCGCGCGCAACGTGTTCAATGAGGGGGGCAAGACCGTCCTCGCCACTGGCCATAAAGCGAAAGGCGCTGAGTGGAACGAAGTCTTCATCCTCGATCGCCATCTTCTCGACGACGAGGGGCAGGACCTCAACCTCGCCTACGTCCTCGCCACCCGTGCAAAGCGCAAGCTGACCTACATCGAGACGGAAGGCTATGTAGCTGACGATGGCCATTGACAATCAGCATCCCCCGTGCTATGGTGGCACGGTCAACAAGGAGACTGCCCATGACTAAAGCAAGCGCGACCTACGAGGGAGACGACCTCAAGATCGTTTTCTCGGCTGACTACGAGAAGCATCCCGAGGGTGATGTGGTCACGAACATCGAGGTCGAGTCGATTGAAATCCTCGGTGTCCCATGCGACTGGTCGGGGGTGCAGGAGTACGACGAGCTCGCCGCCGCCGTTCTCGACAAGGTCGACGACCTCGAGTTCGAGCCGATCAACTCCTCCGAAGCTGACGACATCGACGACTAAACCAGCCGGGTGGTTCCCCGGAACGAACAACGGAGACTGAAATGAAGATGATCTTCCTCAGCGCTGTGATGGCCGCGACGTTCGTGAGCCCCCTCGCAGCCGACGAGAAGCGAATGCAATGTTTCGCGCCCGTGCTGAACGCGAAAGGCGAGCAGGCCTACTGCACGTCCAAGTGGGTGCCGATGTCCAGGATGGACGAGGAGTGCACCTGCAATCAGGTCGGTGTGAACGAAGGTGGTTCGGCCCCGCCGCTGCCCCCGGTCGAGCCACCCCCGCCTCCTCCGCCGCCACCCCCACCGCCTCCTCCTCCCTGTGAGGAAACCATGGTAGGCTGTGAACCTCCGCCTCCACCTCCCCCTCCTCCGCCACCCACTTGCGAGGAGAGCCGACCTGTGAAGAGACGGACTCCTGTGAGCCCCCGCCTCCTCCACCCCCGCCGGAGTGCCTGAACGACGATTGCGGGCCGAAGCCTCCGAAGCCTCCGAAGGACCCCAAGCCTCCGAAGGACAAGGATAACAACGGCCACGGGAACGGCGACGAGGGTGACTGCTCGGGTTCCGACTGCACCGACCCCGACAATCCGGGCAGCAAGCCTGACGAAGCCATCGAAGACTGAGGACATTCTGGTGTCCAGCCTCTCGCGGGGCTGGCATCCAGAGCGACCGCAAGACGATACGAGCCGACGAGGCCAAGGCGATCTTGGCGGTGATGAATGACAGGAGGTGTGGATAGATGGACTGGCAACCGATTGAGACAGCGCCGAAGGATAGGCTTCTGGATATTTGGCTGACTGAGGGCAGGCGGTGGTGCGACTGCTACTACGACCGGATTTGCGATGAATGGCGCACAAGCAGGCCAAGCGGAAAGCTGGTCTGGATTAAGGCCCGGCACGTCAGCCACTGGATGCTTCCACCAGAGGCCCCCGCCATGCTTTGCAAAGAGGGGCAAGTATGACCAGCCAAGTGCAACGTCTTGCGGCGCTGGCAATCCTGCATAGCGCGCTCAACGGCCCGGACAGGATGATTGACGTTGAGATTGGGCGCGCTCTTGGCTGGCGCGTGTCTCACGACGACTGGTGGAACTGGCACCCTGGGCCGGTGTTTGATCCACCAGGAGATGCTTGGTGCATCAGGAGGGACGCTCGCCCGGACACGCCGTGCAACGAAGCGCTCCCAGCCTTTACATTCATGCCGAGGCATGACGCGGAGGTGATCATTGATGCCGCCACCACGGAGCCGACGCCATGACCTCCGCACGGGACGACCTCGCGGCGCAGCGGCCATCATTGATCTACGCACGGCAGCGCCCGAACTGGACCTTGGGCGTGTGGCACGATGCCACGTCGTCCAAGGAGACCGCTTCGATTGCGAATGAAGGCGGCGGCACAAATAACCCGTTCAGCGAATACGTCCTCGCCACCCCCGCCGCCCTATCCGCGCATCCTGCGGTGCGGGCGCTGGTGGCCGAGGCCGAGGCGCGAGGGATGGAACGGGCGGCGGCGATGTCGTATAGCTGCGGCTATGACGTGCCCGACAACGTTACCTTTGACGAGTCCCAGATGTTCCGCGCCGGGGCTGAGGCCGCGCTTGATGCCGTTTCCGCAATGCTGCGCGCCGAAGCTGCCACCATCCGCAGGGGAGAAACGCCATGACCGATCAACTGACCGACGAGGCCGTGAAGCTGCTTCTTGCCGCCCCCGTTGCCGACTTTGACGAAGACGGGCAGCTTGTTCAGGCCCTCGCCCGCGCCCTTCTCGACGCCCGCGCCGAACCGGACCGTCTCGCCGCCGAACTCGCCGCCGCCCAACAGCGGGAGGGGGGGTTGCTGGAGGCGCTGACGCTGATTGAACGCGTTTATTTTCTCGAAGAAAAAGATGCGGCTTGGAAGATTGCTCGCATGAATGGCATCGCAAGAGAAGCGCAGGACGGCAACGATCTTACGCACTACCGCCGCATCTTTTCCCGCGCCGCCCTGTCCCACAACGGGAGTAAGTCCTAATGTCCGGCCGTCCCTTCCCTGTCACCATCCGAGGAACTACCTACTCGAGCATGTCCGAAGCCGCTCGTTGCCTCGGCGTAACCGTCTCGGCAGTCTATTCCGCCAAGCGGGAAGGACGTCTCGACTCCGTGGGCACCCAACCCATAAAGACCTCCTCGATCATCGCGAAGTTGGCAATCGCGACCGAGACTGAACTCCCCGCTCTCCGCAAGGAGGCCCAACGTTGGATACTTTTCAGGAGCAAGAGATGATCCTTTTCTATGATACCGAGACTAGTGGATTGCCGAACAAGCGGCAACTCCACAACCTAGATGTGCAACCCCACATCATGCAGCTCGCCTTCAGTCTCTACGACGATGCTCGCCGTCCGGTCATGGAGGTCTCGACCCTCGTCACCCTTCCCGAGTGGGCGACATGCTCCCCCGAAG
>LNFM01012983.1_pt1 | contig 10763 bp, 9 predicted proteins | sample 596031 | NCBI WGS metagenome assembly LNFM01 (sample SAMN04254537, study PRJNA301005) | activated carbon metagenome | isolation source: dual media filters at the Ann Arbor, Michigan drinking water treatment plant | place: USA: Ann Arbor | reverse complement strand
GCTCATCCGCAGCTATCGCGTCCGCGGCCATCTCGAAGCCCAGCTCGACCCGCTGGCGCTGCAGCCGATGAAGCCCCACCCCGAACTCCAGCCGGAATTCTGGGGCTTCACCACCGAGGCCGATCTGAACCGCCCGATCTTCATCGATGGCGTGCTGGGCCTTGAGACCGCCACGATCAAGCAGATCGTCGAGCGGGTGCGGGCGACCTATTGCGGCCCGATCGGCGTCGAGTTCATGCATATCCAGGACCCCGGCCAGAAAAGCTGGATCCAGCAGCGCATCGAGGGCGCGCCCTGGAACGGCCTCTACACGCCGGCCGAGAAGGAGCAGATCCTCACCCAGCTGACCGAGGCCGAGGGGTTCGAGGCATTCTGCGCCAAGAAATATGTCGGCACCAAGCGCTTCGGGCTTGAGGGTGGCGAGAGCACCATCCCCGCCGTGCAGACGGTGATCGAAACCGCCGCCCGCCTCGGCACCAACGAGATCGCCATCGGCATGGCGCATCGCGGCCGGCTGAACGTGCTCGTGAACGTGGTGAAGAAGCCCTACACAAAGGTCTTTGCCGAGTTCAAGGGCAGCTCGGCCAACCCCGATGACGTGCATGGCTCGGGCGATGTGAAATACCATCTCGGCACCTCCACCGATATCGAGATCGACGGCCGGCAGATCCACCTCTCGCTGCAGCCCAACCCCAGCCACCTCGAAGCGGTGGACCCGGTGGTCATCGGCAAGGTCCGGGCGCGGCAGGACAAGGCGGGCGACATCAACGAACGCGCCTCGGTCATGGCCGTCCTGCTGCATGGCGATGCGGCGTTTGCCGGCCAGGGGCTGGTCTATGAGACGCTGGCGATGAGCCAGCTCGTGGGCTACCGCACCGGCGGCACCATCCATATCGTGACCAACAACCAGATCGGCTTCACCACCGTGCCGGTCTATGCCTTCTCCGGCCTGTACTGCACCGATGTGGCGAAGAGCATCCAGGCGCCGATCATCCATGTGAACGGCGACAATCCCGAGGCCGTGGTCTGGGCATCCCGCCTCATCGCCGAATACCGCATGACCTTCCATGCCGATATCGTGCTGGACATCGTCTGCTACCGCCGCCACGGCCATAATGAGAGCGATGAGCCGGCCTTCACCCAGCCGCAGATGTATGCCCGCATCAAGGAAATGAAGACCGTCCGCACGCTTTATGCGGAAAAGCTCGCCTCCGAGGGCTCCGTCTCCGCCACGCGCAGCCAGGAAATCCAGGACGCCTTCTTCGCCAGGCTGGAGGAGAGCTTCCAGGCCGCCGCCAACTACAAGGTGAACAAGGCGGATTGGCTGGAAGGGCATTGGTCGGGCCTCAAGGCCGCCGGCACCGACAGTGCGGAGGTGGACGAAGCCACCGCCGTGCCGCTTGAAACCCTGCGCGAGGTGGGCGGCGCGCTTTGCCGCGTGCCGGCGACATTCAACCCCAACCCCAAGATCACCCGCCAGCTCGAGGCCAAGAAAACCGCCGTCGAAACCGGCGAAGGCATCGACTGGGCGACCGGCGAGGCGCTGGCCTTCGGCACACTTCTCCTCGAAGGCCACCGCGTCCGCCTCTCAGGCGAGGATGTGCAGCGCGGCACATTCTCCCACCGCCATGCCGTGCTCATCGACCAGGCCAATCAGGCGGAATACGCGCCGCTGAACAACATCAAGCCCGGCCAGCCACTGTTCCAGGCCTTCAACTCGCTGCTCTCCGAGATGGGCGTGCTGGGCTTCGACTACGGCTATTCCCTGGCCGACCCCAGCACGCTGGTGTTGTGGGAGGCGCAGTTCGGCGATTTCGCCAATGGCGCGCAGGTCATCATCGACCAATTCATCGCCAGCGGCGAGACGAAGTGGCTGCGCATGTCCGGCCTGGTGATGCTGCTGCCGCATGGCTATGAAGGCCAGGGGCCGGAACATTCCAGTGCCCGGCTGGAGCGCTACCTGCAGCTCTGCGCCGAGCGCAACATGCGGGTCTGCAACTTCACCACGCCGGCCAATTACTTCCACGCGCTGCGCCGCCAGATGAAGGCGAATTACCGCAAGCCGCTGGTGGTGATGACCCCGAAATCCCTGCTGCGCCACAAGCTTGCCGTCAGCAGCCTGTCCGATTTCGGCCCAGGCTCGGCCTTCCGCTTCGTCATCCCCGAGATCGACGCGATCGTGCCGGATGAGAAGGTCAAGCGCGTGGTGATCTGCACCGGCAAGGTCTTTTACGACCTGCTGCAGGAGCGGCGCGACCGCGGGATCGACGATGTCGCGATCATCCGCCTCGAACAGATGTATCCCTTCCCGGTGAAGACGCTGGCGGCGACGCTTTCGCCCTTCCGGAACGCCGAAGTGGTGTGGTGCCAGGAGGAGCCGGAGAATATGGGCGCCTGGCACTTCGTCGACCGCCGGCTGGAGGGCGTGTTGTCCAAGCTGGACATCGCGGCCAAGCGGCCGGTCTATGTCGGCCGGCAGAATGCGGCGAGCCCGGCCACCGGCCTCGCCCGCGTCCATCAGGCGCAGCAGGAGGCCCTGGTGAAACAGGCCCTCGGCGTCTAGATCGCGATCCACATCCGTGGAGCACGATTCAGCATGGGCTGGGGGGATCGGTCACCGCTTCGGTGATCGCACCCCAGCGGATCATGCTCTATTCCCGCACCCCATCAGATAGGCAGAATACCGATGGCGACCGATATCATCGTGCCCACCCTGGGCGAGAGCGTCAGCACCGCGACCGTGGCGCGCTGGCTGAAGAAGGCCGGCGAGGCCGTGGCGGCGGATGAGCCGCTGGTCGAACTGGAAACCGACAAGGTGACGGTGGAGGTGAATTCTCCCTCCGCCGGCGTGCTCGAGGCGATTTCCGCCAATGAGGGCGCCGAGGTCGAGCCAGGTGCGGTGCTGGGCAGCATTGCCGCCGGTGCCGGTGCGGCGGCAGCCGCCAAGCCCGCAGCCGCGGCGCCGGCCCCTGCCCCGGCCCCGGCCCCGGCGGCCCCAGCCCCAGCCTCGGCGGCGCCAGCGGCAGCCCATGCGCCCATGCCCGCCGCCGCCAAGCTGATGGCGGAGCAAAACATCTCCGCCGCGCAGATCGGCCAGGGCTCCGCCAAGGACGGACGGATCGCCAAGGGCGATGTGCTGAGCTTCATGGCAGCCCCCCCGGTCGCCGCCGCGCCCGTCACGGCGAAGGCGCCCCGCGCCCTGGCCCAGGGCGAGGAGCGGGTGAAGATGACCCGCCTGCGCGCCACCATCGCCCGCCGCCTGAAGGAGGCGCAGAACACCGCCGCCATGCTCACCACCTTCAACGAGGTGGATATGGGCGCGGCCATGGCTCTCCGTTCCGAATACAAGGACGTCTTCGAGAAGAAGCACGGCGTGCGCCTGGGCTTCATGTCCTTCTTCGTCCGCGCCTGCGTCGTCGCGCTGAAGGAATTCCCGGCGGTGAACGCCGAGATCGACGGCGATGACGTCGTCTACAAGAATTTCGTGAATATGGGCGTGGCGGTGGGCGGCCCGGCCGGCCTGGTCGTGCCGGTGGTGAAGAACGCCGACCAGATGGGCTTCGCGCAGATCGAAAAAACCATCGGCGATTTCGGCAAGCGCGTGCGCGACGGCCAGCTGAAGCTGGAGGAAATGGCCGGCGGCAGCTTCACCATCACCAATGGCGGCGTCTATGGCAGCCTGATGAGCACGCCCATCCTCAACCCGCCGCAATCCGGCATCCTGGGCATGCACAAGATCCAGGACCGGCCGATGGCCGTGGCCGGAAAAGTGGAAATCCGCCCGATGATGTACCTGGCGCTGAGCTACGACCACCGCATCGTCGACGGCAAGGAAGCGGTGAGCTTCCTCGTGCGCGTAAAAGAGTGCATTGAGGACCCCCGCCGCTTGATGTTGGACATCTGAACATGCGCTCTCGTGAAGGCCAGCTGAGTGACAACCGCCCGGTGCCGCGCAACCGCGCGGAGAAGGAGCGGCAGCTCCGCGAGCTGAAGGAAGTCTATGCCGCGATGAAGCCGCATACCTCGCCGGAGCTGCGGCAGTCGGTGGCTGGCAAGATCCGCGAATTGATGGCGGAACTGGCGCAGCCGGCGGCGCCGCCGCGGGAGGAACGGGTGGCGCGCTATCCCAGGCGGGAGCCGCGCGGGCTGGGGTGAGGTTTTTCGGCGGGCTTGTCGCTGGCGGCTGGAACCTGTCGTTGCGGCTGTGCTGTGCTTTGCCTCTGGTCGCCTTGGGCTTCCTGCCTTGCCTGTGGTTGGTTGGCGATGTGCTTCTTGGCAGATCCTTTCCGGCAGGGGCGCTGATCGTGGCCGTGCCCGGGGCCTTCGGCGCGTTTTGCGCCTGGCGGTCCTTGGTGCTCCTACGTCTCGCATGGTGGCCGCCCGGTTTCATCCTGCTTTGCCCGTTGCTGTTTGTGATGACGATGTCCGAGGGTTTTCCGGATGTTCCCGACCCGGACGAGCGCCGCATGCCCGCTGTCAGCACAGCGCTGCTCGGCGCCGCCATCGGTGGATTGTGGCTGGCGTGGCGGTCGTCAAGGGATGGCCAGGAAGAGATTTGAATTGCAGCGCCTAGGCGTTTGCGTTACATGTAACAAATGCCCGCTAGCAGTTCCGCCCGTCGTGTCGCCAGCCACCGCGCCGAAATGCGGCGCAAGGGGATGAAGCTCCTGCAGATCTGGGTCCCCGATCCCAGCGCCCCCGGCTTTGCCCAGGAAGCCCGCCGCCAATCGCGCGTTGTGTCGGAAGCGCCGGATCATGACGACTGGATGGACTTCATCGAGCGGAACGCGGTGATGTTCGAGGATGACGTCGAGCCCGATGCAGCGGGGTGACATCGTCCTGATGGCGGACCGCGCGGGTGGGGATTTCGCCGGCAAGCCCAGGCCCGCGGTCATCGTACAGACCAATTCCTTTCAGGCGACCGACAGTGTGGTGATCTGTCCGATCACCACGCAGCTCTCCGCCGTGCCTTTGTTGCGCGTCCCGCTGGCGCCCGGCCTCGAGACCGGTCTCCGGCTGGCCAGTGAGATCGCCGTGGAAAAGCTGACGAGCATTCGGCGGGCCCGCATCTCGAACGTCATTGGTCAGGTGCCAGAACGCAACATGCTCATGCTGGACCGCAGCCTCGCCGTCTTCCTCGGCTTCGCCTAAGCCACCCACGCAGCACAGGCCCGCGCCGATTCCCTCTGGCGCGGCGCGCCCGCGCGGCCGATACAGCCCCACATGCCCTTCTCCACCCTCCCCGCGCCGCTCCAGGCCGCCCTCGCCGCGCGCGAGTATCTCTCCGCCACCCCCGTCCAGGCCTCGGTCCTGGAGGCGGCGTCGGATCGCGACCTGCTTGTCTCGGCCAAGACAGGCTCGGGCAAGACCGTCGCCTATGGCCTCGCCATGTCCGCCAACCTGATGCCAGATGGCGCCGAGCGTCTGCCCCAGGCCGGCGCGCCCCTGGCCCTCATCGTCGCCCCCACCCGCGAACTCGCGCTCCAGGTGAAGACCGAACTCGCCTGGCTCTACGCCCAGGCCGGCGGCCGGGTGGCCAGCTGTGTCGGCGGCATGGACCCGATGATGGAACGCCGCGCCCTGAACCAGGGCGTGCACATGGTCGTCGGCACCCCCGGCCGCCTGCGCGACCATATCGAGCGCGGCAACCTCAACACCAAGAACCTCAAGGTCGTGGTGCTGGACGAGGCGGATGAGATGCTCGATCTCGGCTTCCGCGACGAGCTGGAGGCGATCCTCGACGCCGTCCCGGCCGAACGCCGCACCCTGCTGTTCAGCGCCACCGTGCCCAAGCCCATCGCGCAGCTCGCCAAAAGCTACCAACGCGATGCTCAGCGCATCGAGGTCAGCACCCAGGGCGAGGCGCATGGCGACATCACCTACCAGGCCACCGTGGTGGCACCGCATGACATCGAGCGTGCGGTGGTCAATGCGCTGCGCCTCGAAAACCCGGCCCTGGCCATGGTGTTCTGCGCCACCCGCGCAACCGTCGCCCGCCTGCATGGCAACCTGATGGAACGCGGGTTTTCCGCCGTGGCCCTCTCCGGCGAAATGTCGCAGGCCGAGCGCACTCGCGCGCTGCAGAACCTGCGCGATGGCCGCGCCCGCGTCTGTGTGGCGACCGATGTGGCGGCGCGCGGCATCGACCTGCCGGAGCTGGCGCTGGTCATCCACGCCGACCTCCCGCGCGACCCGGAAACCCTGCAACACCGCTCCGGCCGCACCGGCCGCGCCGGTCGCAAGGGCACGTCGCTCTTCATCGTGCCAATTTCCCGCAGGCGCCTGGCCGAGCGCCTGATCCAGGCCGCCCGCGTCCAGGCGACATGGATCCCCGCGCCGACTGCCGAGGCCGTGCGCGCGCGCGACAATGAACGCATCGTCGAACAGGCCAAGCTGCTGGCGACCGAGGAGGTGGATGAGGGCGACATGGCCCTGGCCGCCACCCTCGACGCGCCGCGCGAGGCGCTGGCCGCGGCACTGATCAAACTCCTGCGCGGCCCGCTGCCCGCGCCCGAGGAACTGGCCGATACCGGCCGGAGCGAGCGCCTCCAGCCCACCATCCGCGAGGCCCCGCGCGTCGAGACCGAAGGTGCCGTCTGGTTCCACATGGATGTCGGCCGCGAGGGCGGCGCCGACCCGAAATGGCTGCTGCCCTTCCTCTGCCGCCGCGGCCATGTGACGCGTGAGGAAGTGGGCCGCATCCGCATCCTGCACAATGAGACGCAGTTCGAGGTCGCCGCCGCCGCCGCCGCCCGCTTCGCCGCCGCCTGCGGCCGGGGCGAGGGGCCTGATGCGCATATCCGGGTCGAACCCATGCAGCCCGTGCCCAAGGTGGCGCCCGACGCCAAGCCCGGCTTCGTGCCGCGCGGCAAGCCGCCGGTGCGGGCCTATAAGGGACGCGGCTGACAACTCAGCGGTTCCATTGCGCGGAAAACCCGTGTTAGCCTTCCTCCAAGCCCGGGCAATGACCCGGACACGAGAGGAAACAGGTCTATGGAACGTCGTGCGCTTCTCAGCGGCATTGCCGCTGCTCTCGCCGCCCCGAATGTGGTGCAGGCCCAGGCCCCCATCACCCTGAACGGCGCTAGCCAGTTCAATGATGAACACGTCTTCAACCGGACCATGGCCAGGTTCGAAGAGCTGGTAAAGCAATACTACAACCGGCCGATCAACTTCGTCATGCACAAAAACAGCTCGCTGGGGCTGGAGAAGCAGTTCTTCGAATACATGTCGGCCGGCCGGGCGGTGGATTACGCCGTGGTCAGCCCCGCGCATATGTCGACCTTCAGCCGGGCCGCGCCGTTCATCGACGCGCCCTTCCTGTTCCGCGACCTCGCGCATTGGAACCAGGTGCTGGACCAGGATCTGCTGAAGCCAGTGGCCGATGAGGTGGAGCGCCGCGCCCGGGTCTCGCTGATCGGCTATGCCGGCGGCGGCGTGCGCAACATCTTCTCCAACCGCCCGGCCCGCAACATGGCGGAGCTTCGGGGCCTGCGCGTGCGGGTGCAGGGCGCGCCGATCTGGAGCCGGACCTTCCAGGCCATCGGCATGGCGCCCCAGGTCATCGCCTATAACGAGGTCTACAACGCCATCCAGAACAACGTCATCGAGGCCGGCGAGAACGAGGCCGCGGGTGTCGAGCAGATGCGTTTCTACGAGGTCGGCCCGAACCTTTTGATGACCCAGCACGCCATCACCGTCCGCCCGCTCTGCTTCTCGGTGCAGACGCTGGCCCGGCTGCCGCGTGAATTGCAGGACGCGATCAAGCGCGCGGGGCGTGAGGCCGGAATCTTCGGCCGCAATGCAGAGAGCAGCGAGGATGACCAGAAGATTGCCGCGCTGGAAACCGCGGGCCGGCTGCGCCGCGTGCCCTTCACCGAGCGCGTGGCGATGAATGCCGCCGTCAACCCGATCATGGGCGCCTATGCGCGCGAGATCGACGCCGAGGGGATCTACACCCGGATCAATGCGCTGACCGCGTGACCCGGCCGCCCGGAATGCTCCGCCGCGCCATCGCTGCCTATGCGCGGCTGCTGGATATTCTGCTCGTCGCCACGGTGGTGATCATCATCATCCCCGTGACGATGCAGATCTTCGCCCGCTTCACCGAGCTTCTGCCGCGCTACATCTGGACCGAGGAGGCCTCGCGCTTCCTGCTCGTCTGGATGGTGATGATCGGCGCGATGATCGGCGTGCGCGAGGGCACGCATTTCACGGTCGATCTGTTCTACAACCTCAAGGGCCGGACCAAGGCGGCGATGGACATCCTGGCGGGGCTGGCGGTGCTGGGTTTCGCGATGATCTTCGTGATCTATGGTTGGGAGTTCACCGACACCGCCTGGTTCCGGATCAGCGAATTGGCGGAATTGCCGCTCTGGCTCATCCACATGGCCTGGCCCATCGCCGGCGTCACCTGGCTGGTCTTTGCCGGGGAACGCATGTGGGATGATATCCAGATCCTGCTGCGGGGTGACGGCTGATGGGCGGCAATACGCTGGACACCGTCCAGGCCTCCTGGCTGCTGTTCGGGGTGTTCTTCGTGCTGCTGGCGGCGCGGGTGCCGGTGGCCGTCGCGCTTGGCCTGGCCTGCCTGCCGCCCTTGCTGATCGAGGACCGGCTCTGGCCGATGATCCTGGTGCAGGAGACCTTCAACTCCTACAACTCCTTCATATTGCTGGCGGTGCCGTTCTTTTTGCTCGCGGCCAATCTGATGACGGCGGGGGGCATCACGGAGCGGCTGGTGACGTTGTCGCGCGCGCTGGTCGGGCACCTGCCGGGCGGGCTGGCGCAGATCAATGTCGTGCTCTCGGTGTTCTTCGCGGGGATTTCCGGCAGTTCCACGGCGGATGCCGCCAGCCAGGGCAAGCTGTTCATCGAGGCGCAGCGGAAGGAGGGCTATGATGACAGCTTCTCCGTCGCCATCACCGCCGTCTCGGCCGTCCTCGCCGTGGTCATCCCGCCCTCGATCCTGATGATCGTCTGGGGGGGCGTGCTGACGGTCTCCATTGGCGGGCTGTTCCTGGCCGGCATCATCCCCGGGCTGCTGCTCGGCGCGGTGCAGATGGGCACCGTACATGTCTACGCCAAGCGGCGGGGCTACCCGACCTATCCGAAGGCGACATGGGGCGAATTGGGCCATGCGCTGTTTATCGCGATGCCGGCGTTGATGACGCCCTTCATCATCATCGGCGGCAAGATCTTCGGCTGGTTCACCGCGACGGAGGCGGCCTGCATCGCCGTGCTCTATGCCGCCGTGCTGTCGCTGGTGGTCTACCGGGAACTGGATGGAAAAGGTCTCTACAGCGTCTTCAGCGAGACCGGGCGCTTTGCCGCCATCACCCTGTTCTGCGTCGGCACGGCCAGCGCCTTCGGCTGGCTGCTGGCCTTCTACAAGATTCCCGAGGGGCTGCTGGCCGGCGTTTCCACATGGAACATGGGGATTGTCGCGGCGGGCTTCTTCATCGCCGGGGTGTTCCTGGTGGTGGGGTGCTTTCTCGATGCCATTCCGGCGATCATCATCGTCGGCACCATTTTGCAGCCCATCGCGGCGGCGGCGGGGATGCACCCCATCCATTTCGCCATGATCAGCATTGTGTCCCTGGCCTTCGGGCTGGTGACGCCGCCCTATGGGCTGTGTCTGCTGATATGTTGTTCGGTCGCGGGGATGCGGGTGGTGGATGCGCTGAAGGACACCTGCATCATGCTGCTGCCGATGTTGGGTGTGCTGGCCTTGTTGATCCTTTGGCCGGATATGGCGCTGTTGCTGCCGCGGTTGCTGGAGCCGGATTTCCTGCGTTAGGCGGAGAGGAAATACAGCTTCTCCCCCTCAAACACCCCACAAGTCAGCGGCCCGCCAAACACCGCGCCAGTATCCAGCGCCACGCGGTTGCGATGCCGTTCCGGCGCCCGCCCCCGCGTGGGGGTGTGGCCGTGCACCACCATGCCGCCGAAATTCGCATCGCTGTCCAGAAACGGCCGGCGGATGCGCAGCTTGTCCTCGCGCGCCTGGTGTTCCCAGGCGATGTTGGGCCGCAGCCCGGCATGGACGAAGATATAGCCGCCAGCGCGGTGATGCACCGGCAGCCCGCGCATCCAGGCCAGCTCCGCCGCCGGCAGGCGCCAGGCATCGCGCGGGCCCTCCGGATCCAGCCCCCAGCTCCGCAGCGCGGCGTCGCCGCCATAGGCCAGCCAATCCGCACAGGCCGCGCCCTCGCCGCCCAGCGCGGCAATCGCGGTATCCTCGTGATTGCCCATCAGGTTGATCACGGGCAGGTCCTTCATGCCCATCAGCGCGCGCACCACCCCAGCGCTGTCCGGCCCGCGGTCGATGTAATCGCCCAGATGCACCACCAGCGGCCTGGCGATGGGGTAGGCCGCGAGATCGGCGCGGATCGTGCGATGCAGGGCCAAAAGCTTGTCCAGGCAGCCATGGATGTCGCCGATGGCGTAGATGCGCTCGCCGGGGGGGAGGTAGCTCAAGGCGCCGCCTCGAACGGCATCACCCGGCGCATGTATTCGTCGAACAAAGGCACGGTGAAGGCCGTGTCGCCGAATGCTGGCGCGAAAACCATGCCTTTCGCGATCAAGCGGCCGCGCAACGGTCCGACGGTGGTGATCTTGCTGCCCAGAATCGTCGCGATGTCGCCGGAGCGGTGCGGCCCGGGGCCAAGCTCCGCCATGGCGCGGAGGTAGCGCCGTTCGGCCGGCGTCAGCCGGTCCAATCGCATGCGGAAGAAGCTCTGATCCAATTGGTGAAGGGCCGC
>LNFM01012982.1_pt1 | contig 10763 bp, 7 predicted proteins | sample 596031 | NCBI WGS metagenome assembly LNFM01 (sample SAMN04254537, study PRJNA301005) | activated carbon metagenome | isolation source: dual media filters at the Ann Arbor, Michigan drinking water treatment plant | place: USA: Ann Arbor | reverse complement strand
AGCACACGAACTTCTTCGCGACGCGATAGAAGCCCTCGGCCGGCAGCGGCTTGAGCGCCGAAGTGTCCCACGTGCCCGGCAACGTCATGCCCTTCTCGGAGAAGGTGCAGCGGTTCGCGTTCCAGCGCTCGGGGAAGTAGACGCCCGGGCCTGGATTGCCGTGATTGTGGAAGTACACGAGCCGGCCCTCCTCGAGGGTGCCGATCTTCTTCACGGTCCGGTAGATACCGCAGGGCGGGAGGTCGTCACTCACGCGCCAACATTAGCAGAACCCCGGCGCGGTCCCACCTCGAGTTACCACGCGCGCCAGATCGGGAACTCGGCCCCGACGGATGGGGAGGGCACGAGGCCGTTCTCGACGGCACCGTCGTCGCTCTCGGGCTCGCAGAGGTACACGGCGATGGCCCCGAGCGGCTGCTCCGTGCGCACGAGCTTCGCGCCGGCCGGGTAGGCGCGCGTCTGCCGCTTCCACTCGACCCGCAGATCACCCACGGTCGATGCCTCGAGGATCTTCCGGCCCCCCTCGGTGTCAAACCCCGCGGCCGTCGCGATCTCGACCTCGCCTTCGTGGCCTGCCAGCTCCTCGACGGCGAGTCCGTGCTGCGCGAGGTGCGCGGCCATCGGCTCCGGCACGATGTAGCCCGGCGGGCGTTTCACGATCGTCGTGCCGACGAAGTTCGCGAGGTACTTGATGGTCGCGAAGGCCGGCTCGCCGTCGGGCACGCGCGGGCGGAACGTCGGGATGTCGATCTTCGTCGGGAACGCCTCGAGCTTCATGCGCACCGCGATCTCGGGACGCGGCATGCGAGACGACGCGACCACCTGCATGACGTCGTCCTTGTGTGCCGCGACATAGAGCAGCGCCTCGAGGATCGTCGCGTAGGTCGTGCGCACGCGATCGGGAAACGAGAGATAGGAGAAGCACTCGAGCAACAGGTCGAGGCGATTCGTGAGGCCTCGGTAGTTGCTGCCGAAGCGCGGATGATGCGGATACGTCATCCAGCCCTCGGTGACGTCTTGCTGCGGATCAGCGTCGCGGTGGGCATCGAGCGCTTGCTCGTCCTCGACGAAGTTCCCGTACCACCCGGCCGTCAGCGAGTGCTTCGAGGCGAGCGCCGACTGCACGTGCGGCATCACGCGTTCGCGCATGAAGGCGATCGGCTCGGGGCGACCGGCGGCGCTCGTGTGCGGCACGTCGTACGTCATCCACATGCGGTGCACGGAGCCGTTCGTGGCGTGCGTGTCGATCGTCAGCTCGGGCTCCCACACCTGACAGACGCGCTTCTGCAGAAGCCGCATCTCGGGGGCGGCCTGGCGGAGGTAGTCGCGGTTCAGGTTGATGCCCGACGCGTTCACGCGCGTGCCGACCTTCTCCGGGCCGATCTGGCCTTCGAGCCGCGCCAGGTTCAGCTTGCGGTTCTCGGGAGCGATCGCGTCGTTGCCATCGGGGTTGAACAGCGGGACCACGACGAGGGTGATCGCCTCGAGGATGCCGGCGTGCTGCCCGTCGAGCAGATCCCGCATGAGCATCAGGCACGCTTCTTTCCCTTCGACCTCGCCGGCATGGATGCCGTTGATCACGAGGACGACGGGCAGGCCGCGCTTCCGGGATTCCTCAGGAGTTTTGATCCCATGCGCCGACAGGACGCACAGGGGCAGATCCCGGCCACCGGGCGACGTGCCAAACGACGTCAGGTGAAAGCGGCGATCTCCCTGATTCGCGAGGTCGGTGACGAACGCCATGACGTCGGCATGGAGGGACGTTTCGGCGTAGCGGGTGACCTCGGCACGCGTCTGGGGCATGGCCCTTCATAGCCAAAAATTTGCCCTCACCCTGAGCTGGGTTTACGGCTTTTATTATGTCGGAGCTTATCGAGCTGCAGGGCGCGCCGATCTGTGGACGCCTCGACGAGGAGCGGCCCGCCGCGGTCCTTCGTGGCACGGCACGTGGCCTCGAGCTCGTCGTGTGGGCGGGGGCGCCAGTCGCCGACGTCGTCGCCACGGTGACGGCGCGCCTCTCCGAGGCTCCCGGCTTCTTCCGCGGCAGCGACGTGCTCGTGCGGGTGGAAGAGGGTCCGCTGGTCGCGGGCTGCCTCGCGCGCCTGGACGAGCTCGCCCGCCAGTTCGAGCTCCGCATCACCGAGGTCTCGCCGGTCCGCAGCAAGCGGCTCGCGGCGGGCACGATGGACCCGCAGAACGCCGCCGATGCCATCCCCACGTCGGGCTTCGCGCTCGGCTCCGCGCCGGCCGCCGTGCCGCAGGTCGAGCTGGTCGAGGCCTCGATGACCTCCGAGGAGCTGAAGCTCTTCACCCCCGAAGTAATCATCGATCCGGCGGACGAGCCGACCGTGCTCGCCGCGCCGGTGTTTCCTGCCCCCGAGGCCAACGACGCGGCGGCCCTCGCGCGCGCGCTCGCGTTCGTGCAGGAAGAGCCGGCGCCGGAGCAGTTCCCGCTCGGCACGCAGACGACGGTCGTCGTCCCCGATGTCATCGAGGCGAGCGAGAAGACGCGCGTCGTCGTCGGTCCGGTTCGCTCGGGGGTCATCCTCGAGCACCGCGGTCACCTCATCATCTTCGGCGACGTGAACCCGGGCGCCGAGGTGCGCGCCGAGGGCAACATCGTCGTCCTCGGTCGTCTGCGCGGTACGGCTCACGCCGGGATCGGCGCCACCGTTGGCTTCATTCTCGCGCTCCGTCTCGAGCCCCAGCAGCTCCGCATCGGCCGCATGGTCGCGCGGGCGGGCGAGGGTGATGCGGGCGCTACCGACGCAGAGATTGCTTACGTCACCGACGCCTCGATCGTTGTCGAGCGTTATCAGGGCCGGCTGCCTCGCAGTCTGGCGGCCAGCATCTGAAAGGAACACACACCATGGGTCGCGCAATTGTTGTTACGTCCGGTAAGGGAGGCGTCGGCAAGACGACTGTCTCCGCCAATCTCGGCACCGCCCTCGCGCAGCTCGGGCATTCGGTCGTCCTCATCGACGCCGACATCGGTCTGCGCAACCTCGACGTCGTCATGGGCCTCGAGAACCGCATCGTGTTCCACGTCGTCGACGCCATCCGCGGCAAGTGCGCCGTGCAGAAGGCGCTGATCAAGGACCGCCGCATGGAGAACCTGTGGCTCCTCCCGGCGTCGCAGACCGACGACAAGGACGCGGTCACGCCCGAGGAGATGCGCTCGCTCGTGAACGAGCTGAAGCAGATGCATGACTTCGTCATCATCGATTGCCCGGCCGGCATCGAGATGGGCTTCAAGAACGCCATCGCCGGTGCCGACGAGGCGATCGTCGTCGCGACGCCCGAGGTGTCCTCGATCCGTGACGCCGACCGCGTGGTGGGCTTGCTCGCCGCCGCCGACGTTCCGGCGCGCCTCATCGTGAACCGCATCAACGCCGCCCTCGTGAAGAAGGGCGACATGCTCTCCCAGGCGGACGTGATCGAGATCCTCGCGCTCGAGCTCCTCGGCGCGGTGCCGATGGACGACCAGATCGTCGCCACCACCAACAAGGGTGTACCGGCGGTGCTCGAGGTCACCACCAAGTCGCTCGCCGCGAAGGAGCTGCAGCGCATCGCGAAGAAGCTCGCAGGCCACGAGGTCGAGGCTCCGGCGACGAGCATCGGCTTCTTCACCCGGATCGGGCGCGCGCTCGGTCTGGCCGCGTCGCCGGCGTGAGGTTTCCCATGTGGAGCAACATCAAGAACATGTTCACGGCCAAGTCGTCGGCATCCGCCGCGAAGGGCCGCCTGCACCTCGTACTCGCGCATGACCGCTCGGGCCTCGAGGGCGGACGCCTCCAGGCGATGCGCGAGGAGATCGCGGCCGTCATCGCGAAGTACGTCGCGATCGATGCCGAGGCCGTCGAGATCCAGATCGAGACGCGCAGCCGCGCCGCTCAGCTCACGCTCTCGACGCCGATCCAGCCGCGCAACGCATAGATGTCCGACGAGCCAGACGGCCGGAGCACGTAGCGCACCGCCGCCGGATGAGAGGAACGGTGGCAGGGGCAGGGAAAAATGACGCCGAAAGGCGCACCGACTTGAGCCGTGTGATCGCACGGCGCTGGCGCGTCGGTGGAGTGCTGACCGCGCTGATGATGGTCGGCTACTTCGGGTTCGTTCTCATCGTCGCCTTCGCCAAGCCGCTCGCCGCGACCCTACTCGCTGGCGAGCGGATCAGCGTCGGCATCCTCTTGGGCGCGGGGGCCATCGTCCTCGCGCCCGTGCTCACCGCGATCTACGTGCGTTGGGCGAATCGCGTCCACGACCCCGCGATCGCCGCGCTGCGGGCGAACGTGCCAGATGGTGAGTGACGTCGCGATCGCGTGGTTCCTCGCCTTCGTCGGCGTCACGCTCGGTATCACCTACTGGGCAGCACGCAGGACGCGCTCCACGCGCGAGTTCTTCACCGCTGGCGGTGACATCTCGGCCCTGCAGAACGGCTTCGCGCTCGCCGGCGACTACATGAGCGCCGCGAGCTTCCTGGGCATCGCGGGCATGGTCGCGATGAAGGGCTTCGACGGCCTCATCTACTCCGTCGGCTGGCTCGTCGGCTGGCCGGTGATCACCTTCCTGATCGCCGAGCCCCTGCGCAACCTCGGCAAGTACACCTTCGCCGACGTCGTCGCGTACCGCCTCCGCCAAAAGCCGGTGCGCATCGCCGCCGCCATCAGCACCCTCGCCGTCGTCAGCTTCTACCTGATCGCCCAGATGGTCGGCGCCGGGAAGCTCATCCAGCTCATGTTCGGCCTGCGCTACGGCACCGCGCTCGTCATCGTCGGCAGTGTCATGCTCGTGTACGTCCTCTTCGGCGGCATGATCGCGACCACCTGGGTCCAGATCATCAAGGCGTGCCTGTTGCTGCTGGGCGCCACGATCCTCGCCGTGATGGTCCTCGCGCAGTTCAACTTCAATCCCCTCGAGCTCTTCGGCGAAGCCCGCAAGCAGTACGGCGCTGGCGTCATGGCCCCCGGCAACGAGTCCGCGCTCGACTCCATCTCCCTCGGCATCGCCCTCATGTTCGGCACCGCCGGGCTGCCGCACATCCTGATGCGCTTCTACACGGTCAAGGACGCGAAGACCGCCCGCACCTCGGTCGCCTACGCCACCTCGCTCATCGGCTTCTTCTACCTCGTCACCTTCATCCTCGGCTTCGGCGCTGCGGTCCTCGTCGGCCGCGAGGCGATCAAGGTCCCCGGCAGCAACATGGCCGCGCCGCTCCTCGCCGAGGTCCTCGGCGGCACCGGCTTCCTCGGCTTCATCTCCGCCGTGGCCTTCGCGACCATCCTCGCCGTCGTCGCGGGGCTGACCCTGTCGGGCGCCGCTGCCCTCTCGCACGATCTCTGGGGCCACGTGGTCCGCGACGGCAAGCCGAACGAGCGCGAGCAGCTTGTCGTCGCCCGCATCGCCACGATCGGGCTCGCCATCATCGCGATCGTCTTCGGCCTCGTCTTCGAGGATCAGAACGTCGCCTTCATGGTCGGCCTCGCCTTCGCGATCGCCGCCAGCGCCAACTTCCCCGCGCTCCTCCTGTCCATGCTCTGGCGCCGCTTCACCACCACCGGCGCGGTCGCGAGCATGCTCACCGGTACCATCGTCACGATCGTCCTGATCGTCCTCTCCCCGACCGTGTGGACCGACGTGCTCGCCAACGGTCCCGCGCCGTTCCCGCTGAAGAACCCGGGCCTCATCACGGTGCCGCTCTCGTTCCTCGTCGGAATCCTGGTCTCGCTCTCGCGTCGCGAGGTGGCCTCGGAGGAGGCCTTCACCGCCGCCGCGCACCGGATGCACGTCGGCCCGGATGCGAGCTGATGTGCGGCTCGACGTTCGTGCTCGAGAGGGTTGGACGCCAAGACGCCACGGAACGCCAAGGTTTGAAGAGAGAGGGTTAGCGCTTCGCGCACCAGGACGTGTGAGATGGGCGGGGCGCGACGTTCGTGCTCGAGAGGGTTGGACGCCAAGACGCCAGGGAACGCCAAGGTCAGAAGAGAGAGGGTTAGCGCTTCGCGCACCAGGACGAACGCCTCAGGGCTTCGTGTTCAGCACCGAGATGCGCTTCGCGGTGAGGGCGGCGGCCGACGTGACCTTCGAGTCGGCGGGGCTGCGCTTCACCTGCTTGTAGAAGGCGAGGGCCTCGACGGGGCGGCCGACGCGCTCGGCGATGCGGCCCATGACGTAGAGCTCGCGGGAGTTGGGACGATCGCGATCTTCGTTCGCCATCGCCTGGAGGATCGAGGCGCGCGCGCCGCCGAGGTCGCCGGTCTCGACCTGGAGCGCGGCGCGGGCGGTGAGGGCATCGTTCGTGGCGGCCTCGAGATCGGTGACGACGAGGTCGAGGTCGGCGAGCGCGCGGTCCATGGCGATGCCGGAGACGGCGTGGAGCCACGCGAACGAGACCCGGAAGAGAGGGGCCTGGACGGCGAGCTCGGCTTCGTCGCTGAAGGCGGCGGTGAAGTTGCCGCGCTCGGACTCGACCGCCAAGCGCGTGAGCTTGCCGAAGATCGGGTTGATCTTCGCGATGTCGGCGACAGCGGCATCGGCTTCCGCGAACTTTCCGAGGCGGGCGTTGGTGAGCGCCTGCATGGCGACACCCTCGAAGATGTCGGTCGCTTCGCGTGCCTTGGCCATCGCGAGGAGCTCGGTCCAGCGGCCCTGCTTGGTGTAGACGCCCTCGAGGGCGTTGAAGCAGGCGCTGCGCACGGGGGCGGGCGTCGCCTTGGCGCCGGTGCAGCGGATGAGCGGGCCCGTCGTGCGCTTCACGTCCGACCTGGCCGCGATCGTGGCCGCGGCGAAGGTCACGGCGTCCTTCGTGCGTGGCTGACCATCCCAGGCCGGCTTCCACGCGGCGCTGGGCGCCACCTGCGCGAGCCAGTCGATGAGCTGACCGGCATCGTCGACGGCACCGGCCGCGGCGTAGCGGAGGGCGGCGCGGCCGACGCCGGCGAAGGCAAGGGAGGAGCCGACGACCTTGGCCTGGCCCTTCTCGAGCACGACGTAGAACGTGGTGGCGACGCCAGGGACGGCGACCTCGACGCGCCAGGGGCCGCCTGGTTCGCCGACGGTGGTGAAGGCGGCGGATGAGAGGACGAGATCGCGCACGACGGAATAGCCCTCGTCGTCGATATAGCCGCGGAGCTGCCGAGTGCGGTGGGCCGCGCGGAGCTCGTCGAGGAGCTCCGCGTCGGCGAGCCAGGTCGCGGTGGGCGTCGGCTTCAGGATCGCCTCGAGGGCACCGCGCACGGCGTCCTCCGGGGTCTTGCTCGTCGCGGGCAGCGGATCGACCTGCTTGAGCTGGTGGAGACCCGAGACGCGCGCGCTGCCGGCGACGGTGCCCTTCGCGGCGGTAGCGAGGGCCTTCGCCTCGGGATAGCGACGGGCCTGGCGCAGCGTATCGATCGCGTCGGTGATCAGCTCGGCGCTGGCGGAGGGGCGACCCTCGATGAACGCCGCCTGGCGCAGGGCGGCCTCGGGCGACTCGAGCATCGCGAACGTCGCGACGAGCAACGAGTCACGACGCGGCGTCGAGCGCAGCTCCAGGAGGACCTCCTGTGCCTCCTGATACTGGCTGGCGTAGAACTGCGCGAACGCGAGGCGGAAGCCGTCGGTTTGATCGTCGTCGTGGAGATACGCGACGCGCCACGCCTCGATCGCCGCCGCGATGTCGGCGCCCGCCTCGAAGGAGGTCTCGCCTTCGCCCATCTCGAGGATGCGGCCGTGCTCGTGGGCGGCACTGTCATGCTCCGGGTCGAGAGCGCGGGCCTTCGCGTAAGCGGCGAGCACGGCGGCCCTGTCCCAGCCCTGCGTGTACGCGCGGCCGTAGGCGTCACGCTCGAGCGTCCAGCCCAGCATGATGTAGGCGTCGGGGTCCTGCGGCGCGAGCTTCACGGCCTCGCGCGCCATCGCCTGGCTGGCCGTGCCGAGTCCCGCTTGCATGAGGGCGTACGCGAGCCGCTGGCGGTGCACCGACGCCTTCGGATGCGCCTGCACCTTCGCCTCGAGCTCGGCGAGCGCTTCCTTGTACTTGCCGTCCCGTGCGAGCTCCCAGCCGCGATTGGCGATGTGTACGTACGTGCGGTCGCTCGCCTGAAACTCTCGCAGTGCGTCGCGGGTCGCGGTGAACTCCGCGGCGGTCAGGTTCACCTTGCCCGAATCGAAGCGATGCGTGATGACGAGCGACGCCCCCTCGTCCCGCCACGTCTCGCGGAAGCTCGCGGTGCCAAGCTCCACCGTCCGGTCCTTTGGCAGCGGCGGGGCGATGTAGCCGGTCGGCAGCTCGATGCGGTGCTCGATCTCGTAGGTGTGAGGCACTTCCCAGCGGAATCCGGCCGTGCGCTTGCGATCGGTGTCATCCAGGAGCTCGTCGGGGACGCGCCAGAGCAAGACGTCGGGAGGCAGTGCGAGATCGAGGGCATCGCGCTGCGTGTTCACGCCATAGGCATGGGTGACCTCGAGCGTCACCGTCGTGGTCAGGCGGTCCGGCGCGACCGTCACCGCGTGACTCCGGTACTCGCCCTCGTAGGCGTTGTCGGCCTGCGACCGCAGCTCCTTTGCCAGCGTGTCGTCGCTCGGATCGGCCTCGATCTCGGCGAGCTGACGCCGCCGCGAGATCGCATGCGAGCCGCTCTCGATGGTGACCTCGGTGACATCCGACGGACCGAGATCCGCGACATGGTAGGTGCGCACCTCCTTGATCGCGTTCTCGGCGGGCGGGTAGGGCGGCGTACGGGTGAGGTCCGTGGTCGATGCGCTGGCGATCAGCGCGAAGCGATCGTGATCGTCGGAGGGGAGCTGGCCGATCGGGAAGTCCTCGGCCTCGGGACAGATCCACAGCTCTCCGGCCGGACCACTCACGTGCACGAGCGTGTGGTCGAACGGGATCAGCGATGGCACCTGCTGGACGATGTCCTCTTTCCCCGTGCGGTTGACGAGCACGAGGTCCGCTTTGAAGTTCGCCTGGCGCAGGAGCGCCACGAGCACGACGTTGCGGTCGAGGACGCTGCCTCCCTTCTTGATCGTCAGGTCAGGCGGCTGCGGGACCGCCGCCATCATCGTCCAGTCGTAGGTGCTGTCGACGTTCTCGATCACCCACCGCGTGATCTCCACGATCGCCTGGCGGGTCGGCTGCGTCGGCTTCGCGAGCGAGCTCGGCCACGTGACGGCGTGCTTGCCTCGGGTCTGCCGGTCGACCACCGCGCTCATCGTCTGGGCGAGCTGCTGCCACGAGCTGCCGCTGGCGACCGTGATCTGTCGGACGGTGATGTCGCCCGTGGGGATGTTGTCGAACGCCTCGGGGTTGGGCTCGATGCGCCCGATCTCCCAGCTCCAGGTCGTCGTCCCGTCGGTCGTCGTCTTCGTCGTGCGCACCGCCCCCGCGACATTCGCGAAGAACCGGGGCGGCTTGCCCTCGGGCGCCCTGAACGTGGCGCGGGTCTGCAGCGTCGGAGCGTCACCCGCTCCGATGAAGAAGCGCGAGAAGTTGTCGCCCCCCAAGCGCGGCTGGTCGACCCTGACGATGTCTTCCTCGACGACCACGCCCGGCCGGAGACCGGTGAGCTGATACGAGTACGCGCGCCGCACGGTCTCGTCGCCGTCCTCGTTGTCGGGCGCGTCGGTGATGGCGTCGGCGCGCAGCTCCGTCACGGCGCCGTTGGGCTGGATGATACGGGCGCGGATCGTCGGGCGCGCGCCCGTGCCCGCGTACCAGGACCCACCACGATCGGCGTAGTCGAGCGCGGCCTGCTCGGTACGGATCACGTAGACGTAGCGCCAGTGCTCGGTCACCACGCCCGCGGCGTCAAACGTCGCGTCGTGATCCTCGCGCAGGATGACCGCGGGCCAGTCGCCCTTGGGAGCCGCGTTCGCGATCGCGAGCAGCTCGTCGGGCGTCGCCGTCAGCGGAGGCTTATCGAGGGCGGAGGGAGCGTAGGGAGCCTTCGCGCCTGCCACTGCTCCTGTCGTCGGTGTCCGCACCGGCGAGCCGCCGCAGGCAACGAGCGCAACGACCAGCCACGGACACGACCAACGCATCGCGCGAGTCTACTCGCAGGTCGCTCCGATCCCGAAGCCCTCGGCGGGAGCCATACGGACGCGCTCCTCGGTCGCCGGACCGTAATCGCCGTCCTCGGCGATCTGGTCGTCGGGCGCGTTCAGGTTCCAGAGCTGCTGGAACGCGAGCACATCCGCGCCGCGGATATCGGGAGAGTTCGTGTGGTCGAAGTGGACCTCATCGCCGGGCACCGTGTGGTCCCAGCTGTACTGCGCGAGGATCGAGACCCACTCCTGCCAGTTCGCGATGTCGACGGCCCGTCCACTCTGGTGATTCGAGTTGCCCGGTTCGGCGGCGGCGGTGATGCCGCAGCGACCGAGGCGGAACCACTGGTTGAGCAGGTACTGCTGGACGACGGTGCGAAAGCCGCTGTTCACCTGGAGTGTCCTCGCCCCGCCTTGCGACGACGCCGCCGCGTAGAGATCGGTACGCGCGGATTCGCTCATGTACGGGAGCACGGCACCACCGGAGAACACGATGTTCGGCTGCTCCTCGAACAGCACGAGCTGGCCCGGCATCATGCAGTCGACCTGCTTCGCGATCTGCCGCGATAGCGCGATCACGCTCGCCGTCGAGCACGTCGTGGTGTCGAAGCTCGCCACCGGTGTGCCCTCGATGGACGGCGTGCCCATGAACGCGTCGGGCATCATCATCTCTTCTGGCGGCGCGTCGGGTTCGATGGCCATCATCATGTCGTCGCCGCTGCACGCAGCGACCAGAC
>LNFM01012980.1_pt1 | contig 10765 bp, 4 predicted proteins | sample 596031 | NCBI WGS metagenome assembly LNFM01 (sample SAMN04254537, study PRJNA301005) | activated carbon metagenome | isolation source: dual media filters at the Ann Arbor, Michigan drinking water treatment plant | place: USA: Ann Arbor | reverse complement strand
CCCGATTTTACAACACGCCTTGCGCCAGGTATGGCTGGCGGCTGATGAGGGCCGCGAAGAAATGGATATGATCCATTATGCGATGGTGGGGGGAATGCCGGCTGAAGATTTACCGGATGCGGATCAGCCGCGATATGAATCGTGGTTTACTAAAGTGCCTGATAATCAAAAGAAATTTTATACCGAACCGGGATTAAATAAGATTATTGAAATTCATGCCAGTCGTTTATACGAAGGGGCCTGGATGTATTACAACGAAAGTCATCCGGGTCAACCTATCACTCAAAAAGATGCCAAGCGAATCATTGCCCTTACATTTGCTTGCCTTACAAAAATTGATGATAGCCGTGCTGTGCGCAACCGCATGACACTAGCAGAGATTACTAACATCATTAATCAGCCAGCGATAACCTCCGAAGTGGTGGGTGGTGTGCTAAACCTTTTCCGGGAAAGCAGCAATTCATTTATTCGTCCCTATAGAACAGAAGATAGTCATACGCACCAGTTAGCACCAGGCAGTGTGCTTGACATTACTCACGAAAGTTTAATTCGCAATTGGGCCTTGTTGAATAAATGGGCCAATCAGGAATTTGAATTTTACACAACATTCCTGGATTTTAAAAAACAATTGGAACGATGGAAGGGCAGCGGAAAGAATTCTGGGTTCCTATTGCCGCTCGGGCCCCTCACATTTTTTGAAAATTGGTATAGCGAGTGTAAGCCGAATGTATATTGGATAGATCGGTATTCAGAGCTAAAGGCCGATCCTGTTGAGTCGCTTAAACAATCAGAAATACTCTTAGCGGACACGAATCAGTTTATAAAGAGCAGTGCCAGCAAGGTATGGCTAACCCGGGCCTTCATGAAATATGGGGCTCAAAAAATTGCAACCGGTGTAGCCATCACCACCATGGTGCTGCTTACTCTGTTTTATTGGTATGACGCTCAGCGCAAAACCAATCAACAAGTTGAAAAACAAGTAATTGCCAAAGCGCATGTGTTATTGCAATCCCTTGAGGTAAGCGACATAAATAAAGCAACCTTTTTGTTGGTCGAAGAGCGACTTAAAAATGGAAGCCTGATGGCTTACTTATCGTCCGTTTCTATCCCAAAACAGAAACTTGAATTATCCATTGCGGCCTATCGGCTTATCTTATACTACGATAAGCATGCCACGCAACCGTTAAAATCAGAATTGATTAATTCTATTGTGGATCAACTGAGAACCTATAAACGGGATAATCCATCGGATGCTACCTTGTTATTGGAGCAACAAAATCAATTTGTGTTGTTACTGGCATATGATGAATATTATAATCCTTCTACGCGGATTGCATCGGAGATTATTCCAGGTGTATTGGCGTGGCAGCAGGAAATTATTTTATTCTTCCTGAATAACCGTAATCCCTACAAACAAATTGTTCCAACTGAGCTAAACCTTGCCATTCAATGTTGGCTAACGTTTGCAAATCCTAAGGAGGAAGATATTAAGAAAATAATTTCGTATCTGACTCCTTTTACCAAAGAATCTAAAAAAACTTTTGACTTGTATTATGCAAAAGGAAATTACGAACCCAATGGTCGCATCTCCAGCGACTACAATGGGGGATACCATACCGTGGCATCGTTGTATGCGGCAGCCGGAGATGGCGATGGGATTCTTCGTGCTTTTGAGATGTTACCCGAAAGTTATTTTCGCAGTAGTTTATTTAATAATTATAATAATATTTTAGGTTATCTGTATCAGTATAAACAGGAAGATCAGACTGCCAGGATTAGTAAATGGTTAGTAGAGCATTATCCGTCCGATGATCCCTTAACAGTATATCGAAATACCTTAATTCGCTCGGCCTACTTACCCGGTCTATATCCGATCAACCTCGTAAAGAACTGGACCCGAAGTAACAGCGGCTATTTTCATCCTAATCTTGGGCTTTCGTCCCGTGAACAGTTCTTTACCTTGGCGAGTGAATATGAACGATTAGCCAAGGAAGTTAAAGATTCCAACGAGCGTAACTACCTGCTGGCTATGCACTATAAGCGGGTTGCCGTGTTATATAGTAAGTACCTATTTGATCGCGGATTACCAGTTGATCAGACGCAAATGGATGCGTGGCTGGATAAAGCATGGGAACACTTCAAACAAATTAGTGAACCACATCTGGCCGAGCCAGTTGCTGTAAATTACCGCTATTATAGTGATGGTGTTCGCACCATACAATCACCTCGCAGACATGTGTTTTTATACCCTGACTACCGCGATGGTTGGTTTGCGCATAAATACAACACCGATGTATTCATGCGATATATTTTACGTAAGAATTTATTTGCTCAGTATTATACTACTCCTCCTACACTAGCATTAGTGCATGATTGGATTTCTTCTTCCAAAGAAGTGTTTCCCCGTAAAGTGATTATGGAAGCAACAGGTATTTTTAACAACCCTTATGAACTGTCTGATACATTATTGAAAGAAATTTTGGCAGCTGTTGATCAATCACATGCCAAAAGCAGTTTCGATAAAAACCTACCATTATTAATATTAGCCAACGGTTATTTTTCGCAAGATGATTCTACCCGAGCTATTCAGTATTTTCGTCAGATCGACCAGTCCACATTACTAGCATCATCCAATCGGTATGAATACCTGAACCAGATGTATTTCCTAAATCAGGTGATGACCTTAGGCGGATATTTAGCTATTCATCAACATCATCGCGAGGCCATAGCGCTCGTTAAATTTATGGAACCCAATCACCAGGTATTTGCCTATGTAAAGGCAGCGGATCAGTTATATCAGGCCTATCATCCCCAGGCCTTCACCTATCTGGATTCTGCTTATGCTATTGCCAACCGAATAGACTTTACTGGCTTACCAGTAGCGAATGCTCCAAGAAATGACTCCAGGCGGATGTTAGTGTATATGCTGGGCAAAGTAGGAGGAGAGAAGCCAGCACAAATAGCAAGAAACTACATAAAAGAATTAGTTGAGGGTGCAAAAGCATTGAGTATTCTGGCAATGATACAAGGCACGGCTACAGATGGCAGTTATTATAAAGCGATGAGCATCGTGCCTGACACATTTACGGAAGATCAGGAGTTGAATTCCTATAATAGTATCCTTTCGTTAGTGGCACATGAAAAATTTACCCAGCCCGAGTGGGCAGGTATGGACGATGTGATCTTGTGGGATTATCAATATTTTCTCTTAATACCAATCTGATGAATAGAAATGTTATTTTTTATTACATTTTGTTGATGCTTCTTGTGATGGGAGCCTTTGCATCAATGGCATTGAATAGCTACGGTATTGTGCTGATGAGCTATGTAGCACTGGGTTTTGGCCTCGTATTTTTATTTGAGTTGCTGTTGTTGCTGCCCAAAGAAGAAGAAATGACAAAGTTTTATAAAGCCAGTCTGGCGATGGAATTAGTGTCCCTCAGCGGGCTTTGTCTGCTTTATTTTCTGCGGGGCATTTCTGTGGAAATACCTTACAGCTTTTCATTGACGCTTATCTTATTCTTGCTATTGTTTGCTGTAAATGTATACCATCTGCTTCGCGCGTGGCAATATGCCAAAGCAACTCCAATGAAAGTAAAAGGCAGCATTGCAGTATACTTCGTGTCACTGTTGCTTTACATCGCGAGCAATTATTTGCCCACAAATTTTATGTGGATCGTAATTATGCAGGCACTGGTTTTACAACTAGCCTTTGTAGTGTTTGGCTGGTGGAAGGGCTGGGTGATTGTCAATGGCGAAGAAACCAGCGCCTGGAAAAAGGTGATTCAGTTTCGGAACAAGTCGGGCATTCAGTTGATTTTCTTCACGCTGGCATCGCTTTATTTTATCCTAAACTCTGCGAATCTACTACCTCCCTTATACAATGGGTCACTGCCTAATGGTTATTCCAACGTGAGAGATCAATGGCAGAAGGATAAAACCAAAACTGATCCGGCTGATTTCGAACAAGCCTACAAAAAGTTTTTAGGAGGCAAATAGTCATCGACTCTATTTGGTATAAAATATTTACCTTGAATAATTATTTATCCATTCTGAATTTATTGTAAGTGCCGGAACCTCTTTTGCATCTTGAAAGCTTAGTTAACCATGGCCGATACCTGGAAGCGCGTGAACTTGCGATGCGCATCAAGGATGATCCACAGATAGATCACGTGCGGGCTGATCAGTTGCTGGCATTAAGTTTGTCAAAATCAGGTTCCCCTGAACAAGCATTGGCTCATCTTGATTTAGCCTATCGTAGAAATCCTGAGGATGCTGAAACCGCTGGAATACTGGGAGGTATTTACAAGGCTTTATTTAAGAAGCATCAGGATTCCAAATACGCTATTCTATCCAGGGATACCTACGTAAAGAATTTTTCAATTTCGAAGAACTACTACACCGGAATCAATGCAGCTACCATGTCGGCTATAGCAGGGCGCGCTGTGCAGGGTCGCGAAATTGCGACAACCGTTATTTCATTAATTGAAGACAAAGCATCGACTTTATGGGAAATGGCTACGTTGGGCGAAGCTTATTTGCTAACCAAGAATCGGGATCGTTCTGTCGAATACTATATAAAAGCCCGCAAGTTGGCAGGTAATGATTGGGGAAAGGTATTGAGTATTCACAACCAATTGTGGTTGCTGAATCATTATATCGCTGTACCCAAAGAAGTGATGCGGATTTTTGCGCCACCCAATGTGGTGGCCTTTGCTGGTCATATGGTAGATGCGCCCAATCGATCAACGCCCCGGTTTCCAGCGGTCATCGAAGGAAAAGTAAAAGATTCTATAAAAAGTGCAATCAGGACGTTGAATGCAAGCATTGGATACTGTTCGCTTGCGTGTGGAGCCGATATTCTCTTTGCAGAAGCCATGGCCGAAGAAGGTGGCGAAGTTCATATATTGATGCCTTTTAATAGAAAGGATTTTATCAATACTAGCTTATCCTTTGCGGGGGCCGAGTGGGTAACCCGATTTGAAGCATTGCATAGCAAATATCCCAATACATATATTACACACGACCATTATGGTGGTAATGATGATTTGTTTTCTTTATTAGGTAAGGTAATTTTTGGCGCTGCCATTCTTCGTAGTCTTACTTACTACCAGGAACCATTTCTGCTTACCGTGCTTTCTGAATATGATATGAAACGCAGGGAGGGCGGAACCCGGGACACCATTCAACTTTGGCCCTTTCCACAACGGCATACTAATATCAATCCCGATGTTTTATACAGTACCAGCGAACTCATAAAATCAGAGTCACCGGCAACCCGGCATGAACAAACCGTAATTCCCAACCGACCTGTATTATATACCGCCTGTATTGAATTGATTGATGTATTACCCATCGAACGTGAGCGAATTGAAAAATTGATAAAGTCGTTGGCAGGCGAAGAGCAACTTGCATTTAAAATATTTGAAGAGACCGAAGATTCTTATGTCTTGGGATTGGAAAGCGAAATAGGTTTAATGGATATAATTCGGTCGGTATGGAGTAGCACAGCTCCATTTAAGCCAGAAAAACCTCTTCGTGTTGGCTTGCATGCCGCTCCGGTGTATATCAATTCTACAAGTGATGATACCAATATTAAAATGCTTCGTGCAATTAGTCAATATGCTCCCAAAGGAAGTATTTGTTCAAGCATTGGTTTTGCTGCGGTACTGTCGTTATATCCGAAAAAATTTCAATTGGATTATGTAGGCGTGATCCAACTTCCGGAAGAATCCGAAAGCAGCGGACTTTTTCAGGTTGGTTTAAAGTCTTAAACCTTCCTTTAACCAAAGGATCACTTTGTAATTTTTATTTCATCGAAGACTGCACCCTTGGCATCGAGTTGTTTTAGTACTAAACTCTTTCCGCTGGTTTCAATCATGGTAAACGAATGAATATCAGAAACAATCTTCTTCGTGAAGGGGACCCAATTATCCTGCGGATCATGTTTCCAAAGATCCGGTTTGCCACTTAAAGTTACATCGTAAAGAGGCGCGCCTCCGGCCCCGGTTACTACATAGATGATGCCTTTTGGCTTCGTGTTGGTAACACCATCGTAGGTTTCGTCAAGTGTAAATTTGCCATCCACTCTTCCCTCTTCAGAAATTACATATTGAGTTCCTGTCTTATCCTTTTTAGGTTCGAATTTTAATGGCACAGTGCGTTGGTAATTATGCACATGACCGGTAAGTACAAGATCAACACCTAATTCTTCAAGGATTGGAGATAACAATCTCATCATCTGATAATCGTAATGCGCTTTACTTGAATTGAATCCCGGATGATGGTAGGATACTATCTTCCAGTCTGCCTTACTTTTTCTCATATCCTCGGCAAGCCACTGAACGAAGGTCGGATCCAGCGGGTTTGCATGGGGATTTGCATCAACGCAGGCTATATGCACATTGCCATGGTCGAAAGAAAAATTAGACATGCGTGGAAAGCGCGAACCGGTATTGGATCGAAAGGCTTTAAGTAAAGCCTCATTGCCAACTGGTTTAATAACATACGGTGAAACAGGACCATTCAGGGGTAGATCATTATAATAGAAATAAGCAAGGCCATCGGGCGTTTTATCGAACTCAGCACCATATACATCATGGTTTCCAAGCAGCAAATAAAAGGGGATTGTGCCCATTAAGGGTGAGCCAATAGAATCGTGGGCGGACTGGGCATTGTAATAAGGAAAGAAATTCTTTCGATACTCAGCTTCAAGTCCACTTCGATAGACATTGTCACCTGTCACCAAAACGAATTGTGGCTTTTGTTGATATACCTGATTGGCAATTTCCGCTTGCTGTGGTGTTCCAGCTCCGCAATCACCAAAGACGGCAAATTTGGTAACTGGTTTTTTAGTACGTGTCTCAAAGGCGCCTTCACCCACAGACTTTTCATTAAGACTTACGCGGTATGAATATTTTGAATCAAATTTTAATCCTGAGAGAGTAGATCTGTACAAATAGGTTGTCTTGTTTTTAAGATTAAGTTTTGTTACTGAAACTTTAGCTACGGATGGCTTTGGCCCGAGGTTATCAAGAGCAAACTCAACTTTGTATGTTCCAGGAATACTGTCAGTTTGCCAGATCAGTACTTTTTGTTCGCGCGATAGGGTAGGGCTATTGCCAGGTTGCAGATAGGGTCGCACGAGCAATGATTGGCTGTAGCCTGAAACGTTTACCAGGGCCAGCAAGAGTATTAATATTCTGGTCATTGTAATTGAAGTTGATTCTTTCGACACCAATATACTCAACTATAAGAAAAAGTATGCCATTTGGCAAGACTCTCCGGCAACCAATCGGATAAATTGTTTAATGGATAGGAGGAACTTGTTTAACCTAATAACACTGCGTTTTTTGGTTGTCGATGGCCTTTCAAGTTAGTATATTTGAGCCTATGCCATCTGTGATTTCGGGATATGAATATGACATTTTTGTTTCATATCGCCACAAGGATAATAGGAGTACAACAGGGCCTTCCTTTCAGGGGCAGGGATATCAGGTCAGCAACGGATGGGTAACTGATTTTATTGGCGATTTGCGTAAAGAGCTGGAGAGCACTTTCAAGGAAGATTTATCGATCTACTTTGATTCCAATCCCTATGATGGCCTTTTAGAGACGCACAATGTAGACAAGAGCCTGGAGGGAAAATTGAAGACGGTAATTTTTATACCCATACTTTCCCAGATTTATTGTGATCCAAAATGTTACGCCTGGCAGTATGAGTTTTGTGCATTTAACAAATTGGCACAACGTGAACCTATCGGCCGCGATATTAAATTAAGGGATGGTAATGTAGCCAGCCGGGTTTTGCCAGTTACTATTCATAACTTAGATCTGGAAGACCGTAATTTATTCGAGACCGAACTGAATTCTAAACTGCGTTCCATTGATTTTATTTTTCGATCGCCCGGTGTAAACAGGCCATTACGACCAGATGATAATAGGCAGGACAATGCCAACAACCTTTTTTATCGGGATCAGATTAATAAGGTAGCCAATGCAATCAAAGAGATTATCAATGCCATCAAATACCCAGGAAGAAGCACGGATACTTATGAGGAATCTGCTAACTACAATACAGCTCCAGCTCTAAGGGTAGAAGAAGTCAAGAGCAAATCTGAATCGAATCTGCTTGAAAAATCAGTGGCAGTACTTCCTTTTGTTAGTCTTTCGCACGATGCAACACAGGAATATTTTGCCGATGGAATAACCGAGAATATTCTGATACAACTTGCCGGGTTGCCAACGTTGCGTGTCATCTCCAGAACTTCGGTGATGCGTTATAAAAAGACTACCAAAACAGCTCCTGAAATTGCTGCTGAGCTAGGCGTTAAGTATATCCTGGAGGGAAGTGCGCAAGCGCATGGAAAGAAAGTTCGTATAAACGTGCAGTTAATTGATGCTTTGAAAGACCAGCACCTGTGGTCGAAGGTTTTTGTGGAAAGCATGGACGATATCTTTGAAATTCAGAATAATGTTGCCGAAGTAGTAGCGAAAGAATTGATTTCATCGTTTAGCCCCAAGCAAACTGAAAAATTGAAGGAAATTCCAACCAAGAATCTGGAAGCCTATGATCTTTTCCTGAAAGGCAGGCATGCATTTAACCAATGGAGTGTAGATGGTTATCGAACAGCTTCGGAGTATTTTAAGCAAGCGATTGCTAAGGATCCTGAGTTTAAGCAAGCCTATTCCTACCTCGCCAGTTCATATTCAGCTCGTATGTCCTGGAATGGGGATCTTTCCCCGGAGGAAGCCAGAACGAATATTGAAATTTATTTAAACGAAGCATGGAAGCGAGGCCCATCCGATAACGACTATTTAACCAAGGCATTTGTTGAATTTTTCATCGCCAAAGATTTTCCCACCGCAGAGAAGTTATTGCTTCAAGCCATTGAGTTAAGTCCTAATAATGCAAATGTATTATATACGTATAGTTACTTGCTAAATATGATTGGGAGGCACGAAGAAGCCGTTAAGATTGTGGATCGCGCGAAAGTTATTGACCCTTTAACGGTAGCATACTTTAATTATCAGATCATCAATTTATACCTGCTGCAACGGTATGACGAAGCTATCAGCACAATAAAAGAGGCCCTTCAGTTATATCCAACAGTTTTGCGATTTTTTGATTTTCTGGGTAGAGTTTATCTAACCATTGGAAAATATGACGAGGCTATGCAAGCTTTGTTATCTGGAATGCGTACATCAAAAATAAGACCTCCTTCAATGATAGCCTATTTAGTAGGCGCCTATACAGGATTAAAGGATGAGGCGAAAACGCTGGAATTAACTAATGAGTTAATCAAGCGAAGTGAGGCAAATGAAAAAGGAGTTAATGTTTACCTGGTACATGCCTTTACTTATGTTGGAGATTTAACGACCGCAAAACATTGGCTCGATAAATCGTGGAAGACCAACGATATTGATCTAATCTGGTGGAGCGTAGATCCGCTGCTTAAAAGCTTACGCGAGTCATTACCGAATGAAGGAATAAAATCTACTAAACCGGATTTTGAAGCAGCTGAAAAGTATATTATTGATTTATTGGAAAAGGAGATGCCAAATCTTCAATATCACAACGTAGATCATATTTATGACGTGTTAAACGCAGCCCTCGTGATTGCCAAAACCGAGCGACTGAAAGAAGAAGAGATTCATCTACTTCGCCTGGCGGCACTTCTTCATGATGCCGGGTTTATTCATTCTCCTAAGAATCATGAAGAAAAAGGAGCGGAGATGGCTAAGGAAATTTTACCAGGCTTCGGATTAAATGCTGGGCAAGTAGAAACTATCTGCGCGATGATTAAAGCTACCCGCATCCCGCAGTCTCCGGCAACGCTACTTGATAAAATCTTGTGTGATGCCGATCTGGATTATCTCGGCCGAGATGATTTTTATGAAATCGGAGGACGCTTGCTCCAAGAATTAAAAGCGCAAGGAGTAGTAGAAACGGAACGTGAATGGAATTTGGTACAAAAAACTTTTCTGCAATCGCATCGGTATCATACAAAGTTTAGCCGGGAGACACGTGAAAGCGAAAAGCAAAAACACCTGGAAGAAATAGAAGCAAAGTTCAGACGGTGACGAATCGGCAACGCTAGGCAGGTTGCGGGTGCATGACGGGATTGTTAATTACACTTTCCACAAAATACATATCTACATCACCAATATTCTTGGCGGAGATCTTTCCTCTGTAAATACATTGAAAATGTTCACTGATCAGGTGATAGGTGGATGCTGAGATATTTACTTTGCCCGGTTCTCCGTTAGATTCCATTCTGCTGGCAATGTTAACTGTATCGCCCCAGATATCGTAGGCATATTTCTTTTTACCTACGACTCCGGCTACAACGGGTCCAGTATGGATGCCAATTCTCAATTCCCAACCGGCTACTCCCGTTAAGTCCTTTTCACGCTGTCTCTTTTCCATATAAGCTTGCATGGCCAACGCAGCTTTCACGGCATCCAATGGATGGGTATCGTTTACCGAAGGTATACCCCCGGCACACATGTATGCATCCCCAATCGTTTTAATCTTTTCGAGATTATACTTACCCATAATTTCATCAAACGCCATGAAGTAGTCGTTTAACTCCGCCACCAGTTCGATAGGTGTAAGCTTGCCCGCAATGGTAGAGAATCCTTTAAAGTCTGTAAACAGAACCGTTACATTATCATAGAATCTTGTTTTGGCATGTCCGTTCGATTCTAATTCACGGGCTGTTTCTTCCGGTAAAATATTGAGTAGCAAATCCTGAGATCGATC
>LNFM01012979.1_pt1 | contig 10766 bp, 9 predicted proteins | sample 596031 | NCBI WGS metagenome assembly LNFM01 (sample SAMN04254537, study PRJNA301005) | activated carbon metagenome | isolation source: dual media filters at the Ann Arbor, Michigan drinking water treatment plant | place: USA: Ann Arbor | reverse complement strand
ATAAAGCCAAGGATGATGATACGATTGATTGTTTGCCGGGATAACATAAGCTGTGTTTTTGGTAACAAAATCGGGTTTCGTAAAGCTTTGATGCTTACATAAAAAAATTCCATAAAGTTTCCATAAAAAAAGCCTGTACTTTTTTTGTACAGGCTTTTAAGGGGAATATTTTGTGTGATTACTGCGCTTTACGTTTAATGGTACAGCCTACAGATTTTGTTTTTTCAGGTTCTATTTTCTTGCCATCTTTCAGATTTTCGATAGCCGGTTTCATATAGGAAACTGCATCATCAGCACTGTTCGCATTATCATCAATTGCTCCATGATAAGCTAGTTTGCCATCACTGCTGAACAAGAAAATTTCTGGAGTTCTGGTAGCTCCAAAAGCATCGGCCATAGCAGAGTTATTATCTATCACATAATCCCAGTTGTAGCCCAGCTTTTTTGCATATGCCTGCATGTCTGCGTACGAATCACCTTTTTCACGATAAGCTTCATTGGGGTTCAATAAGATCACCCCGATATTATTGTCTAACGCTTTTTTACAAATCTCAACGGTTCTGGATTCATATTTATGTACCACGGGGCAGGTATTACAACTAAACATTACCAACAAACCGTTTTTCTTCATCGCATCTTTAAAAGAAAGTTCTTTTCCGCTGATATCTTTCATTTTCGTATCAGCATTGGGAATGGCAGCACCAATAGACAATGGGTCGCTAACAGGATTTAGTGCAAGTAAGGCAATTGCCAAAACAGGCACTGCTGCAAAAAGTATTTTTTTCATAATTGTATTTTTTAGAAGTAACCAAATTTCGGAAATTAAGCGGACTTGTTGTCACCGTCTGCGGGGATATCTTTCCGTTCGTCTGCTATCTTTTTTAGTGAGGAAATGCTCACATTCAATTCAAAGCCAATTAATAAGACCAACGAATTAATAAAAATTAATACGAGTAAAATTAACACTGTTCCTATAGACCCATATATCTCGTTGTAGTTTCCAAAGCGGCTTACCCACCACGAAAAAAGCAAGGTCATTAATAACATCAAAAAACTAGCCAGTATGGAACCCGGGTTTATTAATCTCCATTTTTTATCAATAGCTGGCGCATGACGGTAAATATAGGATATGGATGCAAAGAAGAGTAGAACAATCACCACCCATCGGGCATTAACGATAATAGTTCTAACGGTTGGACTTTCTATACCGATGAATTTTAGAACCTGGCCTTGCCCAATCAACAGTAAAATGGAGGCACATACCAAAACAAATAATACAAGGGTAACTTTTAAAGCCACCACTCTTTTTTGAAAACCCTTCCTTTTTCTAAATCCCAAATAATTTTTATCGAATGAACGCATAATACCCATCATGGCATTGGAGGAGAAAAATAAGGAAAGAATAAAACCCAATGATAATAATCCGTTTCTTGGTTTATTGATGAAGTCCAGCAAGAATTCTATAACAGGGGAGTTATTTTTTTGACCGGGGATAACATCCCGGATAAGGCTGAACATACTTTCCTGGAACTCTTTTGAAATAGGTAAAAACGGAATTAATGTAAATAAGAAAATAATGGCAGGCGGAATAGCCATAAATAAATTATACGAAATAGCAGAAGCTCTTTCCGTCATACCCACTGTTTTTACCTGGGCAAAGAAAAACTTTACTACATCATACAACGGGATACCCCTAAAGCCGGGAAGTGAAATGATCTTGCTTTTGTCAATAATTTGTTTTGCAGGAGTTGCAACAATAATTCGGTTTCCTATTTTCTCAAAGAATGACATTTATTTTATAGCATTAGCTTTTTTAGATGAGTCCATTCTTCTTGTTAACTCTTGTTGATACAACCGGGCAACTTTCAGGTGATCGTTGTAATTGGTAGTGAAAACGCTGCTGCCATCGAATTTGTGACTGGCAACAAAGTATAAGTATTCAGTTTTCGGTGCATTCAATACTGCGTCAATTGACTCAATGGAAGGGGTGCAGATCGGCCCCGGAGGAATACCTGCATACATATATGTATTGTAGGGCGAATCTGTTTTTAAGTGAACTCCGGTTACTCTTTTTAATGCAAAATTCTTCATGGAAAATTTAACCGTTGGGTCAGCTTGCAATTTCATGCCAATACGAACCCGGTTGAGGTAAGTGCTGGCTATATTAAATTTATCTGCTTTTTTATTGGTTTCTTCTTCTACGATAGAACCTAGTGTAATTACTTCTAACTGTGTGAGACGAAGGCTGTCTGCTTTTACTTTTCTTTCTTCATTCCAGAATTTTTGATAGGCTGTATAGAATTGCTGAAAGATTTTATCGGCTGTGCTGTTCCAGTTGATAGAGTAGGTATAGGGCATTACTATAGAAAGGGCTGTATTACTATTTACTCCATATTTTTTCAACGAATCATTGTTGTTGAGAAAATTTATCATCTGCAACGAATCACATTCTACATCAAACTTCTTTCCCATTTTTCCGGCAAATAATTCGTTTGTTCTTTCCTTGGTAATTACCATTTTTACAGGTGACTGATTGCCGCTTCTTAGCATCTGTACCAGTTTTCGTAAACTTATTCCATTTTTTATTTCATATCGTCCAGGTTTTACATTTTTATATTTCAACCAGCCTGCTACCCGGTTGAACCACGAGGCACTGCTGATAACATTCTGATTAACCAGGTTCTCTTTTACGGTTTCTATATTCTCACCTGTTTTTATATAAAAATATTTCCCTTCAGGAGCTGAAACGGATGGGCCGATAATTTTATAACCAACAAAACCACCGATCAGCAAGGTGATAAGAATTACACTGATAATTATTTTTTTCTTCATAATTGATAATGAAATTAATACCAAAGTAAGTGCCAGTATTTAAATGTAATACTAATGCCTTTTTCACAAAAAAATTGCATTAGTAATTATTCACTTTGGTATGAAATAAAAAACCCCGACTGGTTGGTCGGGGCTGTAAATATGTTGTATAAATCTTTTATTGACCTACAGGTGTGGTTGTTGGTGTGGTCGGTAAAACAGGTGCTGTATTAGTTGGCTGGCTTGTGGCAGGAACAGGAGCTTCTGTTGCATCGCTGGCTTTTCCAGAAGTAGCTGTTGCTGATTTAGAAATAAACATTACTGAAAACAGGCATAAAAGACCAATAACACCTGCAAATATCCAGGTGCCTTTTTCCAATACATCAGTCGTTTGCTTTACACCCATAAACTGGTTGCTGAAACCAGCAATATTGCCAGCCAATCCGCCACCTTTTGGGTTCTGTACCAACACTATTAATCCAAGAATCGCAGAAGCCAAAACAATTAGCACAATAAATATCGTAGTCATGTCTATTCTTTTACTTTAAACGTTCAATTTTCGCTGCAAAATAAGGACTTTTAGAGGGTTCAAGCAAACTTAATTTGCTGTATATCTCAATGGCTTTGGCATTGTTACCCTGCTTTTCCCATACTTCCGCCATGGCCTCAGTTACAATTTCCCGTTGTTGCAGAGAGTGTTCGGCCAGTTTTTCAACTTTTTTCTCACTAATGCCATCTACCACTGCGGCTATTTCGCTAACCGGCAACTTTTTCATTGTTTTAAGCCAGGAAGTAAAGCTTTTAAGCTGAAGACCAAATTTATCAAGGGGCTTTTCCTCTTCTTTAAATTTGATGCCCTGGGAAGCAAAATAGTCAACCGTATGGAAAGGTTCAAATGTAAGTTCTGCTTTGGTGGGATCGAAAGGCTCCATTTTTAATTGGGGAATTTTCATCTCAGGCTCTTCCGTATTTTGTTCGGCAAGGCTTACTACATCATTTGCTTCTTCAAATATAGTTACTGTCTTTTCTTCAACTTGATTTGGTGTAATTGCTTCTTCCTTCTTTAAAATAGGCTCACTGTCTAGTACTATACTTTTTTTTAATGCCACAGCAGGCTCTTCTTTTGCTTCAACTATTTCAGGTACAGCTGTTTTTTTTGCAGGAATAATTTCTGCCTGTCCTGTATCGCTCAATAATTGCTCTACCCAAAGTGGATTATGAAAGAAAAGAAAAGTTTTTTGTAATTGATCATTGTATTGAGCAGAGTTTTCTGTCTTTAATTTTTTCGTCAACAATAACTGTGCAGCGCCAAAATACGGATGACGGTCTGCAAAGGTTTGTAATTCCTCCAGGCTACAATGCTCCAACGAATCTTTTTGCAGCAACGACTTAACTAATTGATTAATCTGACCATTCATAAATTCAAGATAAAGGTTACTTACCAGTTAGAAAAGAGGCGGTTGAAAATTTCATCGGTAAGGGTTCTTATTATTTCATCTGATAGGGAATTTTCTGCCTGTTGAAAAGTTTGATTCCCCTTAAATTCAAAACTGCGGGATACATCATGTTCTTTTTTCTCATCTTTTTTTCGATCGATAAGAATAATATGAACAGCAACTGTAAGGCGGTTATTAACCACCTGCTGTCCGGAGATAGCAGAAGTGCTGAAACTATAATCTGTAATGTATCCACTAATATCCCAATCAGCCGTATCGCTATTGGTTTGTGATAATCTTGTTTGCCCGATAATTTTTTGTCGAAGTTTATCAGTAAGCTTTGGACTCATTTGCGGATTGATGTAACGGGCCTTATTTTCTATATATTGTACTTTAACTGTTTTAATATCCACTGGGATAGTGGCTTCGTTAAACTTGTAAATATTACAACTGCTGGTAAACAAAATACAAACAGCAAGCACAACAATTGCATGAGAAGAAATTTCTTTCCTGCTGATGTTTTGTTTAGCGTAGTTTCTATTTAAATTATTCTTCAATGTCGTATTCTTTAAGTTTCCTGTACAAAGTACGTTCGCTGATGCCTAAGTCAAGTGCTGCATCTTTTCGCTTGCTTTTATGTTTTTTCAGCGCTTTAATAATAAGCTCTTTTTCTTTATCTACAATATTTAAACTTTCTTCTACTTCCACATGGTCATGAATATCATTATTCATTATTACTGGTTGTGAAGTTTGCAGAGGTTGATGAGAACTGATCGACATGGGAACCTGCTGAACGACTTCATTATTTTTTAATTCTTTCAGTTCGTTGATGAAAGCCTGGTTCTGCGATACCATGCCTGGATTCTGCAACACATCCAGGAACATCCGTTTTAATTCAGTAACATCTTTCTTCATGTCAAAAAATAACTTGTACAGAATCTCTCTTTCATTAGCAAATTCAGAACCAGTTCCATTAGCGGAGGCCAGTATAGGCATCCTGTTTTCGGAGTAAGGTTGCAAAAATTTGCTTAGTTGTTTTGCCGTAATATTTTTATCTGTACTCAGTACCGAAATCTGCTCTGCAATATTCTTTAATTCCCGCACATTCCCGGGCCATGGGTAACTTATTAACAGTTGTTTTGCTTCATCATCTAACTGAACAGAACCTGTTTTATATTTTGTGGCGAAGTCTGCAGCAAATTTTCTGAACAGAATATGAATGTCTTCCGGCCTGTCATGTAATGATGGTACACGGATAGGAACAGTGCTTAAACGATAATACAAATCCTCTCTGAATTTTCCCGACTGCACTAACTCTAATAAATCTTTATTAGTTGCTGCGATAACCCGCACATCTGTTTTTTGCACTTTTGATGAACCTACTCTTATGTACTCGCCAGTTTCCAAAACTCTCAATAGTCGTGCCTGTGTACCCAGTGGCAACTCACCGATTTCATCTAAGAAAATTGTGCCACCATTAACCGTTTCAAAATATCCTTTTCTTGCATCTGCTGCACCTGTAAAAGATCCTTTTTCATGACCGAATAATTCAGAGTCGATAGTTCCTTCTGGTATAGCACCGCAGTTAACAGCAATAAAAGGATTGTGTTTGCGGGCAGAAAGTGAATGAATGATATGAGAGAAAACTTCTTTACCCACCCCACTTTGTCCATTAATAAGAACAGTCAGGTCAGTATTGGAAACCTGTGCCGCAACCTGCAATGCATAATTGAGGGCAGGGGAGTTGCCGATAATAGCAAATCTATTTTTTATTGATTGAATGTCCATTATAATATATTGGTAACGATAGTGCCTAATAATGTTCCTTGTGTACAATGGGTTGCTTTCACCATTACATAATCACCTTTGCTTAATTCATAATTTTCTTTGGGGAAAACAAATACTTTACCGTGAGAGCTTCTTCCCACCCAGTCTGTATCACTTTTTTTGCTGTCGCCTTCTATTAAAATTTTAAATGTTTTACCCATGTCTTTCAGATTGCTGTCGAGAGACAATTTGTTTTGTTTCTGCACTACTTCATGCAATCTTCTTTTCTTTACTTCCAATGGTACATCATCTGTATAACGACGTTGCGCCAATGTACCCGGTCTTTCAGAATAGAAATACATATAGGCATAATCATATTGTGCATATTCCATGATGCTCAATGTATCCTGGTGGTCTTGCTCTTCTTCGGTACAAAAACCGGTAATAATATCTGCAGTAATTCCACAGTCAGGAATTATTTGTTTGATCCTGTCCACTTTTGACATATACCATTCTCTTGTATACGTACGATTCATTAATTGCAACACTCTTGATGAACCACTTTGAACCGGAAGGTGAATATGCTTGCAAATATTTTCATGCTTAGCTATTGTATGCAGCACTTCGTCAGTAATATCTTTAGGGTGTGAGGTAGAGAAACGAACTCTAAGCAGCGGAGATATCAATGCTACTTTTTCTAAAAGCATCGCAAAAGTTATAGAAGAATCATTCTGCTCATCAAAATAATAATAGCTATCAACATTCTGCCCAAGCAAAGTCACTTCTCTGTATCCTCTTTCAAATAAATCGGCACACTCCGCAAAAATACTTTCTGCACTGCGGCTTCTTTCTCTTCCTCTTGTTAATGGTACAACACAGAAAGAACACATATTATTACAGCCACGCATAATACTTACAAAAGCACTTACGCCGTTACTATTTAATCTTACCGGAGAAATATCAGCATAAGTTTCATCACGGCTTAATAAAACATTCACTGCTTTTTGTCCGCTTTCGGCTTCCATTACTAATGCAGGTAATGAGCGGTAAGCATCTGGACCTACAACAATATCAACCAGTTTTTCTTCTTCTAATAATTTTGATTTTAATCGTTCTGCCATGCATCCGAGTAAGCCGATCAACATTCCTTTTTTGGCTCTCTTCAACAACTTAAATTCAGTAAGGCGTTTACGAACGGTTAGCTCCGCTTTTTCCCTGATGGAGCATGTATTAATAAAAATAAGATCAGCTTCTTCAAGATTGCGGGTAGCACCAAAACCTTCATTATTTAAGATGGAAGCAACAACCTCACTATCCGCAAAGTTCATGGCACAGCCATAGCTCTCGATGTAAAATCGTTTCTTAAATAGTTGTGAGTCGTTGGAAACGGGTGAAAACGCTTCACCTTGTCTTCCTTCGTCCTGCACCTTATCCGACACGTAATCAAGCATTCTTCTTTAAAATTTGGAGGACAAATATACCTAAAAACTCCAAGATTATGACAGTATGTCAGCGAAACATGGATGGTTGACCAACAACTGTTTGTGTTTACCATTGTTCCAAAATTTTATAAAGCAGAGCAGGTAAAAACTATCTTTGAGCGTCTAAATGCCAATGCTTAAAAGAGTCACCTCCACTTTAACAGCCCTGTTATTTTTTATTTGTGCCACTGCGCAGGAGAAACCTGCATCCGGGTTATTAACGGGAAATGTGATGGATGAAAAGAAAAAAGCATTGGAAGGAGCTACCGTTCAGTTAATTTCTTTTGCTGATACGCTTAAGATAAAATCAATTTCAACAGATAAGACTGGGGAGTTTAGCTTTCAAAATATTGAATTCGGCTATTATAAATTAAGTATAAGTTATATAGGCCTTCAATCACTTACTATTGATAGCATTAATTTTCGAATGGAGCGATTTGATTTCAACTTATCAGATATTTCATTAATGCCCCGTGCAACGGATAATTTAGAAGCGGTAATTATTTATGCTGAAAAGCCATTAATAGAATCAAAAGAAGGGAACATTACTTTTAATGCAGGTGAATCAGCAATTGCAGCAGGTAGTACTGCCAGCGATTTATTAACGAGTGTGCCACTTGTAGGCAAAGACCCTGATGGAAAAATAACGGTAAGAGGAAAGGAACCGAAAATTTTGATAGATGATAAGCCGGTTGAATTGAATCTTCAGCAATTGCAGGATTTATTAGAATCAATGCCCGGAAGTTCTATTGATAAAATTGAAGTAATGACAAACCCTCCGCCACAATATGCCAATGAGCAAGGCGGGGTAATAAATATTGTTACGAAAAAAGGCAAAGTTGGAATTAGTGGAAGGGTTTCTGTTACGGCTGGAACAAGGGGCGAAGCTACCGTGAATGGAAGTTTTACTTATCGCAAACAAGGCCTCGCAATAAATATTAATGCTGGCGGCGGTTATAATGAGTTTGAAGGAAATGGCTATTCTATCCGTAATAATATTTATAACGACTCTTCTAATTTTTTTAATACCACCAACAACTACACTAATAAAAGCCTGCGGCCAAACTTTAGAGCTAACATAGATTATGATATCAATAAAACGAATATCCTTAACCTGGTATTGAATTATAACCAGAATAGTTATGATAACAGCAATAATACAGAGTACCAGAACATTAATCGGTTTGATGAGTTATGGAGATTGAGCAGGCGGCAGGTGCAAAGTGAGGGTGATAATTATAGCCCCAACCTTAACTTAACCTATACATGGAAAAGAAAACTGGGTGAAACGTTGCGAATAATTATGGGGTATAACTTTTCTTCTAATCAGAATGACCGACTCTTTTACCAGCAGTTTTTCAACCCTGATTTTACCCCTAATGGTATTGATTCAATGCAGCAGCAATTGAGTAATACAAACATCAATAACTATAGTGTCCGGGTTAACTATGATAAAATGCTGGATAATAAAAAAACATTTTTGTCATTAGGTACAGCACTTAACCGAAACAACAATCATGTTATTGTAAATGCCACTTACAAAAAGAAGCCGGAAGGCACCATGGAGAAACTGGAATTACTGAGTAATGATTTCTGGTTTCATCAAACAGTAAGTAATCTACGGGTATCCGTAAAGCAAATTCTCGGAAAGGACTTTAGTTTCACTGCCGGAACATCCGTAGAAAAAACAGATATATGGTTTGAATTGTTGAAAGAAAGCCGGGATGTAAAAAATAATTATGTTACCTGGCTTCCATTTGCCAACATTAATAAGACCTGGAGAGATAAACTCAATCTGACGTTCGCCTATCGTAGAAGTATCCGAAGACCTGGTATTGGCGAATTAAATCCTACCATCGATTTTTCTGACCCTTACAATGTTCGTTTCGGTAACGAAAAACTGGAAGCATCCACTGCACATAATTTTGATTTTATAGCAGGAAGAACAAAGCCCAAATACTATGTAAACATTGGGGTTGGGTATAACAGTGTTCAGGATATTTTTAGTCAGGTAAGAACACTATTACCCGAAGGGAAAACACAGGTAACCTGGGAAAATATCAGTGGCCGTAAGGAGTATGAAGTAAGTAGCTGGAATGGTGTCACCATCACCAAAAAACTAAAATTGAATGTTAGTGCCAGTTATACATATAGTAAATACAGTGCATTTGATATTACCGTTCGAAAGTTTCGCAATGGCGGTTCTTTTACTTCTAATGTGAATTCCAGTTTTGCACCTAATGATAAATGGAATGTTACAGGCGGTTTCAACGTAAACCGGTTTGGTAACCCACAAGGATTTGCCCGTTGGAATACCAGTATGAATATGGGGTTGCAGAAAAAATTCTTCAATAAGAAAATGGTGGTTACAGTAAATGTAATTGACCCCTTTGTAAATCAGCAGCGCAGGATATTTACCTATGGCACCAATTTCAATTTGGAAAGCTATAGCATTACACAAACCCGAAATTTCAGGTTGAGTGTGGCTTATAATTTGACAAAGACACCTAAGAAAAAACCGGTGGTGCTTCCCAAAATAAAGTAGCAGGGCAGTGTTTTTAAAATACCTACTTCTGGGTATTTTTAGTAACTGGGTACTAAAAAACTATTCTTCTTCATTTCTTCTTACTATCTTCAAAGCATATCTCCTTTTGTAGCAAAAGTACAATTGAACAGGAAGGGAGAAACTACCCATCCCATCTCTGAAAACAATCCAATTTAGAAAGACCTGTTTAAGGTTATTAGCAAAAACATAGTGGCGTTTGGATTGTCTTTAAATTTTGATGCATTATATGGTCATTAGATTGTTATATGTAGTGTTGGCATTATTTTCATTTCTCATGGAAGGGGAGGCTCAGTCATGGCAGCATTACCGGGATAATGCAGATACGTTTAGAGTGCAAAAGAATACAGACAGTGCCATTAAATATTATTCGCTTTCTAAACAGCTTATTTCAAAAGATTCTGTTTACACGGATTCTTATATTCAAATCCTCAGCAATCTTGCCAATCTTTTTTATTTTAATAAAAGTCAGTATGCAGACGCCGAGCCTTTTTATCTGGACGCAAGGGAAGTAATTAAAAAAAAGTACGGTGCATCTAACGACACCTATGCATACAACGGAAACCTTCTTGGTCAGATTTATTATCTGCTACGTCAGTACAATAGAGCAGAAACATTTTATATAGAAGCAAAAGAGATTTGGGAAAAACTCCACACAAAGAAAAGCAGAGAGTATGCCGGTAGTTGTAATGCATTAGGAATTTTGTA
>LNFM01012977.1_pt1 | contig 10766 bp, 9 predicted proteins | sample 596031 | NCBI WGS metagenome assembly LNFM01 (sample SAMN04254537, study PRJNA301005) | activated carbon metagenome | isolation source: dual media filters at the Ann Arbor, Michigan drinking water treatment plant | place: USA: Ann Arbor | reverse complement strand
GCTACGCGCCGGGCGAACTGCCGTCACCCGGGGCGCAGGGGCTCGTCCCCGCACAGGTCTGCCGCATCTCGGGATTGCTCGAGACGCGCGACTGCCCTGGCGTGCGCGAGTGGTTCGTCCGCGGGACGGAGCCTCGCGAGCGCGACACCTGGGTGCGCGGCGGCCGCGTGCGGCTGCCGGAGGAGTACGGCGCCTGGGTCGCGCAAGCGGCGGAGGAGTTCTCGATGCAGCGGTCGGACCCGATGCGCGTCGACGCGCGTGACGTCGTCGGTGCCCAGGAGGACGCGCCCGCGCCGCGCGGCTTTCGCATCACGTCGCCGGCGGAGGGCGATGTGTACCGCCTGCCGCCCGGCGTGCCGCGGGACTATGCGACGCTCGCCCTCCGCGCCGCCGGCGCGGACGGGCCGGTGCGCTGGTTCGTGGATGGCCAGGCGCACGAGTCGACGCGCTGGGCATTGCAGCCCGGGGCGCACGTGATCCGCGCGGTCGGCCCCACCGGGACGGCCACGGAGGTGCGGATCCGCGTCGAGCGGTGACACCTGCGGGTCGGTGCGGGTACAATCAGCGAACCCAGGCGCGAGGCTCCCACCGATGACGAAGCGCACACTCCCGATGATCGCCCTGGCGCTGGCCGCCTGCGCATCGAGCCCGACCGAGGCGCCACCGGCACCGATCACCGCGCTCCCGCGCCCGCTCACCAGTGCGGAGACCCAGGTCTCGCTGCGATCGAACGCCTTCGCCTTCGACCTCCTCAAGCGTGTCGCGGCCGACCGCGACTCCAACGCCTTCGTCTCGCCGCTGAGCGTCTCGATGGCGCTCGGCATGGTGCTGAACGGCGCCGCGAACGCGACGCTCGATTCCATGCGTGCGACCCTCGGCCTCGCGGGGATGCCGCTCGCCGACATCAACGCCGGCTATCGCGGGTTGATCGACCTGCTCAGGGGCCTCGACCGTACCTCCGAGATGCGCGTCGGCAACGCGGTGTGGTTCCGCAGCGGCATGGCGGCCGACGCCGACTTCCGTCAGGCGCTCGAGTCGAGCTTCGATGCGTCGGTCCGCGCGCTCGACTTCGGCCTGGCGACGGCGAAGGACACGATGAACCTCTGGGCGAAGGCCGCCACCAACGGTCGCATCGCGAAGATCGTCGAGGTGATCGACGCCGACCATGTGATGTTCCTGCTCAACGCGATCTACTTCAAGGGACAGTGGCGCGAGCAGTTCGATCCGGCGGAGACGCGGCCCTCCGGCTTCGACGCGTACGACGGACCGCAGACGGTCCGGATGATGCACCGCGACGACATGACGGTGCGCCTGCTCCAGCGGGCGGGGGTCGCCATCGCCGAACTCCCCTACGGCAACTCGGCCTTCGCCATGACGCTGGTGATGCCCCAGCCGGGCGGCGACATCCACGCGCTCATCGATTCGCTCACGCCCGAACGGTGGGGCGAATGGATGGGTGCGATGGACAGCACGAGGATCCGCGTCGGACTCCCGCGGTTCACGCTCGAGTACACGCGCTCGCTCAAGGACGACCTGACCGCGCTCGGGATGGGCGTCGCGTTCGAGGACGGCGTCGCCGACTTCCGGAACCTCTTCGAGCCCAACCAGCCGGGGCCGTTCATCACGTCGGTGACGCACAAGACCTTCCTCGACGTCAACGAGGAAGGGACCGAGGCCGCCGCGGTCACGAGCATCGGCGTGGGGGTCACGAGCCTGCCGCCGAGTTTCATCGTCGACCGCCCCTTCCTGCTGGTGATCCGCGAGCGCTTCTCGGGAACGGTGCTCTTCATGGGGAAGATCCTCCGCGTGCCCGAGTAGCGCCGCGCCGCGCGCAGTGGCGCGAGCTCGCGCCACCGCGCATGGCGGTCCTCAGCTCGCGCGGATGTACAGCGCCTGCTTCTGCTGGGCGAGCAGCACCGCGAACACCCCGGACGGCTGCAGGATCACGCCGGGCACCATCCAGTCGCGGGCCTGCTCCTGCGCCGCCGTTTCCGACACCTTCTCCGCACTCTGGATCAGGGCAACGAGATCCTGCAGCGCGAGGTCGCACGCGAGCGCGACGCCGCCGGCCGAGATGAAGCGATCGAGCGCGTTGGCCGCCATGCCCTCTGGCAAGCCGTCACGGGTGCCGAGGAGCGCCGGATTGCGGTCGGTCGCCTCTCCGGTCACCGGATGCGTGACGCTGCGGGCCTTGCCGATGCCGTACTTGTCCCAGAAGCCCTGCTGCATGGCGAGGATGATCGCGTTGTGGCGCAGCACGAGCGCGGTGGAGAGGTCGCGCCTGGGCACGCCGAGCACCTGCTCGTACTGCCGCTGCCAGATGGTCGCGCGCCAGACGCCGTAGCCGCTCTCCACCTCAGGCACGTCGAAGACGGCGCGGACCTTGCCGGTGAGACGCTCGGGCCAGCGCGTGTCCCACGCGGCCTGCTCGGCGCTGCTCGAGGCGGGACGGAACTCGGCCGGCATCGCGGCGAGTGCCGCCGGCATGGTCGCGACCGCGGTCGCGCCCACCGCGAGGGAATCGAGGAACTGACGTCGGGTCGTGGACATGGGATCTCCGGAAGAGGGTTCTTGCCTCACAGCTGCGCGGGAGTCCCCCCGCGCACGACATCGCGCTGCTCAGGTCCCGAGGCGCGCCTCCGCGAACACCGGCGCCATCAACCCCTGCAGCGACCGGCCATGCGGGTCCTGGCCCGCCCGCACCGCGTTCACCATCTCGAGGGCCGTCTTCTCGCAAGGCGGGAGCACCGCGTCGCTCGAGCCGATCGGTGCGACGCGTTGGCCCCACTTCACGAGCAGCGAGCAGTACGTCAGCCCGCCGCCGAAGGCAGGCATGAGGATCCAGCTGCCCGGCGTCACGCGGCCGGTCTCCAGTGCCTCGACGAGCGCCACGGGCACCGTCGCGGCGCTCATGTTGCCGTACTTCTGCACCGTGACGATCACCTTCTCCATCGGGATGCCGGCGTACTTCGCCACCGCCTCGATGATGCGCAGGTTCGCCTGGTGCGGGATCACGAGGCTGACGTCGTCGGCACTGACGCCATGGTCGGCGAGCACCTTCACCGAGGCAGCGGACATCGCGCCGACCGCGCGCTTGAAGATCACCTGACCGTCGAAATCCCAGAGCGTGTCGCCGAGGGTGACGCCGACGCCCGAGTAGCCGCAGCCGAATCCGCGCACGCGCAACGTGTGCCGCGCCTCGGCGTCGCAGCCCATCACCGCGCCGAGCATCCCCTCCTCGTGGTCGGAGGCCTGCAACACGACGGCGGCCGCACCGTCGCCGAAGAGCACCGCGACGTTGCGGTTGCTCCAGTCCATGTAGCGGCTGATCAGCTCCACGCCGATCACGACCGCGTTCCTGATCATCCCGGTACGGATCATCGCCGTCGCGGTCGCGAGCCCGTAGCAGAAGCTCGTGCAGGCGGTGTTGATGTCGATCGCCGCCGCCTTGGTGGCGCCGAGCGAGAGCTGCACGCCCGAGGCGCTGTTGGGGCAGAGTTCCTCGTTGCTCACGCCGCCGTAGATCACCAGGTCGAGGTCCTTGGCGTCGAGCCCCGCGCAGGCGAGCGCGCGCTTGGCCGCGACGGTCGAGAGTTCGACGGCCGAGACATGCGAGACGCGGCGCTCCTTCATGCCGGTGCGCGACGTGATCCACTCGTCGGAGGTGTCGAGGAAGGTGGAGAGGTCCTCGTTGGTGAGGATGGCGGGCGGCATGCACGCGCCCCAGCCGGTGATCGCGGCGAAGGTCATGGCACCACCGCCGTCGCTTCGATCTCCACCACGGCGCCCGGCTCCATCAGGGCGCGCACCTCCACGGCGCTCATCGCCGGGTAATGCTTCCCCAGCACCGCCCGGTACGCCTCGCCGAGCGCCGGGCCCGCGCCGAGGTACACCGACTTGTCGAGGACGTACCAGGTGAGCCGCGCGATGTGCTCGGCGCGCGCACCGTCGCAGGCGAGCACGGCGAGGATGTTCTCGAGGGCCTGCGTCGCCTGCGGGATGAGTCCGCCGGGAACGAGGCGCTGCTGCGCATCCCATCCGATCTGTCCGGCCACGAAGATCGTACGTCCGCTGGCGCTGATGCCATTCGCGTAGCCGCGGGGGCGCGCCCAACCCTCAGGCTGCAGTGTGCGCATGCTCACTTCGTCTCCTTGAGCCGGAAGCGCTGGAGCTTCCCGGTGTCGGTCTTGGGGAGCGCGGCGACGAACTCCACCACGCGGGGATACTTGTACGGGGCGATGCTCGCCTTCACGAAATCCTGGATGCCGTGCACGAGCGCGTCGTTGCCCTCGGCGCCGGCCTTGAGGACCACGAACGCCTTCACCGCCTGGCCACGGGCGGGGTCCGGCACGCCCACCACCGCGCACTCGGCCACGTCGGGATGCTGCAGCACGGCGGCCTCGACCTCCGGTGCCCCGATGTTGTAGCCCGACGACAGGATGAGGTCGTCGGTGCGGGCCTTGAAGAAGACGTAGCCGTCCGCGTCCATGGTCGCCGCGTCGCCCGTGAGGTTCCAGCCGCCCTGCACGTAGTCACGCTGCCGTGGGTCGTTCATGTAGCGACAGCCGGTGGGGCCACGCACGGCGAGCCGGCCGACCTCGCCGGTGGGCACCGGCTGCAGGGCGTCGTCGAGGATGGCGACCGTGTAGCCCGGCACCGCGCGCCCGATCGCGCCCGGGCGCACCTCGGCGCCGGCCGCCGCGATGAAGATGTGGATCATCTCCGTCGCTCCGATCCCGTCGAGCATCTCGATGCCGGTCGTCTCGCGCCAGAGCGTGCGCGTCGCGTCCGGCAGCGCCTCGCCCGCGGAGACCGAGGCACGCAGCGACGACGTGTCGAAGCGGCCCGGCTCCTTCTTCATCGCGAGCGCCATCGCGCGATAGAAGGTCGGCGCGGTGAAGGTCACCGTGGCACCGGTCGCGGCGATCGTCTCGAGCAGCGCCTCGGGCGTGGCCTTCTCGACGAGCACCGTGCTCGCGCGCGCGGCGAGCGGGAAGCAGAGCAGTCCGCCGAGCCCGAAGGTGAAGGCGAGCGGCGGTGTCCCGAGGCATCGATCCCCCGCGCCGAGTCCCAGCACGCGCGCCGAGAAGCCGTCGCACATCGCCAGCACATCGCGATGGAAGTGCATGCAGCCCTTCGGGACGCCCGTCGTGCCCGAGGTGAAGGCGATGAGGCAGACGTCGTCGCTCGCGGTGGCGACGGCGCGGAAGGGCGTCGCGCGGGCCTTGACCAGTGCCTCGAGCGAGTCGGGACCGTCGTGGCCCCAGCAGCGGATCGCCTCCGCCTCGAGCGGCGGCCGCGTGCCCTGCCGCAGTTCGTCAAGCAGCCTAGCATCGCAGAGCGCGGCGGAGCACTGCGCGCGCTCGATGATGATGCCGAGCTCCTTCGCGCGCAGCAGCGGCATCGTGGTCACGGCGACCATGCCGGCCTTGATCGTGGCGAGCCAGGCCGCGGCCATCCACCGCCCGTTGAAGCCGCGCAGCAGCACGCGGTTGCCGGGCACGAGGCCGAGGTCCTGCACGAGCACGTGCGCGATCGCGTCCACCTGCTCCTGCAGGTCGCGATAGGTCACGTGCGACCAGCCGCCGTGCGCATCGGGAACGATGAGCGCGATGCGGTCGCCGTGCCCCTCGAACATCGCGTCGTCGAGCAGGCGCGTCGCGGCGTTCAGGCGTTCGGGGTAGACGTACGGCGGCTCGTCGAGCTGCAGCACGGGCCATTCCTCGGCCGGCGGCAGCTGCTGCCGCGGCCAGAGGTCGAGGTGCGCGCTCGGATGCAGCGGCGGGGTCATCGCATCCTCCTCCGGGTCAGCGGGTCTGGGCGGCATCCTTCGCCGCCTTCAGGGCCTCTCGACCGACGAGCAGTCGTTGCACCTCGGTCGCGCCTTCGTAGATCCGGAGCGCGCGGATGTCACGGTAGATCCGCTCCACCACCTCCCCCACGCGCACGCCGCGTCCGCCATGGAGCTGCACGGCGGAGTCGATCACGCGCTGCGCGAGCTCGGTCGCGCCGAGCTTGGCCATCGCCGCGACGCCGGTGGTGCGTCCGGGCTGCGTGTCGCGCTGCCAGGCGGCGCGGTACGTGAGCAGGGCGGCGGCATCCACGTCGGTCGCCATGTCGCCGATCATCGCCTGCGCGAGCGGTTGCGCGCCGAGCGTCGCACCGAACATCCCTCGGGCGTGCGCATGCGCGAGCGTCTCGTCGAGCGCGCGGCGCGCGAATCCCACGGCCGCTGCCGCCACCGACGTGCGGAAGATGTCGAGGGTGCGCATGGCGAGCGCGAAGCCCGCGCCGGCGTCGCCGAGCAGGTGATCCTCGGGGATCACGCATCCCTCGAACTTGAGCGTCGCGAGGGGATGCGGGGACATCACCTCGATGCGCTCGCTCACGTCGAGTCCCGGCGTGCGCGCCGGCACGAGGAAGCCGCTGATCCCCTTCGACCCGCCGAGCGAGGCGTCGCTGCGCGCGAAGACGCAGTAGAAGTCCGCGATGCCGCCGTTGGAGATCCATGTCTTCACCCCGTCCAGCCGCCAGCCGTCGGCGACGCGCTCGGCGCGGCAGCGCATCGCCGCCGCGTCGGAGCCGGCATCGGGCTCGGAGAGCGCGAAGGCCGCGATCGCGTCGCCGCTCGCGACACGCGGGAGCCAGGCGCGGCGCACCGCGTCGGTGCCGCCGAGCGTGATGGCGCCGGAGCCGAGCCCCTGCATGGCGAAGGCGAAGTCGGCGAGGCCGTCATGGGCGGCGAGCGTCTCGCGGAGGATGCAGAGTGCGCGCGAGTCGAGTGCCTCGAGTCGACCGCCCCAGGCCTTGGGCACGGTGTAGCGCAGGAAACCGGCATCGCCGAGCGCATGCACCCAGGCGCGGCAGGCCGCGTCGGTGTCGGCGTGCGGGATGGACTGCACGCGTGCCCAGCGCTCGGCGGCCGACGCGAGCGCGCGATGCGCGTCGTCGAAGAAGGGCCAGGCGAGGTGGGCCGACGACGACATCAGTTCCCCCCGAACGCGGGCGTCGTCTTGGCCGCGAAGGCCTCGAACGCCCGCCGGAAGTCCTGCGTCCCCATGCAGAGCGCCTGCGCCTGCGCCTCCATCTCGATCGCCTGATCGACCGAGACGCTCCACTCCTGCTCGAGCATCCGCTTGGTCATCGCGTGCGCGAAGGCCGGGCCGTTGGCGAGGTCGCCGGCGCGGCGGATCGCCTCGGTCAGCAGCGCGTCGGGCTCCACGACGGCGTTGTAGAACCCCCAGCGCTCGGCCTCGAGGGCATCCATCGAGCGGCCGGTGTACAGCAGTTCCGCCGCGCGCCCCTGCCCGATGATGCGCGGCAGCATGGCGCAGGCTCCCATGTCGCAGCCGGCGAGGCCGACGCGCGTGAAGAGGAAGGCGGTCCTCGTGCGCGGCGTCGCGATGCGCAGGTCCGAGGCCATCGCGAGGATCGCGCCCGCGCCCGCGGCGATGCCGTCCACCGCGGCGATGATCGGTTGCGGGCACTGCCGCATCGCCTTCACGAGGTCGCCGGTCATGCGCGTGAAGGCGAGCAGCTCCGGCACCGCCATGCGTGTGAGCGGCTCGATGATCTCGAAGACGTCGCCACCGGAGCAGAAGTTGCCGCCCGCGCCGGTGAGCACGATGGCGCGCACATCGGAGGCGTAGACGAGATCGCGGAAGAGGTCGCGCAGCTCGGCGTACGAGTCGAACGTCAGCGGGTTCTTCCGCTCCGGCCGCCGCAACGTGATGATGCCCACGCGCCCGTCGTGCGCGGTGGACCAGTCGAAGTGCAGAGGGGTGCGCGCGGCCATGGGGCGGCGCATCGCCATCATCGGGTCGGACGACATCAGGGAGTCCCCTCGAGTCTGAGGTGCTGCTTCACGCTGCCGAGCAGCGCGTGCATGGTGCGGCGGTCGGCGGCGCCGAGGTTCTCGAACAGGCGTGCGATGAGTGCCTCGTGCTCGCGCGCCATGGTCGTGAAGTGGCGGCGGCCGGTCGCGGTGAGCCGCACGACGGTCGCGCGGCGGTCGACCGCCGCGGTGCGCCGCTTCACGTGTCCCTCGGCCTCGAGCGCCGCGACCAGCCAGGTCACGTTGCCGTTGGAGGTGAGCGTGGCGGCCGAGAGTTCGCCCATGCGGAGCCCGTCGGGCGCGCGATGCAGTTGCGCGAGCACGTCGAAGCGCGCGAGCGACGAACCGAACTCGCGCTTGAGCATCTGGTCCACCGTGCGCTCCACCATCGTCGTGCAGGTGAAGAGCCGCAGCCAGAGGCGCAGCGCCTCATGGTCGTCGCCCTGCAGGCGCGTCTCGGGGTCGAGTGCCGGGAGCGTCACGGCGCGTCGCCCATCACCGTCGTGTGCTCGCCGGTGACCGCACAGCTCGGCGAGGCGTAGGCCAGCACCGCGTCGGCCACCTCATCCACGGTCGCGAGCCGCTGCTGCCCGGAGTCGCGGATGATCGTCGCCAACGCCTGCTCGGCGGTGAGGCCGGTCTTCTGCACGAGTCGCGCGATCGCGTCGCTCACCATCTCGGTGTCCACGTAGCCCGGGCAGACCGCGTTGACCTTGAGGCCCTTGGCCTGGAACTCGACCGCGAGTGCGCGCGTGAGGCCCATCTCGGCGTGCTTCGCGCTCGTGTACGCGGTGATGTACGCGCCGCCGCCGAGCCCGGCGATGCTGGCGACGTTGACGATCCGCCCGCCGCCGCGCGCGACCATGCCGGGCAGCACGGTCTGGATCGCGTGCACTGGGGCCATGAGATGCACGCCGAGCATGCGCGCGAAGAGGGCGTCGTCGCTCTTGAGGAACGGGACCGTCTCGGCCGTGCCGGCGTTGTTGATCAGCGCGTGGACGGGCCCGAGCGCGGCCTCCGCCTCGCCGATCGCCGCGCGCAGGGCAGGGAAGTCGGTGACGTCCGCCCCCACGACGGCGGTGCGCACACCCATCGCGCCCAGCTCGGCGGCGAGCGGGGCGGCGTTGGTCGGCGTACGCACCAGCAGTGAGACGTCGGCGCCGGCCCGTGCGAGATGCCGCGCGATGGCGGCGCCGATGCCGCGGTTGGCGCCGGTCACGAGCGCATGCTGTCCCTGCATCGACTTCACGTGAGTTCTCCCTTCGGTGGGGCGGGCGCGGCCGCGGCCATCGCGGCGCGCTCGCGCTCGAGCAGGCGCTCCAGCTGCACCTTGGCCGCGCGGTACTGCGGCGGCCAGAGCGCCTTCGTGCCCGGGTAGCCGAACTTCGCCGACTCCACCAGCAGCCAGGCCGGATTCACGAGGTGCGGCCGGCCGATCGCCACGAGGTCCGCGCGCCCCGACGCGATGATGCCGTTCGCCTGGTCCGCATCGGTGATCGCACCGACGGCGATGGTCGCCACGCCGGCTTCCTGCCGCACGCGGTCGGCGAACGGCGTCTGCCACATGCGGCCGAAGACGGGCCGCTCCTCCTTCACCACCTGGCCCGCCGAGACATCGATGAGGTCCGCGCCGGCGTCACGGAAGGCGCGCGCGATCTCGACCGCGTCGTCTCCCGTGTTGCCACCGGCGTGCCAGTCGTGCGCCGAGATGCGCACTGACATCGGCAGGTCGGCCGACCAGACGCGACGCATCGCGCGGAAGACCTCGAGCGGGAAGCGCGCGCGGTTCGCGGCCGACCCCCCGTACTCGTCGGTGCGACGATTGGTGAGCGGCGAGAGGAAGGCCGAGAGGAGATACCCATGCGCGCAGTGCAGCTCGAGCCAGTCGAAGCCCGCCTCGGCGCCGAGTCTGGTCGCGCGCACGAACTCCTCGCGCACCCGGTCCATGTCGCCACGCGTCATCTCGCGGGCCCGCTGCGACACCCCCTTGAGGTACTCGGCCTCCGAAGGCGCGATGAGCGGCCAGTTGCCCTCGGGCAACGGCTGGTCGATCCCTTCCCACATCTTCCTCGTGGAGCCCTTGGCCCCCGCATGGCCCAGTTGGAGGCCGATCCTCGCCGGGGACCACTCGTGCACGAAGCGCACGATGCGTGCCCACTGGTCCCGATGCGACTCGTTCCAGAGCCCCGGGCACCAGGGCGTGATGCGCGCGTCCGGCGCGACGCAGGTCATCTCGGTCATCACGAGCCCGGCCCCGCCGGTCGCGCGCGCGCCGAGGTGGACGAGATGCCAGTCGCTCGGCGTGCCGTCCTCGTGGGCGCTGTACTGCGCCATGGGGGAGACGACGACGCGATTGGGGAGCGTGAGGCCGCGCGCGCGATACGGCGTGAGGAGCGGGGGGACCGCCTCCGCGCCCGCGCCCTTCGCCTCGGACGCCGCGCGCGCCGTGGCCGCGCCCCCATCCGCCTCGTCCTGCGCCGCCCGCGCCGCGAACCACCGCTCGAACTCGCGCACGTACGCCGCGTCGCGCTGTCGGAGATTCTCGTGCGAGATGCGCTGCGAGCGCGTGAGCAAGGAGTAGGCGAACTGCTCCGGCGCGAGCGAGGCGTACCGCTCCACATGCTCGAACCACTCGGTGGAGTTGCGCGCCGCGTTCTGCAGCTTGAGCACCTCCACGCTGCGCTCGGCCTGGTAGCGGTCGAGCGCCTGCACCGTCGGGCCGCCCTCGGCGGCGAGGATCGCGTCGAGCGCGATCGCGTCCTCGAGCGCCAGCTTGCTGCCCGACCCGATGGAGAAGTGCGCGGTGTGGGCCGCGTCGCCCAGCAGGACCACCGGGACCCGCGTCGCGCCGCCGAGCCAGTGGACCCATCGCGCGCAGGTGACCCGCGGGAAGCGGATCCATGAGGCCGACCCGCGCAGGTGCGCCGCGTTG
>LNFM01026848.1_pt1 | contig 10769 bp, 9 predicted proteins | sample 596031 | NCBI WGS metagenome assembly LNFM01 (sample SAMN04254537, study PRJNA301005) | activated carbon metagenome | isolation source: dual media filters at the Ann Arbor, Michigan drinking water treatment plant | place: USA: Ann Arbor | reverse complement strand
GCACATTGAACATGGAGGGCAGCACGTGGTACCAGAGGAAGATCTGCACCAGCAAGGGGATGTTGCGGAACAGCTCCACCCAGGCATTGCCCAGGCGCACCACCATGGGTCGATCGGGCAGCGTGCGCAGCGTGCCGATCACCATGCCCAACACCAAGGCCAGCACCAAGGCCAGCAGCGCGACCGACACCGTCCAGCCCCAGGCCGACAGCATCCAGTCGAGGTAGGTGATGTCGCCCCCCTTGCCAAAGCAGCCTTGCACCGGCTGCCGCTCAATGGTGTCTTCGCAGAACACCTGCCAATCCCAGGCCATAAGAGCCCTTTCTTTTTACTGCCCACGGCACCGCGCGGATCGCGGGTGCCTACAAAAATGCCCCTTCAAATGGTCCACTTGAAGGGGCGTGCCAGAAGCTTGCGCGCTTACTTACTTCTTGGCGTAGTCTTCCATTGGCTTGTCGTTCGGCGCAGCCCAGGCCGCCTTGGTGGCATCAGAGATCGGCAGGCCGATCTTCACGTTGGCTGGCGGGATCGGCTGCATGAACCACTTGTCGTACAGCTTGGCGAGCGAGCCATCGGCGATCTGGCGCTTGATGCTGTCGTCCACGGCCTTCTTGAAAGCGGGGTCGTCCTTGCGCAGCATGCAGGCGATCGGCTCGACCGACAGCACTTCACCCACGATCTTGAAGTCGGCGGGGTTCTTGGCTTTGGAGATGTTGGCGGCCAGGATGGAGCCGTCCATGACGAAGGCGTCGGCGCGGCCCGATTCGAGCAGCAGGAAGCTGTCGCCGGCGCGCTCGTTCCTGCGCAAGGTCTGCACCGAGGTGGTGCCGGTGGTGGTGGCCACGCTCTTGCCGGCCAGGTCCTTGATGCCGTTGATGCCGGAGTTGGCCTTCACCGCAATGCGCACTTCTTCCACGTAGGTGGTCACGGCGAAAGACACGTCTTTCTGGCGCGTGGCGTTGTTGGTGGTGGAGCCGCACTCGAGGTCCACCGTGCCGTTTTGCACCAGGGGAATGCGGTTCTGCGAGGTGACCGGCTGGTACTTCACTTCCATCGCCGTCATGCCCAGCTGCTTGCGGATGTCGGACAGGACGATTTCGCCCATTTCGGTGTGGAAGCCGACGTACTTGCCGTTGCCCAGGGTGTAGCCCAGGCCGGACGACTCACGCACGCCCAGGGACACGCTGCCGGACGCCTTGATTTTGGCCAGCGTGTCGCCGGTTTGAGCCAGGGCGCTGCTGGCGGCCAGTGCGGTCACGGCCCATGCGAGCAGGTGTTTGTTCATGTCTATCTCCTTGCTTGTGAAAAAAACAAAAGGTCAATGATTGTCATCGGGATGCGAGGCCCGTTCAGAATCAAGACCCCCGAATGATGCTCTGCATGCAACCTCCGTACCACCCGGGAAACCCCACGTGAGAAACGGGCAGCCCGCCAATGTAGCCAGCGTCCGTTGCGAACGCCAATGCCGTTTGCGGCGACGGTCATGCAAACCGTTCATGTCCGAATTTACCCCAATGGCCGAGCCCGCCCGTTGGCGTTAAAGGCCTCAGACGCTCGGGGATCAGGAAACACCCAACCGGTGGTGAAGGTCACTCCAGAATTTCTCTACCGGGCCCTTGGCCTTGCGCGCAGCGGGCCGCTCCCGGTAGATGCGGATGTCCAGCGCCGTCTCCAACCCGCCGCCAGCCGAAACCAGCTTGCGCGCGGCCACTTCGTTGCGCACCGCGCTGGCGGGCAGAAACGCAATGCCGTGCCCTTCAAGCGCCATGGCCTTGAGCCCTTCGGCCATGTCGGTCTCGTAAATGCGGTCGAGGTGAACCGGAACGCTGCTCTGCTTGAGCATCTGGTCAACCGCCCGGCCCAGATAAGCTCCAGGTGCATAGGCCAGGTAGGGCTGTGGCTGGCCGGCTTGCCCGGGCAGGGAGAAGGTGGGCGCGCCGCTGGCGATGGGCTTCACATACGGTGCCAGCAACTCGCGGCCCAGCGGCAGCATCTCGTAGCGGTTGGCATCGAGCTGGATCGGCTGCGACTCGTGGTGGTAAGCAATCAGCAGGTCGCAGCTGCCTTCAACCAGGCGCAACACGGCATCGTGCACGTTCAGCGCAATCAGGCGACTTTTGATTGGACCGCAGGTCTCGCGCAGGCTGGAGAGCCAGGAGGGAAAAAACGTGAAGGCAAGCGTGTGCGGCACGGCAAACTCGATCACGTCCTGGGCTGCGGCCGTGTGGGCCCGCAACATGGCGCGTGTGCTCTGCAGCGCCTGCAGCATTTCCAGCGCCTGGTCGTAGAGGGTCTGTCCGGCGGGCGTGAGTCGCGTGGGGTACGAAGACCGGTCCACCAGATCGGTACCGGCCCAGGCCTCCAGGGACTGGATACGCCGGGAGAAAGCCGGCTGAGTCACATGGCGCAACTGCGCCGAGCGGCTGAAGCTGCGGGTTTCAGCCAGGCTGACGAAGTCTTCGAGCCACTTGGTTTCCATGGGGCGCGATTATGGCGTGGCCCTAACCTTCAAGTACGAGGCGCACTGAAGCCACGTACAGCTGCTCCATCGCATCCAGCGGCTGCATCGCCGCGGCGCGGTCTTGCAGGTGGCGTGCCTCTTCGATGCGCTTGTGGCCATCCAGCATGATCAAACCGTTGGCGTACTCGGACAAGGTGACCGCTGAATCGGGATTGAGTGCCAGTGCCTTTTGGTAAAGCGCCAGACCGGCGTCCTTGCTGGCGCCGTGCGTCATGCCCCCGACCAGCGCGCCCACTTTGTCGATCACTTCAGCGTGGTAACCGGCCAGGGCGAGGTGGGCGTCGGCGTGGCGTGGCGCCAGTGCGATGGTGGTCTCCAGCGCCTGGCGGATTTTTACGCCCAGACCTTGCGTGAGTGCCTTGGCCACGCTGATGCACTGGCTGTAGCGCGCCAGTGCATAGGCTTGCCAATACCAGGCCCCGGCGTTGTTTGGCTGCCGCTTCTGCAGCGATTCGGCTCGGGTGGCGGCCTCCAGCAGCAGCAACTGGCGGGAGTGTTCGCGCGGCTCCAGGTAATTGGCGTAGATGCAGGTGGCCTTGTTGGCGACATTCATGCCCGCGTCACCCAGAGCCAGGCCCTCGATGGCGGCACGCTGGAACTCTCCGTTGTGAAAGAGAACCCAGGCCGCCAGCACATCGGCTCGCTCGGGCCAGGGCTCCGCGTCACCCATGTGCAGTCGACTCCACTGGCGCTGCAGATGGGTGCTGTCGAACCGCGGAGTCACGGCCCAGGGGAAAGTGGTCCAGGTATCCATCGTTGTCTCCTCGTGCTCGTGCGTCACGCGCTGGGGCTGTAGGCCGCTGTGAGATGGATCAGGTGCTGCCGCTGCGAACTCTCCAGGTAAGGCACCAGCAGGTTGAGCACATGGTAGGCGCCGCGCATCAGCGCCTGTTGCGCATTCTCGGGCTCCAGCGCGTGGCGCGGATCGCGCACGTACTCAAAGCTCAGCCAGTAAGTGAGCACCACCACCATGCTGTCGGCGGTGGGGCCCATTTCGCGCGCGTCCATTGTTACCGCGCTGTGGCTGCTGAGAGCCGCAAGCAGTTGGCGGATGGCACGCGTCTTGTTCTTCAGCACATCCTGGAAATGGGTCTCCAGCATGCGGTTCTTCGACAGCAGATCGTTGAGGTCGCGGTAAAGAAAACGGTACTCCCAGATGATCTCGAACAGCGAGTGCAGGAAGAACCAGGCGTCCTCGACGTTGCGCACACCCTCGCTCGCACCCAGCAATTCACCCAGCGCTTTTTCATATCGCTCGAACAGCGTGTTGATCAGCTCGTCCTTGGCCGGGTAGTGGTAATACAGGTTGCCCGGGCTGATGCCCAGCTCCGCCGAGATCAGCGTGGTCGACACGTTGGGCTCGCCAAACCGGTTGAAAAGTTCGAGCGTGACCTCGAGGATGCGCTCGGCGGTGCGGCGCGGGGCTTTCTTGGCCATGACGCTCAGCGGCCCAGGGCCGGTTCGCCAAGCCGGCGCTGCAAATCGTCCAGGGTGGCGTGAAGCTGCCGGCCCACCACGGTCTGGGCGGGTACTGACGGGTCGTTCACCAAACGCATGTCTGCGTTGCGCAGCGAGGCCTCGTTCAAGGTCACGCCGTGTCGCGCCAGCTTGGGGGCCAGCTCGACCTTGCGCTGAAGCAGCATCTTGCGCGTCTGCTGGTAGGCGTGTTCGGCGAGCTCGCGGCGCTGGCGGTAGCTGAAGGTGTTGGCGGTGAACAGCTTCGCATCGCGCTGCTCGGGCTCGATCAGCACGATGTCGGTGTCCGGGTAGAAGCGTTCGTAGTTCTTCATGCCCAGTTCCAACCGCGAATGGATCATGGAGCGGAAGGTCTGGCTCATCACCGCCGGAAAGCCACCCTCGACCAGAGAAGGAATGTGGTCGGTGTGATCCCCCACAGCATGCGCGCGAAACGGCACCAAGGGGTTCAGGCACAGCAACAGGTCCACACCTTCGTCAAGCGCCACGGTGGCATGCAAGGTTTTCTTGAGCGCGCCGTCAACATAGTGCTGCCCACCAATCTCCACCGGTGGAAACAGGCCGGGCAGGGCGGCGCTGGCCTGGATGGCGCGCGAGATCGGCACATGGTCCCACCCGGCCTTGCCAAACGGAGCAGCCTCGCCGGTGTCGAGCTGCGTGGCCACCAGCGTGAGGCGGGCACGCAGTTCGCGGAAGTCATTGGTGCGCCCAGGCTGGCTGAACAGCCGCTCGATCTGGTGGTGGATGCCTTCGTTGTCCAGCACGCCGGTGGGCAGAACCGCGCCAAGACGCTCAAACGCATTCGTGAAGCTCTTGCCCTGTACGCCCCAGGCCCACAGCGCGCTGCCCAGCAGGCCAGGCACGCGCTGCAACCGACCGCCAAACTCGGTCCAGGCGGGCTTGAGCAGCCAGGCCGGGTCGAAGTTGTCGCGACTGCTGCGGTCTTCGATGAAGGCCTCGCACAGTTCCCGCGGCGTGATGCCGTTGGCCAGGCCGGCGGCAATGAAGCCACCCGCGGACACGCCAACATAGTGGTCGCAGCGGTTGAGGTCGAGGCCGTCCAGCGTGTCGGCCAGTGCGCAGAGAGCGCCGATTTCGTAGATGGCACCGAGCGGTCCGCCACCGGCCAGGGCAAGCGCAATGCGGGGGCCCGTTGCTTTGCCGGAGCGAATTTTCGGAGGCCTGGGAGAAGGCTCGGAGTGGGCTTCGCGCGGTGTCGTCATGCGCTCGAGTGTAGACCGCGGGTGTGGCTCGACATGCTGCGTTGCAGCATGGGGCACAGACGCAAAAAAGGGGCGCAATCGCCCCTGTTGGAAGTGGTGCCGTCAGGCCTCACCGCGCTCACGCCGTGGCGGACTTCTTCGCGGGGGCGGCCTTGCGAGCTGCGGTCTTGGCCGCGACCTTCTTGGCCGCAGGCTTGGCAGCAGCCGCCTTCTTTGCGGGCACGACCTTGCGGGCGGCGGTCTTGGCAGGGGCTTTGCCGGCGAGTTGCTGCACGTGCTGGTTGAGTGCGTCGATGCGCTTGATCAGCGCGTCCACGTCGCGGGCCGAGGGCACGCCCAGCTTGTTGAGGGCCTTGGCCACGCGCTCTTCAAAGATCGATTCGAGCTTGTCCCATTGGCCCGAGGCCTTGGAAGAAATATCGGTGGCCATGCTGCTGACCTTGTTGGTGGCTTCCGAAATGCGCTCTTCGGCCACGGCCTGCGTCTTGCGCTGGATCGACAGGCCTTCCTTCACGAGCGACTCGAAGGCTTTGCCGCCCTCTTCCTGAGCCTTGGCAAAAGCGCCGAGACCGGCCAGCCAGATTTGCTGGGCCGAATCCTTGATGGCGCCGGACAGCGGGGAGTTGAAAGCCTGGGCGGATGCCTTCTTGTCGCTGCCGTTTTTCTGGATCTTCTTGACCATGGGATGCTCCTGCGGGTTGGGATGAATGGACAGGCCGGGGCCCGAGTGCAGCCACTGTACGGGCAGGCCACCTGCCGTGTGTAGGGGCACGAGACTAATGCCGGCGCGGCGTACGCGGGTTTTTGCGGAATGGGGCGCGCCGCTTCGTGGACAAGAATGGCAGGCGTTTAACCTCGCTCACACACCATCTGTTCCAGGAGACCTTCATGCATTACTTCCATCGGCAAGCGCCTGGTGGGCAAGCTGCTCCAGCGCAAAGGCGCGGTGGTGCACTTCCTCATCCGCAAGGAAAGCGAAGGCAAGGTGGCGGGGATGCGCGAGTACTGGGGTGTGGGTGCGGCGCGTGCGGTGCCGGTGTTTGGAGACCTCACCAGCAAAAAGCTGGGTGTCTCAGCCGATGACACCAAGGCACTCAAAGGACAGATCGATCATTTCTACCACCTGGCCGCGGTGTACGACCTGGAGGCCGACGCCGAGAGCCAGATCGCGGTGAACGTGGACGGCACGCGCAACACGGTGGAATTTGCCAAGGCGATCGGCGCCGGCCACTTCCACCATGTGTCGTCGATTGCGGCCGCCGGACTCTACGAAGGTGTGTTCCGCGAAGACATGTTCGACGAGGCCGAGGGCCTGGACCACCCCTACTTCATGACCAAGCACGAAAGTGAAAAAATCGTGCGCGAGGAATGCAAGGTGCCCTGGAGCGTGTACCGCCCCGCCGCCGTGGTGGGCGACAGCCAGACCGGCGAGATGGACAAGATCGACGGGCCTTACTACTTCTTCAAACTCATTCAACGCCTGCGCCAGATCCTTCCGCCGTGGATGCCCAGCGTGGGCCTGGAAGGTGGTCGCATCAACATCGTGCCGGTGGACTTCGTGGTCGATGCACTCGACCACATCAGCCACCTCAAACGCAACAGCGGCGCGTGTTTCCACCTGGTGGATCCCATGGGCTACCGCGTGGGCGACGTGCTCGACATCCTGAGCAAGGCGGCGCACGCGCCGAAGATGAACCTGTTCATCAACGCCGCGCTGATGGGCTTCATTCCAAAGAGCGTCAAGAAAGGCCTGATGGCACTGGCGCCGGTGCGCCGCGTGTACAAGGCCATCATGCAGGACCTCGGGCTGCCCGAGGAGATGATGACCTTCGTCAACTACCCCACGCGCTTCGATTGCCGGGAAACACTTGCTGCGCTCAAGGGCAGTGGTATTGCGTGCCCCAACTTCAAGGACTACGCGTGGCGGCTGTGGGACTACTGGGAACGCCACCTCGACCCCGACCTGCACATCGACCGCAGCCTCAAGGGAACGGTGGCGGGCAAGGTGGTGCTGGTCACCGGTGGCAGCTCGGGCATTGGTCTGGCGGCCGCCCACAAGTTCGCCGAGGCTGGCGCCACCACGATCATTTGCGGACGTGACCAGGACAAGCTCGACGAAGCCTGCAAAGAGGCGAAAGACAAGGGCTACGAGTTCATCGCCTACCCGGCCGACATTGCCGACATGGCCGATGCCGACCGCTTCGTGCAACTGCTGGTGGCCAACCATGGCGGCGTTGATTTCCTGATCAACAACGCCGGCCGCTCGATCCGTCGCGCCATCGAGGGCAGCTACGACCGCTTCCACGATTTCGAGCGGACCATGCAGCTCAACTACTTCGGCTGCTTGCGCGTGACCATGGGCCTGCTGCCCGGCATGGTGGCCAAGCGCAAAGGCCATGTGGTCAACATCAGCTCCATCGGCGTGCTGACCAACGCGCCGCGCTTTTCCGCCTACGTGGCGAGCAAGGCCGCGCTGGACGCATGGACACGCTGTGCGAGCAGCGTCAGCTTCACCACCATCAACATGCCGCTGGTGCGCACGCCCATGATCGCGCCGACCCAGATCTACAAGAACGTGCCGACGCTGGCGCCCGAAGAGGCGGCCGACATGATCGCGCAGGCCTGCATCTTCAAACCGGTTCGTATTGCGACCCGCCTGGGCATCACCGGCCAGGTCATGCACGCGATGGTGCCGCGCGTGGCGCAGATCGTGATGAACACGAGCTTTCGCATGTTCCCGGACTCATCGGCGGCGAAGGGGGACAAGGGAGGGAAGTCGCAGTTGTCGGCTGAGGCGGTGGCCATGCAGCAGATGATGCGGGGGATTCACTTCTGACTCTTGTGCTTGAAGTGGCGGGTTTGTTGTCGTGGCAGGCCGGGTCTCGGCCCGGCGGCCGAGCTACTTTCTTTTGCTTCGCCAAAAGAAAGTAGCCAAAGAAAAGGCGAGCCGAAGTCCGGGGCCCTGCGGGCTTCCTTGCGCTGCTCGTGTCGCGGGGGATGTCCGCAAACTTGTCGGCTGCGCGGCCTTCGGACATGCGGACATCTGATCCCCGCGCCCCTGCGCTGCTCAGCCCGGCCACACGGCCACAAACGGGTTCGGGTTCGGACTCCCCCTCCGGCGTGCGTGTCTTGCCCCCTCTCCCCCTGGGAGAGGGTTGGGGTGAGGGCTCCCCCGCCGTCATTCGCTGGCGAGTAGCGCAGGAGCGCCCGGACAAGGGGCGCACATGTCCGAAGGCTGCGAAGCAGACAAGTTTGTGCGCACCCCGGGCGATTCGAGCAACGCAGCGTACCCGAAGCGAAGCGCAGGGACAGCGAATTCGGCTCGCCTTTTCTTTGCTTACTTTCTTTTGGGCGTTGCAAAAGAAAGTAAGTCGGCCGGGCCGAGACCCGGCTCGCCACGAAAGACAAAACATCAAGAAGAAATCAATCCGCCCCACTCTGCTGCAAAGCCCACATCCCCGCATAAACCCCACTGCGCGCCACGAGGTCGGCATGCGTCCCCCGCTCCACGATCTCCCCATTCACCAACACGAGGATCTCGTGTGCGTCCACCACCGTGGAGAGGCGGTGCGCAATCACCAGCGTGGTCTTGTTGCGAGCCGCCGTCTTCAGCTCTGCCTGAATCGCCCGCTCGTTGGCCGAGTCCAGCGCAGAGGTCGCCTCGTCGAAGATCACGATGGGTGGGTTTTTCAACAAGGTGCGGGCAATGGCCACACGCTGCTTCTCACCACCCGAAAGCTTCAGGCCCCGCTCGCCCACCATGGTGCGGTAACCCAGCGGCAGCTTCTCGATGAAGCTGTGGATGTGAGCGGCCTGCGCGGCCTGCACCGCTGCGTCGTGCCCGGCCTCGGGGCGGCCGTACAGGATGTTGTATTCGATGGTGTCGTTGAACAGCACCGTGTCCTGCGGCACGATGCCGATGGCCTGGCGCACGCTGGACTGTGTGACGCCTTTGATGTCCTGACCGTTGATGGTGATGCGGCCAAAACCATGGGGCCCTGGCTCCGCATCTGAAGCTGCGTTCGTGACGTCATAAAACCGGTAGAGGAGACGCGCCAAGGTGCTCTTGCCCGAACCCGACGGCCCCACCACCGCCACCGTCTTGCCGGGCGGAATCTCGAAGCTGATGCCGTGCAGGATCTCGCGCGCCGGCTCGTACGAAAAACGCACGTTCTCGAACTTCACCGCAGGCGGGCCGTCCATCAGCAGCGGCCGGGCGTCGGGTGAATCCGCAATCTCGCGCTCTTTCTCCAGCAGTACGAACATCTTGTCCAGGTCGGTCAGGCTTTGCTTGATCTCGCGGTAAAGCACGCCCAGGAAACCCAGCGGGATGTAGAGCTGGATCATGAAGGCGTTGACCATCACCAGATCACCCAGCGTCATCTCGCCGCTGACCACGCCCTGCGTGGCGCGGTAGAGCATGAGCACCAGCGCCACGGCAATCACCAGTTGCTGCCCGGCGTTGAGCATGGACAGCGTGGTCTGGCTCTTGATGCGGGCGCGGCGCAGTTTTTCCAGCGCTTCGTCGTAGCGGCGGCCTTCAAACGCTTCGTTGTTGAAGTACTTCACCGTCTCGTAGTTCAGCAGCGAATCGATGGCGCGCGTCTGGCTGGTGGACTCCAGCTCGTTCATCTCGCGGCGGAACTTGGTGCGCCACTCGGTCACCACCACGGTAAACGTGATGTAGAGCACCAGCGCCACCAGCGTGATCCACACGTAGCCCATGTCGAACTGGGTGCCCAGCAGCGCGAGCACCATGGTCACCTCGATCAGCGTGGGGATGATGCTGTAGAGCGAGTACGAGATGAGCGACTGCACGCCGCGCGTGCCGCGTTCGATGTCGCGCGTCATGCCGCCGGTCTGGCGCTCCAGGTGAAAACGCAGGCTCAGCGCGTGCAGGTGGCCAAACACCTGCAGCGCGATGCTGCGCGTGGCGCCCTCGGTGGCTTTGGCAAACACCAGCTCGCGCAGCTCGGTGAAGAGACTGGTGCACAGACGCAGGCCCCCGTAGGCCAGCAGCAAACCCAGCGGCACCACGAGCATGGCTTCGACGCTGCCCGGCTTGATGCTCATGGCGTCGACCAGTTGTTTCAACAGCAGCGGCACGCTCACGTTGGCCATCTTGGCGGCCACCATGAAGGCCAGCGCCAGCACCACGCGCACCTTGTATTGCCAGAGGTAGGGCAACAGGCGCTGGAGGGTGGCCCAGTCGGAGCGCTGGGGCTTGGTGCCCTGGGCGCCCGGGTTGGCGGGCAGGGCGACGGTGGCTTGAGAGGGGTTGTCTGGGCGCATGCGTGAAAATCGTGAGCAACTGGAGATTGTGACCATGACCGACAAAACAAGCCCGAACCCCGAAACCACCCTGCCGCGCGACAGGGAACTGGTCTTGAAGGTCATTCCCATGCCGGCCGACTGCAACGCCAACGGCGACATCTTCGGCGGCTGGGTCATGGCGCAGGTCGACCTGGCCGGCGCCGTGCTGCCGGCGCGCTACGTGCGCGGGCGCATGGCCACGGTGGCGGTGAACCAGTTCATCTTCAAGCAGCCGG
>LNFM01012976.1_pt1 | contig 10769 bp, 9 predicted proteins | sample 596031 | NCBI WGS metagenome assembly LNFM01 (sample SAMN04254537, study PRJNA301005) | activated carbon metagenome | isolation source: dual media filters at the Ann Arbor, Michigan drinking water treatment plant | place: USA: Ann Arbor | reverse complement strand
GCAATCCCCCATGGTGTTGACCGACGTGACCCCGCAGCTGAATGGATCCCGTCCCGTGCTCATCGAAAGCGACCGGGGGAACTGACGCTCTCTCAATCTCCGTGAATGCCCCTCACGATCGTCTACCAAGACGTTGTGTGAACAGTGCTGTCATACAGTCCATATTCACTACGGCCACAGCACGACAGTATTCCGCTCGCTGTGTACCAGACCAGGGCTGTAGTATTTCTCATACATCGGCCTCACATCGATGCAATAGATCTCACGACTATTCTCGATCCCTCGCTCAACCCCGACGCACCATCTGCCAATCAGTCCCAGCAAGAGATAGGGTCTTATAACCCTAAACGGAAACATGTCAAAACGGACTTATGCTTCAGGGGGATGTTATGAGGATTGCGTCTGTGCTACCTTGCCGCCGCGTATGACCATATGCACTTTTTCGATACAATACTTGCGCATGAAGAGCTCGTAACTGAAAACAGCGAGGCGGAACACCATTGGAGCTGACAAGAGATTACCCGAACAGTCGTCAGGCCTGGCATCATTATTAGCCATGTGAACGAGCCTCGCACGATGTGAAGGAGATTGCCATGACAGACGACTTCGTAATGTGTGCACGGGCGGTCGAGAAGAATTCCTTCGTTGCCGAGCCGGGCCCCACTCTCTTCCTCCAGGTTCCGTCGAACGAACTGCCCTCCCCGAAACATGCCGTCGCACGAAAAGACGTGTGGGTCAAACGGCTGCGAAAAGAATCGATCTGGGGCAAAGATGTCCGCACGAAAGCCGATCGCGGCGACATTTTGATCTTCATCCACGGCTACAACAATTCACAGCACATCGTGATGCAGCGGCATAGACAGCTGAAAGCTGATCTTGCCGCCGCCGGCTGGAAAGGCTGCGTCGTCTCCTTCGATTGGCCCAGCGACGACATGACCTTGAACTATCTCGAAGACCGTCACGACGCCAAACAAACCGCGCTGCAACTCGTCACCGACGGCATCGCGTTACTTGCACAGGAACAAGGCCACGATTGCACCATCAACGTCCATCTGCTCGGCCATTCCACCGGCGCCTATGTGATCCGCGAAGCCTTCGACGACGCCGACGACGCCTCACTCGCGAATAACAGTTGGCTCGTGAGCCAGATCGCGCTGATCGGCGGCGACGTGTCCGCCGGATCACTGTCGGCCGATAACTCCTCCTCCGAATCGCTCTACCGCCACTGCACAAGACTCACGAACTATTCCAATCGCCACGACTCCGTCTTGAAACTCTCGAACGCCAAGCGAGTCGGCATGGCCCCGCGCGTCGGCCGCGTCGGACTTCCCGACGATGCGCCAGGCAACGCGGTGGACATCGACTGCTCAGACTATTTTCACCAGCTGGAGTCGGACCCGGCGCTGCGGAAGAAAGACCAAAAGGCTGAGATCGGCACCTTCAACCACTCCTGGCACATCGGCAACGCCACCTTTGCCAAAGATCTCTGCGAAGTCTTGAAGGGCGATTTGGATCGGACGGTGGTGCCGACAAGAAAAGTAGATGGAGCGGGGAAATTGTGGCTGAAGCAGGCCTGACAGAAGTGCGGGGCGTCATTCGATCATAGGCTGCGCTGTGTGCGTACCAGCATTGCTGCGATTCGTGAGGCGTAAGATCAAACTGCCCCCATCTAACCCCTCGGCCACAGCAGTACTCCGCACGTCGCGGCCTGACCAAGGATGTCGTTCCTCTCACAAATCCGTTTCACCTCAATGCGATAGGCACAACGACCACCCTCGATCCCCCGCCCGATCCAGACATCCAACCTACCTACCGGACCTAGCATGAATAGAACCGTATGGATCTAATCGGAAGTAGGCAAAACCGGACTTACGCTTCCGAGGTATATTTTTAAATTTGCCCCTCTGTTACCTTCCCGCCGCGCAGGCATAGTTACTTTCCATTTTCAATCACTTTGTACATGGGGGTCGCAGGTGAGATCGGCAAAGCCGAAGACCCCTGAGGCTGTCAATCAATTAAATAAAGTACTAGTCAGCCTGAACCTAATATGTCTCCTCATGGAAGAACACAACCACCACAAACACTTTTCCATTGAGATCCTATGAAGACCATGAAGCTCGGTTCTTCTGGCCCTGCGGTGAAGAGGCTTCAGAGAGCTCTTAGAAATGATGGGTTCAACCCTGGCCAGAACGATGGTGAGTACGGCCTCGCTACTGAGGCAGCCGTTCTTGCTTTTCAGCGGAGTCGAGGCCTCTTAGCTGACGGCGTCGCCGGTCCGCGCACGCTCACCGCGTTGGGCCTCGCCGATGACGACTCCCTCCCTAATGCCATTCCAGCTTTCACCGTGGCCATTGTTTCACGGATGTTTCCATTCACTCCTTTGAGCAATATCAAGATGCATTTACCCCCTGTGTTCGAAGCCCTTGCCGACGCGGAACTTGTCGACACCCCCATTGTCCTTACTGCACTTGCCACCATCCGAGCGGAAACCGAGAGTTTCGAACCGATTGCGGAGCACCGATCCCGTTTCAACACATCGCCTAACGGTCACCCCTTCGACCTATATGACAACCGTCAAGACTTAGGAAATCAAGGCCCTCCCGACGGAGAGCGCTTTCGGGGAAGGGGCTACATTCAACTTACCGGTCGATTTAATTATGGGAAATACGGAAACACTATTGGCCTTGGCAGTTCGTTGATAGAGCGCCCTGATCAAGCTTCCGATCCCGACATTGCAGCACAATTGCTTGCTGTATTTATCAAGGATAAAGAACGGCCACTTAAAGAAGCATTATTGGAAAATGACATGAAAGCCGCACGACGTCTCATCAATGGGGGGAGCCACGGCCTGGACCGATTTACCAACGCGTATATGGTCGGCCAGGCATTGATCGCGTCATCCTGAACCGTATATGCCTCTGCGAAGTCTTGAAGGGCGATTTACATCAGACGGTGGTGCCGACGAGGAAAGTAAATGGGACGCGGAAGTTATGACTGAAGCAAGCATGACTGGAGTGACCATCGGCGCTCCAGCAAATGGTCACTAGTGCGGCCTGACTCCATCGTGTTGGTGATACATCACTCGATAGCAGAATTCACACTGCGTTATCAACGCTTCCCTGAGAGGACCTAATGCTCCCCCTAGCAATACCATTGGCAATTTCAGCAATTAGTGCCCTCGTAAGATATCGCGGGAAAGTAGACACAATTTTATCTCTAAATGAAGCGACGAAGGGTTTGCCTTTCAAATTGCCTGACGCGCCCATTAATCGGACCGAACACCTCAATGGCATGATTGCCTTCTTTCGTTCAGAAAGAGGCCGCGTGTGCTTAGGAATCAACCAACTAACGGATAGCTTTGCTGCTGTGGATAATGCCCATAAAAGCCAACCTGTCAACTACCCCTCCAATGCATTACACGAGTGCTTTAATCTCTACTTCGAAGCAGCTGAGGTTAAGCCACTGCAGATTGGCCCGGGACTGGAGGCGGATGCTGCACGACGCAGACATGTGAGTAGTGGCCCGAGCGAGGATATGCGTCTAGCATACTACGTTGTCGAGTCACATCGCTTATCCAGAAACCCGACATTGACACGAGTGTTGCTTGCAACGACCGACACGCTACTAGAAATCGCAGGAGAGAGTGCTGGCTCCTTCATTAATAATCCAAAAACAAAGGCTCTTGTAGAAAGCCTACTCACCGAATTCGCAGTTAAGCACGACTTCGATGACGATAGTGCAGAACTCATTCTCCGTCGTTTATTAGGATCTGCGGCCATCGCCGCACTGGATACGCCGAACATTATTCCAAACAAGCCTGCTTTTGCCGCGCTCACTGGAGCGCTCAGCGACCTACGAAAAGATCTAGGCACAGAGTTTGTTGCACGCCTGGTTACTAAGGAAGGTTTTGAAAAGTTCGTTTCAGGACTTCTCGGTCATGTCGCCACTGATCCCTCGTTTATTACGCAGCAAGACACGGCCAAGAAAGTATTGACCGCAACTCTCACCGAGCTTAGTAAGAACTTCCCCGAGATTGTTCAAGGTGACGCAAAAGCTATGTTTGGCGTCCTGGAAGTAGGGATCGCCGCCGGGGCCGCCAACGTCGGTGCTGTGCTTCAGAAGGAACTTAGCGGACAGCCATTAGTTACTGTTGTTCTTACTGCCGTGGCAACTGAAATAGCCACCGTCGCACAGACACATGGCTTCATAAGCAAGCTGTCAACGGGAGAAGTGTTTGGAGATCTATATCGTGTCTCCCTTGCGGCAGTTGCGGCCAATCCAGAGGCACTAGTCAGCGAAGCCAACATGAAGCCCGTGGTGGCGAAGCTCATCTCTGGCCTTGCCGACGCCTTTGCAACAACTCCGTTTGAACAAACTCTATCGATTGACACCATGCAGCACTTGGCCTCTGGCTGCTTGCAGATCCTAGCAAAGGAAGAGAAGTTCCTGGCCAACTCAGGACTCTTTGCCAGCAAGGTCCTTCAAGCAGTCTTCGCCTCAGGCGCCTCTGCAGTACGAGATGGCCTTGAGATAAAGGATCTGCTCATCATTGTCCAGAGCGCAGTTGAAACTGCGAGCGGAAATCTTGCCCTCGTAGAAATGGATGATCACTTTCGAGCATCGCTTGAAGCGATTGGAAAGGCCATCGCAGAAAAGAAAGTGGCCAGCCTTCTTTCTCTACAGGGTCAGCGGCTTGCTCTCACGTCAGCGATCCAAGCGATTGCGGCCAACCCCCGTATATGGAAAGGCTTCAGCGAGAAGAATATCGTCCAGCCGTTAGTTGTCGGCATCATTAACGGGATCGCCTCGGATCCAACTCACTTGCTTTCCGGCTCAGTACTCGTGGAAGCGATGCGGACATGTTTGACAGCTACGGCACGGCGCGGTGACGTTATCCTCAACAACACTACAAGCCCGGATGAAATAACTACCTTACTGACAAACGCACTCAAAGCCGCTGATGCTGAGATTGGCAAGACAATTGATGGAGAAAATCTTCCCGCATTTCTCGAACGAGTTATCCTTGAATTTCTTCAAGCCCCGTTCTCTCTCACTCCAGCGAATGCAGCAGATTTCAAGAGCTTGATCCGAAAAGTATTCGCGCAACTAGGGAGGTAAGAGCATGCTATTTGTACGATTGTCCGCACTCATTGGCATCGTGACAATGCTGAGTGGCTGCTCATGGCTATTTCCACAAATGACGGATTTAGAGAAGTTACACCAAACCTACCGAGTAGAGTTTTCCCGTGCCTTTGTTCCAGAAGCTGAAGAGAAGAATGCCGGTGCGGCACTATGTGCAAGTGGAGGGAAGGGCGAGAACAGGTTTCCAGAAACACTACAGGCAATTCGCAATATAAGACTCAACGACAATTTAGCGAGTGCGGAGTCAGCCCATGTGACCGTCCTAGAAGGGATGATTTTCTTACAAATAGGACATACTGGCACGGCCCGTTTGCTAGAACCAGCGGTTACCAAGGCTCGAGGGAACCTGACTTCCTTGGATAAGGGGATCATTCCACGTGATGCGTTATTTGCAGAAGCATACCCTTCCCTAATCAAGGGGTGGGAGGCAATCTGTGCACCAGCGACAGGTAATAACCTACAGGTTTTTGAAAAAGCGTCATTTGAACCAAAGTCGTTTGCTGAAACCGCAGGCGCGATACAAGACATGCTCGATAAACACCTCAAAAGGAAAGAGCTTGGCGATCCGCAATCTGACGAAGGAGCCATCTACCTAGCCACAACCGCAGCAATTTTTGACATGTGGACATATGCCGCGGTGAAAGAGCGCTGCGCGTTTCAGTTTATGGACTGGCGAGATCAATGCCCAGTTGATGCAACAGGACTCCCAGATAACGCAGGTGTGATTAGCAAGTACCAACCTTGGTATTACGCAAAGGCCAGAGGATTTATTGAGCCATTCCTTAGCGATACAGAAAAGCAAGCGGCTAAGGAGATGGGGACTAGACTCCTGAATAATTCAGCAGGGCGATGGCGCTATTTGGCTTGGTATAGCTTCCTCTGTGCAGCGCCCACCCTAAAAGACGGACAGGGAAAGGGCAACTGCATTAAACCGTAGTTACAGCCTCACGAGCTGAAGTTCGCCCTAGAGGATAGGTCAACATGAAACTTTCGCCGGCCGACATTACATGTTTTTCGACCCTCGTCTTCGTTACTGTCCTAACTGGCCTTATCGGATTCAAGCTGTTAACGGGAACAATAAACACCCGTGGGATGTTGCAGAACAAGATGACAGGCAAGTTTGAACCGGAGCGCTTCCTCCTGGTGATCATGACTCTTGGAGGAGCTATTTATTACTTCTCGCTTGCGTTGGATTCGTTGGGCTCTCAGAAGATGCCCCCAGTTCCTGACTTGTTACTTGAGACCATTGGCGGAAGCAACGCCCTTTACCTTACAGGGAAGACCTATCGAATGTTGGCCCTCCTTTCCACAAAGATATAACAAGAAATCATTTAGACGAAGGAGCAACAAATGGATGTAATGGATTTTATTAAATGGAGCATCGCGATTTTTATTCCTCTACTGGAAATTACGATAATTGTGCTCATATGGCGTGGCCAGATCGATCTTAGATTCCTTATTAGCGAAGACAATGGGATGGCCAGCCTTTCGCGCTTCCAATTCTTGATTTTCACATTTGTCATCGTAGGAATCTTCGCCATGATGTCATTTGATGCAATGGATATGGGCAAATGGGTGGACATTCCTGGAGCAGTGCTCGGCCTAATGGGCATCAGTGGCGGCAGCTACGTTGCAGCAAAGGGCATCCAAGAAAGCGCTAAACAGGAAGACACGAAAGTAGCTGCAGCAAAACCGGAAGATCGCTGGGTCCGCAATTGAGCCTTGGCGGTGTACTCTTGCGTGGAACAGGTGGATTAGACGATGGGGGAATAAAAGCACATTCATTTCCGCACATCTTTCTCATGGACTGGAACAGAAAATGGTGAACAGGAAATGGTGGCAGGAACCTTTGATCGAATTGCCTACCATGATTCTGTTGCGGATTGGTTCCTGACACTTTTTCCCCACCCACGCCCACTACACTTGTCCAGCAGTAGGCCCATCAACAACCGACGGCATGAGGCTACCACTCATAGCGTCCGCTATTGGAGAGCAGGGTCACAATGAATTCCAAAGAGGGCGGTGAGCCAAAACTCCAGATCCACCAGATTGTGCTCCTGGTTGCTGCCGTGACCGGTGGAGTGTGGCTCTACCAGGGCCCGCTGAAAAGCTCGAGGCCGGTCCAGGACATGGAAAATAAGAGCGCTATGGAAATGGGGGAAGAGAGGGTCCAAGCCAGATTATGGCAAGACCCTTTCGAAGCTGTCGAGACACACCTAAAATATGAAGATTCGAAAAGTGGTGGACGATCGGCGCCAGGTGAGAAGACACATTTCCATTTGCTCACGCGTGTGGCAGAAGAGGTGGCCACATCCACTCCTACCCCCAGAGACATCCAGATTCTCGTCATCCTTACGGATGGAAGTCCCTACGCAGACAACCGAGAATCCCGTCTACGCCATCGATTTGCAGTTCTGGCTGGCTTGGACCGGGCAGGTTATACACCTAGAAATGGCGAATATGTCCGTTTTTTCCATTGGAGCGAGACGGACACTTGCCAATCTACCTCTGCAGAATACCAGCACATATCTCCACTGTGGGCTCAGCAGCTCTCGTCGAGAGTGAAGAGCTACAGTCAAGCGATACCCATCAGATTTGACAATTGCAGACCTTCGACCGCGGGATATTGGCGCCAGGCTCCTGTGCCGGTTGAATGGTATCAGTCGGTACCCGATGGCAAATCTCATGTGCTGATCTTCTGGATCAAGGATCAAGACCTTGGCGATCAACCACTTAATAGCTTGCATGAGATCCACGAGGTTACGAAACGAAGCTTCATGGGCTTGCATTCAAATCTCACATTTAGAGTCATCGGGCCGCGTTTCTCTGGAACGCTTCAAGCCATGCTCGCCGATAAAGTGAATGAGCCGCGTTTCCCTGAAACATTTCAAATCACGACCGCCGTGGTTCATAGGGATAACGACGTTACCTTCGAGATGTACTCTCCCTGGTCTACAGCCCCAGAAGAGCATTTGACAGACTGGAAGGAATCGATTGAAGACCAGTTCAAGAATAGAAAAGTAACGTTCATCCGTACGATTCCAACAGATGCTGAGCTTGTAGATGCGCTAGCGGGTGAACTGAGTAGGCGGGGCGCTAAATTGAAATGTACTCAGAAGAATGATTGCGCTCATATCGCGGTAATTTCAGAGTGGGACACTCTCTATGGAAGAACGCTCCCGGCAATCTTCAAGCCTAGAGCTTCTTATCCAGAGAACCTCCATCGATACAGTTACCTCCGTGGCTTGGACGGAGAGCTGCCCCATAGCAAGCAGAAGAGTGACAAGGACACTCCAGCCGACAATAAAAATTCATCCATGTACTTATTCAGAGAACAGCAGGAAGTCGAGAGCATGGAGGCCCCGGACGGACGAAGCCAACTCGATTACCTTCGGCGACTGACTCAGGTCATCAAAGAAAAAGATGACGAGCTTCGGGCGTGTAGCCACTGGAAATCGAAATGTCCAAGAATCAAAGCCATCGGCGTGCTGGGGAGCGATGTCTACGACAAGCTACTCGTCCTACAAGCACTTAAGAAGAGTTTCCCAGAAGTGCTTTTCTTTACAACAGATCTCGACGCCCGTCTGTTTCATCCCACCCAATTGACCTGGACTCGCAATTTGGTAGTCGCCTCCCACTTTGACCTTAAGCTCAATGACAAGCTCCAGGGAGAAATCCCGCCGTTCAGGGACACTTACCAAACAGCAACTATGTTAGCCATTCTGAGAGCACTTGGAACACTTAAGGAGACGACAAAGTGTCCAGGTGCATTACAATTTAGAGGCCCCAATCAGACCGATTGCTTCGCAAAATCCGCCCAAATAAAACTCCACGAGATCGGCCGCAATGGACCCGTGGACATCAGCGTCCATCCACCTGCTAACAATCAAGTACAGTCACCCCAGACAGTCAGCACGGTACGCCCAGCCCCCCTTAATCTAGGCGATGCCCTCACAAAGACCTTCCAAGTGATCGCTTATTTTCTGGTCTTAACGGTCCTCCTCATTCCAGCAAGCGCATTCCTTTATGGGTGGGTGGTCAAACCACTCCTATCTCCGTCTTCAATCAGTCGGACTGCCATTGCGGCTGGGTTTGTATTCATTCTCGCACTTGCGGATCTGTTATTTGGAGGCCTCTTCTATCTGACCTCAGATTCATACGAAGGTGAGCCCTTCTCATTTTTTGATGGGGTCAGTATTTGGCCAAGTCAGATCCTGAGAGGAATGGTCGGCACACTGTCCGTGCTGTTTCTATGGTGGATCTATACCCGCAGTCACCGAGCTTGCGAGGAGTTAGGAAGGCAACTCTGTGAGGTGAAGCACACGAGGCCGAGCAATTCGACCACACAATCCCCCCCGCTCTTGAGAATCCTTCTTATCAAAATTCGGATAATCTGGAACATAGCGCTTCCCTTAAAAGGAATCGCTACGCGGCTATCACGGATATCAATCAGCAATTGGGCTAGAACTGAACTCGCCGCAGAAGAAAACATCCTTGCTATTTGGAGGCAATACCGCAGGCGCCTATATTTACGGCGGATCATCACCAGAGTCGGGTTCTGGAGCTTGGTATTTTGGATAACCGGATGGCTGATACTAGCAATCACCGGGATGCCAGCCACTCCCTTTCGCGGCCCAGTAGCAGAACGGGTCAATCTCTGGCTCTTGCAGCCAGCCGTGCTTGGCATGATCGCCGTGATCTTTCTCGTGCTCGACGTTACCAAATTGACCGGCGTTTTTGTTAGGAAATTGATCCCTGAAGAACTTAAAGAGTTGCCTATCGATGAATTAATGACTCGCTTACGGATTATTGCACGTCTAACTAGCCGCATCGACGCATTCATTTACTACCCCGCAGGGTTGATAGTATTAATGTTGCTGGCCCGCTCTGACTACATCGACAATTGGGATTTCCCGATCGGATTGATGATTGTCATTGGATTGAGCGCCTCGTACGTCATCGTCAGCGCGTTTCAGCTGAGGAGAGACGCAGAGCGCGCACGCCGACGTGTTCTTGACGAGCTGTCTCGCCTAAGATGGAACACACCGACGAGTACCTCCGGATTAGAGAAAGAGGTTCAGCAGGCGATTGACGAGGCGAACGGGTTGACCGAAGGTGCTTTCATGCCAATTACAGAACTGCCAGCGTTTCGTGCTGTGACTCTCCCGACAGGCTTTTATGCCGTGCTGACACTGATCGAAACATTTGCAAAGAACTGAATTGGCGACTAGAGACCAGATACCGAAGGACTCGGGAAAGGTGTTGCCCATCTCGCAGACTCCGATCATGAGGGCGCAGTCCATCGTGCCCGCCGTATTCTCCGAACGGGACACTTGTTCAGATTCCGTCTTCCCTCGACGTGCCAGTCGTGTGACGTCGTCGCATCCCGGTTGTCGTCGTCAGTGGAATCAGCTCGGATCTAAGCCGCACTAATCACACATCAGGATCAAGAACAAGAAATGGTGACAAGAAATGGTGTCAGGAACCATTGATTGAATTGACGGCTATGAATTCTGTTGCGCATTGATTCCTCTGACCTTCCCCCCGAAAACTAGACCATTGGCTTGGAAGTTCGCCTGTGCTGAGATGGGTCCCACAGGAGGGGCCTATGACCAGGAAACGGCACA
>LNFM01030971.1_pt1 | contig 10770 bp, 10 predicted proteins | sample 596031 | NCBI WGS metagenome assembly LNFM01 (sample SAMN04254537, study PRJNA301005) | activated carbon metagenome | isolation source: dual media filters at the Ann Arbor, Michigan drinking water treatment plant | place: USA: Ann Arbor | reverse complement strand
GCCCGGTCGCAATCATCTAATACATCTAATAAATCAGTTATTACATCACGACCCGCTGTTTGTATCAATTCAATTCTTTCCTTGGCATTGCGGCGTTTGAAATTTTCAAATTCGGCAACTTTCCTAACGTATTTGTCTTTTTCCAACTCCATTTCAGCCTTTAGTTTTTCCATCTCATTTTCTTCCGCTACCGGTTCATTTAGGTGAGTACTACCGCTTTGATTTTCATCGGTATTAATATCCATTTCTGGATTTAAATCTGCTCCGTTAATTGCTTCTTGCTGCATATCTTTTTCTGACATTTTTTACAAATTGTTTGCAAAGGTAAGCTTGTCAAGAATATTGCCAATGGCGGATTTGGGACAAATTGGCTGCTATATAACAGATGCTGCTATAAGCTGACAGGCCTTTGTGGCTTAGGTAGCACATTTATAGTACATTGCACTCCCTTTATGAACAAAGTTTACCTACGAAGAAAAATTACCCCACGGGTAGAAAATGGACATCCCTGGATTTTCAGCAATGAAGTTGAAAAAATAGAGGGAGAAGTGGTCGGCGGCGAGATAGCTGAAGTTTTTAGTCATGATAAAAAATTTATTGGTAAGGGTTATATCAATCCCAAGTCGCAAATACTGGTGCGGTTGCTTACAAGAAGCAAGTCGGAAGAAATTAATGAAGCATTTTTTTTAACACAATTAAGAAAATGCTACTGTCGTCTTGTTTTTGGTGAAGCAGATTCGCTGCCGCAACTTATAATTGATAAGTTCAACGATTACTTTGTAATTCAAACATTGGCGCTGGGTATAGATGTGTGGAAACCAGCAATTGTAAAAGCCATCAATGAAATTTTTGACCCGAAAGGAATTTATGAACGTAATGATGTGCCGGTTAGGGAGCTGGAAGGATTGCCACAGCAGAAAGGTTTTTTATCTGCTCCTTTTGATACACAAATCATCATCAACGAGAATGGGTTAAAATTTTATGTAGATGTGGAGAACGGACAAAAGACAGGTTACTTTTTAGACCAACAAGATAATAGAAAGGCTATTCAACATATTGTGAAAGGTGCAGATGTGCTGGGAGCTTTTACCTATACAGGAACTTTTGAAATTCATGCAGCACATTATGGTGCTAAATCTGTTTTAGGACTTGATATTTCTGCCAATGCAGTAGCACAAGCAAACAAAAATGCTGAATTGAATGAGGTGCATGACAGATGTAAGTTTGAAGTAGCTAATGCTTTTGATGTATTGAAGCAATGGGGAAAAGATGGAAGACAGTATGATGTTGTAATGTTGGATCCCCCCGCATTTACAAAGAGCAGGGAAACAATTCAAAAAGCCATTACAGGGTATAAAGAAATTAATTTACGTGGAATGAAGTTGGTAAAGCCGGGTGGTTTTCTGGTTACCTCATCTTGCACTAATCTGGTTCAGCCGGATTTGTTTTTGCAGATAATTAATATGGCTGCTAAAGATGCCCGTAGAAAAATTAGACAAGTTGTTTTTCAAACACAGTCAAGTGATCACCCGATTATTTTGGGTATGGAGAATACACATTACCTTAAGTTTCTAATTGTACAGGTGCAATAAAGATCAGCAACAAAACAATTAACGGGAAACCTGGAACTTGCCAGACTCAATGATTTTGCCGGTTGGGTCAATCAATTGATAGATGTAAACACCACGATTGAAATCGGTAAGATTAACTGTAGTTTTTTCAGGCACATTACTTACTTCATGAACTTTTTTTCCAAGCACACCATTGTAAATATAAATGGTAAGACCTTTTTTATAGTTCTTCTGTAAATCAAATGTGATATAGCTAGTAGCGGGATTGGGATATAGTCTGATAATTCTATCAACACCTTCAGAAACAGGGGTGTTTCTGGAAGTTTGCGCCTGCGATTGTAATGAAATCAACAGGATAAAGGATAATATAGATAGAATTCGTCTCAACGAAACAAATTTACTTTTATTATTCGAAAAATAGGCCTAAAATTTTAAGTGTACAACGTAAAACTACGATTTACTAAAAATTGTTGTAAATCATTGACTTACAAGCTGTAAATATTAAATTTTAACGAAAGCTTATTGAAGACCGGAAAGGCATTCCTTAATTTTTGTAAAATCAGGAATCTCTCCGGCATTCTCCAGAACCTCTGCATAGCGAATGATACCATCTTTATCAACTACAAATGCAGATCGTTTAGAAACACCTTTCATATTAAACCCAAACATTTCATAGATCGATCCAAAAGCTAATGATGCTTCTTTGTTGAAATCACTTAGCAAGGTAAAGTTCAATTGTTGTTCTTCTTTATATTTTGCTAATGTAAATAGGGCATCTACAGAAATGCCAAACACCTTTGCATTGATGTTATTGTACCAATTGATTGTATCTCTAACTGAACAAAGTTCTTGGGTGCATGTACTTGTAAATGCTAAAGGAAAGAAAAGTAATAATACGGGCTGTCCTTTTTGTTCAGATAATGTGACTTGTTTTTTTTCGCTGTCAAACAGTATAAAATCTGGGGCAGCTTGTCCAACTTCGATTTGCATATTTTATTTTTTTTAAGGGAAAATAGTCTTGTTCCAATTAAAGAACAAATTGATTTGAAATCTGTTCACTATTTTAAACAGGAATTATATTCGGGCTTTTATTTTTTACTACCTTATCAGGTAAAGCATTAATGATTTCTTTTTGTAAGGCATCAATCATTCTTTTCTTTAAATGATCCCGGTGGGTAACTATGCTTACTTCCCGCATAGGGATTGGCTTTTTAAAATGGCGAACCAGTTTTTTTTGTTTCGGTGAAAACTCCCTTATTGCAAGTTCGGGTAGAATTGTGATACCATCATTTAATTCAACCAGCCTTCTTAATGTTTCCAGACTTCCGGCTTCGTAGTCAAAGTGGCTCCCTTCAGCACTGGCTTTGCGCAGTTGGCATAGATTTGCTATTTGTGTTCTGAAACAATGCCCTTCTTCTAGTAACCACAATTTGTTGGGGTCAATATCGGTTGGTAATACGTAGGTTTTTTTGAATGCTGAATTTTTTGGCGATATATATGCCACCATTTCTTCATAGAACAAAACAGTTTCTTTTATTCCTGCTTCATTCAATGGTGTAACAAGAATGCCAGTATCTATTCTTCCTTCTCTTAACCAGCTGATGATTGTATCCGTTGTCATTTCATTGATGATGAGTTTTATCAACGGGTATTTTTTTGTGAAGGATGGAATAAATAATGGTAAAAGGTAAGGGGCTAATGTAGGAATGATGGCAACTTTCAGTTCGCCTGCCAGCACACCTTTTTTTAATTGTAAAAAATCAGAAAGGCTGTTTCTTTCATCAATAATTTTTCTTGCATATGCTATTACTTCTGTGCCAACAGCAGTAGGTATAACTGGTTGTTTACTCCGGTCGAAAATGCGGATACCCAATTCTTCTTCCAATTTATGTAATTGCATACTCAATGTTGGCTGGGTAACATAGCTGGCAGCAGCAGCTTTAGCAAAGTGGCGATAGGTATCAACCGCTATCGCATATTCAAGCTGGGTAAACGTCATGATATAGATAGTTTCTATTTAGTCATGAAGTTATTCATTCTCTGCTATATATGATTTTGCAGGCAGCGGAGTATAAAATCAGAATCGTGGGCAAAGAAGATATTCACCTTTGTCTTTTCTGAAAGCTCTGTACGAAACCGATAATTCAAAACCACCCCTACCATAACTGGAAGGTTTCAATTTTGAAATATTTACATCGTAACTAATTGCTACGGAGGGGCATCATTCCATCTTAAAAAAGCACCGGCATGTAATGTGTAAGCAGGATTGTCCATATCGTCTCCCAATTTTAATCCACCCATAGCACCAGCAACCGTTTCAGAAAATCCACCTTGCTTAGTTTGGTCAGCCTGCACCGTTACATATGCATTTTCTGAAACACTGAACCGAAGTCCACCGGAAAAAACTAGTTTGGGGTTAAGCTCTATATTGTTATTGCGGTAAAAAGAATTATTAGGCCGGTTGAAATGGTGGTAGGCTGCACCAATAAAGAAATTATTATCGGGATTATAATTCAAATTTGAATTATAACTGATACCCACACTACCATCAAGATAATTGTATTGTGTATTGGCAAAATTTTCGCCGACTCCACCACCACCGTACTGACTATTCGTAGTGACCTTTGAGGGGTCAAAACGACGCTGTACCCAACCGCCCATAAAACCTAATGACAGGTAACGATTGTTTTCACTGCTAAGCGATTTGTGATAATTTAATACCGGTAATACATGAGCAGAAGTCCAACCGATAGTTCCTGCTTTGTCATACAGCATTTGCATACCTGTTGTTATGAAATCATTGCTCTTTCCAACCGGGATTTTAAATTCTGCATTCACGGAACCAGTTCGGTATGCATTCGTTACACTATTCCATTGATCCCGGTAAACAGCTTGTACTCTGGTATCTCCGGTAAAAATTCCGGCGAGTGAAGGATTTCTCCAAAGAGGGGCTTCAAAGAATTGAGAAAAATGAATATCCTGTGCACACACAGTAAGCTGTGAGCAACAACCTATTGCGAGCAAAGAAAAAATATTTTTTATAACTGCCACAGTTCACATATTATAGGATCAATGCAATATTTCCATTGAGTTTGATTATATCACCATTTTCACAAAAGACTTCTGCCTGGTACACATATACATCGGCTTGTGCTTTTTTGCCTTTGAATGTTCCATCCCATCCATAAGATGCATCATTGACCGGAAAATTTTGTTTCTCAAAAACTACTTCGCCCCAGCGATTGAAAATGCGCAAAAACTTTGTTCTTGCTAATCCAACACCTCTTGGATAGAAAACATCATTACTTCCATCAGCATTTGGAGAAAAAGTATTTGGTATGAACAGGTTTGATTGCTGGCATAATACCTGAACCACGATGTTGCTAAAATTCCGGCAACCATTAACATCAGAAAATATAACCTGGTAGTTCGTATTAAAACTTGGGCCTGCTTCCGGGTTTGCACAATTAGTACAACTAAGTCCGGTAACAGGTGTCCACGACCAGGTGATTACATTTGGAGAATATACTGCTGGTATAAGAGCAGGAAAGCCTGCCTGAATGGTTAAAGTAGGAGGCATTGTTACCGTAGGCAAAGGGTTCACTAAAATATTTTGTGTGGTTGTATCCCTGCATCCGCTGCTGTTTGTAGCATAAGCGGTTACGGTAAAAGTGCCTGCTTGTAAATATCGTTGTGCACCAGGATCTTGAAGCGTTGAAGTATTGCCATTCGGAAAAATCCATTCCCATGTTACAATTGAAGTATCTGGCTGAAGGAAAATACCGGAATGAAGCAGCGAAGAATTTACACATACCACAGTATCACCTCCAATATCAATTAGCGGTCGTTGTACTACAGCAATATAATTGGGTTTGGTTAAAGTATCACGACAACCAGCTTGTGTAAGGATAGCCAGTTGAACAGTATATAGTCCCGGAGCTGCATAGGTATAAGAAGGGTTTTGGAGAGTGGAAGTGCCGCCATCACCAAAGTTCCAGCTGAAATCTGTAATTGGGTCGTACCGAAGTCGCAGAATAAACTATCGTCTACTCCAAAATTTGCCCTTGCACCAATTACAAAGACAGTATCAAGTCCTTGCAACGGAATTATACAGCCTGACGGGTCTGTCATAATTACTTTTGGTAAAAAATTTCCAAACGATGTGTATATATGATTTGTAGTAGGAGTAGTTGAAGTTGCTGTATTACCATCACCAAAGTCCCAGTAATAAGAAGAAATTGTTGCAGCCGTAACAATATTAAGATTTACATCCAATGGCTTACATCCGCCAATAGGAAGATAATCAACTCTTGATCCGGCAGTATCATCTAGCCTTATCGTATGGAATGCAGAGTCAAGGCAACCACCAGGACTTGTAATAAGTAGTTTAACCAGATAGGTCCCGGGGGTTGAATAGAAATGTACAGGGTTATTTAAAGTTGAAGTGCCTTCACCAGGTCCAAAATCCCAAACAACTGAAGTGTAAAAAGTAGAGGTGTTAGTAAACTGAACTTCTAATGGAGCAGCTGGCGTTTGGTTCATCAACACGGATGTAAGCAGCTTTTGTAATAGAGTCTGCACAACCAAAAGGATCTTCAATCCTGAGTTTTACATCATAGATTCCTGTTGCGGCATAAGAGTATGTAGGAGAAGTAACAGTAGAGGTGCCTCCATCGCCAAATTCCCACTGACTTGTGAAACCTGCTGGTGTTGAAGTATTGGTAAAGGTAACAATGCCACCCGGGCAGGAAAGAGTATCAGCGGTTATAAAATCAGGTATTGGGTCGGTAGCATTAATTAAATTAGAAATGGTAATACTATCACGACAACCCGCTGCATCCGTAATAATTAATTGTACTGAATAGACGCCGGTTGTATTGTAGGTATGTTGAAAAGGCGGTGATGGAAAATCCTGAGTCACACCATCTCCAAAATTCCAACGCCAGTTTACTATTGCATTAACACCATCGGTTACAGACAAATCATTAAATGTGGTAGTAAAACCGGTACAACCGCCTGTATTAGTAGCATTGAAACCAGCAGTAGGCCCGTTGATGCGGATATAATTCACTTTTGTTCCTACATCCTGGCATCCATTAATATCTATTGTTGTAAGTGTTACTGAATAAGTACCAGCAGTTGTATAGGTATGCGAAATGGTAGTACCAGAAACAGTAACCGGTGGTGAGCCATCCCCAAAATTCCAAGTGTAAGAAACCAAATTGGCCGCATTAATACCGATTGCCTGGAAGTTTATTTGTGCAATTTTACAAGCAGATGTTTGGTCCGCACTAAAGTCGGGATTCTCATCCACTGAGCGAACTGTTTGAAAAGTTGTATCTGCACATCCACCATTCGTAACAATCAATCGAACAGTATAAACACCTAATGCCGGAAAACTGTGTGTAGGGTTTTGTAAAGTTGAAACAGGAGAACCATCGCCAAAATTCCATTCCCAGGTAAGTGGAGAAAGTGCTGGATTGGCTAATGATTGATCTGTATAGGAAAATTCTAAACGATTTGCACAATTTGGTGTTACCTGAAACCTGGCTATCGGTGGTAACACCTGCATATAATTAGCGATTAAAAGTGTATCAGGGCACCCATTATTTGTTGCAATTAGTTGAACATCAAAATAGCCGGTATCGTTGTAATTATGTGTTGGGTTTTGGAGAGCGGAAGTTCCGCCATCACCAAAATCCCAAAGCCATTCATCAACCGGAGCTGGTGTTAAATCGGTAAATTGAACTGGTTGTCTTCCGCAAATGGGGTTTGGCGCAGCATTAAAATTAGCCACTGGCTTAGAACCTGTTCTTACCGCACTATTAATAATTAATGTATCCCGGCATCCGCCGCTGGTTGTAATAACTAATCGTACATTATAAGTTCCTTGTAAAGGATAAGTATGGGTTGGAAATTGATTAAAATCCAACGGGCTTCCATCACCAAAATCCCATTCGTAAGAAGTTACAACATCCAAAGCTGTTATTACTGGCATTGGATTAATGGTGAAAGGAATGCAACCCCTTGCAGGCAAACCGCTAATGTTAATAGAAGCTCTTTGAATATTAATATAAGCCGGTCTTATAATTGTATCCGGGCAACCGAAAGCATTTGTTGCGATCAACCTTACCGTAAAGTTTCCATATGTGGTATAAGTGTGTGATGGGTTTTGAAGAGTAGAAGTTCCCCCGTCTCCAAAATCCCACTCCCAGCCAGTTGCACCCCCGGTTGATAAATCCTGAAAGTTTACTGTAAGAGGAGGTTCGCAACGTGAAGTAATGGGGGCTGAAAAGTCAGCAAGAGGCCTTGGGTTTACGGTTATGGTATTAGTTGCAGAATCTATACAGGAAATATAATTACTATAAACTTTTACTGTATAAACCCCTGACACCGTATAAGTATGAGAAGTTGTTAAACCAGTGGTCTGTAAGCTGCCATCACCAAAATCCCAGGTGGTTGCATTCGGTATGGGTAATGATGTATTTACAAATGTTGCTGACTCATTTACACAAACACTTGTTGGCCCAGTGAATGAAGTAGTAAAATTGCCGATATTTAAAGGAACACTTCTAAAGGTATCAACACAACCGGCACTACTTCTGGCTATTAATGTTACAATAAACGCTCCGTTGGCTGTATAGATATGTGTAGGATTTGTAGCAGTGGAAAAAGGGCTACCATCGCCAAAATCCCATTCATAACTTAGTGTTGGCGGACCCGTTGTAGCATTAGTAAAAGTTATAGAAGCAGGTGCACTACAAACAGTAGCTTGCGAATTACTAAAATCAGCGATTACCCCACCATTAATTACAATATAATTAGGCCTGCTTATTACCCTCACACACCCTTTATCGTTTGTTACTCTTAATGTTACAGTATAGCTACCCGCATTTTCATAAGTATGGGATGGGTTTTGTAAAGTTGAAGTGGTTCCGTCCCCGAAATCCCATGACCAACTTACATTGGTATTTCCAATGCCTGGAGTTGATAAATCTGTGAATTGAACAGGAAAAGGGAAACAACCAGATGTACTGCTAGCAGAAAAATTCACCGTTGGTGGTTCGTAAACGGTAATATAGTTGGTGCGGACTAAAGTATTTGATCCGTTGCTGTTTGTAGCTACAAGAGTTACAGTATAATTGCCGGGTGTAAAGTAAGTTGCGGTAGGGTTACGTAGAACTGAAGTATTACCGTTTCCAAAATTCCAACTCCATGAAGTTGGATTACCAGTTGATTGATCTTGAAATGCAACAATTAAAGGTGAACAGCCGGCCAGAGGAGTACCGGTAAAGTTAGCTGAAGGCACTTGGGCAGATATAGAAGTAATTCCCAAAAAAAATACAGTAGATAAGGCAATCAGTTTTGTAAGGATATGGTTCAGTTCTGACCTCAAAGCGGTAACAGGTTTGGTAGTTTTTATAAAAACGTTTCCATCAGGTAAAAATTATTCATGATAAGCTAAATAATTAGTATAAATCATTTGCCATCAATCAAAATCTGGACTTTGCTAAGAAACCAGTTGTTGTCTTTGTATATCAAGACATTACCTTAAGAAATAAGTTTAAAGACTAGGACGAATTTACAGGCAAATGTAGTAAGAAATATGGTTTGGGGCTTATTCTTTGTCCAATCTCATTGTTTTAGTATCGGCTCCAACGCTTTGTGTAGCAACTACAAAGGTCCAGCTATTGTTGGTAATTTGCCAGCTCCCATTTATTAATATTAGAGGATAGGTTGGAGAAGTGAAGTTTGCGTAAGTAGTCATTGTTGACGCATTACCATCCCAGTTGCCTTTTTTTTCAAAGATTCCGCTTTTAATAGCATCTACTGTTTTATCGCTATAATATTTGAAACGATAAGTGGAGAAATCAACAGTAATGTCGGTTCCATTTTGAATAAAACTGGTAACCTTCCATTGTCCATCTGTCATAGCCTTTATTACCAGGTCTTCTTGTATATTTTCAATTGCTTTTTTGCACCCGGAAAGAGTGATAGCAAACAGTAGAAGGGTAATTATTTTATTCATACCGGATTTGATAATACACAAAATAGCCATATTTATCAGGTTGTACAAGAAGTAATTGTCATAACGTTAAAAAAAGTGTATTTAAACGGCGAAATGCTAAGCTTTTGTAGTTTAGCGGCACATGATACTGATATTTTCTATTAATTATAAAGGATGAATAAAGCTTTTGTTGCACTGCTCGCTTCACTATTATTATTTTGCTTATCTGGCTTATCCCAAGGCCCGGAAAAACTCTTAACCAATTGGGCCGTTAAATCTCCCATTGAAAAAGCGTACCTGCATACCGACAGAGAAAATTATATAGCAGGTGAAATGGTTTGGTTTAAAGCGTATCTGTCTTCCAATTTTTACCCGGATACCATCAGCACTACTTTGTATGTGGAATTAGTTAACGAGTCATCAAAAATTCTCGACCGTAAAATTATACCTGTTTTTTGGGGAGCCGCCCGTGGACAGTTAGATATTCCAGACTCTCTTTCAAGCGGCAATTATATTATCAGGGCTTATTCTGCAACAATGCTAAATCATACTGCAGATTTTGTTTTTAAGCGGAATGTTTTTATTTATGGAAAAAATAATAAGACAGGTACCAGTACTCCTGCTGCAGGTATGATTCGACTTGAATTTTTTCCGGAAGGTGGCACCCTGGTAAACGAAGTAACAAATGCTGTTGCATTTAAAGCTACTAACGAAAATGGATTACCTGTTACTATCTACGGAAGTTTATATAATGGTAGCAACAGCTTTTATCATTCCATAGCTACCATAATGGCATGGGCATGATTGAATTTACTCCTGCTGCAAATGAAAAATATTATTTTTTACTCGAGGGTCATCCATTGACTAAATATTACTTACCAGATGCAACAGATAAAGGCATTGCATTGGCAGTTGTAACTAACCAACGGGAGCTTCAATTTGAAATACACCAATCAGTTAAAGACCCTGCTTTTCAGGCAGCATACATCATTGGGCAAATGCAACACCGGGTTATTTTCCGGCAAGAGTTAACGCCAGGCAAACAAAAAATTAATGGATTCGTAAATACGAAGAACTTAAACTCCGGAACTATACAGCTCACTGTTTTTAATAGCGATGGTATACCGCTTGCAGAAAGATTGTGTTTCATTGATAACAAAGAATATGTTCAGCCAGCAGAATTAGTAACTG
>LNFM01015043.1_pt1 | contig 10770 bp, 4 predicted proteins | sample 596031 | NCBI WGS metagenome assembly LNFM01 (sample SAMN04254537, study PRJNA301005) | activated carbon metagenome | isolation source: dual media filters at the Ann Arbor, Michigan drinking water treatment plant | place: USA: Ann Arbor | reverse complement strand
AGAAGCGCAAGGGCGCGACCGAGACCGCGACCGCCGCACTGCGCCGGCTCAGCGGAGACGAACTGGACGCCGACGAAGCGAAGGTGCTCGGCCTGCGCGCGACCGAGGCGACGCAACCGCTGGACCCGGCCGACTGCGCCGCGGTGCTCGCGCTGCTCGCCCAACTCGTGCGCGCCGCGGGCAAACCGCTCGTCATCTGCTGCGACCAAATCAACACGCTCCCGCGGGCGCAGATTTCCGAAGTATCGCGGTTCCTTCACGACCTGAACGACCGCCTCCGCAACACCCTGCTCGTGCTGTCCGAAGTGCGCGAGGAATTACTCCAGAACCTCGAAGGCGGCGTCATCGCGCAAGCTACTTGGGACCGCCTCTCCGCGAACAAAGTGGACGTACAGCGACTCACCGTCGCGGAGGGGCGGCGCATTTTGGAAGCGCGGCTGGAAGCGTTCTTCACGCCGTTCGAGGGCGAACAGGCGCTGAAGCGGCACTACACCGAAGACCCGCTGTTCCCGCTCGGCGACGGCTGGTTCCGCGAGCGGTTCGGGAAACTCGTGGACGTGCGCCCGCGGCACATGATCGACGCGGCCCGCGAGCGCTGGGAGCAGGTGCAGGCGGCGCTCGCGGGCGCGCCGGACCCGCGGAAGTGGCTCGATTCGTGGCCGGACTTCAAGCCGGTGACGCCGCCGCCCGTAAAACCCGAAACGGAACTGATCGACGCGGAGGTGGAGAAGGCCGTGAGCGGCCGCGTCGCGCGGCACCTCGCGACGCCGGGCGCGCTGCCGCCGAACGCGGACAACCTGTGCGCGCTCGCCGAATCGCTGCTCGCCGGCGGCGGCGTGGGGTTGGCCGTCGAGCGCGCGATTGCGGGCGGTGCATACCACTTGGTCGTGCGCGCGCCGAACGCGGACGGCACGGGCGAAACGACGACCGGGTTACTGTTCGTCACCACCGGGAACGCGACCGGCGTGACCAACGCGCTGCGCCGGCTGGCCGAAGACGCGAAGCGCCCGGCCCGCGTGCTGCTGGTCACCGACGCGCGCGCCCCGCTCGCGCTGGGCAAACAGCCGACCGCGCAGGGGCGCAAGTACTACACGACCCTGACCGCCGCGCCGTGGTTCGCGCACCTCGAATTGCCGACCGAGCAGTACGCCGCACTCGAAGCGCTCGACACCGTGGCGCGACAAGCCGGGGACGTGGAAATCGGTTCGCCGCCGCGCCCGCTGAAGCGGGACGAGGTGCTCGCGTCGTACCGGCGCACCAAGCGGTTCGAAGCGCACCCGCTGCTGGGCCGGTTCGCCGCGCCCGGTCCGATCACCCCGAAGCCCGTTTCCGATGCCGAAGTGCGCGAGTTCGTGCTGGCGCGCCTCGCGCTCACGATGGGCACCGACACGCACGAACTGGCCCAGCAGTTCTTGAACGCGCTCCCCGCCGACCGTCGCGCCGGGTTGGACGCGGCCGCGTGTCGCGCGCGCGTCGAAGCGGTTGCACGACCCCTCGCCGCGGCGGGTGACATCGGCATGACCAAACTGCCGGACGGCTTCTTCCTGCTCCCGTTGCGCCGCCCCGCGGCGCGCTGACCCCGGTGCCCGATGCCGCCCGTTCACTTCAGCGTGTCGCAGGTGTGCGTTGCGGCCGCGTGCCCGCGCGTGCTGTACTTCGACGCGGTGCGCGCCCGCGCCGCGAACGCGCCGCGCCCGGCGGTCACGCGCGTGTGGCGCGCGAGCGACGAATCGGTCGCGGCCGGCGCGCTGTTCCACGCCACCATTGACACGTTCCACCGCGAGCACCGCAAGCTGTTCGCCGCGCCGCCGCTCGCGCTGCTGTTGGCGCCCGCGGCCCCGCGTGCCGCGCTCGCGGCTGCGCTGCTCGAAACCGTGTACTGGGAGTGCGTGGATCGCGCGGCGCTCGCGGCGAAGGACGGCGAACAGCAACAGGCGTTTACCGAAGTGCTGCGGAACTACACCGACGAACTGGCCGACGTACTCGCGCACGCGCTCCGCACCGGTCCGGCCGCGGCGGCACTCGACGACCTGTTCGCGGACACGCGCCGCCGCGTCGACGTCACGTTCCCCGTTGGGCCGAAGGGCGAACCGGTGCGCGTCGCGGGCGTGCTCGACTACGTGTTCCACGACCGCCGCGCCGGGCGCGACCGCATCTTGGACTACAAGTTGCTCCCGCCGGCCGCTGCCGACAAGTTTCAGGTCGGCATCTACGCGCTCATGCACCACGTCCAGCACTCGACGGAAGCGAGCGCGGGCGTGCTGTACTTGCACCCGCGGCGCGAGCTGCACGAACTGTCGTGGGACGAAGTGCGCGCGGGCCGCGCGACCGTGTTCAACCTGCTCGCGTCCATGCGCGAGTGGGCGAACTACGACGAGGCCACCGGGCGCGGGTTGAAGCCGCCGGGCAGCCCGGACCTGTGCCCGCGGTGCCGGTGGCGGCACGAGTGTACGCAGCGGCTCGGCCCCGTGACCGAAGGCGGGCGGCTGAGCCACTGGACCGACGCGACCGCGCTCCCGGTGCGGCCCGACGTGCGCGCTCCGGCCGACGAGCCACCGCCCGCTCCGCCCGACGGCGCGCTGTGGCTCGGCAGCGCCGACGGCGGCGCGCCGGTCGCGGTTCCGCTCGCGGCGCTGCCCACGCACGTCGCGGTGGTTGGAGCCGCCGGCAGCGGGAAGACGTGGCTCGCAAAAGCGGTCGTCGAAGAGGCGCTGCTCGCGGGCGTCGCGGTGCTCGCGGTCGATCCGCAGGGCGACCTCGTGCAGTTCCTCGCCCCGGCCGATTCGACGCGTCTGAACCCTGCGGAAGCCGCGCGCGCCGCGCGGTTCCGGCGCACCGCGGCCGTGCGGGTGCTCACGCCGGGCACCGATCACGGCACGCGCGTGTCGCTGAACCCGCTCAAGTTCGCCGCGGGCAGCGGTGGCGACGCCGACGACCTGCTCGCCACCGCTGCCGCGCACTTGGTCACGCTGGCGAAGGCCACCGGCGAAGTCGAATCGCAGAAGACGTTCGTGTTCCAAATGCTCAAAGTGCTGGCCCGCGGGCCGGCGCGCGAACTGACGCTGGGCGAAGTGGCCGCGGCGCTCCGCGACCCGCCCGCGCACGGGTTGGAGGAGCCCGAGCGGTTCGTGAAGAAGGGCGAGCGCGAGAAGCTCGCGCGCCAACTGAACAACCTCGAACACGGGCCCGCGGCCCGGCTGTTCACCGGCGGGCGCGCACTCGACCTCGGCTGGCTGGTCGCGCCGCCCGCGCCCGACCGCGTGCCCCTGAACGTGGTGTACCTGAACGCGCTCGCCGACGACGACGAGAAGCAGGGGTTCGTCGCAGCGCTGGCGGTAGAAGTGTACCGCTGGATGATCGCGACCGGCGGCGCGGCGGGCAAACCGAAGCTCTTGTTCTACCTCGACGAGGCCCGCGACTTCCTGCCGGCCGGCACCGCGCAGCCGCCCGCGAAGCGCCCGCTGCTGCGACTGTTCGCACAGGGCCGCAAGTACGGCGTGGCGTGTCTCGTGTGTACGCAAAGCCCGCGGTCGGTGGATTACAACGTGTTCAGCAACTGCAGCACCAAGTTGATCGGCCGGTTGGAAAGCGCGCAAGACGTGGACCGCGTGCGCGAGTGGTTCGCGCCACAAGGCCCGCCGCCCGCGTGGCTGGCCGGGCGCGTGGGCGCGACCGCCGGCTCGTTCGTGGGCCGCTGGCCGGGCCTCCCGACCGACACGGACGGCGCGAGCTTCCGCAGTCGCTCGCTGCTGACCGCGCACGGCGGCGCGTGGTCCCCGGAGCGCGTGGCTACCGAAGTCGCCGCTGCCGCTGGGAACTGAGTGCCTCACACGATTCGATTGGATACGCCGCATGCCGTTCGACATCGACGCCCGCATCCGCGACTGGCAGGCGCGCCTGCTCGACACCACGCGGCGCAACCGGCTGGTGAAGTTCGCCACCGGGCGCGGCGGCGGGTTGAACCTGTTGCGCCCCACCGCCGACGACCTGTGGCGGCTGCTCGTCGCCGAGCGCGCGCTCACGTTCCCGTGGAAGCGCGACGTGCTGCGGCTTCCGGCCGAAGCGATCGACCGCGATGAACCGGTCGTTCCGCCCGCACCAGAAGCGAACGCGCCGGCTCCCGCGAGCACCGACGCGCCACCGCCGCCCCGCGCGAAGACACTCGCGGAACTGACCGCCGAGTGCGCCGCGTCGCCCCGGCTCGCGCCCGAACACCTGCTCACCGACCTGTCCGACAAGAAACTCGCGACCGCCCTGTTGCGGCTCGCGCGTACCGCGAGCGAATCGGAAACCGATCACGGGGTCTCGACGCTGTACGCCGCGTTCGGGTTCCTGCGCTGGTACGAGAGTACCGACAGCACTGAAGAGCTACTTTCGCCGCTCGCGCTGCTGCCTGTGCGGCTCACCCGCGAGTCGGTGGAAGCGAACTGGGTGCTGTGCCCCGGCGACGGCGACCCCGCGGCCAACCACTGCCTCGCCGAACTGCTCGCCGCCGAGTTCCGCCTCAAGCTGCCCGCGTGGGCCGAGGCCGACGCGCCCGGACCCGAAGACGACGCCGACGCGCTCGGCGCGTACCTCAAGTTGGTTGCGGACGCGGTGCGCGGGTACCCGCGGTGGGAGGTGGTGCCGACCGCGGCGCTGGGCGTGTTCAACTTCCAGAAGCTCGCGATGTGGGAGGACCTCAAGCGCAACGCCGAGCGCGTGAAGGCGCACGCGCTGTGTCGCGCCGTCGCCGGCGACACCGCCGTTCAACTGCGCCCGCCCGCCGGGTTGGTCGCGGCGCACGAACTGGACGAGAAGGTGCCGCCGGACGCGGTCGCGCACATTCTGGACGCGGACAGCAGCCAGCACGAGGCGATCGAGGCGGTGAAGCGCGGGGCCGACGTGGTGATCGACGGCCCGCCCGGTACGGGGAAAAGTCAGACCATCGCGAACGCCATCGCGGAGTTGCTCGCGGCCGGGAAGACCGTGCTGTTCGTGAGCGAGAAGACCGCGGCGCTCGAAGTGGTGAAGCGGCGGCTGGACGCCTGCGGGCTGGGCGACTTCTGCTTGGAACTGCACAGCCACAAGGCCAACAAGCGCGAGGTAGCGAAGGAACTGGGCCGGTGCTTGGAGCTGCGCGCCCCGGTGCCACGCGACACCGCGAGCGAACTGGCGCAACTCGCCGCCGACCGCCGCGCGCTGAACGCCTACGCCGCCGAACTGCACCGCCCGCGGCCCCCGCTCGGGTTCAGCGCGTTTCGCGTGCACGGCGAGTTGGCCCGTCTCGCGCACCTGCCGGCGCGCTCGCGGTGGGCGGTGCCCGACGCGCTCGCGCGCGACGCTTCGTTCCTCGACCGCGCTACCGACGCGCTCGCGGCGCTCCCGCGATGCCGCGAGGTGCTGACGAACCCCTGTGGGCACCCGTGGCGCGGCTGCGCGCTCGCGTCCGTCACGCAGGTCGGCCTCGACGACGCGCGGCACCACTTGGAGCGGCTCGCCGCGGTACTCAGCGCGCTGTGCGAGGGCACCGCACTCGCGGACCTCGCGCTCGCGGGCGCGGTGAATTCCGTGGGCGCGTGGCGCGAGGCCGTCGCGTTCGCGCGCGGCGCGCTCGCCGTGCCGACGGTTCCCGCGCGGTGGTTCGAGGCCGACCCGCGGGCCGCCGCAACCGCCGCCCGCGACCTACACGCGGACACGACCCGTGCTCGCGCGCTCGCGGGTGCGCTCGCCGACTTCGACCCGGCCGCGACCTTGTCGGAAGTGGACGCTCGCTCTCTCACTTCGGCCCCGGACCGACTCGCGGGTGGCGCGGGGCTGGCGCTGCGGGCGCGACTGGAACGCGCGCGCGAACTAGTCGCGCGGCTCGACGCGCTCGCCGGGCACCTCGACACGGCTTCGACCGCCCTCGCGCGCCTCCTCGCGGCGCTCCTCCAGCGCAAGGCCCGCGTGCCGGTGAAGCAACTGCGCGCGTTCGCCGCGGCCGGCACCGAGTTGGCGAACGGCCCGGCGCTGCGCCCCGGCTGGTGGGACGCGCGGCGGCGCGAGGAACTGCGCACCGTGGTCGCGAAGGCCGCGGAGTGCGAGAGCGCCGCCGGCACCGCGCGGGCCGCGCTCGCGGGAAAGTTGATGCCGGCTGCGTTTGAACCCGCGTCGGCTCCTGTCGTAACCGACGCGCTGCGGCAAGGCGGTTCGTTCTGGCGACGGCTGTTCGGGGGTTGGGGGGCGCTCCACGCGCAGGTGAGTTCGTGGTACGTTGGCGCAGTGCCCGATCGCGCCGGGCTGCTCGCGGACCTCGCGGCGCTCGCGGAGTTCCACCGGCACGCGGGCTACGCGCGACAGGTCGAAGCCGGGTACCCCCCGGACCTCGTTACCGGTGCGGACGGCCGCGCCGATTGGGCCGCGACCGCGGACGGCCTGCTCGCCGCCGAGCGGTGCGAGAAGTGGAAGCCGTCGGCCGAATTGAAGGCCGCGCTCGCGCCCGGCGGCACACTCGACCGCGTTGGGTTACGCGCCGCCGCGAACGAACTCGCCGACGCAAATGCCGGTCTGCGCGCGATCTTCGACGCACTACCAGCAGTGTACGCCGGCGACCCGCTCGCGCTCGCGCCCGATGGCACGCCGGACGAACTCGCCGCACGGGTGCGCGCCGAGCGTGATACGGTCGCGGCCGAAATCGCCGCCCTCGAACCGCTCAGCGCGCGACTGCGGGAGGGGCGCGACCTGCCGGCGGGCGACTGGCGCGCCCGGGTCGCGGACCTTGCGGAGCGCACCACCCTGCGCGCGCGGTACCCGGAGCGCCTGAAGGCACTCGGCGAACGCGGTTCGACGGAGGACCTTGAAGGGCGCGACTGGTCCGAGCCCGCCGCGGTCGCGACCGCGCTCTTGGCCTTCCTCGGTGCGGCCGGCGCGCCGCCGACGCCCGCGCTCGCCGCGGCGCTCTCGGACCCGGCCGCCCGCGAGCGGGTGCGCGCCGCCGTCGCACTGTCGGATCGCGTCGCGCCGGAACTGGAGGTCGCGTGGGCGCACGTTGCCGGCACACTGTTCCCCGCCGACGCGGAGGTTTCCGACGGGATCGTGCTGGCGCGCGCCGAGCTTCCGACGGTGCGCGATTGGGCGCGCGCCCGACGCGCGGACCTGCCGCGCGTCGAAGAGTGGGTCCGGTACGTGCGCGCGCGGCGCGAGGCATCGGAACTGGGCCTCGGGAGCGTTGTCGAAGAGGTCGTCGCCGGGCAGTTGCGAGCGGAAGACGCCGCCGCCGCCTTCCGCTCCCGGTTCTTCGCGCTGTGGCTCGATGCGCTGTACGCACAAGTGCCCGAATTGGAGCGATTCGCGACCGACGACCACGAGCGACTGCTGGCGCGATTCGCACAACTGGACCGCGCGACACTCGCCGCGACCCCGGTCCGACTGCGCGCGAATTTGCTCTCCGATCCCGCCCGGCCGCGCGATTCCGGCGACGCGCCGGCCACGTCCGAACTCGGCGTGCTGAAGCGCGAGGCGAACAAGCAGCGGCGGCACGTTCCGGTACGCAAACTGTTCGCCGAAACCGCGAGCGTGCTGCCTCGGCTCAAACCGTGCCTGATGATGAGTCCGCTCGCGGTGAGTACGTATCTCAGCGCAACCGACGCGACGTTCGACGCCGTGATCTTCGACGAGGCGTCGCAGGTGCGCCCGCACGACGCGGTGTGCGCCATCTTCCGCGGCCGGCAGTTGGTCGTGGCGGGCGACCAGCAGCAGTTGCCGCCCACCGACTTCTTCGCTCGGGCGGCGGGCAGCGATGACGACGAGACGGCCGAAGACGTGGGTACCGCCGGGTTCGAGAGCCTGCTCGACGTGTGCCTCGCGCTGGGGCTGGTGCGCAAGCCGCTGCGGTGGCACTACCGGAGCCGGCGCGAGGCGCTCATCGCGTTCTCCAACCGCCACTTCTACGGGAGCAAACTGGTCACGTTCCCCAGCGCCGACGACGCCACCGGCGGCGTGACGTTCGAGCGCGTCGCCGACGGGCGGTTCGACGGCGGCGCGAACGCGCCCGAAGCGAAGCGGGTCGCGGAACTGGTGATGCGGCACGCCCGCGAGCGGCCGAACGCGAGTCTCGGTGTGATCGCGTTCTCGCAAGCACAACAGAACCGCATCGAAGACGAGCTGGAGGCGCAGCGGAAGGCGCACCCGGATTTGGAACCGTTCTTCAAGGAGGACCGGGCCGAGCGGTTCTTCGTGAAGAACCTTGAGAACGTACAAGGCGACGAGCGCGACGCGATCGTCTTGAGCGTGGGATACGGCCCGGACGCACTGGGGCGCGTCCACATGCGGTTCGGCCCGCTGAACCGGCAGGGTGGCGAGCGCCGGCTGAACGTGGCGATCACCCGCGCGCGGTCGGCCATGACGGTCGTGTCTTCCATGACCGCGAACGACATCGACCTGACGCGCACCGGGGCCGCGGGTCCGAAACTGCTGCGCGCGTTCTTGCAGTACGCGGAACAGGGGCCGTCGGCGCTCGCGGCGGCGGTCACAGAGGCCGGCACCGGCGACTTCGATTCGCCGTTCGAGGCCGCAGTGTGCGCCGAACTGCGGCGGCGCGGGCTGACCGTTCACACGCAAATCGGTTGCGGCGGGTACCGCATCGACATGGCCGTCGTGGAACCCGGCACCGAAGGGCGCTACGCGCTCGGTGTGGAGTGCGACGGCGCGACTTACCACTCGTCCGCCACCGCCCGCGACCGCGATCGGCTGCGCCAGAGCGTGCTGGAAGGACTGGGCTGGCGGTTGTGCCGCATCTGGTCCACCGACTGGTTACGGAACCGCGAGAAGCAAGTCCAACGCGTGCTCGACGCCCTCGCCGGCGCGAGTGTGCCACCGCCCGCGCCGCCCCCGGCGGTTGCCGAAGCACCCACACCGGAACCACCTCTACTGGTCGCAGCGCCGGTTCCGCCCGCGCCTTCCTACGCGAGCATCGACGCGGTACCGGAGTTGCTGCTGCGCGAAACGGTCCTCGCGGTGCTCACCGGGTTCGGAGCGACCGGGACCGACGACTTGTGCAAGGCGACCGCGCGGCGGCTCGGGTTCGAGCGCCTCGGGGCTCGGATCCGCACCCGCATCGAGGGCGCGCTGTTGGCGCTCGAAGCTGATGGCACGCTCGCCCGGGGTACGGACGACCGCTGGGTACCCCGGGCGCGCGAAGCCGGGAAGTAAATCTCGCCTTTTGTCGGTAACGCGGACGGCACGTGGAACAAGTAGGTGTGACGCGCCCAAGGAGCACGCGGAATGAACACGGCCGCTGCGCCGCCAACCGCCCCGCCGGACGATCCAGTGCCCCCCGCTCTCGCCGATCCGGCGCTTCAGAGCGATCTGCTCGCACACGCGCTGGCGATTCTCGACTGCCGGCTCGCGGACAAGCGGCGGGAAGAAGCCCAAGAAGTCGTGCAAAGCGCGTGCGAGGTAGCGGTTCGGCGCAAGGCGGATTACGACGCAACCGCCGGAACTGTGGCTGCGTGGGTCCACGGCATCCTTACGCGCACTGCAATTTCGCACGCGCGAGCGGCGCGCAACCGCGCGCCTCAACTCGGCGACGGGGGCGATTGGGACCGCCTCGCGACCGACTTCGGCGCACCGACCGAAGTCACCGACGCGGCACTCGACCTGCCCGCGTATCTCGACAAACTGCCGCCCACCGAGCGCGCGCTTCTAGAAATGCGCTACCTCGAAAGCCTCGATATCGAACAGATCGCGAAGCGCCTCGGCATCAGTCCCGGTGCGGCCCGCGTGCGGCTGTGCCGCGCGCTCAAAGCGGCGGGCGTCGCGGCCGGTGTGACGGCGACGGAGGACCGGACATGACACCGCAACACCGGCTCCGCATCGATTTGGATACCGCCGCGTACTTGGACGCGCTTCTCACCGAAGACGCGGACGCACAAGCCCGCCTGTGGGCGCGCGCCGCGACCGACCCAAACCTGTTGGCCGCGCTCCGCGAGGTTCACGCGGGGCTGCTGGAAGAGAACGAGGCCGCCGACCGCGCCGCCACCAGCGCGGTCATCGCCCGGGCGGCCGAAACGCACCTGCCCTCGGCGGAACTGGTGCGTCCCACCGCGGGGCCGGTAACGGTCGGCGACGTGGCGAACGAACTGTTCCGCCACACGCCGGACCGCCTCCCGCCCGAAGCGCACGCGCTCAACGAACGGCTGCGCACGTCCGGTGAACCGCTCCCGGAAGACCTCGGGCTGTCGAAATTGACCGCGTGGGCGGAAGCGAAATTTGGCCCGACCGCGGCCTCGTATTGGGCCGCGTTCCGCGCCGCCGCGCTGAAACTCGAACTGCGCCAAGCCGCCACCGTCGAGTTCGCACTCGCAGCGCGCTCGGCTCCGAAACCGCAGGGGAACGGATGATCGCCGACGCCGTCTCCGACCTGCGCGCCCGCGTCGGCTTGCCGGTCGATCCGGCTCGTCGCGGCCCGGAACCGCTCGACCGGTTCTTCACGGAGTTGAGTCTGTCACACGTCGCCCTGCCCGGCCTCACGCTCGGCGGTGTGGTCGAGCACCTGCGCGCCGAGGGTGTTCCCATTGAAGACCTCGGCGACCCGACCGCGCCGCTGGCCGGGTTCCTGTTCGCGGCCGGGCGCATCGGAATCGCGTTCGTGCGCGCCGACGACACCCTCGGTCGCCGCCGGTTCACCGCCGCCCACGAACTCGGGCACGCCGTTATGCACCGCGCCAAGATGGGGCGGTGTCACGTCGATGCGGACATCGTGGAAGCGAACGACCCGACGTTGGAGATCGAGCGCGAGGCGAACCGGTT
>LNFM01013976.1_pt1 | contig 10770 bp, 11 predicted proteins | sample 596031 | NCBI WGS metagenome assembly LNFM01 (sample SAMN04254537, study PRJNA301005) | activated carbon metagenome | isolation source: dual media filters at the Ann Arbor, Michigan drinking water treatment plant | place: USA: Ann Arbor | reverse complement strand
GGAGGCGAGGATCGATGGCGTGATGCCGCCGGTGGGCAGCGCCGAGCCACGCATGGTGCGCGAGCGCAGCGCCTCGATGTCGATCGCCTGGTACACGGCGGTGCGAACGCGCACGTCCTTGAACGGGTTCTTGCCCTTGACGCTCGAGTACAGCAGCTCATCGCGCATCTGGTCGAAACCGAAAAAGACCACGCGGTTTTCCTGGCCACGCACGACCTGGGTGCCGGCATCCTTCTCCAGCCGCGCCACGTCCTGCGTCGGCGGATCGAGAATGAAGTCCACCTGGCCGGACAGCAGGGCGGCGGTGCGCGTCGCGTCGGCACTGACCTGCGTGTAGATCACTTCCGTCACGTTGCCAGGAGCGCGGCCTTCCTTGATGCCCCACCAGTCGGGATTGCGGCGCACCACGGTACGCACGCCGGGTTCACGCGCGACGAGGATCCAGGCGCCGGTGCCGTTGGCGTTGCGCGAGGCGAAGGTCTCTTCCTTGTTCTTGAAATCGAGTGGCGTCGCGACCTTGTTCTTTTCCGCCCAGGTCTTGCTCATGATGTAAATGGTGGTGGCGTGCTCCAGCGTCACCGGATTGGGCTTGTCCTGCACGAACTCGACCGTGAAGTCGTCGACCTTGCGCGGCTTGCCGAGCGGGATCGCGTACTGGCGCAGTTGCGAGTTGGGGTGCGAGGCACGCTCGTAGCTGAACACGATGTCGTCGGCGGTGAACGGCGAGCCGTCGTGGAACTTGACGCCGCGTCGCAGGTTGAAGCGCCAGGTGGTTGCGTTCACCTGCTGCCAGCTGAGCGCGAGGCCCGGCACCAGCGCCAGGCTGTTGTCGCGCATCACCAGCGTGTCGTGTACCGAGCCCGAGAACATGTTGGTGAGGCCTTCGTTCTGCGAGAACGGGTCCGCAGTCTGCGGATCGCCTTGCGATGCCCAGCGCAGTGTCTTGGCTTCGACGGCGGTGGCGGCAAGCAGCAGGCCGCCGAGGGCGGCAGCGGCAATCAGTCGCTTCATCGGTAACTCCCCGGTCAAGGAAGCCGGGAGTCTAGGCGGGCGCGAGCAGCTTGCGAACGGTTTCGAGGTCGGCCGGCGTGTCGACCCCGGGCGGCAGCGGGGCATCCAGCGTCAGCACGGCAATGCCCACGCCGTGCCATAGCGCACGCAACTGCTCCAGGCTTTCGTGCTCCTCCAGCGGCGTGCGCGGCAAGCCCGGATAACGGCGCAGGAAGCCGGCGCGGTAGGCGTATAGGCCGACGTGTCGCAGCGCCGGCAGCTGCGCCGGCAGCGCGCTGCGGTCCAATGCAAAGGCGTCGCGCGACCACGGGATCGGCGCCCGCGAGAACAGCAGCGCGCGACCCTGGTGGTCAGTCACCACCTTGACCACGTTCGGGCTGAAGAACTCGGCGGCGTCGTGCAGTGCGTGGGCGGCGGTGGCCATGCCGCAGGCGGGCTGCGCCTGGAGCAGCGCCGCGACCGCGGCGATGGTGGCCGGCGGCATCAGCGGTTCGTCGCCCTGCACGTTGACGACGATCGCGTCATCGGCCAGTCCCAGTTGCACGGCGGCGTCGGCCAGGCGATCGGTGCCGGTCGGGTGCTCGGGCGCGGTCAGCAGAACGTCCACGCCGTGGTCGCGGCACGCTGCCGCGATCTCCTCGCTGTCGGCAGCCACCACCACGCGTGCGGCGCCACTTTGCTGCGCGCGTTGGGCCACCCGCACCACCATCGGCAGGCCGTGGATGTCGACCAGCGGCTTGCGCGGCAGGCGGGTCGAGGCCAACCGGGCGGGGACGATGGCGATGAAGCTGGTCACGGATCGCACATCACGATTACAGCGCGTCAATGGCAAACAGCGCCCAACCGTGCACCTGGGCGGGCGTCGATCGCCTGCCGCGCGGCGGCGCCAGACGCCGGCCGCGGGCGGCATCAGGCGCGCTCCACGGCACGACCTCGGACAGCGCGGCATGCTCACGGCGGTACACCCGCACGGCGGACGCCCGGCGGGCACGGAAGCGGCATCGCACCGGCCCCGGAGAGCTGTCGATCTCGAGTTCGAGCAGGCGCGCAATCATCATCAACAGCTCATGCGGGGCGAGCTGTGGCCATGCCGAGCCGACTCCGAAACGCGGCCGCATTGAACGCGGGCGCGGTGCGCTGGCGCGCCGGCCCCCGCCGCTGGCGGCGCGTCGGCGCAGCCGCTGCAATTCGAGGCGATGCGCCTGTTGCATCACGACCGACTGTTAAGACGCGCTAGGCAGCCGCGGGCGAGGACGGCTCATCGAGCCGGCGCGCTTCGCTTTCGAGCATCACCGGGATGTCGTCACGGATCGGATAGGCCAGATGGTCGGCACGACAGATCAGTTCCTGTGCGGCTTTGTCGAATTGCAGCGGGCCCTTGCACAGTGGGCAGACGAGTATGTCGAGCAGGCGATGGTCCATGGCAGCCTTGCAGAGCAGGGGTCAGGGCGCCGGCGGCGTGGTCGCCGCGCGTCGTTCGAGCTTGCGCACGATGAGATCGAGCAGTCCGGTATCGAGCGTGGTCTTCAGCGGCACCACGCACAGGCGACCATCGGACGCCAGCACCGGATTGCCGCGGCATTTTACGGCGTCCTTTTCGGTCACCAGCGCCAGGTCGTACGCGCGGCCGGCGAACGGGTTGTCGGTAAACGCATAGTGGTCGGCCAGCGGCAGCGCATCGAACTGCAGGCCTGCGGCGCGCAGCATGGCGAAGAAACGGTCGGGCATGCCGATGCCGGCGGCGGCGATCACCCGCATCCCGCCGCGCCGCTGCTCCGACACGAGTTCGCCGAGTGTGGCGCGCATGCTGGCGTCCTTGACCGAATAGACGCCGCCCGGCTCGGTGTGCATCGAGAAAAACGGTGAGTAGACGCGGATGGCCGGCCGCGCGCTGTCAAGCTGATCGTGGAACACCACGGCGTCGACCTCACGCAACCGCTGCGGCGGATCGCGCAGCGGGCCCGCCGGCAGCAGCCAGCCGTTGCCGAAGCCGCGGTAGTGCACGACCGCGATCTCCACGTCGCGCGCCAGCTGGCGGTGCTGCAGGCCGTCGTCGGCGATGAGCAGATCGACCTTCGGGTGCAGATTCAGCAGCAGTCGGCCGGCGGCCACGCGATCGTGGCCCACCACCACGGGTGCGGCGGTCACCTGGGCCAGCAGCAGTGGTTCATCGCCATAGTCGGAGGCTCGGCCTTGCGGGTCGACCGCGCGCGCGGTCGAACTGTGCGAGCCATAGCCGCGCGAGACGATCCCGGGCGTGAAGCCGCGCTCGCGCAGGCCACGCACGAGCTCGATGCTCAGCGGCGTCTTGCCGGTGCCGCCGACGTACAGGTTGCCGACCACCACCACCGGGACCGGCAGGCGTTGCGCGCGGGCGCCTCCACGGTGACGCCAGGCGGAGAAGGCGCGCATCCCGCCGTGCACCCAGGCCAGCGGCAGCAGCAGACGGGCGAAGAAGCCGCGCTCCTGCCACATGGCAACGAGCCACGGCTGCAGCCGCGAACGCAATGCCATTACCGGCTACCGGTCACGCGCGCCAGCTCAGTTTCGCGGACGCTGGGTGGCGAAGCTGATCCGCGCCAAGCCAGCCAGCCGCGCCGCTTCCATCACGCCGATCACGGCCTGATGCGGCGCCTGCGCATCGGCATTGATCACCACGACCGGGTTGTTGCGCCCCTGTGCTGCCTTTTGCAGCTGCTGCGAGAACGACGCCGGATCGGCGTACGGCACGATCTGCCGGTCGACCGCATAGCGACCATCTGCCGTGACTGCGACCTGGATCTCGTTGGGACGCGTCTGCGTCTGGGTGGCGTCGGCCTGCGGCAGCTCCAGCTGCAACTCCGAAAAGCGTGAGTACGTGGTGCTCACCGCAAGGAAGATCAGAACGATCAGCATCACGTCGATGAGCGGGATCAGGTTGATCTCGGGCTCCTCGTCGGTGTTGCGGCGAAAGCGCATGGCGATCAGGGCGCCCGTGGCGAGAACAGCGTATCGAGCAGCTTCTGCGCCTCGTCTTCCATATCGACGACGAAGTCTTCGATGCGCGACTTGAAGTGCCGGTAGGCCAGGATCGCCGGCACGGCGACGATGATGCCGAAGGCCGTGCAGTAGAGCGCGATGGAGATGCCGTGAGCCAGCTGCTGCGGGCTGGAGCCTGCCTGTTGCGAGGCGAAAATCTCGATCATGCCGATCACCGTGCCCAGCAGGCCCATCAGCGGTGCAATGGAGCCGATCGAGCCGAGCAACGACAGGTTCTTGGCCAGATCGTGCGCGGCGTGGCCGCCGGCATTGGACACGGCCTCATGCGCGATATCGCGCGGCGCGCGCTCGTTGCGCAGCGCGGCGGCAAGAACCCGGCCGAGCGGCGAACTGTCTTCCAGCTTGTCGACAACGTCGTTGCTGACCTGTCGCTTGGCGTGCAGCGCCAGCACGTCGTTGAGCAGGCGCGGCGGCAGGATCCGGGCGCGTCGCAGTGCCACGCTGCGCTCGATGATCAGTGCCAGGGCAACGATGGACGCGACAATGAGCGGCCAGATCGGCCAGCCGATCGCTACAACGATCGAGAACAATTCCCCCTCCCGAAAACTTGGCCGCAAAACAGCGCGCAGTGTAGTGCGGTAACGCTTGCACGATTTTCCACAGATGCTGTGGACAACTATGTTGAAAACCACCGTCTGCCGCCCGCCGGGCCGCAACGGGCGGACATCGGCAGCGTCTGCCTGTCTGCGCAGCAGCGCTTTCGGCCGCCCATGAATCGGCTGTTCATTCAACCATTTGGCTATCAACCTTCGCCGGCTGGTAGGGTTGTCGCCCCGCTGTTTGCACGGGGACAGCCTGCACCTGATTCGCGTGTGGACAGTCGGCCGAGCATGGTTTGTAAACCAGGATGACGTCGGAAATTATTTCAGCAGACGGCTTGCCGGATGTCCTGAGCGTCAGCGCGCTCAACCGTGCGGTTGCGGGCACGCTGGCTCGCGGCTTTCCGTCCGTACGGGTCCGCGGAGAAATCGGCAATCTCACCCGGGCGGCCAGCGGGCATTGGTACTTCACGCTGAAGGACGATGCTGCGCAAGTGCGGTGCGTGATGTTCCGCAGCCGCAATGTCCTCGTGACTTTCGCGCCGCGCGAGGGCGATGACGTGGAGTTGCGCGCCAGCGTCGGCCTGTACGAGGCGCGCGGCGAGTTTCAACTGTCGGTGGACGCGATGCAGCGCGCCGGCCAGGGCCGCCTGTTCGAGGAGTTCATGCGGCTGAAGCAGCGGCTGGCAGCCGAGGGTGTGTTCGACGAGGCGATCAAGCGGCCGCTTCCTGCGTTGCCGCGCGTCATTGGCATCGTCACGTCGCTTCAAGCCGCTGCGCTGCGCGATGTGGTGACCACGCTGTCACGCCGCGCGCCGTATGCGCGCCTGATCGTCTACCCGGTCCCGGTGCAAGGGGACGGGGCCGGCGCCCGCATTGCGGCGATGCTGACCACGGCCAGCGCGCGCGCCGAGGCGGATGTGCTGCTGCTGGTTCGGGGCGGAGGTTCGCTCGAGGATTTATGGGCGTTCAACGACGAGGCGGTGGCACGGGCGATCCGTGCTTCCAGCCTGCCGGTCGTCGTGGGCGTTGGCCACGAATCGGACATCACGATTGCCGATTTCGCCGCCGACCTGCGGGCCCCGACACCGACCGCGGCAGCGGAACTGGCGGCTCCAGCAGGTCAGTTACTGCTCGAGGACATCGCCGCCGAACTGGTGCGGCTGCGGCGTTGTGCGCGCCGCCACCTGCAGTCCGCGCAACAGCGGCTCGACTACGCACTGCGAGTGCTGCAGCGGCCGCTTGCGCCGCTGACCGGACTGCAGGCGCGCGTCGATCACCTGCGCATGCGCCTGCGCAGCCAGGCGCGCTTTTGCATGGGTCAGCGCGAGGGCGTACTGGGTCAACTGAGCGTGCGCCTCGCGACGCGGCGTCCGAATGCGACCGCCATGGCGCCGATACTGGCCACGCTGGTAGCGCGTATGCGCGCCGCCACCGACCGCGGTCTTGCCGCTCGCGTCAACCGATTGCAGCAGGCGCGTCAGGGCTTGGTGCACCTGGACCCGGGTGCAGTGCTGCAGCGAGGCTATGCGCTGGCCATGGACGCGAGTGGCACCGTGGTGAGCGATGCAGCCTCCCTGCAGCCCGGAACTTTGCTGTCGCTGCGCTTCGCGCGCGGCGCTGCGGTCGCGCACGTGGATCGGGTTTTGCCGGAGACCGGTGACGGCATGCTGGACGATGCGCCCGTGCTGCCCTCGCGTCCGCCCGGCTAGAATCTTTCCCCCTCCGATGACCGTGCAAGGAACAACGATGGAACACACGCTCCCGCCCCTGCCGTACGCCATGGACGCGCTCGCGCCGCACATGTCGAAGGAGACCTTCGAGTACCACTACGGCAAGCATCATCAGGCTTACGTGACGAACCTCAATAACCTCATCAAGGGGACGGAGTTCGAGTCGATGAGCCTGGAAGACATCGTTCGCAAGTCATCGGGCGGCGTCTTCAACAACTCGGCCCAGGTCTGGAATCACACGTTCTTCTGGAATTGCATGAAACCGCAGGGCGGTGGCGAGCCTGGCGGCGCGCTGGCCGATGCGATCAGCAAGAAGTGGGGCTCGTACGCCGGCTTCAAGGAGGCCTTCGCCAAGAGCGCGGTCGGCAATTTCGGTTCGGGCTGGACCTGGCTGGTGAAGAAGACGGACGGCACGGTCGACATCGTCAACACCAGCAATGCCGCCACACCGTTGACCACGGGCGACAAGCCGCTGCTGACGGTCGACGTCTGGGAGCATGCGTACTACGTGGATTTCCGAAACGCCCGACCCAAGTTCGTCGAGACGTTCCTCGGCAGCCTCGTCAACTGGGACTTTGCCGCCAAGAATTTCGGCTGACGGCAAGACGCGTCGAAGCATGCCGGCCCACGGCCGGCTTTCGCTACTTGCGACTGCTGCTCGAGCCGTTTGCCGTGCCCACGCCGGCGCTGTCCGTTCCACGCCGTCTCTCACGCCCGCGCTGTTCCTCGCGATCTCGGCTGCCGCGAGACTGCCTGACCTCCGGTGCCGCGCCGTAAGCGGGCTGGGCCGGTGAGGCAGGCTGAGCCGCTTGCGCGGGACCGGCCGGTCCGGCGGGCGCCGCGGCGGGTCCGGACCCGGGTGGGCTGATCGCCGTAGCGGGCGCGGCGGCGCTCGACGGCGCGCCCGCGGTGGCTGGTTGTGCGGGCTGTGCCTGCGCAAGCGCTGCGGGAAGGGCTGCGGACAAGGCGGTGGCCAAGGCGATCTGCCGTACGGATGTGCTTGTAGTCATGAGTGTGCGAGCTCCGATGATCGGCGAGCACACGCCGTCTCCCCATAGTCGACGCATATGCAGGCCGTGCAGGGGGCCGGCAGTCAGCGTGCCGTGGTCGGCAGGCCGCTGATTCGGGCTTCGGCCTTCAGGCCTCGCTGCGCAAACCAGCCCTTGTCCATTTCGAGCGCATACCGGACCGGCTTGGCGGCGCAGTGGCTGCTTTCGTCATGCGGCTGCATGTCCTCGATGTTGACGATGCTGCCGTTGTCGTCGATGAAGGCGACCGACAGCGGGATCAAGGTGTTGCGCATCCACATGCAGTGCACCGACTTGCTGTCGAAGATGAACAGCATGCCGTGATTGGGTGCCAGGCGCTCGCGGAACATCAGACCCCGCGCGCGCGATCGGTCCGTGGATGCGACTTCGGCGGTGATCAGGTGGATGCCGGCGGCCAGCTTGGTGGTGGGCAACGCCCCCGTCTGGGCGTTGGCCGACACGGTGGCGGTCAGCACTGCGGCCATGGCCAACACGGCACACATCACGGCCGCCGCATGGTGGCGCAAGGCGATGATCAATGTCACAGCAACCTCGCTCAAAGCGAAAGCGGGCAGGTTAACCGGCCCGCTGCACGTCACAGGGGCTGCGCCGAATGCGCATTGCAATGCGTTGTCCGGCGCAACCTTGGCTTGGCGAGTTACTTGGCCGCTTCGGCCTTTGCCTTGCCTTTAGCTGCCTTCTTCTTGGCCGCTTTTTTGGTATCCGCCTTAGCAGCAGCCGGCGCGGCAGCAGGCGCAGCTGGAGCGGCAGCAGCAGGAGCGGTGGAAGGAGCGGCCGGCGCAGCGGCCGGCGCGGCCTGTGCCAGCACGGCGCCGGCGAACAACGTGGCAACGAGTGCAGCGATGGATTTGTGCATTTTTTGACTCCCTTGGATCTACGACATGCAAGATCGCCAATCGGCGACCACGAACGCGTGTTGCGTCGGGCGGAGTAACGGCGCGTTGTTCGAGGTGGTTGACTGAGCCAGTCGGGTTAACCAGCGGTGTGTCCGGGGAACGCAGTCGCGTGGTGGTCGACGAGTAAACTGCTTGGCTTGCTGTCTTCCACTGGGAGCCGGGCGACAGCATTCGACACCCTTCACAACAACGAACCTCCAGCGGAGAGGCCATGTACCAGCACATCAAGGTGCCCGCCACGGGCCAGAAGATCACGGTCAACCAGGATTTCAGCCTGAATGTGCCGGATCAGCCGATCATTCCTTACATTGAGGGAGACGGTACCGGCATCGACATCACGCCGGTGATGATCCAGGTTGTCGATGCTGCCGTCGCCAAGGCGTATGGGGGCAAGAAGAAGATCGTCTGGATGGAGATCTTTGCCGGCGAGAAGTCGACCAAGGTGTACGGGCCCGACGTCTGGCTGCCCGAAGAAACGCTGCAGGTGCTGCGTGACTATGTCGTCTCGATCAAGGGTCCACTGACGACCCCGGTCGGCGGCGGCATCCGCTCAATCAACGTGGCGATGCGTCAGGAGCTCGATCTGTATGTCTGCTTGCGCCCGGTACGCTACTTCAAAGGTGTGCCCAGCCCGGTGAAGGAGCCCGAAAAGACCGACATGGTCATCTTCCGCGAAAACTCGGAGGACATTTATGCCGGTGTCGAGTACGAAGCGGAATCGGACAAGGCGAAGAAGCTCATCGACTTCCTCGTCAAGGAAATGGGCGTCAAGAAGATCCGTTTCCCGTCGACGTCGGGTATCGGAATCAAGCCCATATCCCGTGAAGGAACGGAGCGCCTGGTGCGCAAGGCGATTCAGTACTGCGTCGACAACCGGCGCAAGTCCCTGACCTTCGTGCACAAGGGCAACATCATGAAGTTCACCGAAGGCGCGTTCACCCGATGGGGTTACGCGCTTGCCCAGAAGGAGTTCGGCGCCGAACTGCTCGACGGCGGCCCGTGGATGAAGATCAAGGCCGCCCATGGCGACATCGTCATCAAGGACGTGATCGCCGACGCGTTCTTGCAGCAGATCCTGCTGCGCCCGGCCGAATACGACGTCATTGCCACGATGAATCTGAATGGCGATTACATCTCGGACGCGCTGGCGGCGCAGGTCGGCGGTATCGGCATCGCGCCAGGGGCCAACTTGTCGGATTCAGTGGCGATGTTCGAAGCGACCCACGGCACAGCACCCAAATACGCGGGTAAGGACTACGTCAACCCGGGATCAGAGATTCTGTCTGCGGAGATGATGCTGCGGCACATGGGCTGGGGCGAAGCGGCAGACCTGATCGTCTCGTCGATGGAAAAAGCGATCCTTCAGAAGACGGTCACCTATGACTTTGCGCGGCTGATGCAAGGCGCGACACAAGTGTCCTGCTCCGGTTTTGGCAGCGCCATGATCGCCAACATGTGAGCACTGTGGCGACCAAACGTACTGTGGCGTCCAAGCGAAAAACCCCGCGATAGCGGGGTTTTTTTTGGATGGCACAGGGCGGTCAGGGCGCAGCGCTGATGTTCGACGCCTGCTTGCCTTTCGGGCCGCTGACGATCTCGAACACGACCTTTTGTCCCTCTTTCAGGGTCTTGAACCCGCCCATCTGGATCGCCGAAAAGTGCGCGAAAAGGTCTTCGCCACCTTCTTTGCATCGTTGAACCACTTGACCGTACCCGTTGCCATAGCCGCTCTTCCTGTTGGTTGCCTCGAACGGTTGTCTCGTGCGACGCAGAAACTGCTCCGTCGTGACAACCTCTCCGAACGTCGGCCGATTGATCGGCCGTGTCTGTTACCCGCGTTTGTCTGATTTTGACTGCGGGCGCAGCATTGTTCGAGCAAGGCCGCAATGCGTCAAGGGTCGCCGCAACGTTGTGGTTTGGAAGCTTCGTGCGCTGCAACCGAACCGGTCGGACGTACGGACGACGTCGAATCGGACGACGCAGCAGAATTGGCGGGCGAATCTGTCATTGGCCGGGACGTCCATCCTCGTCTGGGCGATGTACAACCGCGTCATTCGGATGGTCGGCGGCCATGCCTCGAGACGCGTTGAACGCGTGTCGGTGCAGGCCCGCACCTCAATCTGGCATCGAGGAACGAAAGCGGGTCCGGATGCTCCAAATTGCGGTGTCTGGCATGGGATTGGCAAGTGAGGGAGCGTCCTGGAATGCGAGCGAAGTAACTTATGATTGGCTCGCTTTTCTTTCCGCGAGCGGGCAGCGCGCTTTTCCTAGAATGGCTCCATGACAGGTGGTGAACAAACAGGCGATGGAACCGTCGCCGAAAAACAGGCTTCGCGAGTCAAGCCGCCACCTGTGTACCAGGTGGTCCTTCTGAACGACGATTTCACCCCGATGGAGTTCGTCGTCGGCGTTCTGCAAAAATTCTTCGGCAAGGGGCGCGAGCAGGCGACCCAGATCATGCTGAAGGTGCATCATGAGGGGCGTGGGGTGTGCGGCGTCTATC
>LNFM01012975.1_pt1 | contig 10770 bp, 9 predicted proteins | sample 596031 | NCBI WGS metagenome assembly LNFM01 (sample SAMN04254537, study PRJNA301005) | activated carbon metagenome | isolation source: dual media filters at the Ann Arbor, Michigan drinking water treatment plant | place: USA: Ann Arbor | reverse complement strand
TGCCCTGGAGTGAGTCGATCTGCGCGAGCTGCGTGCCCGCGTTCACATACACCAGCGTGCCGGCCAGCATGCCGATCTGGCTCACCGCGTAGAAGGTCAGTGCCTTCATCTTGGTGAGGCCCATCACCAGGTTGATCACAAAAAACGGCACCACCGGGATCAGCCGCAGCGTGAAGAGGTAAAACGCGCCGTCCTTTTCGATGCCGCGGTTGATCTCGGCCAGGCGGTTGCCGAACTTCGCTTCGATGCTGTCGCGCAGCACGAAGCGCGAGACCAGAAACGCCAGCGTGGCGCCCAAGCTGGAGGCGAACGACACCAGCAGCGTGCCCCACCACAGGCCGAAGATGGCGCCACCGGCCAGGGTGATGATGGCCGCGCCCGGGAACGAGAGCGCGGTGGCCACCACATAGAGCGCGAAGTAGGCGAGCGAGACCTTGAGCGGCTCGGCCGCGTAGAGCGCCTCGAAGCGGGCCTGGCTTTGTTTGAGGTAGTCCAGGCTGAGGAAACGGCCCAGATCAAGCCAGAAAAAAGCCGCAACGCCCAACAGCACCACGGCCAGCAGAAAGATTTTTCGAAAGCTCACGACAATTCCAGTGTGGGTTTGCAACCTGTCGGTCGCCGGGGCCGATGCATTCTTACACCTTCATCCCCGTCTTCCCCGAGGTACCCCGGCTTGCCACTCCACACCGACACCGTCCAACGCCTGCGCGCCGCATTGCAGGCGGCTGGACACCCCGCCGCCGATCAGCCGCTGGTGCCACTGCCCGACAAAGGCCTGGCGCACGACCATGTGCGCCTGCAAGGCACCGGCTGGCTCGCGCGCATGCCGAAGCAGAGCCAGCTGGGGTTGGGCGCACAAGACAACCTGGACTACCAGCGCGCCTGCTTCGAACGCGCGGCCGCCAGTGGCCACACACCCGCTTTGCACGGCGTGCTGCCGCCCTCGACCCACCTGCCGCGCGGCGCCTTGCTCGTGCAGGCCATCGAAGGCCGCCCGGCCCGTTTGCCCCACGACCTGCCCGCGCTGGCCGGCGCGCTCGCCGCGCTGCACGCGCTGCCCTTGCCCGAGGCTGCTGTGCGGGCACCGCTGCTGAACGCCGCCGACCCGCTGCAGGCGCTGGTGCAGGAGATCGACGCTCAGGCCAACCACCTCGGTTCGGCCGGGCTGCCGGCGGTGGTGTTGGCGGCCATCGAACGTGAGCGTGAGCGGCTTCAGAACCGGGTCAGAAGCACCGAACGGCCCTCGCGCTGCCTCATCGCGTTCGATGCCCACCCCGGCAACTTCATCGTGCAGCCCGACAGCCGTGCGGTGCTGGTCGATCTGGAGAAGTGCCGCTACGCCTTCCCGGGGCTGGACCTCGCCCACGCCACGCTCTACACCTCCACCACCTGGGACGTGGACACCCACGCCGTGCTCACGGTCGATGAAGTGCTCGGCTTTTACGTGGCCTGGGCCGACGCGGTGGGGCCCATCGCCTCTGGTGCACGACCCTGGCACGGTCCACTGCGCCGCGCCATGTGGTTGTGGTCCGTCACCTGGTGCGCGAAGTGGCGCGCCCTGTCGCTTGCATCGGCGGGCTCCAGTGCCGACGGCGAAGACTGGTCGATCGAGCGCAGCGAGGCCGCGCTGGTGGACCATGTGCGCAACCGCGTGGACCACTACCTGAGCGCCGATGTGGTGGACGACGTGCTCGATGGCTTCGACCGGATTGAACGGGGCCTGCGCACATGAAGCTGGCCATCGTGGTGCCGGTGCTCAACGAAGCCGCCACGCTGGCCGCGAGGCTGCAGGCGCTGGCGCCGCTGCGCGCGCGCGGCGCCGAGCTGCTGGTGGTGGACGGTGGCAGCACCGATGCCACCCTGGCCATCGCGCAGCCGTTGGCCGACCACGTGCTGCAGGCCGCGCGAGGCCGCGCGTCGCAGCTCAACGCCGGAGCCTGCGCCACACGCGCCGATGTGCTGCTGTTCCTGCACGCCGACACACAACTGCCCAACAACGCCGACCACCTCATCGAGCAAGCCCTGCAATGCGGTGACCGCTGGGGCCGGTTCGACGTGCGCATCGAAGGCCGGCATCCGCTCTTGCCCGTGGTGGCGTGCTTGATGAACCAGCGCTCGCGCCTCACCGGCATCGCCACCGGCGACCAGGCGGTGTTCGTGCAGCGGCGGTTGTTTGCGTCGGTCGGCGGTTTCGCGGCCATGCCCCTGATGGAAGACATCGACTTGAGCCAGCGCCTCAAGGCGATCGAAGCGCCGGCCAGCCTGCGCGAACGCGTGACCACCTCGGGCCGCCGCTGGGACCAGCACGGTTTCTGGCGCACCGTGTTGCTCATGTGGCGGCTGCGCGCGGCGCACGCGCTGGGCACCGACGCACACACGCTCGCGCTGCGCTACGGCTACCAACCGCGTGCGCCTGCAGCGGTGGCCATCCTCGCCAAGGCCCCCTTGGCCGGGCTGGCCAAGACGCGGTTGATGCCGGTGCTGGGCGCGGCCGGCGCCGCCCGTGCGCAGCGCGGCTTTGCCTTGCAGATGCTGGCCACGGCGCGCGCGGCGAGCACGGGTGGGGTGACGCTGTGGTGCGCGCCCGATGCCGCACAGCGCTTTTTCCGCGCGCTGGCCCGGCACCATGGTGTGAACACCATTGGCCAACCCGCGGGCGACCTGGGGCACCGCATGGCCACGGCCCTGTCGCACCACTTTGCGCAGACACCGAACACGCCCCTGCTCATCGTGGGCACCGACAGCCCGGCACTCACACCCGAACACCTGCAACAAGCCGCCGATGCGCTGCAGACCGTGGACGTGGTGCTGATCCCGGCCGAAGACGGCGGCTATGTGCTCATCGGTCTTCGCAAGCCCGTGCCGGAGGTGTTTGTCGGCGTTGAATGGAGCACGCCGCGGGTGCTGACCCAGACCCGCGAACGCTTGCGTGCGGCCGATGCCCGCTGGTGCGAGCTGGCGACGCTGTGGGATGTGGACGAGCCCGCCGACTGGCTGCGTTGGCGCTCGATTCCGGTGAACAACAGGCGTGCTCCCCGATAAACCCGACGCGGGCCGGGACCGCGCGATCTGATTGAAAATCCACGCCTGCCCTGCCAGGCCCACGCACCTTCCCATCGACAGGACGCTCCTTTGAATCAACTGATCAGGCTCGTGTACGCCAGCCGCTCCGCCGCCGCGCCCCATGCCTCGCACCTGGGCCTGGATCCCGGTGTCGCCCGCATCCTGGCGAAGTCCCGCAAGAACAACGCGCGGCTCGATGTGGTGGGTGGTCTGCTGTTTGGTGAGGGCTACTTTCTGCAATGCCTCGAAGGGGACGTGAGGATCGTGCAGAACCTCTACAGCAAGATCGAAACCGACCAGCGCCACCGCGACGTGACCGTGTTGTTGCAAACCTCGATCAGCACGCGCACCTTCGGCGCCTGGTCGATGAAGTACGTGCCGGGTGAACAGCGCCTGCAAGCGCTTTTGCGGCACTGGGGCATGTCGCAGTTCGATCCCTACCAGTTGTCCAAGGTCCAGATCGACGAAGCGGTGCGCTTCATGCGCGATGCGGACGATGCGGTGGACACCGTGCCCAGCGAACTCCAGGCCTTGCCGGCGGAGCCCGAGCCGGTGGTGCAGCCATCCCGGCGCGCCTCGCGGCACGACGCCACCCCGCGCAAGTCTTCAAAGGCCCCAGCCGCTGCAGCGCCTGGCAGCACAAGTTTTGTGAAGGTGGTGGTGGGTGTTGCGCTGGTTTGTCTGGCGGCCCTTGCGTTCGCGCTGCTCAGATGAACCTGTGGTTCACCCATCCAGTTGAAACGGCGGCCAAGGCCCTGCTGTCACACCGATGTGGCAGTCGTTCAGCGGGTGCTTTCCAATGCACTGCACCTGCGAAAAATTCGCACAGGGGCCCAATCAGGCACCAAGCCGATACCGCTTCGTGTCACACCCTTGTGACACCACGCCGCTGCTGATCCCGGGGCGTTTCGGTGGGCCGCCCACAGGGTGCGTCAACACCCTGTGACAGTTGGTGCAAAAAGCCCGTGCGCCGTACCCCATTTGTGGTCCGTCGCGTGGCCTTTGGACGTACCGTTTTCCCTCTGAAGACGACCCTTTGTCGCCTGCAAGTTTCCGTTTGGCACTGAAGTTGCAAAGCCCCCTGCGATTTGCGCCCGCGCAATTCAAACCTGTTCCCGGTCCATTCAACTTCTGGAGGATTTATGAAGACAACACTCTTGGCTTCGGCCCTGGCCGTGGCGTTTGGCATGAGCGGCATGGCGCAGGCCAACACCACCACGCAGAAGGTCGACGACGGCAGCACCGCCACCAGCACCAGCACGAGCACGAAAACGACCACCAAAACGGACAACAGCATCAACACGAAGACGAACACGCACACGCACACCAGCACAAAAACGGACACCGATACCGACAGCAGCGTGAACAAGCGTTCCGGCGCCGCCAAGGCCAGCGGGGACCGGTCGGTGGCGCTGAACAACGGCTCCACCAGCAGCTTCAGCAACGCGTTCAACGTGACCACGGCCAAGGCCACCAGCAGCTTGCACGGCATGGTCACCGGCAACAAGGTGATGGGCCTGGGCAACAGCGCCTACAACACGGGTGACGCCAATGGCGGGAAAGCCTATGGGGGCTACGGTGGCAAGGGCCTTGGCGGCAGCGCCAGCGGCTCGGGCACCGGGGGCAATGGCGCTGGCGGTGTGGGTGCCGTGGGCGCAGCCGGTGGCGACGCCTCCAATGGCGACGCCTCCAACGGCGGGGCCAGCAACGGCAGCGCCAAGGCCGGTGACGGTGGCAAGGGCTACGGCGGTGGCGCCAACGGGGGCGACAGCGGCGGCTCGGCCTGGGCCAACGGCAGCGGCAAGGGCCCTGGGGGCAGCAGCGGTTCGGCCAACGGCGGCCGCGAATACGACGCGGGTGATTCCGGTGCGGGTGGCACGTCCGGCACAGCGGGTGCCGGCAGCGGCACCGGCACCGGCGGCACGGCCAGCTCCACCGGTGGTGGTGGCACCCGCAACGCGGGCACCGGCAACGGTGGCGCCGGTGGCTCGGCCAACAACGGCAGCGCCACCAACGGCAGCGCCAGCAACGGCTCCAACGCCGCCGGCAACGGGGGCTCCGGTGGCAGTGGCACGGGCGGCACCGGCGGCGCCGGCAGCGGTGGAACCGTCACCGCCAACGGCGGCACCGGCGGCAATGGCGCGGGTGGCAGTGGTGGCGCGGGCGGTTCCAACAACGTGAACGCCGGCACCTTCAGCATGGCCAACACCATGACCAACGTTGGCCAGTCGGCCGCGGGCATCATGGTTGCCAACCAGAACAGCGGCATTGCCGCGCTGGTGCAGCAGAGCGTGAACGTGCAGGCCCACCTGGCCGTGGGCAACTGATCGCAGACCGATCACACCGCGCGGCGGGCCTGCCAGGCTGGCTGCGCGGTGCCGACCCTCACCATCCCGACCACGGAGGGCTCACCATGATCCCGAACCGTTTCCTGTGCACAGCGACTTGCCTGCTGGGCATGGGTTTGCTCACGCCGCTGGTGCACGCACAAACAACCCCCCCGGCAACGTCCGCCTTCCCGGCCCGGGCGGTTGACGCCGCCACGCTCGCCGGCCAGCGCGGCGGCAGCACCCAGGTGCGCAACAACATGACGCTCACCGGCACCACCGCCGACAACACGGCGCGCAACGTCAACACCGGCGACAACGCCATCAGCGCGGGCGCCTTCGCCAACATGAGCGGCATGCCGGTGGTGATCCAGAACTCGGGCGCCAACGTGCTGATCCAGAGCGCCGTGATCCTGAACCTGCAGATGAACTGAACCGGGCCACCGCCATGCCACTGCGTTCCTTGCCCCTGGTGCTGCTGTGCGCAGCCACCGCGGTGTGTGCACAGACAGCGCACATTCCCGCCACCGGCGCGGGCGACGTGACCCTGCCCCTGACCAGCATCCGGCAGGCGCGCCTGGCCGGCACACTGCTGCAGCAATACGATTTCAGTTGCGGATCGGCGGCCATCGCCACGCTGCTGACCCACCACTACAACACGCCGATCGACGAGCAGACCGTGTTCTCGCGCATGTATGCGCAGGGCGATCGGGCCAAGATCCAGCGCGAGGGTTTTTCGCTGCTGGACATGAAACGTTTTCTGGCCGGCCTGGGCTTCGAGGCCGATGGCTTTGAGCAACCCCTGGGCAAACTGCTCGAAGCGAGAGTGCCCGCCATCGTGCTGATCAACCGCAACGGTTACCAGCACTTCGTGGTGGTCAAAGGTGTGCAGGGTCAGCGTGTGCTCCTGGGCGATCCCTCGCAAGGCACGCGCGCCGTGCCGCTCGCCGAGTTCGAGTCGCAGTGGCAGAGCAAGCTGCTGTTTGTCATTCACAACCGCATGGAGCAGGCGCGTTTCAACCTCGCCGCCGACTGGCGCGTGGCGCCGCGTGCCCCCCTGGGCAGCGACGCGACCCGCGCCAGCCTCGGCACGGGCCTGCCCAGGCACGGACCGGGAGATTTCTGATGAAACCCTCACTTCCTCCAAGCGGCAGCCGGGCAGCGGCCCGGTTCGGGGTGCTGGCCGTGTGCCTGCTGGCCGCCGGGGCGGGCCTGGCGCAGGCTGCACCACCCACCCAGGTCTGGCAGGCGGTGAGCGACCGCACGCTGGACCGGCAGCGCGGCGGCTTCTCCTTTGGCGGTGGGCTGGAGGTGTCGTTCGGCATCACGCGTTCGGTGTTCATCAACGGCCAACTCATCACCGAGACGGTGCTCAACATCGCGCGCATGACCGACATCACCCCGGCCTGGGCGGCGCGCCTGCGTGAAGAGCTGCAGTCGCTCACGCTGGTGCAGAACGGGCCGGGCAACACCTTCGTGTCCGGTGCCGCGCCCACCAGCGGCCCGGCGGCCACCGCCGCACCGACGACGACCCGCGGCGCCACGGGCGTCGCCGCACCCACCGCCACCGCCAGCTCCTTCACGGGCACGGCCACCGGCACCGTCATCCAGAACACGCTGAACAACCAGCAGATCCTGCACCAGACCATCATCAACGCCAGCAGCAACAGCCTGGGCATGTTGAGGCTGGCAAGCCTGCACAGCAGCCTGTCCGAGGCGATCCGCCAGAGCGTCGGACAGCGCTGATGACGGGCCTGCGAACAGGCCACTCCCCGCTTGTCCAGCCCCGCCGCGTTTGCGTTTCATTGAGCATGCTCAATGGGCTTCGCGCAGGCCGGTTGCACGATGAGGGCATTGGTGGCGATCCAGCGCGCTGCCAGTGCACCGCACCGTTGCGGCGTTCTGGGGAGGCAAACAATGAACATCGTCAGTTCTCATCCCTCGTGGGGGGCGGTGACCGGTTCGGTCCTGATCCTGACCAGTGCTCTGGCGCAGGCCCAGGGTGTGCCGGCCCGCAAGAGTGCGGCCCAGCGCGTGGAGGCGCTTGAACAACAGGTGGTGGAGCAAGGTCGCCAGCTGGATGCGATGCGCCAGCAATTGCGGGAGCAGACGGCCCGGCAGCAGGAGCTGGAGCGTTCGCTCACGCAGCAGACCGAACGCGACGCGCAAGCGGCGGCTGCGGCGACGGCGGCACCGCCACCCCAGCCGCCGCCCGCCGTCCCCGCTGGCGACACGGGCCGCCCGGTGCGGGTGGGTGCGGCACCGCAGGGTGACCCGCAGCCCCCGGTGGTGGCGCCCATCTTCGACCAGCCCGGCATCCTCACGCAGCCCGGCCACTACGTGCTGGAGCCCTCCATCCAGTACGGCTACTCGTCGAGCAACCGGGTGGCCCTGGTGGGCTACACCGTCATTCCGGCCCTGCTGATCGGCCTGATCGATGTGCGCGAAGTCAAGCGCAGCACCCTGACCGCCGCCCTGACCGGCCGCTGGGGACTGACCCCCCGCCTGGAGGTGGAAGCGAAGCTGCCCTACGTGATCCGCTCGGACGATTCCATCAGCCGCGAGATCTTCACCGGCACCGCCTCCGAGCGCGCCTTCAACGCGAGCGGCAACGCCATCGGCGACATCGAACTCGCGGCCCGCTACCAGCTCAACCAGCCCCAGGCGGACGAGCCCTTCCTCATTGGGTCGCTGCGCTTCAAGACCCGCACCGGCAAGGACCCGTTCGAGGTGGTCACCGATTGCGTGACCCGCTGCGAAGGCAACACCACCGGCACCGGCTTGCCGCTGGACCTGCCCACCGGCTCCGGTTTTTATTCGCTGCAACCCGGGATCACCTGGCTCTTTCCCTCGGACCCCGCCGTGTTTTTTGGCGGCATCAGCTACACCCACAACTTCGGCCGCAGCAACGTGAGCCGCCTGGTGCTCGACGGTCAGCTGGAGTCCATCGGTTCGGTCAAGCCGGGCAACGTCTGGGGCATCAACTTCGGCATGGGCCTGGCGCTCAACGAGCGCTCGTCGTTCAGCATGGGTGTGGACCTGAACTCGGTGGGGCGCACCAAGCAGAACGGCGTCGCCGTGCCGTCGTCGGTGCGCACCCAGCTGTCGTCGTTGTTGATGGGGTACTCGTACCGCTACAGCCCGAAAACCACCCTGAACGTCACGGTGGGCGCGGGGCTCACGCGCGACACACCCGACCTCACGCTCAGCGTGCGCCTGCCGATGTCGTTCTGAGAAAGCCCGGCCATGTGCGCGCGCAAGATCCTCTGTCTGGGCCTGGGCACAGCGGCGGTGGCGGTGGAAGACCACCTGCAGCGCACGGGCTGGGTCGTGACCCGCTGCGAGGAGGTGATCGCCGCACGACGCCAACTGGCCCTGCGCCGCTTCGAGGTGGCGGTGCTGGTGGCCGGCACCACACCCACGCTGGACGCGCCGGGTGTGGCCGCGGTGGAGGCTTGTGTTCATGCGTCGTCGCCCACGGAGTGGGTGGCCTTGTGCGGCCCGGGCGATCTGGAGTCGCCCGCCTTCCGCGCGCTGATCCTGGGCTGCTTTTTCGACCACCAGATGCTGCCGCTGGAGTGGCGCGACCTGGACCGCATGCTGGAGCACGCCGAGCAGCGCGTGTTGCTGCGCAACCAGGTCGGCACACCAGTGCCCAACGGCGACACCCTGGGCATGGTGGGCCAGGCCGACGCGATGGTGAAGCTGCGCCGGCAGATCCGCAAGGTGGCCGAGACCGGCGCGCCGGTGCTGATCTGCGGCGAGAGCGGCACCGGCAAGGAGCTCGCGGCCCAGGCCATCCACAGCTGCTCGTCGCGCAAGGACGGCCCGCTGGTGGAGGTCAACTGCGGCGCCATCGCCCCGTCGCTGATCCAGTCGGAGCTGTTTGGCTACGTGCGCGGCGCCTTCACCGGCGCCGCCACAGACCGGCGCGGTCTGATCGAGGCGGCCGATGGCGGCACCATCTTTCTGGACGAGATCGGCGACCTGCCCATGGAACTGCAGGCCAACCTGCTGCGTTTCCTGCAGGAAAAATCCATCCAGCGCGTGGGGGCGGTGCGCAGCACGCCGGTGGACGTGCGCGTGATCGCCGCCTCCCACATCAACCTGGCCGACGCGGTGGCGGTGGGCCGGTTTCGGGAAGACCTGTTCTACCGGCTCAACGTGTTGCCGATCGAGGTGCCGCCGCTGCGCCAGCGCATGGAAGACGTGCCGCTGCTGGCCCGGCACTTCCTCAAGGCCTGCACGACCGACCGGCCGCACCGCGTGGAGGGGTTCAGCCGGCAGGCGGTGGAGGCCATGGCGGTCTACGCCTGGCCGGGCAATGTGCGCGAGCTCTACAACCGTGTGCAGCGCGCGGTGGTCATGACCGAACAACGCTGGATCGGCCCGCACGACCTCGGCCTGCAACCCGCCGACGGTGTGGCCGCCCACGACCTGGGCCAGGCGCGCACGGCGGCCGAGCGCGACGTGATCTGCCGCGCGCTCACGCGCGTGGGCGGCAACGTCACCCTGGCCGCGCGCGAACTGGGCATCTCGCGCATGACCTTGTACCGGCTGATGGACAAACACGGCATCGGCTCCGATACGACCGCGCTGGTGCAGCGCCACTGAGCCCGGGCCGCTGCGCGCCGGCCGCGCGAATGCTTGATGCGCGTCATGCCGCCGGGCGCCGGGGTGGGCTATGGTCGCGCATGGCCGATGCAAAGAACACTCCCCCAGCGGCCGAGGCTCCCGAAGCCTGGCATGCATGCCCCGGCACGCAGGTGCTGCAAAGCCTGGGCAGCACCGACACCGGCCTCACCCCCGCCCAGGCCACCGAGCGCCTGGCGCAACACGGGCCCAACCGCATTGAGCAGGAGGCGCCCACCCGTGTGTGGATGCGCGTGCTGCGCCAGTTCAACAACCTGCTGATCTATGTGTTGCTCGCGGCGGCGCTGGTCACCTTTTGGTTGCGTGATTACCTCGACGCGGCGGTGATCCTGGGCGTGGTGGTCATCAACGCTGTCATCGGCTTTGTGCAGGAAGGCAAGGCCGAGCGCGCGCTGGAGGCGGTGCGCGCCATGCTGGCCAGCCGGGCCACCGTGTTGCGGGGTGGAGAGCGCCACGAAATCGACGCCGCCGATCTGGTGCCCGGCGACGTGGTGCTGCTGGAGTCGGGCGCGCGCGTGCCGGCCGACCTGCGGCTGCTGCGCAGCAAGAACCTGCGCATCGACGAGTCCGCGCTCACCGGCGAGTCGGTGCCCGCCGAGAAAGATGCGGAGCCCGTGGCGGTGGATGCGCCGCTGGGCGACCGCCTGTGCATGGCCTTTGCCGGCACCACGGTGGCGGTGGGGCAGGCCAGCGGCGTGGTGGTGGCCACCGCGCGCCAGACCGAGAT
>LNFM01012974.1_pt1 | contig 10770 bp, 10 predicted proteins | sample 596031 | NCBI WGS metagenome assembly LNFM01 (sample SAMN04254537, study PRJNA301005) | activated carbon metagenome | isolation source: dual media filters at the Ann Arbor, Michigan drinking water treatment plant | place: USA: Ann Arbor | reverse complement strand
GCGCCTACGTCAAAATCGTCGAGGCCTTCCGTGATGACACCTGGGTTTCTGCGAATGGAAATTCTAAATGCCGTTTCCCGCAGGCTGGCACTGTATTCGCAGTGCATCGAGCGGTCAACCGCGTGCTCACTGGGGAAGAGATCCCCCCTCGCAGTGACTATGCAAGCGCGGCATTGGCCCGAATCAGCCTTCACCCGCCGCGCTTTGACGCGATTTCGCGACAGCGTGCCGAGCACGCCCTTCGAATCTGCCGCAGAACCGTCGGAACCGTCGTCGTGCCCATGGGTCAGGCTGCGTGGTTGAGCGAAAACTCCCGCGCCGGGGAGCGCGGTGTCACACGCACGGTCATACCCAGGTACGTGAGGACCCTCATGATCACGATCGGATCTTCGATCGCAGCGATGATCTTCAGCTGACTGCCGCACGCGCAGCGCTCGACGTCGATGTCCTACCCCCGTTTTGGTAACCGCGCCCAGCTCATGCGCGCCGCTTGGCCGTGTGTGTGCTCGTGCGCGGGCTCGCTCGCCGGCTGCACGACATCGGGCACGACCGCGGCACGCAGCTTCGCATGCGCGGCGAGCACCCCGTGGAAGCGGATCAGGTGCAGCCGCAGGCGTGGGACCAGCGCGGCGAGGCGTTGCATGAATTCGTGCGGCTGCATGACGATGTGGGTCGTGCCGTCGCGATACAGGCTCTTCAGTCGCAACACGACCTGCCGCTTGCCATTGCGGCTCAGTCGCTCGTTGGCGAGCGCGGGGCGGGTGATGTACCGGCATAGCCGTTCGAGTTGTTTGCGCCCATCCGCCGCACAACGCACCGCGGCGTGCAAGCTGAAGCTGTGGGCATCGGCGCACAGCACTTTCCTTGGTGTTGGCGCCGATCGAATTTTGACCCACCGGGGGTGCGGCGGAAAACTTGGACTGGTTAAGCGACGATTCCAAGGCTCCTGCGGTACTCGACAGGGCTGAGAAAGCCGAGCGAGATCTTGATCCGCTTCTCGTTGTGCCAATGGGTGTAGGAGTTCAGTGTCTGGATGAACTGCTCGATGGTTGTCGACTGCCAGTTCTGCGGATAGAAGAGCTCGTTCTTCAGCCGGTCGAAGAAGCCTTCGCACGCGGCGTTGTCGGGACAGCACGCCTTGCGCGACATCGATCGAATCAGCTTGGCATCGGCGATGCGCGATAGCCAGCCGGGCCAGCGATAGTGGGCACCCCGGTCTGAACGCAACACTGGGCGTTCTTCGCCGGATGCGACGGTCTCAATGGCAGCATCCAACATGGAGTTGACCAGTTCAGCATCAGGGCGCGTGCTGATCGACCAGCTGACGACCATGCCATCGAAGCAGTCGATCATCGGCGACAGATAGACCTTGCCGGCGGCTATGTGGAACTCCGTGATATCCGTCAGCCACTTCTTGTTCGGTGCTGCTGCCTGAAAGTCGCGATTGACGAGGTGGTCTGGAGCTGGACTGATCTCCCCCAAGTACGAGCCGTAGCGACGACGCTTCGGCGTCGCAGCGACCAAGCATGCCTGCTTCATCAAGCGCGGTGATCAAGACGCTGGAACAGTATGACTTCGAGTTCGCCATCGGCGCCCCGAGGAGCCTCATCCAGCAACTGGCCACGCTGCGCTTCATCGAACGCGGCGAGAATGCGGTGTTGCTCGGCCCCTCCGGCGTTGGCAAGAGTCATCTGGCTATTGGCCTGGGTTATCTGGCCACCCAGGCCGGGATCAAGACTCACTTCGTGACCGCCGCGGACCTGATGCTGCAGCTCGCCGCCGCCCAGAGTCAGGACAGATACGACTCGGTCATGCGCCACCGCGTGCTCGGGCCTAGGCTATTGATCATCGACGAGATCGGGTATCTGCCCTTCACCGGAGATCAAGCCAGCCACTTCTTCCACATCGTCTCCAAGCGCTATGAGCGCGGTGGTTCGATGGTCCTGACCAGCAATCTGCCCTTTGCGCAGTGGGATGACACTTTCGGGAACAACCCGACGCTCACCGCGGCAATGCTTGACCGCATTCTTCATCACGCGCACATCGTGCAGATCAAGGGCGACAGCTACCGGCTAAGGAAGCAGAAGAAGGCAGGGTTCCTGGGAAAGTCAGGCAAGGCAGTGGCTCAGAATTCGGTCGCGTAAACCGGCGCTGCGTGGCTCAGATTTACTTCGCGGTTGACATTGCAAAGCTGGAAAAGAAGGGGCGAGCTTGTAACAAGCACCGAACAGGCACGAGGCGGCTCCTTGCGACATCATGGCCGCCAAAGGATGGAAGTAAGTGCTTGAATTAGTGGTAGGCCCCGCGAGACTCGAACTCGCAACCAACGGATTAAGAGTCCGCTGCTCTACCAGTTGAGCTAGGGACCCACTCGGCAGGAGGCGTATTGTACGCAAACGTCCCCATCGGGTAAATCCAAGCGAACCATCAAAACGCAAAGCGACTTCGCTGTACGGGTAGAATGCTTCGCATCTTCAATACGCGGGCCCGGACTGCCATTCCAGACGCCGTCCTGCGATCCAAGGGGGCAACATGGACGAACAACTGCGCATCAACGCGCTCGAATATCACCGTTACCCGCGACCGGGGAAGATCTCGATCGCGCCGACCAAGGGGCTGGTCAATCAGCGCGATCTCGCGCTCGCCTATTCCCCGGGTGTGGCCTATGCCTGTCTGGCCATCGCCGAGGATCCGACCCAGGCGGCCAATCTGACTTCACGGGCGAATCTGGTCGGCGTGGTCACGAACGGCACCGCCGTTCTCGGTTTGGGCAACATCGGCCCGCTCGCGGCCAAGCCGGTGATGGAGGGCAAGGGCTGCCTGTTCAAGAAATTCGCCGGTATCGATGTCTTCGATATCGAATTGGCGGCCACGGACCCCGATGCCGTGGTCGAGGCGGTCGTCGCGCTCGAACCCACCCTCGGTGGCGTGAACCTCGAGGACATCAAGGCGCCGGAGTGCTTCTACATCGAGAAGAAGCTGCGCGAGCGGCTCAACATCCCGGTATTCCACGACGATCAGCACGGCACGGCGATCATCTCCTCCGCTGCGCTGATCAACGCCCTGAAGATCGTGGGCAAGCGCATCGGCGAGGTGAAGCTCGTCGTCTCCGGGGCAGGGGCGGCCTCGATCGCTTGCCTGGATCTGTTCGTCAATCTGGGACTCGATCCGAGCAAGGTGTTCGTCTGCGACAGCCGGGGCGTCATCTACAAGGGCCGCGAGCAGAACATGGAGCCGAACAAGGCGCGCTACGCGCAGGAGACCACGGCGCGCGGCCTCGCCGACGTGATCGAGAGCGCGGATGTCTTTCTCGGCTGCTCGACGAACGGCGTGCTGACCGGCGACATGGTCAAGCGCATGGCGAACAAGCCGATCATCCTGGCGCTGGCCAATCCCGACCCGGAGATCACGCCCGAGGCAGCCAAGGCAGCGCGGCCGGATTGCATCATCGCCACGGGGCGCTCGGATTATCCGAATCAGGTGAACAACGTCCTGTGTTTCCCGTTCATCTTCCGGGGGGCGCTCGATGTCGGCGCGACCAAGATCACCGACGAGATGAAGATGGCCTGCGTGCAGGCCCTGGCAGCTCTGGCGGAAGCCGAGCAGCCCGATGACGTCGCCATGGCTTACGGCGAAGTGGAAACCGAGTTCGGGCCCGAATACATCATTCCGCGGCCGTTCGATCCGCGCCTGATCATCAAGATCGCTCCGGCCGTGGCCAGGGCGGCCATGGAGAGCGGCGTCGCGACGCGCCCGATCACCGACTGGGATGCCTACAACGATCAGCTGATGCAGTTCGTCTATCACTCCGGGCTCATCATGCGGCCGGTGTACGCAGCAGCCAAGCAGGCGCCCAAGCGCGTGGTCTATGCCGAAGGCGAAGACGAGCGCGTCCTGCGCGCCGTGCAGGTGGCCGTGGACGAGGGGCTGGCGCATCCGGTGCTGATCGGCCGGCCCGAGGTGATCGAAACGCGGATCAAGCGCTATGGGCTGCGGTTGACCGCCGGCAAGGAATTCGAGATCGTCAATCCCGAGAACGATCCTCGCTATCGCGAGGTGTGGAGCGAGTATCACCGCGAGATGGGGCGCCATGGCGTCACGCCGGATGTCGCCAAGGCGCGCGTGCGCCAGCACCCCACGCTGATCGGCGCCATGCTCCTCAGGCGCGGGGATGCCGATGCCATGCTCTGCGGCACCTTCGGTACGCACGAGGAGCATCTGGCGCACGTCGGCGATCTCATCGGGCATGCCAAGGGACGAGAGATCTTCGCGGCGATGAACGTGCTGATGCTGCCCGAGCGCACGCTCTTCATCTGCGATACCTATGTCAACGAGAATCCCACGGCGGAGCAGGTGGCGGAAATGACGCTGATGGCGGCCGAGGAAGTGCGTCGTTTCGGTCAGACGCCGAAGGTCGCGCTCGTCTCGCATTCGAGTTTCGGCAGTTCCGGTTCGGCGTCGGCTCGCAAGATGGCGAAAGCGCGCGAGATCCTGGAGACGCGGGCGCCGGAACTCGAAGTCGATGGCGAGATGCAAGGCGATGCCGCCCTCTCCGAGGACATTCGATCCAAGCTCTATCCGGATTCGCGTCTCAAGGGCGAGGCCAACTTGCTGGTCATGCCCAACCTGGACGCTGCCAACATCGCCTTCAATCTGTTGAAGATCACGAGCGGTGGCGGGATCACGATCGGACCGATCCTGCTCGGCTGTGCGCGTTCGGTGCACATCGTCACGCCGTCGGCCACGGTGCGGCGGATCGTGAACATGACGGCACTCGCCAGCGCCGGAGCGTCGACCGCGCGCTGACCATGCAAGGAGGATGTCGATGAACGAGCTCAGTGCGCTGCTTGCTCATTACGGCGTGATGCTCGTCTTCGTCAACGTCCTCCTGACTCAGCTCGGCCTGCCGCTGCCGGCCATCCCCGTCATGATGCTGGCGGGCGGCCTCGCCGCGGGCGGGCACATGTCGGTGCTGCAGGCGTTCTCGGCGGCGATGGTCGCGTGCCTGATCGCCGACGAAATCTGGTACTTCGCGGGCAGGCGCTATGGGCATCGCGTCTTGGCCATGCTTTGCCGTCTGTCGCTCTCGCCGCAGTCGTGCGTGCGCCAGACCGAACGGGTTTTCATGCGCTGGGGCGTGGGCTCGCTGGTGATCGCCAAGTTCGTGCCGGGGCTGGCAACGGTCGCGCCGCCGCTGGCCGGAGCGATCGGCTTGAAGCTGGCGACGTTCACGCTTTTCGATGGCATCGGAGCCGCGTTGTGGGTCGGAGGATCGCTGCTCGCCGGCTGGCTGCTCGGCGGGCAGATCGATGCCTTTCTCGACTGGCTGTCGGATCTGGGCGGCTATGCGGCCGGCGCATTCGTGTTGCTGCTTGTCGCCTACATGGCGTTCAAGTGGTTCGAGCGGATGCGATTCCTGAGCCAGTTGCGCGCGGCTCGGGTCGCGGTGCACGAGGTCTACGCGATGATGGAGCGCGGCGAGGATCCGCTCGTTCTCGATGTGCGTGCGGTCGGCGCGCTCGGTGCGGACCGGCGCAGAATTCCGAAAGCCGTGGTGATCGATCCCGATGCGCCGGATGCCTCGTTGGCGAATTTGCCGCGGGACCGTGAGATCATCGTCTACTGCAGTTGACCCGACGAAGCGAGCGCGGCGCGTGTCGCCCGCATGCTGATCGACAAGGGCTTCGTGCGGGTTCGGCCGCTGCTCGGCGGCATAGAGGCCTGGCGCGATGCGGGCTACGATCTGGAAGACGGCACCTGACCAGGCGCTGTCCGGCGTGCTGTGGCGCGGTTGCGGGAATGCGCCGCCGGTGACTGAATCGAATGCGAACCTCGAAGGAGAGAATCATGACGCTGGACAAGAACGCATCGACGTCGGTGCCGATCCACGAGCTGATGAGCCGGCGCTGGAGTCCGCGCGCCTACGACGACAAGCGTCCGGTGACCCGAGCGCAGCTCGCCGCCCTGCTGGAGGCGGCGCGTTGGGCGCCCTCGTGCAACGGCGTGGAGCCTTGGCGCTTCCTCGTTTGGGATCGCATGCACGACGCGGCGGGTTTCGCCCTCGCGTTCGACTGTCTGTCCGAGGGCAACAAGCGCTGGGTCAAGAACGCGCCGCTGCTGATCCTCTCCGTTGCGAGTTCGGATCCGTTGACGGGCGGGCGTCCCAACCGCTTCGCGCAATACGACACTGGCATGGCCACCATGAGCTTGTGTCTGCAGGCCGTCGCGATCGGATTGATTTCGCACCAGATGGCAGGGTTCGACGCCGAAAAGGCGCGGGCGGCCTTCGGCATCCCGGCCGACTGTACGCCGATGGCGATGGTGGCGATAGGCTGTCAGGCGTCGCCCGACGTGCTCGACGACGAGACCAAGAAGAAGGAGTTGGCGCCGCGCGCACGCAAGCCGCTGGCCGAGCGGTTCTTCGAGGGCGGTTGGGGCAAATCGGTGCAGATCTGAAAGAACTGCACGATCGGGGCCGCGCGCCTAGAATGTGCGGCCTTGCCGTGACGACGGCAGCCACTTTTCGAGCAGCACGCAGCGACCACCATGAATATGCCGCACAGATTGCGTCTCGCGTCTCGCATGGGCGAGATCGCGCCGTTTCACGTTCTGGAGATACTCGATCGGGCCAAGCGCCTGGAGGCCGAAGGGCGCTCGATCATACACATGGAGATCGGCGAGCCCGATTTCGAGACCCCTCCGCCCGTGCTCGCCGCGGCGCAGCGGGCGCTGGCCGAGCGTTCCATGCACTACGCGCCGGCGCTCGGCCTGCCGGAACTGCGCGAGGCGATCGCCGCGTTCTACCGCCGCCGCTATGGCGTTCGCGTCGATCCCTCGCGCGTCGTCGTCACGAGCGGTTCGTCGGGGGCGCTGCTGCTGGCGCTGGGCGTGCTGGTCGATCCGGGCAGCCGCCTGCTGCTGGCCGATCCCGGGTATCCGGCGAATCGCCACTTCGTGCGCGTTCTGGAGGGTGTGCCGGTCGGCATTCCGGTGGACGAACAATCACGATATCAGCTGTCGGCCGCCAGCATCGCAGCCCATTGGGACGAGCGCACGGTCGGGGCGCTGATTGCTACACCGTCCAATCCCACGGGCACCTTGATTTCGCACGAGGCTTTGGAGGCCATTCATGCGCAGGTGACGAGCCGTGGCGGCACCCTGCTCGTGGACGAGATCTACCACGGCCTGACTTATGGCGCGCAGGTGAGGACCGCCTTGGAGATCGGGGACGATGTCCTGGTCGTCAACAGCTTCTCGAAGTACTTCAACATGACCGGATGGCGAATCGGCTGGCTGGTGGCGCCGCCCGGCATGGTCGAGGCGATCGAGCGGCTGGCGCAGAACTTGTTACTTTCCGTATCCACGCCGGCGCAGTACGCCGCGCTGGCCGCGTTCAGCGACGAGACGCTCGCCGTGCTGGAAGCGCGCCGGGGCATCATGCGCGAGCGGCGCGACTACCTCGTCCCGGAACTGCGGCGACTGGGATTCGGTATTCCGGTGGAGCCCGAGGGCGCCTTCTATGTCTATGCCAACTGCAGCGCGCTGTGCGCCGACAGTTTCGAGTTCTGCCGCCGGCTGCTGGACGAGGCTGGCGTGGCCGTCACTCCGGGCGTGGACTTCGGCCATCATCGCGGCCGGGAGCATGTGAGGTTCGCCTATACGACGAGTGTCGAGCGGTTGCGTGAGGCGGTCGTACGGATCGAGGGTTTCTTGCGGCGGGGATAGAGAGGCACGACCGGCCCGGCGGCTTGCTTGCCCGTGCAGCCACGCCGCGTTCACTGGCCTGCCGATCGCGGTCGTTCTCGCGATGCGGTGTGCTCTGCGCCTTCCCGGTCGTTCGACGTATCATCGGCAAGGGGTCGCGTGCGACCCGGACACACTTCGTTTCGTGCGAGCGTCGCGGTTTGGCGTTCTGGGTGCGGCGATCATCGAGGTGCCGCTCGAAACGTTTTCGTCTGGCGCCCGTCTGCCAACAATGACGCGCCGGCTGACGATGTCACCGGATGCAAGGGATTTACGTCATGTGCGCTCGACCCCGTGAAGGCATCACTATTCTTCTCCCCGGTCTCTGGATGCCGGCCTGGGTCATGCTGCCGCTCGCCTGGAGACTGGGCGCCGCCGGCCATCGCTGCTTGCGCTTCGGCTACGCGTCTTCCCGGCGCGACCTGGAGAGCAACGCCGACAGGTTCGCCGCGTTCGTGCGCGGCCTCGGCGGCGATGAGCCCATCCATCTGGTCGGGCACAGCTTGGGCGGGGTGCTTGCATTGCATGCCGCGGCCAGCCGCCGTCTGGAGCGCGTCCGCAGCGTCGTGATGGTGGGAAGTCCGGCGCAGGAAAGCTATGCGGCCCGTGCACTGGTCCGCTGGCCCGGTGGGCGCTGCGTGCTGGGGCGCACGGTGCCGCAATGGCTCGAGGCCGAGAAGCCGGCAGCGCCCGAAGGGGTTGCCTTGGGCGTCATCGCGGGTACGATGGCGGTCGGACTGGGCAGAATCGTGGCGCCGCGCATGCCGCCGCCGCACGATGGCGTGATTCGAGTGGCCGAGACTCGCGTCGAGGGAATGAGCGCCTACACCGAAGTGCGCGTGAGCCACGCCGGCATGCTCGTCTCGAAAACCGTCGCCGGCCTGGTCGATCGCTTTCTTCGGACAGGCGCGTTCGCTGCGCCTGCGCCCGGTGCCGAGAGGGCAGACTGAGACGATGCGCGTTTGCGCAATGGACAAGGATGGCTCGGATGGGGCTGCGAAGACGTTGGATGCTGTACGTTGCCGTCGCGGCGGCGGGTGCCTCGCTGAGCGGCTGCGAAACCATGGGTTACTACGCTCAAGCGGTGCATGGGCAAGCGCAGCTGTGGCATGCCACGCGACCGATCGAGGCGGTGATCGCCGATCCCGAGGTGCCCTTGGCGATCAAGGACAGGCTGAAGAAGGCCAGCCGGATCCGCGAGTTCGCGACCCGGGAACTCGGTCTGCCCGACAACAAGAGTTACCGGGGCTATGCGGATCTGAAGCGGCAGTACGTCGTATGGAACATCTTCGCCACCGAGCCGTTTTCGGTCCAGCCGCGCCAGTGGTGCTTTCCGATCGCGGGGTGCGTCGTCTACAAGGGATTCTTCTCCCAGGCGCGAGCCGAGGCGTACGCGGCAGGAATCAGGCGAGGGGGCGACGATGTCTTTCTGGGCGGTGTGCCGGCCTACTCGACGCTCGGCTATCTGCGCGATCCGATCCTCAATACCTTCGTGCACTATCCGCCGAGCGAGCTTGCGCGCCTGATATTTCACGAACTCGCGCATCAGGCGGTCTATGTCTCGGGCGACACCGTCTTCAACGAATCCTTCGCCGTGACGGTGGAGCGCGAAGGCGTGCGTCGCTGGATGGAGCGGCATGGGTCGCCCGCCGAGTTGCAAGCCTTCCACAAGGCCCAGGAGCGGCGCACGCAGTTCCATGGCCTTGCGCTGAAGTATCGAGCTCGCCTGGAGCAACACTACGCCTCGGGTTTGCCGGCCGAGCAAATGGCGGCCGGCAAGCAGCGGCTCTTCGGTGAGCTGCATGCAGAGTACGATGCGCTCAAGCAATCCTGGGGCGGGTTCAGGGGCTACGATCGCTGGTTGGGTCCGGGGGCGAACAATGCGAGCCTGGCGTCGATCGCGGTCTACACGCAACTCGTCCCCGCGTTTCAGACGATGCTCGAGAACGTCGGCTACGAGCTCCCGCGCTTCTACCAAGAGGTGCAGCGGATGGCCTCGTTGTCCAAATCGGAACGGCACGAGCAGCTGGCGAAGCTGCAGGAGCAGGGCTTGCGCTTGTCGGCGCACTGAGAGGCCCGCCGGGTCGGAAAGCGCGAGCGCGTTGCTATAATTCGCCGGCGGCACGGCGCTGCGGTTCGCTGCCGGCGGCTTTCTGCTGGCCCATCGCTCTCAAGACCGCGTGCGATCCGTCGCAAACCGTCCAGCTCACCCAGGAGAGACCGATGAAGCTCGCCAGTTCGTGTTTCGCAGACAACGAGAAGATCCCGGTCGAGTGCGCGTTTTGTGCGCCGGACGACGCGATGCATGTCGCCTTGTCGCAGAATCTCAATCCCGACTTCTCCTGGTCCGATCTGCCCGTCGGCACCCGCTCGCTGGTGCTCATTTGTCACGATCGTGACGTGCCGAGCAAGCCCGACGACGTCAACCGCGAAGGGCGCACCATTCCGGCAGATCTGCCCCGGATGGATTTCTACCACTGGATCGTCGTCGACATCGACCCGACGTCCGGCCCGATCAAGAAAGGCGAGTTCTCGAGCGAGGTGACGCCCAAGGGCAAGGGCGGTCCCTCCGGCCCGCGCGGAACCCGCCAAGGCGTCAACGACTATTCCGCGTGGTTCGCGGGGGATCAGGACATGGGGGGCGATTATTTCGGCTACGACGGCCCGTGCCCGCCATGGAACGACAGCGTCACGCACCACTACGTTTTCACGCTTTACGCCCTGGATGTCGACAAGTGCCCTGTGCAGGGCAGTTTCAAGGCAGCCGACGTGCTGCGCGCCATGCAAGGGCACGTGCTCGCGTCGGCTTCGCTCACTGGGGTCTATGGACTGAATCCGGCGGTGACCGTCTGAGCGTCCCTGCGAAGCCGCCGTTACTCAGGCATCGGCGTCGACTTCGGAGCGCGATTCGACGCGCGCATGAATGATGGAGATGTTGTCGATGCCGCCCGCCCTCATCGCGTTTTCGAACAATGCCATCACGGTCGCGGTCAGATCGGCATCGAGACAGCGTTCGATCTCCGGGTC
>LNFM01024005.1_pt1 | contig 10772 bp, 5 predicted proteins | sample 596031 | NCBI WGS metagenome assembly LNFM01 (sample SAMN04254537, study PRJNA301005) | activated carbon metagenome | isolation source: dual media filters at the Ann Arbor, Michigan drinking water treatment plant | place: USA: Ann Arbor | reverse complement strand
CGGCATCCTGCCCGCCGCCCTGGCCGACGTGCCGCTGGACTTCGACACCCTGGCCGAGCACGGCGCCTTCATCGGTTCCATGGCGGTGGTGGTGATGGGCCAGCACGACCGGGCCCGCGACGCGGCGCTGAACCTCATGCGCTTCTTTGAACACGAATCCTGCGGCCAGTGCACACCCTGCCGCGCCGGCACCACCAAGGCGGTGGAGCTGATCCAGGCGCCGGTGTGGGACGCAGCGCTGCTGGCCGAGCTCTCGCAGGTGATGCGCGACGCCAGCATCTGCGGCCTGGGCCAGGCGGCACCCAACCCGGTGGACAGTGTGCTGCGGTTCTTTCCTCACGAGGTGGGCGCATGAAGACCAACGACTTGCCCGAACACTCGGCCCCGATCGCCTTCACGCTCAACGGCCGCGCGGTGGAAGCCGCGCCGGGCGAGACCCTGCTCAAGGCCGCGCAGCGCGCCGGTGTGGCCGTGCCGCATCTGTGCCACCAGGACGGCCTGCGCAGCCCCGGCAACTGCCGCGCCTGTGTGGTGGAGATCGACGGTGAGCGCGTGCTCGCACCCTCGTGCTGCCGGTCTCCCACGCCGGGCATGGTGGTCACCACCGACAGCCCGCGCGCGGCGGCGGCACAGAAGACGGTGCTGGAACTGCTGCTGTCGGACGCGCCGGACACGGCGGCACTCAAACACGACAGTGAGCTGGCACATTGGGCCGGTATCGCGGGTGCGAGGGCAGGGCGCTTCCCTGCCCGTGCCGCCGCCGCGCAAGACCTGAGTCATCCGGCCATGACCGTCAACCTCGACGCCTGCATCCAGTGCACGCGCTGCATCCGCGCCTGCCGCGAAACGCAGGGCAACGACGTGCTGGGTCTCGCGTTCCGCGGTGGCCACGCGCAGATCGTGTTCGACCAGAACGACCCCATGGGTTCCAGCACCTGCGTGGCCTGCGGTGAATGTGTGCAGGCCTGCCCCACGGGTGCGATTGCGCCAGCCAATGGCGCGTACGCCAAGGTTTCAGACAAGACCGTCGATTCCGTCTGCCCCTTCTGCGGTGTGGGCTGCCAGCTCACGTATCACGTGAGTGACGAGAAGATCGAACACGTCGAGGGCATCGCCGGCCCCGCCAACGAAGGTCGCCTGTGCGTCAAGGGCCGTTTCGGCTTTGACTACGCGCACAGCCCCGAGCGGCTCACGCGCCCGCTGATCCGCCGCGCCGACGCACCGAAAGATCCGCATGCGGTGATGCGCCGCGACTGGAAGACCTTGTTCCGCGAAGCCAGCTGGGACGAAGCGCTGGACGTGGCCGCCAACGGCTTCAAGCAGGCCATGGCCAGCACCACCGCGCGTGGCCGCCAGGGCCCGGTGGCCGGCTTCGGTTCGGCCAAGGGCACGAACGAAGAGGCCTACCTGTTCCAGAAGCTCATCCGCACCGCGTTCGCCACGCACAACGTGGACCACTGCACGCGCCTGTGCCACGCCTCCAGCGTGGCCGCGCTCATGGAAGGACTGGGCTCGGCCGTGGTGACCAACCCGTTGCGCGACGTGGAGCACGCCGATTTCGTGCTGCTGATCGGCGCCAACCCGGCCCTGGATCAAGAACGCGGTCAAGCGCGGCATGAAGCTGGTGCTGGCCGACCCGCGCCGCACCGAACTCGCGCGCCACAGCTGGAAGCACCTGGGTTTCCAGCCGGGCACCGACGTGGCGCTGCTTAACGCGCTGCTGCACACCATCGTGTTCGAAGGCCTCACCGACCCGGCCTACATCGAAGCGCACACGCTCGACTTCGCCCAGCTCAAGGCCCACCTGGTGGACTTCTCGCCCGAGGCCATGGCGCCGGTCTGCGGCATCGATGCGGCCACGCTGCGTGAGGTGGCGCGCGCCTACGCCACGGCGAAGAACAGCATGATCCTCTGGGGCATGGGCATCAGCCAGCACACCCACGGCACCGACAACGCGCGCTGCCTGATCGCGCTTTCGCTCATCACCGGACAGATCGGCCGCCCCGGCACCGGGCTGCACCCGCTGCGCGGGCAGAATAACGTGCAGGGCGCGAGCGACGCGGGGCTGATTCCCATGGTGCTGCCCGACTACCAGAAGGTGAGTGATGTGCACGCCCGCGAGAAAGCCGAGCACCTGTGGAACCTGCCGCCCGGCACGCTGGGCAGCGAGGCCGGCCTGACCGTGGTGGAGATCATTGACGCGGCGCACCGCCGCGAGATCCGCGCCATGCTGATCCAGGGCGAGAACCCGGCCATGAGCGACCCCGACGCCACCCATGCGCGAGAGGCGCTCGCGGGGCTGGACCACCTGGTGGTGCAGGACATCTTCCTGACCGAAACCGCGAGCCTGGCCGATGTGGTCTTGCCCGCCACCGCGTGGCCCGAGAAGACCGGCAGCGTGACCAACACCGACCGCTGCGTGCAGCTCGGGCGCAAGGCCGTGCGCGCACCCGGTGAGGCCAGGGCCGATGCGTGGATCACCGAGCAGCTGGCGCGCCGTCTGGGTCTGGACTGGACGTATGGCGTGGCCGCCGATGGCACCGCCACCGAAGACGCACTGCGCGCCATGATGCCCAGCATCGCCGGCCTCTCGTGGGCGCGGCTGCAGCGCGAAGGCGCGGTGACCTACCCGGTGAGCAGCGAGAGCGACCCTGGCCACCCGGTGGTGTTCACCGACGGGTTCCCCACCGCCAGCGGACGCGCCACGCTGGTGGGCGCCAACGTCACGCCCCCGGCCGAGGTGCCCGACGCCACCTTCCCCATGGTGCTCATCACCGGGCGCCAGCTGGAGCACTGGCACACCGGCAGCATGACGAGGCGCAGCGGCGTGCTCGATGCGCTCGAACCCGGCCCGGTGGTCAGCCTGCACACCACCACCGCGCAGCGGCTGGGGCTGCAGGCCGGTGCTGTGGCGCAGGTGCGTTCGCGCCGCGGCACAGTGGCTCTGCCGGTGCGGCTGGACGACGCCATGCCGCTGGACACCGCCTTCATTCCGTTCGCCTACGCCGAAGCGGCGGCCAACCTGCTCACCAACCCGGCCCTGGACCCGGTGGGCAAGATCGCCGAACTGAAGTACTGTGCGGTGGACGTGCGCCCTGCGGTGCTCACGCAGGAATCGGCCCCGGTTTGATCTGACGCAAAGCTGGTCGACCAGGCCCTTTCTACGATGGCGTGAAGCCGCCGCGCGCGGAACTGTTCATTCATCAACTGGAGGAAAGCGACCATGTTCAAGAAGATCCTGCTGCCCACCGATGGCTCCGAGCTCGGCGTGTTCGCCACCCGAGCCGCCGTGGGCCTCGCCAAGAGCCAGGGAGCCCAGATCGTGGGCGTCTACGTGATCGACCCGTTTCCCTACATCGGCATCGGTGACGCTTCGGCCATCGGCCTGCAGGCCTACCTCACCGAGGCCAAGACCGCGGCCGGCGTGGCGCTTGATGCCGCGAGCATGGCCTGCGCCGCCGAAGGCGTGCCGTTCGCCGGCGACACCATCGAGCGCAACGTGGTCTACGAGGGGATCATCGAAACAGCCGAGGCCGAAGGATGCGACCTGATCGTGATGGGCTCGCACGGCCGCCAAGGGGTGAAAGCGCTCATATTGGGCAGCGTGGCGCAGAAGGTGCTGACCCACGCCAAGATGCCCGTGCTGATCGTGAAATCGTAGAGACGCTCTCAGCGCATGAACTTGCCGCTGGCGTTGACGATCGAGAGATCCGAAAAATCCAGGCCGGTGTGGTCGGTGGCGCTGTAGCTGATCTGCAGACCTCCGATGTCGTAGTTGCGCATGCCTTCCAGCGCGTCGCGCAGGGCCACCGGGGTCGGGTTGGGGCCGGCGCGGCGCAGGCCTTCGGTGAGCACCTTGGCGGCGGCAAAGCCTTCCATCATGGCGGGCGACACGCCCTCCAGGCCCTTGGCCCTGGCCAGGTCCTGCGCTTCCTTGATCAGCGGAAACGCCACCGAGCGCTCGTTGGGGAAGACCTGCGTGACGATCACGCCGCGAGCGTGTTCGCCCAGCAGTTTGATGAAGCCCTCGGAGGCGTTGTTGGACAACGTGACCAGCTGCGCCCGCGAACCCGCTTCACGGATCGCCTTCATGCCGTTGGCGGCGTTGCCGGCCGAGCCGATCACCATCACCGCCTGGGCGTTGCTTTTCACCACGCGGGTCGCCAGCTCGGTGAAGTCGGGCTTGTCGCGCGGGAACTTCTCTTGCATCACCGGCGTCTGTTTCACCGTGGCAAATCCCTTGAGCGCACCCGCGGCCGAGTCGGCGCCGAAGGAGTCGTCGGTCTCCAGCAGCGCGATGCGTGTCATGCCGATGCTGGCGAGGTGTTCGATGGCCTTGGCGGCCTCGCGCTGGTAGGTGGCGCGCACGTTGAAGACCCAGGGGTTCACCGGCTCGTGCAGCACCATGGCCCCGGTGCTCGGGCCCACCAGCGGCACCTTGAACTCGGCCAGCATGGGCAGCAGGGCTTGTGAATGCGGTGTGCCCCGGTTCAGGAACAGGGCCAGCACCTTCTGTTCGGTGATGAGCTGGCGCGAGACTTCCACCGTGACCTTGGGGTCGAACTTGTCGTCCACCGAAATCATGTCGATCTTCTGGCCGTTGACGCCGCCGCGTGCGTTCACCGCGTCGAAGTACAGCCGGGCGCCGTCGATGTTTTCCTTGACGCCGGCCGCCACCGAGCCGGTGATGCCCGACGGGTTTCCGATGCGCAGCTGCGCCCAGGCGGGCAGGGAGAGGGTGACAAGCCCGGTGAGCGCGAGGGTGGTGAGGCCCCTGGACCAGGAATCGGAGATTTTTTTCATGGTGTGTGTATCGAAATGAGGGCTCAGTCTAGGCAGTCAGCCCGGGTGGGAAATTGTGGTTATGACGTACACGGTGTGGGGTATGCCGCATCGCTCCGTAGAATCTTTGCGTCCCCCTCTGGAGCCCCCTGCATGTCCGATGCCTTTTTGCCCGCCGAGTTGCCTGCGGGCGCGATTCAACCCGCGTCCGACGATGAGGGTCGTGACCGACCGACGGAAGGTGGCACTGGCCTGATCCGCATCCGTGGCGCGCGCCAGCACAACCTGAAAAACATCGACCTCGACATCCGCACGGGCGAACTCACGGTGGTCACCGGGCCCAGCGGTTCGGGCAAATCGAGCCTGGTGTTCGACACCTTGTTTGCCGAGGGCCAGCGCCGCTACGTGGAGACCTTCAGCGCCTATGCGCGCCAGTTCCTCGACCGCATGGACAAACCTGCGGTGGACCGGGTGGAGGGCGTGCCGCCAGCGATCGCCATCGACCAGACCAACCCTGTGCGCAGCTCACGATCCACGGTGGGCACCATGACCGAGCTCAACGACCACCTCAAACTTTTGTTTGCGCGCGGCGCCGAGCTGTTCGACCGCGACACCGCCGCCCTGGTGCGGCACGACTCGCCAGAGTCGATTTATCTTGAATTGAAACAACGGGCCGAGGAGCGGGGTGACCCGAGGTTGGTGGTCACCTTCCCGGTGGAGCTGCCCGCCAGCACCACCCCGGAAGAAATCGAGCAGTGGCTCTCGGCCAGCGGCTACACACGGGTGCAGGCCGAACGCGTCGTGCACCGCGCCGCGCCCGCCGTGGACGACAAGGCCAAGACCAAAGGCAAGGCGAAGACCGCACCCATGGAGGCGATCAAGGTGCTCGACGTGGTGGCCGACCGCTTCCGCATCGGCACGACCGAACCCGCGCGCGTGATGGAGGCCATCGAGGTCGGTCTGAAGCGTGGCGGCGGCAAGCTCATGGTCTACGCCCTCGCCAATTCGGGGTCAGCCAATTCGGGGTCAGATTCCAATTTCGCGAGCGCGAAATTGGAATCTGACCCCGAATTGAGCCCCGAATTGAAAGAGGCGGCCGAGCCGGAGATCTGGCGTTTCAGCACCGGCCTGCATTGCCCCGAGAGCGACATTCGTTACAGCGAACCCACGCCGTCGATGTTTTCGTTCAACTCGGCGGTGGGGGCCTGTGAGGCCTGCCGCGGATTCGGACGGGTGATCGGGGTGGACTATGGGTTGGTGATTCCGAACGACAAGCTCACGCTGCGTGCCGGCGCCATCAAGGTGTTCCAGACGCCGGCCTGGAAAGAGGCGCAGGACGACATGATGCGGCACGCGGAAGCCGCCGGCATCCCGCGCGACACGCCCTGGGCGAAGCTCACCGAGGAGCAGAAACACTGGGTGCGCGCAGGCTCGCCGCAGTGGAACGGCAAGTGGAACCAGCACTGGTACGGCGTGGACCGCTTCTTCGAGTACCTGGAGAGCAAGGCCTACAAGATGCACATCCGCGTGCTCTTGTCCAAGTACCGCAGCTACACCGAGTGCCCGAGCTGTGGTGGCGCGCGCCTGAAGACCGACAGCCTGCTCTGGCGTCTGGGCACCAAGGTGCAGGCGGATGCGGTGCTGAAGCCGGAGAAGCGTTATTTGCCGCACGGCGTGAAGTGGAGCCGTGCGCAGGTGGAGGCTTTGCCGGGGCTGTGTCTGCACGACTTGATGTTGTTGCCGCTGGACAAGCTGCGCACCTTCTTCGCCTCTTTGGCTCCCTCCCCCGCGCAAGCCCCCATCCCAACCTTCCCCCAGGGGGGGAAGGAGCCGAACACTGGCCAGGCGCAGGCCCTCAAACTCCTGCTCGACGAAATCAACACCCGCATCCGTTACCTCTGCGAGGTCGGCATCGGTTACCTCACACTGGACCGCCAAAGCCGAACGCTCAGCGGCGGTGAGGTGCAGCGCATCAACCTCACCACGGCGCTGGGCACCTCGCTGGTCAACACCTTGTTCGTGCTCGACGAGCCCAGCATCGGCCTGCATCCGCGCGACATGGCGCGCATCGTTGACGCGATGCTGCGCCTGCGCGACGCGGGCAACACGCTGGTGGTGGTCGAGCACGACCCCGCCGTCATGCTCGCGGCCGACCGCCTGATCGACATGGGCCCCGGCCCGGGCGAACGCGGCGGGCAGATCGTGTTCGACGGCACGCCCGAGGCGATCCGTTCGGCCGACACGCTGACCGGCGCTTACCTCGGCGCGCGCAAGACCATCGGCATGGGCTTCAAGCGTGCGGTGACCGACAGCACGCCGCGCCTCATCCTGGAAGGCGCTCGCGAACACAACCTGAAAGACGTGTCGGTCGAGTTCCCGTTGCAGCGCCTGGTGGTCGTCACCGGAGTCTCGGGTTCGGGCAAGTCCAGCCTGATCCAGGACGTGCTGGCACCCGCGCTGCTGCGCCACTTCGGCAAGTCCACCGACACGCCCGGCGCACACGACCGGCTGCTCGGCGCCGAACAACTCGGCGAGGTGGTGTTCGTCGACCAGTCGCCCATCGGCAAGACCGCGCGCTCCAACCCGGTGAGTTATGTGGGCGCGTGGGACGCCATCCGTGCGCTGTTCGCCGACGCACCGCTGTCGCGCCAGCGCAGCTACACGCCCGCCAAGTTCAGCTTCAACAGTGGCGACGGGCGCTGCCCCACCTGCGGTGGCTCAGGCTTTGAACATGTGGAGATGCAGTTCCTGAGCGACGTATACCTGCGCTGCCCGGACTGTGACGGCAAGCGCTATCGGCCCGAAATCCTGGAGGTGCGCATCGAACGCGGCGATCGTTCGCTCAACGTGGCCGACGTGCTCGACCTCACGGTGAGTGAAGCCGCCGAGCTCTTCAAGGCCGACCGCGAAGTCATCCGCGTGCTGCAACCCATCGTGGACGTGGGTCTCGAATACGTGAAGCTCGGCCAGCCCGTGCCCACGCTCTCCGGTGGCGAGGCGCAGCGCCTCAAGCTCGCGGGTTTCCTGGCCGAGGCCTCCAAAAGTGCCAGCGCGAGCCGCCAGCCGCTCTCGCGCAAGGGCACGCTCTTCCTGTTCGACGAGCCCACCACCGGCCTGCACTTCGATGACATCGCCAAGCTCATGCGCAGCCTGCGCAAATTGATCGACGCCGGCCATTCGCTGGTGGTGATCGAGCACAACCTGGACGTGATCCGCTCGGCCGACTGGCTGATCGACCTGGGCCCCGAGGGCGGCGACGCCGGTGGCCTGGTGGTGGCCGAAGGCCCGCCCGAGCAGGTGCGTGAACACGCCAGCAGCCACACCGCCAAGGCCTTGCGCGAATACGCGCTGTCCATGGGCGAGGTGCACGCCGTGCGCGAGGGCCGCGCGGCCGACTACCTGGGCCAGTCAAGCGGCTTGGCCGCCGCGGCGCGCCGCAGCGACCAGCACGGCAACGCCATCCGCATCGTCAACGCCAAGGAACACAACCTCAAGAACCTGAGCGTGAACATCCCGCGCGGCCAGTTCAACGTGATCTCGGGCGTTAGCGGTTCGGGCAAGTCCACGCTGGCCTTCGACATCCTGTTCAACGAAGGCCAGCGGCGCTATCTGGAGAGCCTGAACGCCTACGCGCGCAGCATCGTTCAGCCGGCGGGCCGCCCCGAGGTGGACGCGGTCTACGGCATCCCGCCCACCGTGGCGATAGAGCACGGTGGGCACGACCACCGAGGTCTGGCATTTCCTGCGCCTGCTGTATGTGAAGCTGGGCACGCAGCACTGCGTGCACGACGGCGCGGCGGTGATGCCGCAGAGCGCCGACAGCATTGCGGCCGCTATCCTCAAGCGCTACGCGGGCCAACACATCGGCCTGCTCGCGCCGCTGGTGGTCAACCGCAAGGGCATCTACACCGAGCTGGCTGACTGGGCACGCCCGCGCGGCTATACCCACCTGCGCGTGGACGGCGAGTTCCTCCCCACCACCGGTTTCCCGCGCATCGACCGTTTCAAGGAACACACCATCGAGCTGCCGGTGGCCGACTTTGTGGTGAATGCCGATCAGGAAGCCCAGCTGCGCAGCCAGCTCACCAAGGCGCTGGAGATCGGCAAGGGCGTGGTGCATGTGCTGCACCCGCTCGACGGCCTGGCCCGTGCGTTGGAAGAGGGCTCGTCCACCCGTGAACTCGGCCAGCTGGAGGTGTTTTCCACCACGCGCGCCTGCCCGGTCTGCGCCACCAGCTACCCCGAGCTCGACCCGCGCCTGTTCTCCTACAACAGCAAGCACGGCTGGTGCCCCGACTGCGTGGGCACAGGGCTGAAGCTCTCGCGCGACCAGCGCAGCGTGCTCGACGATTCGGTGCGCGACGACAAGGAGCGTGGCCGTGAGCAGAGCTTTGCCGAACCCGAGGTGGACGACCTGGTCGACGAAGTTTGCCCGGGTTGCGAAGGCACGCGCCTGAACGCGCAGGCCCGCGCGGTGAGATTCAGCGGTGTGGGCATCACCGACGTGGCGCGGCTGTCGGTGCGCGAGGTGCGGCAGTGGGTGCAAGGCCTCATGAAAGAAGCCGTGATGTCCACCCGCGAAACCGGCATCGCCCGCGACCTGCTGCCCGAAATCGAAAGCCGCCTTGCCTTTCTGGAAGAGGTGGGCCTGAACTACCTCACGCTGGACCGCGGAGCGCCCACGCTCAGCGGCGGCGAGGCGCAGCGCATCCGCCTGGCGGCGCAGCTGGGCAGCAATCTGCAAGGGGTGTGCTACGTGCTCGACGAACCCACCATCGGCCTGCACGCGCGCGACAACGCGATATTGCTCAACGCATTGCACAAGCTCGGCGACATGGGCAACACGCTGGTGGTGGTGGAGCACGACGAAGACACCATCCGCCGCGCCGACCACATCATCGACATCGGCCCCAGCGCGGGCAAGCGCGGTGGGCGCGTGGTGGCGCAGGGTTCGGTGGACGACCTCTCGGCGAATCCCGAGTCGGTAACGGGGCGTTATCTGCTGCATGCGATGAAACATCCGCTGCAGCCGAGGCGCGAGGTGACCCCGCTCGATTCCTTCCCCCTCTGGGGGAAGGCAGGGATGGAGGCAGGCGCACCGAATGCCGTGGCTCAGGCGAGCCCCCACCCCAGCCCTCCCCCAGCGGGGGAGGGATCAAGTCATTGGCTGCGGGTGCATGCCGCCCAGCTCCACAACCTCAACCAGCTCGACGCCGCGGTGCCACTGCAACGCCTGGTCGTGATCACCGGCGTGTCCGGCTCCGGCAAGTCCACGCTGGCGCGCGACGTGCTGTTGACCAACGTGGCCGCCGCCGTCGCCCAGCGCAGCACCCGGGCCGGCCGCGACGCGATGGACAAGGGCCAGTACCCGGCGTGGTCGGGCTGCGCCAGCGTGAGCGGATACGAGACCGTGGACCGCGTGCTCGAAGTCGATCAGACACCCATCGGCAAAACCCCACGCTCATGCCCGGCCACCTACATCGGCTTCTGGGACACGGTGCGCAAGCTGTTCGCCGACACGCTGGAAGCCAAGGCGCGCGGTTACGGCCCGGGCCGTTTCAGCTTCAACACCGGCGAAGGCCGCTGCCCGGGCTGCGAAGGCCAGGGCATGCGCACCATCGAGATGAGCTTTCTGCCCGACGTGAAGGTGCCCTGCGAGGTCTGCCACGGCGCCCGCTTCAACCCCGAGACCCTGGCCGTGACCTGGAAGGGCAAGAGCATCGGCGACGTGCTGCAGATGGAGGTGGACGAGGCGGTCGACTTCTTCGCCGCCATGCCGAGCATCGGCCACCCGCTGCAGTTGCTGAAAGACGTGGGTCTGGGCTACCTCACGCTGGGCCAGCCCAGCCCCACGCTCAGCGGCGGCGAGGCGCAGCGCATCAAGCTCGTCACCGAACTCAGCAAGGTGCGCGACGACATCACGCGCCGCGGCCAGAAGCCGCCGCACACGCTGTACGTGCTGGACGAACCCACGGTGGGCCTGCACATGG
>LNFM01012971.1_pt1 | contig 10773 bp, 9 predicted proteins | sample 596031 | NCBI WGS metagenome assembly LNFM01 (sample SAMN04254537, study PRJNA301005) | activated carbon metagenome | isolation source: dual media filters at the Ann Arbor, Michigan drinking water treatment plant | place: USA: Ann Arbor | reverse complement strand
GAACGGCGCGAGCTTCTTCTTGATGGAGATGTTCTTGAGGCGCACGTAGGCGGGCAGCCCGTTGCTGAACTTCAGGCCCGCCTCGCCGCGGATCAACGGCTGCAGGTAGGTGCGCGCGCGTGCGGTGATGCCGAAGCCGTCGCGGCTGATGAAACCGCGAGGCAGCATGTGTTCCCGGTTGGCCACCCGGGACAGGGGAACCTCGCCGAGCGACCAGCGGTAAGGATGGTCGCTCGTGCGCCGGATCGAGATCATGATCGACGAGCCGCCGCGCAGCGCGGACAGCACCGCTTCGCGGCCGACGGCGTAGGCCTGGTCGACGTCGGTCTTCGACGCGATATGCCTGGCCGCGCGCTGCAGGTAGTCGGCAAGCGCGAAGTGGAACTTGTGGCCCAGCCGGTCGCGCACCAGGCGGGCGATCAGCTCGCCCGCGCCGCCGAGCTGCGCATGCCCGAACGAGTCGCGCAGCCCCGATTCGGACAGGAACTTCCCGGCGCCGTCGCGCAGGCCTTCGGACACGCCAATGCAGCAGTAGCCGCGGGTCTTCACGAGCTGGTCGACCCGTGCGAGGAAGCGCGCCTCGTCGAACGGCACCTCGGGGAACAGGAGCAGCAGCGGGATCGGGTGCTCGGCGTCGTCGGCCAGGCCGACCGCCGCGGCGATCCACCCGGCATGCCGGCCCATCACCTCGAACACGAACACCCGCGTCGAGTTGCTGGCCATCGAGGCGACGTCGAAGGCCGCCTCGCGCATCGAGGTGGCGACATACTTGGCCACCGAGCCGAAGCCCGGGCAGTTGTCGGTGCCGGCGAGGTCGTTGTCGATCGTCTTCGGCACATGCACGCAGGCGAGCGGGTAGCCCATCGTCGACGACACCTGGGCCATCTTCAGGCAGGTGTCCGCCGAATCGTTGCCGCCGTTGTAGAAGAAGTAGCGGATGTCGTGCGCCCGGAACACATCCAGCAACCGGGTGTACTGCGCGCGGTGCTCGTCGATGCCCTTCAGCTTGTAGCGGCAGGAGCCGAAGGCGCCACCCGGCGTGCGCACCAGCGCGGCGATGTCGGACGCACGCTCGCGGCTGGTGTCGATCAGGTCTTCATTCAGGGCGCCGAGGATCCCGTCGCGCCCGGCGAAGACCTTGCCGATCTTCGCTGGGTGCCGGCGGGCGGTTTCGATCACGCCTGCAGCCGAGGCGTTGATGACAGCGGTCACGCCCCCGGACTGGGCGTAGAAGGCGTTAGCCGGCATTACCCTCGCCGGTGCCCATGGCCGCGAGCAGCCGGCGACCGATCTCGTCCACGGCGCCGACGCCTGCGACGCAGGCATACCGGGGCGCGCCGGCTTCGCCGGTCTTCGACCAGCCCAGGTAGTAGTCGACCAGCGGCCGCGTCTGGCGCTGGTAGACGTCGAGCCGGTTGCGCACGGTTTCTTCCCGGTCGTCGTCGCGCTGGATCAGCGGTTCGCCCGTGACGTCGTCCTTGCCGGCGACCTTCGGCGGCGCATGGATCTCGTGGTACGTGCGGCCGGAGGCGGGATGCACCCGACGCCCGCTGACGCGGCTGATGATCTCGGCGTCGTCGACCGAGATCTCGAGCACATGGTCGATGGCGACACCGGCCGCGCGCATGGCGTCGGCCTGGGGGATGGTGCGCGGGAACCCGTCGAACAGGTATCCGGCCTTGCAGTCGTCGGCGGCCAGGCGATCCTTGACCAGGCCGATGATGATCTCGTCGGACACCAGTTCGCCCGCGTCCATCACTTTCTTGGCCGCGAGGCCCAGGGGCGTGCCGGCCTTGACCGCTGCGCGCAGCATGTCGCCGGTGGAGATCTGCGGAATATGGAACCGGTCGCGCAGGAACGCGGCCTGGGTTCCCTTGCCTGCCCCCGGGGGCCCTAACAGGAGTATGCGCATGGTCGAAAAGCTCCCCTCCGGTGATGAGCCCGGCCGGAGCGACTCCTTTGGTCATTGCCCGGGCGGCGCCGCGGGCGGTGGTACCGATGGGTAGACGTATCCGCGCGGGTCTGCGCCCCCCGCTGTGCACAGCCCGTCAGGACCGTCGCTGCGGGGCTGGATCGTCGACTTCTAGGGGTGAAGACTGCCTCGGCACGGATTATACGCAACGGCCCCCGCCACGGCGAGCCCGGTTCCGGCCCGTCCTGCCCGGACGGGACCGGTCGCCGGTCGAGGGTCGGTCAACCCGGGCGGCTCGAGGCCACCGCCTCGCGCACGCGCGCGAGGTCGGCCGGCGTATCGACGCCCGCAGCCGGGACGCCAGACGTGGCCTCGACCACGATCGGTTCACCGTGCCAGAGGGCGCGCAGCTGTTCGAGCGATTCGAACCGTTCGATCGGGGCCGGTGGCAGCGCGGACAGCCGGCGCAGGGCGGCGGCCCGGTACGCATAGAGACCGACGTGCCGGTAGACCGGCAGTCCGGCCGGGATGCATGCATCTGCCGCAGCGGCATCGGCGGCGGGTGCGATCGGGTGCGGCGCGCCGGCGAACGCATCGCGCGCATACGGTATCGGCGCACGACTGAAGTAGAGCGCGAAGCCGCGCCGGTCGAGGACCACCTTCACGACATTGGGGTCGAACATCTCGCGGACCGACTGCAGCGCATGGCAGGCGGTTGCAATGGATGCGCCGGGCGTTTCGTGCAGGCGACGGGCCACCGCGGCGATCAGCGCCGGGTCGATCAGCGGTTCGTCGCCCTGCACGTTCACCACGATCGTGTCGTCGCTCCATCCCCGTTGCTGCGAGAGCTCGGCGATGCGGTCGGTGCCCGAGGGATGGTCGCTGCGCGTGAGCGCGGCATGCACGCCGTGCGCCCTGGCGGCGTCGACGATCGATGCATCGTCGGTGGCGATCCAGACCTCCGATGCGCCGCTTGCCGCCGCGCGCTCGGCGACCCGCACCACCATCGGCCTGCCACCGATGTCGGCGAGCGGCTTCCCGGGCAGGCGGGTCGAAGCCAGCCGCGCGGGAATGGCGGCGACGAAGGCGGTCACCCGCGGCGCAGCGATTCGAGTTCGTCGGGCGAGAGCTTGCGTGCTTCGTCCTCGAGCATGATCGGGATCCCGTCGCGGATCGGGTAGGCCAGGCCTGCGCCCTGGGACAGCAGTTCCTGTCGGCTGCGATCGTAGGTGAGCTGCCCCTTGGTGACAGGGCAGACCAGGATCTCAAGAAGTTTCGCGTCCATGTTCTCGCTTTCGGCGGAGGGCGGGGCAGGGAACCGGAGCGCGGCACCCGTGGGTCGATGCCCATGGGTCGTTGCCCAATGCCAATGAGTCAGGGGCAACGCTCCAGGCAGCGCTCGAGGTGTTCGCCGAACCCGGGGTCGACCTGTGCCTCGACGGCAAGCACCCAGTGATGGGCGGCGCCGAAGCGGATGCATTTTACGGCATCCTTCTCGGTGAGGATCACCGGTTCGCCATTGAACTCGAGGTCGCCCGCTTCGAACCGGTGGTGGTCGGGGAACGGATGCTCGACGAACGTCAGCCCGAGCGCCGACAGGAGGCTGAAGAAGCGGTCCGGATATCCGATCCCCGCGACCGCATGCAGGCGCTGTCCGCGCAGGGATTCGGGCGCTGCGGTGATGGCGGGATCGTCCAGCCGGTAGACGCGCGAGGCAGCAATGCGCATCTCGAACTGGGCGGCCCGTGGCACCGGCGCATCCACCGACGCCGCACCGTTGACGACCAGCGCATCCACCGCCGCCAGGCGCCGCACCGGCTCGCGCAGGGGTCCGGACGGCAGCATGCGGCCATTGCCGAAGCCGAGCCCCGCATCGACCACGGCGACCTCGATGTCGCGCGCCAGGCGGTAGTGCTGCAACCCGTCGTCGGCGACCAGCACGTCCACGTCGGGATTCTCGCGCAGCAGTGCACGGGCCGCGAACACGCGGTCGACGCCGATCCAGACCGGCGCCGGCGTGCGCCGCGCGATCAGCACCGGCTCGTCGCCGACGCGCAGGGGGTCGCTGTGCGGTCCGACCGGCTCGCTCACCCGTTCGTCGCTCGCGCTGCCGCCATAGCCGCGGCTCACCACGCCGGGGTGCCAGCCCCGGGTGATCAGGTACAACACCAGCCAGATGGTCAGGGGCGTCTTCCCGGTGCCGCCGACAGTGACGTTGCCGACCACGATCACCGGGACCCCCGCCGCATGTCGCTTCGCGAGGCCGGCGCGGAAGGCCAGGCGGCGCAGTTCGACGGCAAGCCGGAACAGCCAGGAAACCGGCAGCAGCAGTGCGCTGCGCGCGCTCAGGCGGGCCCAGTGGCGGTCGGTGTCGAAGCGCGGCATCGGGTATCGGCGCGCGGGACGGGCAGCCAGGTGCCGTTCAGCGCGCGCCGGAACCCTGCGTGGTGAACGTGATCTGCGGATACCCGGCCAGCCGCGCCGCTTCCATCACGTTGACCACGGCCTGGTGCGTGGCGGCGGCATCGGCGCTGATCACGATCACGGGTTCCTTGGCGTCGCCCCCTGCCTTGCGCAGCGCCTGGCTGAACTGCTCCGGATTGCCGAACAGGACCGGCTCGCGGTTCACGAGGTAGCGTCCGGTCGCGTCGATCGCGACGCTGATCTGCTGTGGCCGCTCGGGCGGGACCTCGGCCGACGCCTGCGGCAGGTTGATCTGCAGTTCGGAGAACCTGGAGAACGTCGTCGAGGTGGCGAGGAAGATCAGGACGACCAGGAACACGTCGATCATCGGGACGAGGTTGATCTCCGGCTCGTCGCGCGGCCGGCCGCGGCGGAAATTCACCGCGCGCTCCGCCCGGCCATGCCGTCGGCCGACCGGCCGGGCGCCCGGTCAGGCAAGGCGCTCACCGTGCACGACCTCGACCAGCTTCACGGCCTGCAGTTCCATGTCGACGACGTAGCTGTCGACCTTGGCCCGGTAGTGCCGGTAGGCAATCATGCTGGGGATGGCCACGATCAGGCCGAACGCGGTGTTGTAGAGCGCGATGGAAATGCCTTGCGCCAGCTGGGCCGGCGTGCCGGCGGCCGACTGCGCGCCGAAGATCTCGATCATGCCGATCACGGTGCCGAACAGCCCGAGCAGCGGTGCCATCCCGGCGATCGTGCCGAGCGTCGTCAGGTAGCGCTCGAGCTGGAGCGCGACGCCGCGTCCGGTTTCCTCGATGGCCTCTTTCATGATTTCGCGCGGGCTCTTCACGTTGCGCAGACCGGCCGCGAGGACTTCGCCGAGCGGCGAGTGCGCGGCGACCCGGTCGGCCATCTCGCCCGATGCGCCGTTCTGGCGGTATTCGGCGACCACCCTGGGCAGCAGGTCAGCGGGGGCTACCAGCGCGCGGCGCAGCGACCAGCCGCGTTCGCCGATGATGGCCAAGGCAATGATCGAGGCAATGATCAGCGGCCAGATGGGCCAGCCGGCACCTTGGATGATCGCGAACACGGGTCTGGGCAGGGTCTCGGGGTGGAAGCGGTCCGACTCTATCGACCGGCGCGGTCGAGGGCAAGCGAAAGCCGGTGGCAGGCGACAGGAACGACGCTAAACACCTGCCGCAGCGAAGGTTTTTCCATTTTCCACACGATCTGTGGATAAGTTTGTGAATAGAGTGAAGGAAACGGCCGCAAACCGTTGTCCAGCCGTGGGGCGGATTGGGATGCTGATTTTTTGAGCAGATTGGAATGTGTGGTTTATCAATGACTTGCGAGGATCCTGCCAGGGGGCGTCTACGGCTGCGTGCCCCGGCGCCGGCGCCGGCAAACCTTGTGGAGAAGTAGCAGCAGGTGCACGATTTATTGCGGCCTGCACGGCCGTTTCTCCGCGCCAGCCCGCGTCGTTTCGTGATTTTTGCCGCATTTGCTGGGATGCCGCGATGCATCAGCCTGCCACGCGGCGCCAACGCTAGAATCCGGGGATGCGCGATCCTTCCTCCCCTTCCGAAATCCTGACGGTGGCGGAACTCAACCGTGCGGCGCGCGACGCGATCGAGCACGCGTTGCCGGCAGCGTGGGTCGCCGGCGAAATCTCCAACTTCCGGCGCTACGACTCCGGCCACTGCTATTTCGTCCTGAAGGACGCGCAGGCCCAGGTGCGCTGCGTGATGTTCCGCCACCGGGCGTCGCTGCTGGGCTGGCAGCCGTCGGACGGCAGCGAGGTCGAACTGCGCGGCGTCCCCTCCCTCTACGAGGCGCGTGGCGATTTCCAGCTCAATGTCGAAACGATGCGCCGCGCCGGCCGTGGCGCCCTCTTTGCGGCCTTCGAGCGGCTCAAGGCCAGACTCGCGGCCGAGGGCCTGTTCGACCCGGTGCGCAAGCGCCCGCTGCCTGCCTTCCCCCGGACCGTCGGCGTCGTCACCTCGACCTCGGCGGCCGCGTTGCGCGACATGCTGACCACGCTGCGCCGGCGCGCGCCCGGCCTGCGCGTGATCGTCTATCCGACCCTGGTACAGGGCGAGGGCGCCGCGCGCCAGATCGCGCGCGCCATCGGGCACGCAGGCGAACGTGCGGAATGCGAGGTGCTGATCGTCGGACGCGGCGGCGGCAGCATCGAAGACCTGTGGTCGTTCAACGAGGAAGTCGTGGCGCGGGCCATTGCCGCGAGCCCGATCCCGACCGTCAGCGCGGTGGGCCATGAAACCGACTTCACCATCGCGGACTTCGTGGCTGACGTGCGCGCCCCCACGCCGACCGCGGCGGCGGTCATGGTGGCCCCGGATGCATCGCAGCTCCACGACCGGTTGCGCGCGGCGGCGGCCGCGATGGCACGGGCCCAATGGCGGCTGCTCGAGCAGCGCATGCAGACGCTCGACCACCTGTCGCGGCGGCTCACCCATCCGGGTGCGCGTGCGCGCGACCAGGCGGTGGCCCTGGGCCACCTGCAGCGCCGCCTGGCACAGGCGAACGCACGCGCGCTCGATGCCGCTGCCGGACGGCTGGCACGCGCCGGTGCCCGGCTCGTGCGCCTGCCGCCGGCGGTGCCGGCGAGGTTCGCGGAGCTCGCGCGCCTGGGGGACCGCCTGTCGCGCGCCGGCAGCCGCCGCATCGAGCGCGATCAGGCGCGCCTCGATGCCTTGCGCGCGAGCCTCGCGCATCTCGATCCGGACGCCGTGCTCGACCGTGGCTACAGCATCACCCGCGTGGCCGGGGGCGGGCTCCTGCGCGACGCGCAGGACGCGCCCGCCGGGGCGACGCTCGAGACGACGCTGGCACGCGGTACCGTCCGTTCCACCGTCGGCTGAGGCACGCATGCCTCAGTTCGCCAGCATGCCCGCGTAGAAGTCGAGCACCGGCCCCAGCGGGTCGTCGGCGAGGCAGTCGAAGGTCGCCACCTCCGGCATCGAACGCAGCCAGGTCAGCTGGCGCTTGGCCAGCTGGCGGGTGGCCGCGATGCCCGTGCTGCGCAGCTGCGCCAGCGAAGTCTGGCCGTCGAGGTAGGCCCATGCCTGTCGGTAGCCGACGCAGCGCATCGACGGCAGGTCGGGGTCGAGCGCATGCGCCTCGCGCAGGCGGCGCAGCTCGCCGATCAACCCGAGCTCGAGCATCTCGTCGAAGCGGGCCTCGATGCGCCGGTGCAGCTCGCTCCGGTCGGAGGGCACCAGTGCTGCCTGGATCAGGCGGTAAGGCAGTGGATGGGGCGGGCGGTCGCGCAGCAGCTTCGACATCGGTTCGCCAGTGAGGTAGAACACCTCGAGTGCGCGCTGGATGCGCTGCGCATCGTTCGGGTCCAGCCGTGCGGCGGTCTCCGGGTCACAGCGCGAAAGTTCTTCATGAAGCGCCGGCCAGCCGCTGTCCGCCGCCATGGCATCGATCACGCGCCGTGTGTCGGGATCGGCCTGGGGCAGGTCGGCGATGCCCGAGGCCAGGGCCTTGAGGTAGAGCATCGTGCCGCCGGTGAGCAGCGGCAGGTTGCCGCGCGCGGTGATCGCGCCCATCGCAGCCAGCGCATCCTCGATGAATCGCGCGGCACTGTAGCGTTCGGTCGGGTCCAGCAGGTCGACCAGGTGGTGCGGCACGCTGGCCAGCGTCGCCGGGTCCGGCTTGGCGGTGCCGATGTCCATCCCGCGGTAGACCAGCGCCGAATCGACGCTGACGATCTCGCACGGCAGGCAGCGGCACAATTCGACGGCCACCCGGCTCTTGCCGCTCGCGGTGGGGCCGGTCAGCACCAGGGCCGGGGGCAACGCCCGGGCGTCGTGCGGGTCGGTCATCAGCGGCCGCGCAGGAACATCCGGTCGAGGTCGGAAAGCGTCACCTGGCACCAGGTCGGGCGGCCGTGGTTGCACTGGCCGGACCGTTCCGTCGCCTCCATCTCGCGCAGCAGTGCGTTCATCTCGGGCAGCGTGAGCGCCCGGTTCGCGCGCACCGCGGCATGGCAGGCCATGGTCGACAGCAACTGCTCGCGCCGCGCGGCCACGGTGTCGACTTCGCCCGCCGCGTGCAGTTCCGCCAGCACCGAGCGTGCGAGCTCGACCGGATCCGCGCGCTCGAGCGTGGCCGGGACCGCGCGCACCGCGATCGCGGTCTGCGACAGCACGGCGAGGTCGAAGCCCAGGCGCTCGAGGGTGGCGCCGTGGTCGCCGATGGCGGCGATGTCGAGGGCGGAGGCCGCGAAGGAGGCGGGCAGCAGCAGCGGCTGGCGCGGGACGGCACCGGCGTCGACGGTCTGCTTGAGGCGTTCGAACACGATGCGCTCGTGCGCGGCATGCATGTCCACCACGACCAGTCCGTGGGCATTCTGCGCCAGCACGTAGATGCCCGCGAGCTGTCCCAGCGCGAAGCCGAGGGGGGGCGTGTCGCCGGCGGGCTGCGCGCGTGCCGGCCCGCCGGAAGCGCCGGCGCCGGCCGCGGGATCCCGCCCGTCCGCCGCGCCTGCCCCGGGCGTGCCATTGCGTCCGAACAGCGCGTCGTAGAGCGCTGCCGGTTCCGACGAACGCAGGCCGAGCGGCGCCTGGGCCGGGCCCGGGCGGCCGCGGTCGTCGCGTCCCCAGCCGGCGGGTGCCTTCCAGGACCTGGGCGCCGTGGGGTCCATCGGAGGACCTGCGCGGGCATCGCTGCGGTCGGCGCTGCCGTCCGCAGCGATGCCCGCATTGCCTGGCGCACCATCCCCTGGCCGCTGCCCGAGGTTGCCCCCGGTGCTGCCTGCGCGCGTGCCGGCCAGTGCCTTCTGCAACGCATGCAGCACGAACTGGTGGACGGCCTGCGATTCCCTGAAGCGCACCTCGATCTTGGTCGGGTGCACGTTCACGTCGACCGCGCGCGGATCGATCGTGAGGTAGAGCGCGAACGCGGGGTGGCGCTGGTGGTGCAGCACGTCGCGGTAGGCGGCACGCACCGCATGCGAGAGCAGCTTGTCGCGCACGAACCGGCCGTTGACGAACAGGTACTGTGCATCGCGCGATGCGCGCGAGTACGCGGGTTGCGCGATCGCCCCGCTGAGCGTGAGCTGCGCGGTGCTTTCCTCGACCGGGATCGCCGCATCGGCGAAGTCGGCGCCGAGCAGTGCCACGATCCGGTCGGCGCGGCCCTGCGGCTGCAGGCGCAGCGTCGCCTTGCCGTTGTGCGTGAGCCGGAAGCCGACGCCCGGATGCGCCAGCGCGATGCGATGGACCGCTTCCTCGCAATGCGCATACTCGGTCTGTTCCGATTTCAGGAAACGCTTGCGGGCCGGCGTGTTGAAGAAGAGGTCCAGCGCCTCGATGCGCGTGCCGGGTGCGATCGCGGCCGGGCCGACCTGGGCCCCGGCATCGCTGCCGGCGCCGGTCGCGCCCATGTGGCCGATGCGCCACCCATGGCGGGCGTCCGCCGTGCGGCTGGCGAGCGTCAGGTCGGCCACCGACGCGATGGACGCCAGCGCCTCGCCGCGGAAGCCGAGGCTGGCGACCGATTCCAGGTCCTCGAGTGCGGCGATCTTGCTGGTCGCATGGCGGGTGAGGGCGAGCGCGAGGTCGTCCTTCTCGATGCCGTGGCCGTTGTCGATCACGGCGATCCGGCGCGTGCCCCCGGCATCGAGTTCGATCGCGAGTTCGGTGGCGCCTGCGTCGATCGCGTTCTCGAGCAGTTCCTTCAGCGCGGAGGCCGGCCGCTCGATGACTTCGCCGGCGGCGATCTGGCTGATCAGCAGATCGGGCAGCGCGTGGATGCGTACCGCGGGTCTTCCCGCTGGATCCGTTGGGGCCATGGCATCGGATTATAGGGGCGGGGAGGCCGCCTTCGCGCTGCTTCCGCGTCGCCGTCGGCGTCCTGCTGGCGACGAAGGTCTCGCCTGCGCGCCAGTTTTGCATATAATCGCAGGCTTTTTGGCCGTGATCGGCCATCACCATCGCTTCCGGCTGGCGCGGAGCCTCGTGTGAACAGGGACCTCTCGAAATGAAGATCGGCATTCCCACTGAAGTTCGACCCGGCGAGACGCGGGTCGCGGCGACTCCCGAAACGGTGAAGAAGTACTGCGCCGGCGGCCAGAACACCGTGTTCGTGCAGGCAGGTGCCGGTGCCGGCGCCAACTTTCCCGACGCCGACTACGCCACGGCGGGTGCCACGATCGTGGCCGACGCCGCTTCGGTCTACGGCCAGTCGGAACTGGTCCTCAAGGTGCGCAACCCGCTGCCGGAAGAAGTCGCGGCGATGAAGCAGGGCACCGTGCTGATCGGGCTGCTCTCGCCCTACGACGCTGCCGGCATCGAGGCGCTGGCGAAGCAGGGCCTGACCGCGTTCGCGATGGAACTGCTGCCGCGCACCTCGCGCGCGCAGTCGATGGACGTGCTGTCCTCGCAGGCGAACATCGCCGGCTACAAGGCGGTGGTGCTGGGCGC
>LNFM01012970.1_pt1 | contig 10773 bp, 11 predicted proteins | sample 596031 | NCBI WGS metagenome assembly LNFM01 (sample SAMN04254537, study PRJNA301005) | activated carbon metagenome | isolation source: dual media filters at the Ann Arbor, Michigan drinking water treatment plant | place: USA: Ann Arbor | reverse complement strand
GCACCACCATCGAGTGGGACAAGGACGACATCGACGCGCTGGGCCTGCTCAAGGTGGACGTGCTGGCCCTGGGCATGCTCAGCGCCATCCGCCGCACGCTGGACTTCGTGGGCCAGTGGCGCGGCCAGGTGTTCCAGCTGCAGGACATCCCGGCCGAAGACCCGCAGACCTACGAGATGATCTGCCGCGCCGACACGGTGGGCGTGTTCCAGATCGAGAGCCGCGCGCAGATGAGCATGCTGCCGCGCCTGCAGCCGCGCTGCTTCTACGACCTGGTGATCGAGGTGGCCATCGTGCGGCCCGGGCCCATCCAGGGCGGCATGGTGCACCCCTTTCTGGAGCAGCGCGAGCGCCAGCGCCGCGGCGAGCCCTTCACCCTGCCCAATGAAGCGCTGCGCCCCGCGCTGGAACGCACCCTGGGCGTGCCCATCTTCCAGGAGCAGGTGATGCAGATCGCCATCCTCGCGGCGGGCTTCACCCCGGGCGAGGCCGACCAGCTGCGCCGGGCCATGGCGGCCTGGCGGCGCAAGGGCGGGCTGGAAAAGTTCGAACAGCGCCTGATGGACGGGATGGGCGCGCGCGGCTACACGCGCGAGTTTGCCCAGGCCATCTTTCGGCAGATCCAGGGCTTTGGCGAATACGGTTTCCCCGAGAGCCACGCCGCCAGCTTTGCCCTGCTGGTCTACGCCAGCGCCTGGCTCAAGCGGCACGAGCCGGCCTGCTTCCTGGCCGGGTTGCTCAACTCACTGCCCATGGGCTTTTACGGCCCGGCACAGCTGGTGCAGGACGCGCAGCGCCATGGTGTGGAGGTGCGCCCGCCCGATGTGCTGCACAGCGACTGGGATTGCACGCTGGAGCGGGCGGAGGCGGGCGAGCAGCCGGCCATCCGGCTGGGCCTGCGCCTCGTGGCCGGTGTGGGCGAGGCCAGCGCGCGGCGCATCATGGCCTCCCGCGCCGTAGCGCCGTTCACCGGCACCGAAGACCTGGCGCTGCGCGCCGGGCTGGACGCGGCCGACCTCAAGGCGCTCGCCAGTGCCGATGCCCTGTTGAGCCTGAGCGGCCACCGCCGCCAGCAGGTGTGGGACGCCGCCGCCCTGCACGCCGCACCCGCGCTGCTGCGCGAAGCACCGGTGGACGAGGAGGGGCTGGAGCTGGAAGCCGCGCCCGAAGGCGAAGAGATCGTGTTCGACTACGCGGCCACCGGCCTCACCTTGCGGCGCCACCCGCTGGCCTTGCTGCGCGGGCAACTGCAGGCGCAACGTCTGCAAACGTCCGAAGAATTGCACCGCCTGCCCGACGGCCGCCTGGTGCGCGCCTGCGGCCTGGTGCTCACGCGCCAGCAGCCGGGCACGGCCAAGGGCGTGGTCTTCGTCACGCTGGAGGACGAGACGGGCACGGTGCAGGTGATCGTGTGGCAGGCGTTGCGCGAAAAGCAGCGGCGCGAGCTGCTGCACTCGCGCCTGCTGGCGGTCTACGGCCAGTGGCAGCGCCAGGGCGAGGTCTGCCACCTGATCGCGCAGCACCTGGTGGATCTGACGCCGCTCCTGGGCGGGCTGATGACGGCGAGCCGGGATTTCCGCTGAGGCGGTGCCAGGGGTCTTGAAAACGGTGTGAAGCACCACTACATCGCCCGCCAAGGAGACCCTGTATGAACGCATCGCATATGCAAGAGGTGGCCCAGGCCATGGTCATGGACGAGGTGGACAGCCTGGACCCGGAGGACAAGTTCAAGCTCAGCCTGCAGGAGAAGTTTGCCGTGCACCGCGCCATGCACGGCAGCGCCATCACCGGCGCCGACCCCGAATTCTTCATGGCCGTGGCCAAGGCGCGGCGACGGCTGGTGGTCCATGTGGAGAACCAGGGCGAGCGCGTGCTGGTCGACATCGAGCAGCTCTACGAGCACGCCCGCCGCCTGGGCGACCTGGACGCGGCCTTCCGCCATGTCTTCGGGCTGCGCCGCCCCGACCATGTGGTCGACGGACCCTTCCGCTGCAACTTCGCCTACGCGCATTGGGCCGAGGGCCCGATGGACTGAGGCCGGGCGGGTCTCAGCGCGCCGGCCACTGGCCGCCGCTGCAACGCTCGATGCCCGCGAGGTCGCGGCGCGACTGCACCTGCGCAAAGCCGGCCTGCGTGAGCAGCTCGCGCACGGCTTCGGCCTGTTGCCAACCGTGTTCGAGCAGCAGCCAGCCGCCGGGCTGCAGATGGGCCGGGGCCTGGGCGATGATGGTGCGGAGGGCGTCCAGGCCGTCGGCGCCCGAGCTCAGCGCCATGCGCGGCTCATGGCCCAGGTTCTCCAAGTGTGGATCGTCTTCGGCGATGTAGGGCGGGTTGGAGACGATGAGGTCGAAGGGGCCGCGCACGCCGCTGAGCCAATGGCCCCGCACGAAGTGCACGGGCAGCTGCAGGCGTTCGGCATTGGCCCGGGCCACGGCCAGGGCCTCGGCGCTGGCGTCCACCGCGCCCACAAGCGCTTCGGGTCGCTGGCTCTTGAGCGCGAGCGCGATGGCGCCGCTGCCCGTGCCCAGGTCTACGACCGAGCCCTGCGGGGACAGGTGTTCGAGCGCCCAGTCGACCAGGGTCTCGGTGTCGGGCCGCGGGTCCAGCACGCGCGCGTCCACCTGCAGCGTCAGGCCGTAGAACTCGCGCTGCCCCGTGAGGTAGGCCAGCGGCGTGCCCGCAGCGCGGCGGCGCGTGAGGTTGATGTAGCGCATCTCGGTCTCGGCCTCGAGCGCGTCACTGTCGTGGGCCAGCAGCCAGGCGCGGTCGTTCTGCGGCCGGCCCAGGGCATGCAGCAGCAGCAACTGGGCATCGAGCCGCTCCAGCCCGAGGGCGGAGCAGGCCGCATTCAGGGCTTGCTGGATCTGCATGAAGGTCCCGACGACGTGGTTTGCTACGGAAAATGTAGCTGCATTCTAGGGCGCCGGGCTCGTTTCGGGGGGATTCCGGGGCTCAGCTGTTGCCGACTTCCAACTCTGCCAGCTGTTCGGCCTCGCGCGCCTGGCGCAGGGCGGCGACCACTTCGTCGAGTTCGCCTTCCATGATGCGGTCGAGCTTGTAGAGCGTGAGGTTGATGCGGTGGTCGGTCAGGCGCCCCTGCGGGAAGTTGTAGGTGCGGATGCGGTCGCTGCGGTCGCCGCTGCCGATCAGCCCCTTGCGCATCGCGGCGTCCTTGGCGGCGCGCTCGCTGCGCTCCTTTTCCTGGATGCGCGCGGCCAGCACCTGCAGGGCCTTGGCCTTGTTGCGGTGCTGGCTGCGGTCGTCCTGGCACTCGGCGACGATGCCCGTGGGCAGGTGGGTGATGCGCACGGCCGAGTCCGTCTTGTTGATGTGCTGGCCGCCGGCGCCGCTGGCGCGGAAGGTGTCGATGCGCAGATCGGCCGGGTTGATCTGTACCGCCTGGGCCTCGTCGGGCTCGGGCAGCACGGCCACGGTACAGGCGCTGGTGTGGATGCGGCCCTGGGTTTCGGTGGCGGGCACGCGCTGCACGCGGTGGCCGCCGGATTCGAAGCGCAGGTCGCCGTAGACATGGTCACCCGCGATGCGCAGCACCACTTCCTTGTAGCCGCCGAGTTCGCTCGGCGATTCGCTCATGAGCTCGGTCTTCCAGCCGCGCGTGGCCGCGTAGCGCGTGTACATGCGCAGCAGGTCGCCGGCAAACAGGGCCGATTCGTCGCCGCCGGTGCCGGCGCGGATTTCGAGGTAGGCCGGGCGCGCGTCGTCCGGGTCCTTGGGCAGCAACATGCGCTGCAGCTCAGCCTCGAGCTGGGCCAGCTCGGTCGTGGCGCTGGCGATCTCCTCGCGCGCCATCTCGGCCATGTCGGGGTCGGCCTGCATCTCCTGCGCGCTGGCCAGATCGGCCTCGCGCTGCTGGTAGCGTGCGTAGCGGCCGGCGAGGGCCGTGACCTCGTTGTGCTCGCGCGAGAGCACGAGGAACTGGCCCATGTCGGACATGATGTCCTCGCGCGAGAGCAGGAAGTTCAGCTCTTGCTGGCGCTGGGCATAGCGTTCGAGTTGCTGGCGGAGAAAGGGTTTCACGACGATGGGCGGGAGTTGAGGGCTTCGACAGGCTCAGCCCGAACGCAGGAGTCCGGGGCATCCATTCCCGTTCGCCCTGAGCTTGTCGAAGGGCTGCCGGAAAAAAACGCCGCTAACGCTCTTTGCGCAGGAAGAAGTGCTGGATGGCGGCGCTGGCACGTTCGCGTGCGGCGGCATCGCCCGTGTGCAGCTCGGCCAGGGCGCCGTGCAGCATTTTCTGCGTCAGGCCCTTGGACAACGCTTCGAGCACGGTGTCCACGTCCTCGCCCTTGGCCAGCAGCTTGCGCGCGCGCGCGATCTCGGCGGCGCGCCATTCGTCGGCCTGGGCATTGAGCTGCTGGATCAGGGGCACGGTGCTGCGCTGGTCCATCCAGTGCAGAAAGCTCTGCACGCCGGCGTCGATGATGACTTCGGCCTGGGCCACGGCGGCCTGGCGGTTGGCCTGGCCGGTCTGGACCACGGCGGCGAGGTCGTCCACGGTGTAGAGGTAGACGTCGGGCAGGCCCTTGACCTCGGGCTCGATGTCGCGCGGCACGGCCAGGTCCACCATGAACATGGGGCGGTGCTTGCGCTGCTTGAGCGCACGCTCCACCGCACCCAGGCCGATCAGCGGCAGGGTGCTGGCGGTGCAGCTGATGACGGCGTCGAACTCGTGCAGGCGTTCGGGCAGCTCGGCCAGGCGCATGGTCTCGGCACCGAAGCGACTGGCGAGCTTCTCACCACGGTCCAGCGTGCGGTTGGCGATGACCATGGACTGGGGGCGCCTGGCGGCGAAGTGCGTGGCGGCCAGTTCGATCATCTCGCCGGCGCCGACAAAGAGGATGCGCACCTGCTGCAGGTCTTCGAACAGATTGCCGGCCAGGCGCACGGCGGCCGCGGCCATGCTGATGGAGTGCGCGCCGATCTCGGTGGAGCTGCGCACTTCCTTGGCGACGGCAAAGCTGCGCTGGAACAGCTGGTTGAGCGTGGTGCCCAGGGCGCCGGCCTCTTCGGCCACGCGCACGGCGTCCTTCATCTGGCCCAGGATCTGCGGTTCACCGAGCACCATGGAGTCGAGCCCGCTGGCCACGCGGAAGGCATGGCGTGCGGCCTGGCCGCCTTCGAGGGTGTAGGTGTGGGTGCGCAGCTCTTCAGCGCTGACGCCGCCGCTGCGTGCCAGCCACTGCAGCGTGGGGGCGATCTCCAGCTGTTCGCTGGCGCAATAGATCTCGGTGCGGTTGCAGGTGGAGAGGATGGCGGCCTCGGGCGGGCGCGCGAGCGCACCGCGCAGACCCTCCAGCGTGGGGGGGAGCTGGTCGAGCGCAAAGGCAAACCGACCGCGCAGATCGAGCGGTGCGGTCGTGTGATTGATGCCCAAAGCCCAGACTGCCATGGCCCGCATTATAAAATTTGCCGCTGCCGGCCCCGATTCCGGGGTTTCTGGCAGCCCATGGCATGAATCTGCACGACATCCTGTTCCACCTGTTCAACTTCGCCGCGCCGGCGCTGGGGCTGGCGCTGCTCTTGCCCCTGCTGGGCCGACCTTTCTTCCGGCCGCAGGCCGCGCTGCTGCCCTGGTGGGGGCAGATGCTGGTCAATTTCGTGGTCGGCGTCGGTGCGCTGTGGCTCGGTCTCTGGTGGCTGGGGCGCGAGGGCAAGATGATGGGCTATGCCCTGCTGGTGCTGGCCACGGCCAGCAGCCAGTGGCTGCTGGTGCGCGGCTGGCGGCGCTGAGCCCGCGGGCCCGGCGCCGGGGCTCAGAAGTGATAGGCCAGGCCCAGGGAGAGACGGGTCATGTCGGCCGTGCCACCACCGGGTACCTGGGCACGTCCCAGGCTTTCGTACTGCACACGCATGCTCAGTTCGCGGTCGAAGCGCACCTGCATGCCGAAGCCGTAGATCAGGTCGTCGGGCAGGCCGTTGATGCTGCCATCGTGCAGGCCCAGGCCGGCCTTGCCGAAGAGATGGATCTGCGGGTTGATCGGCACCTTGCCCACCGCCACGGCATGGACGATGTGTTCGCTCAGGTCCACCCGGCGCGGTCCCGGCACCGTGGCGTCGGCATTGCCGACCAGGGTCAGGCCGGCTTCGAGGTCCAGGTTGGTGAGGAAGTTGTACCCCCCCGACAGGGTCAGGGCGCCCGGGCTGGAATAGTTGCCGGGGCCGCTGTAGTTGACGGTGCCGTAATCGACCGCGCCGTAGTAGCGCGAGCTCTGGGCCGCGGCGGGACTCAGCACGGCGCCGCAGAGCAGGAGTGCGGGTAGCAATTTTTTCATGGCATTCCTTGTCTTTGTTGAAGGGCACGTTGCCGCTGGTGCAACGCGGGCCGCATTGTCCCGCCCTGCGTGCCGGACGATGTAAGCAAATGTGATAGCCCCAGAGCCTGCGGGCACAAAGAAAAAGGCCGGGCAGGGCCCGGCCTTGATGCGCGTCAAGCAGACTCAGAAGTTGAGCACGCCGCCGACCGAGACGCGGCTGATGTCGGCGCCCGTATCGCTCGCGCTGGACTTGGCCTTGCCCAGGTGTTCGTACTGGAGGCGCATGCCGAAGCGCTGGTTGAAGTTGAGCTGGATGCCGGCGCCCACGATGACGTTGGTCGTGGTGTGCGGGCCCGTGGTGCCGTCATAGCTGCCGCTGCCGCGCACGCGCGCCGTGTGCAGGCCCAGGCCGGCCTTGCCGAAGAATTCGAAGTTGGGGTTGATGGGCAGGAAGCCGACCGCGAGGAAGCGCATGTCGCCCTGGCGCGCGGTGCGGCTGCCGCCGCCGTCGCTGAACGTGGTGTCGCCGATGGCCGTGATGCCGGCCTCGGCGCCGAGGTTGGGGCTGAAGCGGTAACCGCCCGAGACCGTGACCGAGCCCGGATCGGCGTAGATGGTGTTGCGCATGTTCAGCGTGCCGATGTCGACGGCGCCATACCAGTGCTGGGCCAGCGCGGGGCCGGTGCTGGCTGCGCACAGTGCGAGGGTGACGAGGGCTTTTTGCATGAGGAACTCCTGTGGTGGGCGGGCGCACAGGCCCAGTCCAGACAACGCGGCGCGCGGGCCGGCCGTTGACGCGTTCTCAGGCCGGGCTGAACAGGTCGACGCGGTCGGTGATGATGCCGTCGATGCCCAGCGCGAGCAGGCGTTCGGCCGCCCACTCGTCGTTGACGGTGTAGCACAGGCAGCGCAGACCGGCGTTGCGTGCCTGCGCCAGCGTGCCGGCATCCCACAGCGCGTGGTTGCAGACCACGGCCACGCAAGCCAGGGCGAGGGCCTGCTCCAGCCAGCCTTCGCGCAGCGTGTCGAGCAGCAGGCCGCGTGGCAACTCGGGTGCGGTGCTGCGTGCGCCTGCGAGCGCATCGGGCTGGAAGGAGGTCAGCAGCGGCGGCAGGTCCGCGCCGGCCCAGAGCTGCGCCGCGCTGCGGGCCACGACTTCGCCTGTGTGGCGTTCCGTGCCCGGCGTGGGCTTGATCTCGATGTTGAGCAGATGCCGGTTGCGCAGGCAGTGCGCGGCGATGGCCTGCAGGGTGGGCAGGGGTTCGCCCGCATAGGCGCGGCTGTGCCAGCTGCCGGCGTCGAGCTGCGAGAGCGCGTGCCAGCTCTGCTCACCGGCGATGCCGTGGCCGTTGCTGGTACGTTCCAGCGTGGCGTCGTGCAGCAGGAAGGGCACCCCATCGGCGCTGAGCTTCACATCGCATTCGTACATGCGGTAGCCATGGGCGGCGCCGAGGCGGAAGGCGGCCAGGGTGTTCTCGGGCGCCAGTTTGCCGGCGCCGCGGTGCGCGATCCAGCGCGGGTAGGGCCAGTGCGGTGTCTGGGTGTTCACAGCCGCTGGCCCGTGGCTGCGTCGAAGCTGTGCAGGCAGCCGTCCTGCGGCCGCACATGCAGGGTGCTGCCCAGGGCCGGTGGCGGGCCGGTGCGTTCGTCCACGCGCACGATGAGCTGCTCGCTGTCGATGCGGGCGTACAGCAGGCGTTCGGCGCCCAGCATCTCCACGGCTTCGACCCGCGCTGTCCATCCATCAGCAGCAGGCTGCGCCACGATCTGCAGGTGCTCGGGGCGCACGCCCAGGATGGTGCCAGGCTTGACGTGCGGAGCGCTGGACAACAGGTTCATCGGCGGCGCGCCGATGAAGCTGGCGACGAAGGTGGAGGCCGGTGTGTGGTAGACCTCCTCGGGCGTACCGAACTGTTCCATATTGCCGGCGTTCATGACGATCATGCGCTGCGCCAGCGTCATGGCCTCGACCTGGTCGTGCGTGACGAACAGCGAGGTGATGCCGAGTTCGCGGTGCAGTTTCTGGATCTCCAGGCGGGTCTGGGCGCGCAGCTTGGCGTCGAGGTTGGACAGCGGCTCGTCGAAGAGAAAGACCTGGGGCTGGCGCACGATGGCGCGGCCCATGGCCACGCGCTGGCGCTGGCCGCCCGAGAGTTCGCGCGGCTTGCGTGCCAGATAGGGCATGAGCTCCAGGATGCCGGCGGCCTTCTCGACGCGCGTGCGGATCTCGTCCTTGGGCACCTTGGCGATCTTCAGGCCATAGGCCATGTTGTCGTACACGCTCATGTGCGGGTAGAGCGCGTAGTTCTGGAACACCATGGCGATGTCGCGTTCGGCGGGTTCGAGCTGGTTGACCACGCGCTCACCGATGCAGATCTCGCCGCCGCTGATTTCTTCGAGGCCCGCGACCATGCGCAGCAGCGTGGACTTGCCGCAGCCCGAGGGGCCGACGATGACGATGAACTCGCCGTCCTTGATGGCGGCGTTGACGCCATGGATGACCTGGTTGGCCTTGGGCCCGTGGCCGTAGCGTTTGATGACGTTGGAGAGGGTCAGGGATGCCATGGCTTCTTGTCTCTTATTTTTCCGTGTCGACCAGGCCCTTGACGAACCATTTCTGCATCAGGATGACCACCAGCGCGGGCGGGATCATGGCCAGGATGGCCGTGGCCATGACCACGTTCCATTCCACATAGACCTCGCCGAAGATGGCGCGTTTGATGCCCAGCACCACGGGATACATGTCCTCGTTGGTGGTGACCAGCAGGGGCCAGAGGTACTGGTTCCAGCCGTAGATGAACTGGATCACGAAGAGGGCCGCGATCGAGGTCTTGGACAGGGGCAGCAGCACGTCCCAGAAGAAGCGCATGGGGCCGGCGCCGTCCATGCGCGCGGCCTCGACCAGCTCGTCGGGCACGGTGAGGAAGAACTGGCGGAACAGGAAGGTGGCCGTGGCCGAGGCGATCAGCGGCACGGTCAGGCCGGCGTAGCTGTTGAGCATGCCCAGGTCGGACACCACCTCGTAGGTCGGGCCGATGCGCACCTCGACCGGCAGCATCAGCGTGACGAAGATCATCCAGAACACCAGGCCACGCGCCGGGAAGCGGAAGTAGACGATGGCAACGGCCGAGAGCAGGGAGATGGCGATCTTGCCCAGGGCGATGATCATGGCGCTGACGAAGCTGACCCAGAGCATGGGCGCGACCGGCGCGATGGTCGATCCGCTGTAGGTCTTGCCGCCGAAGAGCGCGAGGCGGTAGCTCTCGAGGAAATTGCTGCCGGGCCACAGCGACAGGGGGTTGCTGGAGGCGATCTGCTCGGCCGTTTGCGTGGAGCCGATGAAGGTCACGAAGACCGGGAAGACCACCAGCAGCACGCCCAGGCACAGGACCAGGTGCGAGATGAAGGTCAGGACAGGGCGACGTTCGATCATGGCGGGGCTCCCGCCGGGCCGCCACAGCGCATGCTGGCACTGCGCTTTGCTGGTGCGTGGAGGCCAACCCCCTCGGGGGGCAGCGAATACACGCAGTGATGAGCGTGGGGGTGGTTCATCAGTACTGAACCTTCTTCTCGACGAAACGGAACTGGATGACGGTCAGCGCGATCACGATGAGCATCAGGATCACCGACTGCGCGGCCGAGCCGCCCATGTCCAGGGCCTTGAAGCCGTCGTAATAGACCTTGTAGACCAGGATGGCCGTGTCCTTGCCCGGGCCGCCCTGGGTGGCCGCGTCCACGATGGCGAAGGTGTCGAAGAAGGCGTAGACCACGTTGATGACCAGCAGGAAAAACGTGGTCGGCGAGAGCAGGGGGAAGACGATGGTCCAGAAGCGGTGCCAGGGCGAGGCGCCGTCGATGGTGGAGGCCTCGATCAGCGACTGCGGGATGCTCTGCAGGCCCGCCAGGAAGAAGAGGAAGTTGTAGGAGATCTGCTTCCAGACCGCGGCCATGACGATCAGGGCCATGGCGTGGTTGGCGTTGAGCAGATGGTTCCACTCGATGCCCATGGCGCGCAGGGCGTAGGCCACCACGCCGTAGGGCGAGGCGAACATCAGCAGCCACAGCACGCCGGCGACCACGGGGGCCACGGCATAGGGCCAGATCAGCAGGGTCTTGTAGACCATGGCGCCGCGGATCACGCGGTTGGCCATCACGGCCAGCAGCAGGGCGATGCTCAGGCCGCTGACGGCCACGAGGGCCGAGAACAGGGCCGTGGTCTTGAACGAAGCAAGATAGCTGTCGTCATGGAACAGGCGCTCGAAATTCTCCAGCCCCACGTATTCGACCGAGGTGCCGAAAGCGTCCTGCTGCAGCACGCTTTGATACAGCGCCTGGGCGGCCGGCCAGAAGAAGAAGACCAGCACGATGGCCATCTGCGGCGCGACCAGCAGCCAGGGCAGCCAGGCGGAGCGGAATCGGACGCGTTTTTCCATGATGCCGCGATTGTGCGTTAAACAAAATCAAAAAGCCCTCCCCCGCTTGGCGGGGGAGGGTTGGG
>LNFM01027999.1_pt1 | contig 10775 bp, 10 predicted proteins | sample 596031 | NCBI WGS metagenome assembly LNFM01 (sample SAMN04254537, study PRJNA301005) | activated carbon metagenome | isolation source: dual media filters at the Ann Arbor, Michigan drinking water treatment plant | place: USA: Ann Arbor | reverse complement strand
TCCAACCATCATTTTGCATTTGTACTTTGCTTTCCCAAACAGCATCCCATGTTTTATCGCCATACTCACCAAAGCCACCACCAAGATTAGGACCTAGTCGGGCATCCGATTGAACATTAGCAGAGGTAACTACAAATTGAAAACCATTCTGGTTGTCGTTATACGTATCAAAGAAAACAGAAAAATAATCAACATCTTTTTGCTGCTCGGCATCTCTTGCAGTAAGTTGTTTTCTAATCAATGAAGGATCATCATACAAATAAGCACCAATATAAATGGCTGAGTTGTCGTAAATAACTTTAATGGTTGTTTTTTGCGAAGCTGGTTGGCCAACTGCAGGGTAGTTTTGTACAAAACCTGTAGCTTCAGGAATATTTATCCACGCAGCGTCATCCAGGTTGCCATCAATTTTGGGCAGTTTGTCCGTCTTAGTTGCCTGTAATGATTTTTCCTGTGAATAAAGGGCAATAGAAATCAATAAAAGGGGTAAACAGATAAATTTTCTCACCGTCTTGTCCTGACTTTAGCAGTCTGCGAATATAATATGAAAAAGCCATGCCTAAAAGACCTTTGCAAAAAAACGCAGGAACCTGCAAATCAAGTCGTTGACAGTTAATTCATTCTCTTTTTTAGCGTAGTAACTTGTTCCTGAAGGTCTGATACAATATTTGTTAACTGGCTCATATCCCACCGCTGCTGGGTATTGGCCTTTGAAATTACCATTTGGGCCTGCCACATCTCCAAAATTTCTTCTGCATTTACTGTGTAAGGGTGGAAAGAAGGGTTATCACTTACTAAAGTGAGCTTGTTCTTTTGCCGGCCATTTTTCTGAACTCTTTTATACACCACGCCTTCATTTCTGGAAACAACAATACAAGCCATGTTATTTTTTACCTCTTCCAAATTATCTACTTTCTCCCCGACTATTACCGAACCACTGGGAGTAGGCAGCATGGAATCACCAATAATTTCAAAAGCCCGGTAATTTCCACCTGATAGCATTGGTAATGTAAATGTGTTCAACTCATCCACGAATTCAGGATCAGCATAACCAGCTAAATAACCCGCTGCTGCTTTTACCGGAACGAATGGAATATCTGAGCGGCCACCGGCTAGTTTCATAGCACGGCGTCTTGCCATATAATTACTTTTGGTCTCGCTCAAATCCTTACGAAGAATTTCATCCAATGTTAGTTTAAACATATCACACACCACTTCCAGCACATCAATTCTAGGCTCTGCTCTTTCTTCTTCGTATGCACCCAGTAAAGACCTTTTGATCCGGAGTTTATTAGCAAACTCTTCCTGGGTCCAGCCACGAAGTTTGCGTAAATATTTCAGGTTCTGATTAGAGATTGCCATAATTGCCTAATTTATTTAGTTGCAAAATACTAATTAAATTAGACTTTCAAAGCTTTTTGCTAAAAAAATATAGTTTCGAGTGTCTGCTTTTGTCAATTCATTTTATCAATCTGTGTTCATTCGTATCCGACTCTCTTCAAATGGCCTGATTACTTTATTTTTGCCCTTGTATGGCAACAAAGAAAAAACCAACTCCTAAGAAAAGTACCGCTTCAGTTAAAAAGTCGCAAAAAGAAAAACCTATCATTCTTATTACGAATGATGATGGTGTAACTGCTCCCGGAATTCAAAATCTGGTAGAAGCTGTAAAAGACCTCGGTAAAATTGTAGTAGTAGCTCCCGACAAACCACAATCAGGAATGGGACATGCCATTACAATTGGCCAACCACTACGTTTGCATAAACTTCATACAGAAGATAATGTTGAAACATGGTCATGTACCGGTACACCGGTTGATTGTGTGAAACTAGCAGTAGATAAAGTATTGCATCGCAAACCAGATATTTGTTTGAGCGGTATTAATCATGGTGCAAATCATAGCATCAATGTAATTTATTCGGGCACCATGTCTGCAGCCGTAGAAGCTGCTATTGAAAGTATTCCCTCGGTAGGTTTTTCGTTGTTGGATTATCGCATCGATGCAGATTTTACCGGTGCAAGAAAATTTGTAAAGATCATTGTAGAAAAAATGCTCAGCACTAAACTGGATAAACATACAGTGCTGAATGTAAACATACCTGCTGTAGCGCCGGAGTTGTTGAAAGGATATAAAATTTGCAAGCAGGCCTATGCCAAATACGAAGAAGATTTTATAGAACGTAATGATCCGCATGGCCGCCATTATTATTGGCTAACCGGCGAGTTTGTAAATTTTGATAAAGGAAAAGATACGGATGTGTGGGCTTTGGCAAATAATTATGTAAGTGTAGTGCCCGTACAATTTGATCTGACGAATTACGTTCTAAAAGCCAAATTAGAAAAACTCTGGAAAGGATGATACTAACAAAAGATAACCTTCGTCTCGGCTTAGTGCTTGGCCTTATTGGTCCAATACTAGGATTAGTAGTTGTTTATTTCGTAAAATTTCCTTCCTTCAGCTTCCAGGAATTCCTGGAAAATTTTATGAACGACAATAGAATGATCACTTCTATCGGTTCATTGAGTTTGTTGGCCAATGCCATTCTGTTTACCATTTATGTAAACACTCACCGGGATGATACAGCGAAAGGGATTTTCATCATTACACTTATTTATGGAATCGGCATTTTGTTGTTAAAGATTTTTAATTAAGAAATAATGGCACCAGCGACATTGCTACTATCATCACCTGTTGCGTCGCACTCTTGTACTGAAGTAATTCTACTGAGCCTGTCGAAGTATCAACATTTGCGGTTACCCCATTCACCATTCACTATTCACCATTCACTATGAAGTATTATATCATAGCCGGAGAAGCATCAGGTGATTTGCATGGCAGCAATCTCATCAAAGAATTAAGAAAGTTGGATGAGGACGCCAATATCCGTTGCTGGGGTGGCGATAAAATGGAAGCTGCCGGAAGTACGTTAGTAAAACATTACCGTGAGCTTGCTTTTATGGGCTTCACCGAAGTGCTGATGAACCTGCGAACTATCTTTCGCAACCTTGCCTTTTGCAAAGAAGATATTATTACATACAAACCGGATGTTTTAATACTGATCGATTATCCCGGCTTCAATCTTCGCATTGCTAAATGGGCAAAAGAGCAGGGATTAAAAATAATTTACTATATCAGTCCGCAGGTATGGGCATGGAAAGAGAACCGGGTAAATATGATGAAACAATGCATTGATAAAATGCTGGTGATACTTCCTTTTGAAAAAGATTACTTCAAAAATAAATGGAATTGGGAAGTGGAGTATGTTGGTCATCCTTTGATACAGGTGATTGCCGAATATAAAGCCAATCATACCAATCAATCACTCTCCGATAAACCTGTTGTAGCATTACTACCCGGAAGCCGCAAGCAGGAAATTTTAAAGAAATTACCGGTGATGCTGGAAGTAGCTACATCATTTCCAACTTATCAATTTGTAGTTGGTAAAGCTCCAGGTGTGGAAGATGCCTTTTACGATGAATTATTAAAAACATATTCCAACGTTACCTATGTAGCCAACCGAACTTATGATTTATTATTGGAAGCAAAAGCTGCATTAGTAACATCGGGTACTGCCACATTAGAGACTGCTTTATTTGAAGTACCGGAAGTTGTCTGTTATAAAGGGTCCTATCTTTCTTACCAGATCGGCAGACGTTTAGTGAATGTAAAATACATTTCACTCGTTAACCTAATTATGGATAAGCTGGTAGTAACAGAATTGATACAGGATAATCTTACAGTGGAAAATCTACAAAAAGAATTAACGGCATTGCTACAGGATGCAAACAAGAAAGAACAATTACAGAATGATTATAATAATCTGCAACAACTATTAAGTGCCGGTGGCAATGCTTCGCAAAAAGCTGCCCTCTCCATCCACCACTTTCTTAGCGCAACAGCTTGATCGCTAAAATTACCAGGCAAAGCAAAAAAACAAAAATGCTGATGCGGTTGATGCCGTGCATATACCCAATCCATTTGTCCTTAGGCCTGTTCGGGTCTTTTTTACTGAGGTAGAGATATTCTGATATTTGCTTCCAGACGCCCATAAAATTTATAACAATAATTAAGAAAGTTAGAGGTTAACGGAGTCGAACCGATGACCTTTTGCATGCCATGCAAACGCTCTAGCCAGCTGAGCTAAACCCCCTTTATTGTGGGATTGCAAATATAGCTCCTGCTTCGTACTACTCAAAATAAAAACCTGTCGTAACTGGGTCACAGTTTACAACCTAAAATAGTTCCAGGTTTCATAAAACTATTTATTTTTTTGTAGCTACCTTCACTTTACTGCTGGTACTATTAAATATTTTTTCATTGATAAGTGAAATAACAGCGATTGGCTTATCGTAAAATTAATTTAGAGTCACCATTATCAGCATTCCACCAACCAAATTATTGGTTTTACAATCGCTTGAGGAAAAGCAAGTGAAAGAGGTGATACTACCAATCAAAATAAAGCAGCTTTGAAAAAATTACATACAACATGAGCACACAGCAATTAATTATCGATCAGCTGAAGCAACAAAAGTTGTTACCCTTATTCTACCATGATGATGCAGCTGTATGTATCAGTATTACGAAATGTTTATATGCAGCAGGTATCCGGGCTATAGAGTTTACCAACCGGGGGAAAGCAGCACTGGACAATTTTAAAGCTATTGAAGCTGAAAGAAATAATAGCATGAAAGATTTACTGCTTGCAGCCGGCACCATCAGAAATGGAGAACAAGCCAAGCAATTCATTAATGCCGGTACCGACTTTCTAATCAGCCCTGTTTTTGACAATACAGTTTGTGACACAGCTTACCTGCATAAAATATTATGGATACCCGGTTGCATGACACCAACTGAAATACATATAGCAGCGGGTGCTGGTTGCCGTTTAATCAAACTGTTTCCGTGTAATTTACTGGGGCCTGCTTTTGTAAGTGGTATTAAAGAGTTATTCCCTGAAATAGATTTTATACCTACAGGCGGTGTAGAATTAGACAAAGATAATCTGCAGGAGTGGTTCGATGCCGGAGTATGTGCTGTTGGAATAGGTAGCAAACTCTTCAGCAAAAAGCTAATTGAAACTAAAAACTATGCAACGATTGAAGCCGAAACAAAAAAAGTGTTGGAAACAATTGCCTCAATAAAAAAATAAAGGCTTACTAATTTTCCCTACCGGTTAACGATTTTGCAATCTTTTGTCTTTCACTACTACAGTTAATTAACTATAAGGGTGTTTTTAGCACTTATCACAAACTGACTATACAAAATGAAATATTTAAAGCTACTTTTTATTACTTTTTTCTATATTTTAAAAGCATCTGCACAACCGAAAGACAATACGAAGCCATTTGTCCTCGGCAAGACAGATGAACTCCAATCTACTTTATTAAAAGAAAAAAGAACCATCAATATTTATTTCCCTGAAGGTTATAATAAAAATGATACCATAAAGTACCCGGTGATTTATTTATTAGATGGAGGTGCCGATGAAGATTTCATACATATTGTAGGTTTGGTACAGTTCAATAATTTTTCCTGGATAAATAGAGTGCCGCCATCCATTGTTGTTGGTATTGCCAATACAGACAGAAAAAGAGATTTTACTTATCCTACTAAGATTGATGAGGATAAAAAAAAATATCCCACCGCCGGCAAGTCTGATAATTTTATAGCTTTTATCGAAAAAGAATTACAGCCCTATATCGAGAAAACGTATAAAGGCAATCAATCCAAAACTTTAATTGGACAATCACTTGGCGGTTTATTAGCAACCGAAATATTATTGAAGAAACCAACCCTGTTCAATAAATATATTATTATAAGTCCGAGCCTGTGGTGGGATGATGCTTCTTTATTAAAACAAACTTCGCAAATTTTGGAAGCATCGTTTACACAACCAACTGATGTGTACATCGGCGTTGGTAAAGAAGGTTTAGCTCCCAGTACTATTCCACATGTAATGGAAGTAGATGCCAACTTATTAGTGGAGAGATTAAGAAGTACAAAAAGTAAAAACCTTACTGTGCATTTTGATTATTTACCGCAAGAAGATCATGCTACCATATCGCACCAGGCGGTGTTCAATGCATTTCGGTTGTTATATCCATCGGCTGGCAAATAAATTGTTTTGAAACACAGAAGCACCACGACATCCAGAAACGGTGAAAATTATTTTTCTCCAAAGCTTTGTGCCTCCGTGTCTCTGTGTCTTAGTGGTTCAAAAAGATGCACAATGAACCGAACGATGAAGTGTGCGACGCAACAAAGATGCCCAAAGAACTGAAAGTTGGAAACATAAAAAAAACTCCCCGCAATTCGAGGAGTCTATTTTAAAATTTTGATTCTTTACTTTTTCTTATTCACCCCAAATATTATCCTTGCCATCTAACCATTGCTTCACCAGATCAGTTGTTACTGATTTTGGTCTTTCCAGTGGGAAACCTAATGCTCTATCCCAACACAAACTTGCTAATACGCCTAATGAACGGCTTACTGCAAATAGTACAGTGTAAAATTCAAACTCCTTCATACCATAATGCACCAGCAATGCACCGCTATGTGCATCTACATTCGGCCACGGATTTTTAATTTTTCCGAGTGATTGTAAAATTGGTGGTACTGTTTCATAAATATTCCAGATGGTTTGCACCAACTTATCGTCTGGCATATGCTTTTTACCAAATTCCATTTGCGCTGTAAAGCGGGGATCGGTTTTGCGCAACACTGCATGACCATACCCCGGCACTACCTTTCCTTCACTCAATGTTTGTTTTACATATTCTGCAATTTGTTCTTTAGTTGGTGCATCCGTTTTTAATTGTTCCTGCATTTCAAACACCCACTTAATTACTTCCTGGTTGGCTAATCCATGCAAAGGACCAGCAAGACCATTCATACCTGCGGCATAACTTAAATAAGGATCGCTTAATGCAGAACCCACTAAATGCGTAGTGTGTGCAGATACGTTACCACCTTCATGATCGGCATGTATCGTCATGTACAAACGCATCAGCTCTTTAAAACTTTCATCTTCAAAACCCATCATGTGGGCAAAGTTCCCCGCCCAATCGAGCAAACCATTTGGTTGAATATGTTCACCGAATTTATATTTTCTTCTATAGATATAAGCTGCTACACGGGGTAATCTTGCAATCAAATCCATGCTATCATCAAACACTGCTTCCCAATAATCTTTTTTACTCATTCCCGCTGCATACTTTTTAGAGAACTGGCTTTCCGTTTGCAACGCCATCACCGCCACTACAAACTGTGTCATCGGGTGAGTGCTTAAAGGCAATGCTTCAATGGTAGAGAATACATGATTGGGTACATGGCTTCTGCGCTGCCATACAGAACTGATATGATGTACATCATCATCAGATGGCAACTCGCCTACCAGCATTAAATAAAATAATCCTTCGGGTAATGGTTCAGAACCCCCGGGGGATTTGGTTAGTTTTTGTTGCAATTCAGGAATAGAATACCCACGAAAACGTATTCCCTCTTGCGCATCCAACAAAGAAGTTTCTGTAACAAGTCCGGTAATGCCACGCATTCCCTGGTACACTTGCGATAATTGTACTTCACCAATTACTTTATTGCCATGCTCTTTCAGCAGGTCTTTTATCTCTGCTCCAACTGTGTCAGCTTTTGCCTTGAACCTGTCTTTTATAATTCCCATAAACCCTGTTTTTACAATGCTTTCAACGAATAAATTTCAATATGTAAAGTTATGCAATGCCCCCTGCAGCAACAAAAATTTGAACTGTTTGTTGCATTAGGATTGTATTAAATAGCTATTCTTTTTATTATTTAGGAGTAAGCCGATATAGCCTGTACGCCACAAAGGAGAAAAGAATATTGGGCATCCATGCCGCCAGCATGGGTGGAAAATCGGCCTTGGTAGCAAATACAGTTGAAAAGCGGTCGGAGATGATAAACAAAGCTGCAATCGTAATTCCTAAAGCAAGGTGCATACCACTGCCCCCCCTGGTTCTCCGGCTTGCAATAGCGGCACCAATTAAAGTTAAAAGTAATACGGAAGCAGGTGTTGCGGTACGCCGGTATCGTTCCACTTTCACAGCATTTAATCCTTCAGAACCCCGCAATTCTTCCTGCTTGATATAGGCAATCAGCTCCGGTGTAGTTAGCTTGTCTTTTATATAATCATCCTTAACTAATTCTTCTGGCTTAAGGTTCAGCGTAATCAGCATCGTGTCCCTAAAATTTGTTCGTTCTCCCATGGAATCTATATACCGTTCAGTGGCATTATAGAGTTTCCACCTTCGGGTGGCAGTATCCCAATTAATAGAACCAGCCCTGATATTATAAACCAGCTTGTTATTTTTTACGGTCTCCAGGAAAAAGCCCTGCGCCGATTTACTCGCCGTATCAAAATTTCTGATACCTACGAATGTGTTTGTATCAACCCTTTTATAAAAACAACGGGTGCAGTTACCATCTACCCGGTTTTTGGTAGGGTCATTTTTATCAAGGTAATTACTTCTGAAACTGCTTTGAATAGCATTGGCTTTTGGAATCCAATAGCGGTAACCCACCCATAATAAACCAGCTAATAATACTCCACCAAAAAGATAAGGTCTTAAAAAACGGTTGTAGCTGGTACCGCTGGCAAGAATGGCAATGATCTCCGAACGGGTGGCCATGCGGCTGGTAAAGAAAATAACTGCTATAAATACAAATAAGGGAAATAAAAGACTCCAGATAAAAGGTACAAAGCCAAAGTAATATTTGGTAATAATCTGACTGGTGGTAAGACCAGAGCGGATAAAGTCTTCACTTTTTTCACTACTATCAACTGCTACCGCTACTACGGTAAACAATAAAAGGCAGAAAAAGAAAGTCACCAGCAGTTTCTTCAATATGTACCAATCAAGTTTCCGCATTCGGTCAAAAGTAGAAGAAAAAAAGTTGTCGGGTTGTGAAAAGTAAAGAGTTGTGAGCTTTTAGCTACGGTCTGACACTTATCACAACTTTGTCTTTAACACCGGTATCATTTCCGCTTTCCAGCTATTAAAATTATTTTGTTGAATTTGCTTTCTTGCCTCCCCTACCAGCCAAAGATAAAATGCAAGATTATGCACACTGGCAATGGTGTAACCCAAAAATTCTTTTGCTTTCATTAAAAATTGCTCATTTCACAATCCAGCCCATCGTCAAGCGGAGAAAAATCCTGCTCCCATTTTTTATTATCAATATTGATAACCCCTTTGGTAGTAAATAGCATTGCATTGCGGCCATTGCGGGTTGGCATCACACAATCAAACATATCAATCCCCATCCCAATACATTCTAAAATATTCCACGGCGTTCCTACTCCCATTAAATAGCGGGGCTTGTTAGTTGGTAGATGGTCACAACACCAATTACATATTTCGTACATCACATCTTCAGGTTCGCCAACACTCAGTCCGCCAATGGCATTACCTGTTGCATTTTTAGAAGTAATGTATTCGCAGGATTGTTTACGCAGATCTTTGAAAGTTCCCCCTTGCACTATCGGGAATAAGTTTTGTGTGTATCCATACTTTGGCTCAGTTGCATTGAACTGTGTAAAACATCTGTCGAGCCAGCGATGTGTCAGCTCCATTGATGTTTTAGCATAATTAAATTCACTGCCTCCGGGCGGACATTCATCAAAGGCCATAATAATATCACCGCCAATCGTTCGCTGTATATCCATTACATATTCCGGGCTAAATAAATGCTTGCTGCCATCGATATGCGATTGAAAAGTAACGCCTTCCTCTTTTATCTTTCTGGTTCCCGACAATGAAAAAACCTGGTAACCGCCACTATCCGTAAGTATTGGTTTTTTCCATCCATTAAATTGGTGAAGCCCACCTGCTTTTTCTAACACTTCTAACCCAGGTCTCAAATACAAATGATAGGTATTGCCAAGAATGATCTGTGCCTTTACGTCCGCTATCAATTGCTGTTGTGTAACCGCTTTTACACTTCCTACTGTGCCCACCGGCATAAAGATTGGTGTCAAAATTTCACCATGATCGGTGGTTATTTTGCCTGCTCTTGCTTTTGAAGTGCTATCTGTATTTTGTAACTCGAAAGTTAATTCCGCCATAGTAAGAAAATGGAACTTGCAAGATAGCTACAAACCACAAACTAAAAACTATAAACTCTTTATCTTCGCCGCTATGCCACCAATTAACTGGGGAGAGATTCTCTTTTATCTTTTTATTGCCATAACCGCCGTACAGATATTTTATTACACTTTCTTTTTTGGACGGATCGCTTTTTATAAAGTCAAATCAAAAACAAAAACTCAGCAACACCCTGTTTCTGTAATTGTATGTGCAAGAGATGAGGATGAAAACCTGGCCCGCAATCTTCCTGGATTGCTGGTACAATCCTATCCCAGCACCTATGAAGTAGTAGCTGTAAATGATAATTCGCTGGATGATTCTAAATATATTTTGCAAGAGTTAAAAAAGACATTCAAATCGCTGCATATAGTAGAACTAACACAAGAAGCAGTACATATTTCCGGGAAAAAATATCCCTTATCAATTGGTATAAGAGAAGCAAAGCATGAAGTGTTATTACTGACAGATGCTGATTGTGTACCTGCCAGCGAACAATGGATTGAAAAAATGCAAAGTGGGTACGACCAGCATACGGATATTGTGCTTGGCTATGGAGCATATCATAAAAGAAAAGGATTGTTGAATAAATTAATACGCTTTGAGACATTTCACACTGCATTGCAATACCTGTCTTATGCATTGGCCGGATTAC
>LNFM01026732.1_pt1 | contig 10775 bp, 13 predicted proteins | sample 596031 | NCBI WGS metagenome assembly LNFM01 (sample SAMN04254537, study PRJNA301005) | activated carbon metagenome | isolation source: dual media filters at the Ann Arbor, Michigan drinking water treatment plant | place: USA: Ann Arbor | reverse complement strand
GCGTGCGGGTCCGCTAGCCGGTCGCCCCGCCGGCGTCGGCCGGCGCGATCTCGACGAGTTCGACCAGGTTCCCGAGGGGGTCGCGCACGAAGACCCGTTCACGGCCGAGGATGCGCGCGCCGGGCGGGCGGTGGTCGATGCCCGCCGCGTCGAGGCGCGCGCAGACGGCCCGGAGGTCGTCGAACTCGAGGCAGGTGTGGTGCACCCGCTGCGGGTCCGGGGCGATCTCGTGCGGCACGAAGTGCAGTTCCACCCCGGCGTCGCGGGTGGTGAACCAGATCCAGCCGAGGTGGGCGACCTCGGCGGGGACGGGCGTCTCGTCGAGGCCGAGCACCCCGCCGTAGAAGGCCCGCACGCGCTCGCCCTCGCCGGGCGGGAACGTGACGGCGACGTGCTGCAGGCGCGCCGTCACGGCACGTCGGCCACGTCGAGGATGTCCTCCGCGCGCCGCAGCGCCGCCCGCGTGGCGGCCTCGGGGGTGTCGGCGACCTCCAGCACCCAGGCGTCACCGGGCAGCCCGCCGACGAACAGGTACCAGCCGCCGCTGTCGTGGGCGCGCGGCCCGTCGGCGTAGAGGGCGGGGTGGCGGCGCAGCAGCGCGGTCACGCGCTCCTCGTCGGCGGCGGGGAGGGGGGCGCCGCGGGGCGCCGCGAGCGTCGTGGCGAACTCCTCGAGCACCGCGATCCACGGCTCGCCGTCGCGGGTGCGGCCGCTGAAGGCGGCGACGGCCTCGGCCATCGTCGGCCACAGCGGGGCGGGGTCGCCGGGGCCGGCGGACGCCACCCACCCGCAGAGGTGCTCCGCGACGTGCACCCGCGTGCCGTCCGGCAGGTCGAGCGCGAGGAGGCGGGATCCCGGCCGGCTCAGGTCCGTGACGGTGACGCGACCGTCGGGGGCCTCGAGCGCGAGCCGGCGCCGGGTCATGCCGGCTCGACCATCTCCTCGGGCGGCACGTCGCGCCACACCTGCGCAGGGAGCCCGGCGACGAGCTTGCCGCCGGGGACGTCCCGGGTCACGAGGGCGCCGGCGGCGACGAACGCCTCGGGGCCGATCTCGATGCCGGGGAGGATCACGACGCCGCCGCCGACGCGGGCGCCGCGGCGGATGATGGCGCCCTTGATGAGGGCGTGACGCGCGTCGGTGCGCCCCATGAAGTTGTCGTTCGTCGTCGTCACGCACGGGGCGATGAAGACGTGGTCCTCGAGCTCGGAGTACGCCGTGATGTACGAGTTGCTCTGGATCTTCGTGAACGCGCCGATCGGGACGTCGTTCTCGACGCAGACGCCGCGACCCACCACGACGCCCTCACCGAGGGTGCAGCGCTCCCGCACGGAGGCCTGGTCGCCGATGATCACGTCGGGCCCGAGGACGGTGCCGGCGTAGACGACGGCGCCGCTGCAGATCGCCGCGCCGGCGCCGATCTCGAGCGGGGCCAGCGGCTCCTTCTTCTTGCTGGTCGAGCGCTTGCTCAGCTTCGGCTGCTTGCCGAGGACGACGTTGTCCTGGATGACGCAGCCGTCCCCGATGCGGGTGCCGGCGTGGATGACGACGTTCGCGCCGATCTCGACGTCCTCGCCGATGACGACGTCCTCACCGAGGACCAGGTTCTCACGGCTCACGCGATCGCTCCTCCGGCCTCGAGGGCCACGGGTCGTCCCGAGTCGGCCAGCGACCGGCTCATCGCCTCCAGCACCTCGACCACGGTCGCCCCGGCGGGGCCGTCCGATGGCGTCGGCTCCCGGTCCCGCACGGCGCGCACGAAACGCTCGCAGACGATCCGCAGCGGCTCGGCGGCCGGGATCTTCGGGATGTGGATGTCGCCGGAGCGCACCTGGATGTACTCGCCGTAGGTCTCGGTGCGGGGGATGGGGCCCTTGTCGTACACGGTCACCTTGCGCTCGGTCTCCATGTCGTCGAAGACGACCATCCGCTCGGACCCGATCACCGTCATCTTGCGCATCTTGTGCGGGTCGAGCCAGCTCAGGTGGAGGTGCCCGATGACGCCGGAGGGGAACCGGATGCGGCCGAAGACGACGTCCTCGACGCCGGGCTGCAGGTAGCTCTCGCCCGTCGCCGACACCTCGGACGGGCGTTCCCCGACGAGGTGGAGCATCACCGAGATGTCGTGGGGGCCGAGGCTCCAGAGGGCGTTCTCGTCGGGCCGCACGATGCCGAGGTTCTGCCGGTTGCCGTAGAGGTAGAACACCCGGCCGAGCCGCCCCTCGTCGACGAGCTCCTTCAGCTTCGCGACGGCGGGGTGGTAGACGAGCAGGTGGTCGACCATCAGCACCCGGTCGCCGGCGTCGGCGAGGGCGACGAGGGCGTTGGCGTCGTCGCCGGTCAGGGCCAGCGGCTTCTCGACGAAGACGTCCTTGCCGGCCTCGAGCACCCGCCGTGCCAGCGGCGCGTGCGTCGGGACGGGGGTCGCGACCACCACGGCGTCGAGGTCGTCGTCGCGCAGCAGGTCGTCGAGGTCGGTCGTGAACGTGCTGCCCGGGTAGGCGGCGCGGTGGCGGTCGAGGACGGCCTCGTCGCGGTCGCAGACCCACGCGAGACGGCACCCCTCGAGCCGGTCGAAGTTGCGGGCGAGGTTCGGGCCCCAGTAGTTCATCCCGACCACGCCGACGTTCACGGGACGTGCGCTCACAGGCGCCAGACCTTTCCGTCGGTCTCGGGGACCACGTTGCGCAGGTCCACGACGAGCGGCGCCTCGCGGACGACCATGTCCCAGTCGATGCCGGCGTGCGCCGTCACGACCACCGTCACGTCGCTGCGTCGCAGGGTCTCGGCGTCGAGCGGGACGCTGCGCATGCCCTGCTTGGCGAGCCCCTCGACGTGGGGGTCGTGGTAGGTGACGTCGGCCCCGTCGGCGCGCAGCAGCTCGATGATCCGCAGCGACGGGCTCTCACGGGTGTCGTTGACGTCGGCCTTGTACGAGACGCCGATCAGCAGCACGCGGCTGCCGTTCAGCGCCTTGCGGTGGCTGTTGAGCGCGCGCCCGACCTTCGTCACGCAGAACTGCGGCATCTGGGAGTTGATCTTGCCGGCGAGCTCGATGAACTCGGTGTGCAGGTCGTACTCCCGGGCCTTCCACGTGAGGTAGAAGGGGTCGATCGGGATGCAGTGGCCGCCGAGGCCGGGGCCCGGACGGAACGGCATGTAGCCGAACGGCTTCGTCGCGGCGGCGTCGATGACGTCCCAGACGTCGATGCCCATGCGGTCGCACAGCATCGCCAGCTCGTTGACGAGGGCGATGTTGACGCTGCGGAAGATGTTCTCGAGCAGCTTGGTGAGCTCGGCGACCTCGGGGCCGGACACCGGCACGATCGTCTCGCAGGCGAGGGCGTAGAGCTCGACGGCGCGGCTGGTGCACTCCGGCGTCAGGCCGCCGACGACCTTCGGGGTCGTCGCCGTCGTCCAGTCGGTGCGGCCCGGGTCGACCCGCTCGGGCGAGAACGCGAGGTGGAAGTCGCGGCCGGCGCGCAGGCCGGAGCGCTCCAGCACGGGGGCGACCTCGTCGCGGGTCGTGCCCGGGTAGGTGGTGCTCTCGAGCACCACCAGGTGCCCGGGGCGCAGGCGCTGGGCGAGGCTCTCGCAGGCGCCGAGCACGGCCGACAGGTCGGGTTCGCGGTGCTCCGTCAGCGGCGTCGGCAGGCAGATGATGATCGCGTCCACCGCGCGCAGCTCGTCCCACGAGGTCGTGGCGTGGACGAGCCCCTTCTCGACGAGCGGGGCCAGCCGGTCCGACGGGACGTCGGCGATGTAGGAGACGCCGCCGTTGATGGTGTCGACCTTCGACTGGATGGCGTCGAGGCCGAGCACGCTGACGCCGGCCTCCGCGAAGGTGGCGGCGAGCGGCAGCCCGACGTAGCCGAGGCCGACGATGCCGACCCGGGGCGCGGCGGAGGTCAGGGGCGCGTGTGCGATACGGGGATCGCGTGGTGCGGGAGGAGGTGAATCACCGACGGGCTACTCTACGGATTCGCCGACCCGATCGAAAGGATCGCCGCTGAGGCCGGAAAGCCTGCTCGCCGGCCTGCCCCGGCTCGTGCGCGTCGCCGACGAGACGCGCTGGCGTGGTCAGGCGTCCGTCGCCACCGCCGTGGTCATCACCCTCTTCTGGACGGCGACGTGGCTGCTGGGTGAGCCGGTGCGCGCGGGCGCGACCGCCCTGGCCGCCCTGGTGGCGGCGTTGCCGCCCCTGCTGCTGGCCGCGCCGTCGGGTGCCCGGCGCATCCGCGAGAGCCTCGACCGGGCCGTCCCGCCCCCCCGCGCGACGGTGCACGAGACCCTCGCGAACACGCGCGACCGGCGCATGCGCCTCGCGGGGATCGTCCTGACGGGCGTGATCGCGATGTTGATCTTCGACCGCTTCACGGGCGGTGGCGGCCTGATGGCGGGCCTCCTCGCGGGCGCCCTCGGGTCGCTCGGCGCGATCGACTGGATCGCGTCGCGCGCCTGGGACGCCGCGGAGCGGGAGCGCGAGACCCGGGTGTTCGTCGTCATCCGCCCCGACGCCCTGTCGCCGCGGATCGTCGCGACCGAGGTCTACGAGACGCCCCGGCCCGGCCCGGAGCGCTCCGGGGTGCTCGAGCCGAGTCCCTTCGACCTCGACGTCTGACCCGCGGGCCGGACGCCGAGGCCGGGGGTGTCCTAGCGGCGGGCCGCCCGGGCGGCCGCGATCTTGCGGGCCCGCGCCTGCTTCTGCTTGAGCTTGATCACCTTGGAGCTGGCGACGCAGAAGTTGCTGACGCCGACCGGCTTCGGGGTGAAGGCCCGGCCCGTGTAGGGCCAGACGCGCCAGACGTAGCAGGTGCCGGGGGCGAGCTTGGCCCGGGGCGCCCGCATCTGCAGGCCGCGCGGGAACACCGAGAGGACCTTGCGGATCTTCGGTGAGGTGCCGCGGCGCTTGACGACGCGGAAGACCTGGAGGTTGTAGAGCTTGGTGCCCTTCGGGCCCTTCTTCCACCGGAGGACGGGGGAGCGCGTCGGCACCGTGATCCCGGCCTTCGGCTTCAGGCGGACGGCGTTCTGGCGGGGCAGCACGGTCAGCGCCACGTTCGACGGCGACGGGGCCGGGGTGAGCGGGGCGAGCATGGTGAAGGGCTCGACCGTCGGCGCCGACACGTTGCCGGCGGCGTCGATCTGCTGGAGCTGGAAGTTGTAGGCGCCGTCGGGGAACGTCGGCAGCGTGACGCTCGTCGCCGGGGTGTCGCTGACGGGGATGACGGCGTTGCCGGCGGCGTCGAGGACGACCCAGCGCGAGTACGCGCCGGCCTCGGTCTGCCAGGTGAAGACCGGCTGGGAGATCGCGGGGAACGGCGGGCGCACCAGGATCCCCGGAGCGGGTCGCCTCGGCGCTCTCGCGGCCGGCCTGCGTCACCTGGGAGACGCGGAAGGTGTAGTCGCCGTCCGGCAGGTTCTGGACCGTCGCCTCGGTGGCGGGGCCGCCGCCCAGGCGCAGCGGGTTCTGGGCGCCGGCGAGCGTCACGTCCCAGAGGTAGGTCTGCTCGGTGCCGTTCCACGAGAAGGTGGGCGACGAGACCCGGGTCGGCGCGGCGGGGCCGCCGGTGATGTTCGGCGCCGGGGGGACGGTGGGGTCGATGGTCAGCGTCTGGCGGTTCGACGGCCGCGAGTTGCCGGCGACGTCGTAGGTCATGACGCGCCACTCGAACGGGATCCGCACGGGCAGGTCCGGGGTCGAGGCGACGCGCCGGGCGGACGGGTCGCCGACGGCGGGGTTCGCCACGTCGTCGTTCATCGTCGTCCAGTCGTCCTCGTCGAGCAGCCGCCACTGCAGCTCGTAGCGGGCGATGCCGGAGCGCTCGTCGAGGCCCCGGGTCCAGCTGAAGAGGGGCTCCTCGGCGACCAGGGCCTGCGGGCCCGGCGAGAGCGGCTGGCCGTAGGTCGTCGGGGTCCCCGGGTTGGGCCGGGTGCCGTCGAACTTGAAGGCGGGCAGGCCGATCGTGGTGGTGTTGCCGGCCGCGTCGGTGGCCGACGCCGTCCGGGCGCCGACGCCGAACTCGCCGTCCTCGGTCCACGCGACGTTCGGGCAGCTCACCGCGCCGCCGCCCTCGTCGGAGCAGGTCAGGGTGATCGTCAGCGCGCGGTACCACCCGGCGGCGTTCGCGGTGCCCGTGAGGGCGGCGCTCAGCGTCGGCGGTGTGTAGTCGGGGAGGATCGCGAGCGTCGCGTAGGGACCGACCGTCCCGCCGTCGAGGATCGCGGCGACCCGGAAGTAGCGGTCCGTCTCGGCGACCGCCGCCGTGGCGGAGGTCCCGCTGCCGAGCGCGGTCACGGGGGTCGCGAGCGGGTCGTCGGTCGCCCCGCCGACGTAGCCGGCGATGGCCTCGCCGTCGGCCGGCGCCGCCGCCCCCCACGTGAAGCCCCACGGGGCCGTCTGGTTCCGCGGCGAGGTGGTGGAGACCGGGTCGGGCGCCGTCACCCCGAGCGCGGAGCCCGCGAACACCAGGCATCCGATGCCGGCGATGGCCGCCATGCTCCGGAACCTGCGTCGGGTGGTCGTTCGGGAGGTCTGCACGGTCACCGCGTCACCCTTGTCGCTGCGTGGTCCCGGGCGGATCCCCGGCCCGGGAGATACCGGCGGATTCTATGCCCGCCGTCCGGCCCTGGCGACCGGTGTCGGCTGGACGAAGGTATAGAGCGCCCGCTCCGACCGGGTGGTAAAGGGGCCTCAGGGGGCGAGGCCGACGACGGCCTCGGCGATCCGCTCGGCGGCGCGGCCGTCGCCGTAGTACGGCGGGCGCTCCGCCGGCATCGACAGGTCGGCGAGGGCGGCGCGGACGCGGGCCGGATCCATCCCCGTCAGCGTGTTGAAGCCCCCCTCGACCGTCTCGACCCACTCGGTCCCGTCGCGCAGGGTGACGCAGGGGACGCCCTGGAAGTAGGCCTCCTTCTGCACCCCGCCCGAGTCGGTGACCACGGCGCGGGCGCCGATCAGCAGGGCCGTGAAGTCGAGGTAGCCCACCGGTGGCGACAGGCGCAGCGTGGGGTGGGCGGCGACCTCGTCCCACAACCCGCCCGCCTCGAGCTTGTGGCGGGTGCGCGGGTGCACGGGGAACACGGCGGGCTCGTCGATCGCGGTGAGCACGTCGACCATCGCCCGCAGGGCCTCGGGGGTGTCGGTCGCGGCGGCGCGGTGGACCGTGACGAGCAGGTAGCCGCCGGGCTCCAGGCCGAGCGCCGCCGGGCCGGGGCGGGCCGCCGCCACCGGGGCGAACATGCGGCTCGCGTCGAGCATCACGTCGCCCACCTGGTGGACGCCGTCGGTGATCCCCTCGCGGGCGAGGTTCGCGACGGCGGTGTCGGTGGGGCACAGCAGGAGCGCCGACAGGTGGTCGGTGACGACGCGGTTCTGCTCCTCCGGCATCGACCGGTCGAACGACCGCAGGCCCGCCTCGACGTGGCCCAGGGGGATGCTGAGCTTCGCCGCCGCCAGGGCACCCGCGAGGGTGGTGGTGGTGTCGCCGTAGACGAGGACCATGTCGGGCGCCTCGGCCACGAGCAGCGGCTCGAGCCGCTCGCACATGACGGCGAGCTGCGTGAGGGGGCTGCCGGGACCGACCCCGAGGGCGTGGTCGGGGGCGGGGATGTCGAGCTCGTCGAAGATGAGGTCGGCGAGCTCGGGGTCGTAGTGCTGGCCGCTGTGGACGAGGACCTCGTCCACGCGGGCGCGGAGGGCGCGGCTGAGCGGCGCGGCCTTCACGAACTGGGGCCGGTTGCCGACGATCGAGACGATCCTCAAATGCCCGTGAACCCCACTCCGGCCAGGCGCTGCGTGATGATCTCGAACCTCCCGGTCGCGACGAGGAACCCGATGGCGATGAACAGGGTGGCCGCCGTCGCGTTGACGACGCGCCACCGGTCCCGCATCCAGCGGAACGTGGCCATCGCCCGGGTCACGAAGAGACCCGAGAGCAGGAACGGTATCCCGAGGCCGAGGGAGTAGGTGAACAGGAGGCTCGCGCCGAGGCCCGGGGAGCCCGTCGGCGCGGCGTAGCTGAGGATGCTCGCGAGGATCGGCCCGATGCAGGGCGTCCACCCCACCGCGAACGCCGCCCCCACGAGGGACGCCCCGACGAGCGTCGTCGGGCGCCGCGCCATCGTGAGGCGCCGCTCGGTCTGCATCAACCCGAACCGGGGCAGGGCGACCATCGCGATCCCCATCGCGATCAGCAGGATCCCGGCGACCAGGTTGAGCGTCTCCTGGTTCTCGGTCAGCGAGTAGCCGACCAACCCGGCGCCCGCGCCGTAGGCGGTGAACATGAGGGAGAACCCGAACACGAACGCCGCCGTCGGCACCATGACGTCGCGGGTGCGCGACCCGAGCTCGTCGAAGGAGACCCCGGAGATGAACGTCAGGTAGCCCGGGACGACCGCCAGCACGCAGGGCGACGCGAACGACACGAACCCCGCCGCGAAGGCCACCGGGTAGCTCAGGGCGCTGATGTCCTGCACACGCCGATCGTAGCCGGGTTCGCGTGGGCGTCTGTCAGGATCGCCACCCCGTTTCGTCCCCGGAGGGGCCCCATGACCACCGTCGCACCGGACGCCACCGAGCTCGAGACCGTCTCCGCGGCCTACCGCGACGCCGCCGATGCGATCGGCCTGGACGACGAGACCCGCCTGCTGCTCGCGACGCCGCACCGCGAGATCTCGGCGCAGGTCCCCCTCCGCATGGACGACGGGAGCCTGCGGGTGCTGACGGCGTACCGGGTGCAGCACAACGGCGCCCGCGGCCCCTACAAGGGGGGCCTGCGGTACCACCCGGAGGTCGACCTCGACGGCGTCCGTGCCCTCGCGGCGGCGATGACGTGGAAGACGGCCCTCGTCGACCTGCCGTTCGGCGGTGCGAAGGGCGGCATCGACCTCGACCCGAAGCAGCTCTCGCCGGCGGAGCGGCAACGCGCGACGCGGACGCTGATGGCGCGGCTCGAGAAGGTCCTCGGCCCGATGCGCGACATCATGGCCCCCGACATGGGCAGCGGCCCGGCCGAGATGGCGTGGCTGATGGACGAGTACGGTCGCCTCCACGGCCACACCCCGGCCATCGTGACCGGCAAGCCGGTGGAGCTCGGCGGCACCGTCGGTCGCGTGGAGGCCACGGGCGAGGGCGTCGCGATCGTCGCGCGCGAGGTCGCGCAGGAGATCGGCATGCCGCTGGACGGGGCCCGCGTCGTGGTGCAGGGGTTCGGCAACGTCGGCAGCCACGCCGCCGCGGCGCTGGCACGTCTCGGGTGCCGGGTCGTCGCCGTCGGCGACATCGCGGGGGCGGTGCACAACCCCGCCGGCCTCGACGTCGCCGAGCTGGTGCGGCGGGCGCGGGCGGGGATCACCGGACACGACGGCATGGACGTGGAGGCCGTCGCGCCGGACGACCTGCTGCGGCTCGAGTGCGAGATCCTCGTCCCGGCGGCGGTGGGGGGCGTGCTGCACTCCGGCAACGCCGACAAGGTCCGCGCCCGCATGGTCGTGGAGGGCGCGAACGGCCCCCTCACCCCCGGCGCCGACGCGATCCTCGCCGCACGCGACGTGGTCGTCGCCCCCGACGTCCTCGCGAACGCCGGCGGGGTGGTCGTCAGCTACGTCGAGTGGGTCCAGAACCTCCAGAACGTGCGGTGGGAGCGGCGTCAGGTCGACCAGGAGCTCGAGCGGCGGCTGCTGCGCGCCACCGCGCAGGTGCGCGAGCGGGCCGCCGCCGACGGCTGCTCGCTGCGCCAGGCCGCGTACCGCGTGGCGGTCTCGCGGGTCGCGTCCGCGGAGGCGCTGCGCGGCCACGGCTGAACCGCCCGCGCCGTCCCGCGTCGCGCGGGCGAGGCACTAGGCTGTGTGCCATCGGGGCGTGAACCATTCGAGGAGGACTTCCGTGGCGACGACGGCAGCCAGGTCCATCGAGGAGCTGCTGGGCGACGAGGGCGAGGCCCTCCTCACCCACACCTGCGAGACCATCCCGCGGGAGCGCATCACCGCCCCCGGCCCGACATGGGTCGACGACGTCATGACCGGCTCCGACCGCTCGGTCCCGGTGCTGCGCTCCCTGCAGACCCTGTTCGACCACGGCCGCCTCGGCGGCACCGGCTACGTCTCGATCCTCCCGGTCGACCAGGGCATCGAGCACTCGGCGGCGGCGTCGTTCGCGCCGAACCCCGAGTTCTTCGACCCGGTCCGCATCGTGGAGCTCGCCATCGAGGGCGGCTGCAACGCCGTCGCGAGCACCCTCGGCACCCTCGGGATCGCGTCGCGGCGCTACGCGCACCGCATCCCCTTCATGCTGAAGATCAACCACAACGAGTTCCTGTCGTACCCGAACGCCTACGACCAGATCATGTTCGGGTCGGTGAAGCAGGCGTGGGAGCTCGGGGCGGTCGCGGTCGGCGCGACGATCTACTTCGGGTCGCCCGAGTCGAAGCGCCAGATCGTCGAGGTCTCCCAGGCGTTCGCCGCCGCCCACGAGCTGGGGATGGCGACGGTCCTGTGGTGCTACATGCGCAACTCGGCGTTCAGCCCGAAGGACGGCGGCCCCGACTACCACGTCGCCGCCGACCTGACGAGCCAGGCGAACCACCTCGGCGTGACGATCGAGGCGGACATCATCAAGCAGAAGCTCCCCGAGACGGCCGCCCCCGGCTTCACCGACCTGAAGTTCGGCAAGACGCACCCGAAGGTCTACTCGGACCTGATGAGCGACAACCCGATCGACATGACGCGGTACCAGGTGGCGAACTGTTACATGGGCCGGATCCCCCTGATCAACT